>Ga0209048_10007356_pt1 | contig 10182 bp, 11 predicted proteins | sample FrelakmetCRP12CR_FD_187146 | JGI IMG/M metagenome (GOLD analysis project Ga0209048, IMG submission 187146) | Freshwater lake sediment microbial communities from the University of Notre Dame, USA, for methane emissions studies - CRP12 CR (SPAdes)... | ecosystem: Environmental > Aquatic >... | reverse complement strand
GGTTCCAGATGGCTTTCCGGCATACGCGCCATGCGGCCGAGGTCTTCGACGCTGCCTTCCGCAATGATGTCGCCTTTATTGATGATGGCTACACGGGTGCACATCTGTTCCACGATCTCAAGCGTATGCGTGGACATGAACACGGTGACGCCCTGTGAGGCAAGGTCCTTGAAGAGGTCCTTCACGAGCCGCGCACCGCGCGGGTCCAGGCCGACCATGGGCTCGTCCACAACCAGTACTTTCGGGTGGTGAAGCAGGGCAGAGGCCATGACGAGGCGCTGTTTCATGCCGTGCGAGAAGTTTTCGACCAGTTCATTTGCCCATTCAGGAAGTCCGAACAGCTCGAGGAGTTCACCGATGCGCCTGCCGGGGTCCTTCATCTCATACAACTCGGCCACGAAATGCATGAATTCCGTTGCCGTGAGCTTTTCGTACAGGAACGGCCTGTCCGGTATGAAGCCGATGATGAACTTTGCCTTGATCGGTTCTTTCTGCACATCGTGACCATCGATGAGGATGCTTCCATACGTGGGCTGGAGAAGGCCCGCCATCATCTTGATGGTCGTGGTCTTGCCCGCTCCGTTCGGGCCGAGGAAACCGAAGATCTCTCCCCGGGCGACTTCGAGATTGATCTTGTTAACGGCAGTGAGCCTGCCGTAATTCTTGGTGAGGTTGATGAGGTTGATCATAGCGAAATTTATTATAAGACGTCAGATGAAAGTCGTGAAAGGATATTTCTACCCTTCACGCCTCATGCCCAACGCTTCACGTTATTTATACTCCAGCACCTCCACGTTCAGCTTTCCGACCAGCCTGATGATATCAGATTGCCGGTCAAGGTTTCCCGTGGCAAATCGGATGTGCGTTGCGTCAGCGGGGAACTGATTGAAGGTCGGGTCAACAGGCATCCAGTGGCCGACCCAGACCTCGGGCCAGGCATGGTAGTAGAAACCGTTTTCCATATAGACAATGCCGGCTGCCATGCGTGTCGGGATGCCGACCGCACGGGCCAGGGCCGTATAAAGCGCGGTGTGCTCGTTACAGTCTCCTTCACGCTGGTTCAGGACCTCGAGTGCGCTCGGGATGCTGATGACAGGCTTCTTCTCTATCGCAGAATAGACCCACTCATTCAATTTCTTTGCGGCTTCATGAGCGTTCGTTTCCTTGTTCAGTATCTTTGCGGCCTGATCGATGATCTTTTTATCGTCGCTCTGGATCAGCGCGTTCGGCTGCAGATATCCAGTCAGTTCTTTTCCTGAATAGGGCAGGCGATATGCCATTGGGTAGTCTTCCTTGCGGATCTCGATCACATCACCCTTGAGCGTCTGACGGTCATTATCCAGTTGAAAGCCCTGCAGCGGAACGCCCTTCAGCCGGGCACGCAGATAGGATACCCGCGAAGAGTCCTTTATCAGGCCGGAGGGGATCATGGTCAGTGTTATGATATCAACGATCGGGCCGCCTTTATCACGTTTCATGGCTTCAGCCTTGCTTTCCTTCATCAGGCTGTAGCCAAGCGCGCTTTCCTCTTTGATCGTTTCACCGTCCTGTGTGATCCATGATGTGGTCTCCATGCCCTGGAAGGATTCCTTTAATTTGTATACGGTCTGCTCCCCATAGCCTATTTTGATGCGGTTTTTTGACTCAATGGAAATCGTAGCTTCCTCGGTGCTCATGGTCGCGGGATTGAACAGCGGGAACCGGTATGTCTTGCCCGTTTCAAGCCCCATAAGCAGAATGGCCGGCTTGATGTTCGGCGAGAGGTAGGGAGGACTGGTGAGCTGTATCTTCTCGGTCCGCGTCTGACCGCCCGAATTGATATCGAGGACAAGCTTATTCTTGATCACTGCGCCTTTTATCTTCATGGTCGTCATTTCGGACTGAAGCATAAAATCGAAATATTTGAGCAGAAAATTCTTTGTCGTATAACTGTTGATGACCGTCTTGACTCGCTGGACCGAACCGAGAGCGAGGATGTCCATCTCCGATTCCTCATAGAGGTGATAGGTCTCTGCCTCGGGGATGGTCCGCGTGTGCGCATAACCGATCTTTCTGCCCTGCTGGTAAATGCCGAACCATTCATCCGCCGCTCGCACGCCTTCTTTCGTGATCACGTCAAGTGCGATGACCGAGGAAGGGCGGATGTAGGTCCTCTCGATCAGGAGGCCGAGCATGGTGAACCAGAAGAGCAGAATAAGTGTGCTAGTAATTTTTTTGAGCATGACTATTCAACACCGGAACGATGTAGATTTCGTATAAACAAATTTCATAACAGCACTCATCCTTCATTCCCGAGCACACGGGCATCCTGCCATTTCAGATAGTACTAGGACACTCGATACCGCCGAAGCTTGCTCCAGCACGTTTGAAGCAGGGGCGGGCATGATGACATCATATGAAACATTTAACCTTGCCCATTGACCCGCGACCATTGCCCCTTGACTTAACGTGTCATTTGTATGTTAGCCAGAAACACAGGCATTGTCAAATACGTTTCAATTCTATATAATACTCTACACATAATGAACGTAGCAGATCTCCTATGGAAACAGCTCGAATAAATCATATATATGAAAAAATAAGGATGTTTTTAATTGACCCGGGAGAGCTTTTTCTTGTTGTCTCCATCGAGGAACAATCACTTCTTGTTTGTGTGAACGACACCATTGTCGAACGATACGACTGTTCCACCTCCCGTTTCGGCAACGGCAATCGGGAGAACTCGCTTAAAACGCCGCTCGGTATTCATCGGATCAGGGAAAAGTTCGGTTCCGGTGCGCCTGCGGGCCGCATCTTCAGAGACCGCGAGGACCAGGGCATGGACTGGGACCACAGTCAGAACGGAGACAATCTGATCCTGACCCGCATCCTGTGGCTCGAAGGCCTTGAGGAGGGGATCAATAAGGGCGCTGGGGTGGATACCTATGAACGCTATATCTATATCCATGGCACCGGCAGGGAGGATATGGTCGGCACGCCCCTCTCGCACGGGTGCGTGTGTCTGCGAAATCACGATGTCATTCGCTTATATGATATGGTGAAAGAAGGCACGCTCGTCTACATCGACCCTCCACCCATCGTTATCAACGAACAACAATGCCGCAGTATCCATTTTGCCGGTATCTTCGGCAGCGGCATGAGCGCGCTCGCGCAATTCCTGCGCTTTCAAGGGATCACGGTCTCGGGTTCCGATCGGTTGCTTGCGAGCAAGGATACTGTTTTGATCCGGCGGTCCCTGAAAGGGCTCGGGTGCAGCATCGTTCATCAGGACGGTTCGGGTGTGGGTGCGGAGACCGATGTGGTCTGTGTCTCAACGGCAATAGAAGAATCAAATCCTGACATCGCTGCCGCGCGCAGCAGCGGTATTCCCATCATCCATCGTTCCGATCTGCTTGCCGCGATCATTGCCACAAAAAGGACCATTGCAGTCGCGGGCACGAGCGGCAAGTCGACGGTGACAGCAATGATATTCGAATTCCTGACCGCGTGCGGACATTCACCATCCCTGATAAGTGGTGCGGCCCTGCGCAGACTTGAAAAGCAGGGGCTTATCGGCAATGCCTGGATCGGCGGCTCCGATCTCCTGGTGGTTGAGGCGGACGAAAGCGATGGAACGCTTGTCAAATATCGACCGGAGGCCACGGTCTTCCTGAATATTTCCAAGGACCATAAAACCATTGACGAGATAAAATCGTATTTCGAGATGCTCACTTCACAATCTCTCTGGACAGCTTCAAACGCAGACGATCCGATCCTCGCGTCTCTTCCCGCAACCGTGCGCTTCGGCAGAAATGGTTCTGCCTCATGGCGTCCGGATCATGAAGAACTTTTACCGACTTCGGTCAAGCTTTTCCGCAACGGCACAGAATACCATCTGCCGCTACCAGGGGATCATAATCTTGAAAACCTGCGCGCGGCGCTATGCGTGTGCGAGCATTTCGGATGCGAGCAAACAGCGCTTGCCGATGCGGTGAGAAATTATGAGGGTGTGGCCCGGCGATTTTCCGTGACCAGGACAAGTCAGAGCGTGCATGTGGTCGATGACTTTGCGCATAATCCGGTAAAGATCGCGGCTGTTGTTCGCGCAGCGCGGGGCCTTTCTGAGCGCATCATTGCCGTGTACCAGCCGCATGGATTTGGTCCGACCCGGTTCTTAAAGGACGAATACATCGAAACCTTTCGAACTACCTTCAGGAGTCAGGACTCGCTCTATCTCTTGCCGATCTATTATGCCGGAGGCACGGCACAGAAAGATATTTCATCGGAGGATATCATACTGGGCCTTGGTGCAGTAGTGTTCAACGCACACGCACTAAAGGATCGCGATGAGCTGTTGACCAGATTAAAAGCTGATACGAGATCAGGAGACTGTGTTCTTCTCATGGGGGCACGGGACCCGTCGCTGCCTGGCTTGATAAAGAAGATTGAGGAAATGTTCGGCGGGGCCACTGAAAAGTAAAAAAACTTTAGAGGTATCTTTTGTCCACGCTCTTTTCTCGCGGCTTTGCTTATTATGTACCCAATTTGGTTTTTTTTCGATATGATTTAAAATTCCTCAGGACTTTAAAGGCAAAGTACTTCTGCAGGCCAACCTGAATTATCTTCCGTATCCGAGTTCATTGTCGTTCCGATTCGGCCTTCCCAAACCCAGATTGTTCGAGGTGTCTTCGGCAAAAAAGGATTTAAACCTTCAATGAAGAACTCTTAACATTATCCCTTGCCCGTTCCGTCAAATTGATCAACATCATGTATAATACTATTCATGAGCACATCCGCTCCTAACCCTGTAACAAATACGCAACTTTTCTGGCTATGCGTTTTCGGGATCTCCATGGGGCTCCTCGAGGCAATCGTCGTTGTCTATCTTCGCGAACTCTATTTCCCCGATGGATTTAGTTTCCCCCTCCGCTTCATCCCTGACCAAATGCTCCGCACCGAGATGCTCCGCGAACTCTCCACCGTCGCCATCCTGACAACAGTCGCAATGGTTGCGACTACAAAGATCATCCTCCGCTTCGCAATCTTTCTGTTCGCCTTCGGAGTCTGGGATATTTTCTACTATGTTTTCCTCAAGGCCCTGCTGGATTGGCCGCGGTCTCTCTTCACCTGGGATGTGCTGTTTCTCATCCCGGTTACATGGTTCGGACCTGTCCTGGCGCCTGTGGTCTGCTCGCTCACGATGATCGGCCTCGGTATTTTCTTCATTATACTCGACCGCAAATTCGAAAACGTCCGGGTGGAGAGGATAGCCTGGCTTCTCATGGCAGTCGGTGCAGCGCTCATCGTCCTCACGTTCGTCCGGGACTACGCGGGGATCATCATGGAGGGCGGCTTCTACAAAGACCTCGCAGGCCTTGCAAACAACAGGACCTTTCAGACGGCCGTTGCCTCCTTTGTTCCCGCACAATTCCATTGGGGACTTTTCGGAGCAGGGGAGATGCTCATCCTTCTGTCCGCCCTGACCTCATACCGAAAAACTATGCGGAAGACTGGGTGATTTCGGTAAGTAAAACGAGCGTTGCAGAGTCTGTCCCCCGGTCGGTTTTAGAGTAAGCTGGCCCTAGCACCGCGCTAGCACCGCGCTTTCTTGACTTCTCAATATTATTATTCTATTCTCAATCTATGTCATATCTTTTAAAACCACTCAAAGTGCGATCAATGACCCTTGCCAATCGACTGGTTATGCCGCCGATGGCTACCGCAAAGGCCGAGCCTGATGGAAAAGTAAGCCAGGAGATTCTCGATTACTACGCGGAAAAATCACGCGGCGGTTATCTTGCATTGATCATCATCGAACACAGCTTCATTACCCCGGAAGGGAAAGTAAGCGATAATCAGCTCTCAGTCTCCGATGACACCGTCATCCCTGGCTTGCGTAAATTAGCGGAGGCCATTCACCGGAACGGTTCGAGGGCCGCGATGCAGATTAACCATGCCGGAAGCGCAGGGCTCAAAGCGGTAACGGGGACCACACCCATGGCTCCTTCGGCAGTAGCGAACCCGAGGCGCGGTGACATGCCGCGTGAGATCTCGCGGAAGGAAATTGGTGATATTGTCACTGCCTTTAAATACGCCGCGCGCAGGGTCAAGGAAGCCGGTTTTGATGCCGTCGAGATTCATTCTGCACATGGTTACCTTCTCAATCAGTTTTTGTCTCCCCTGACGAACAAGCGGATGGATGAATACGGCGGGGATATCGCCAACCGCGTTCGCATTCATCTGCAGGTCATTGAAGCGGTACGTTTGGCAGTCGGGCCGGATTTTCCCGTCCTGCTGAGGTTGGGGGCTTCGGATTATACCGAAGGCGGAACGACAATTGAAGACAGCAAGTTTGTTGCCCGCGCCTTTGAAAAAGCAGGCGTGGATATCATTCATATCTCCGGCGGGTTTGTTGGATACATACTCCCCGGCGTTACTGGACAAGGTTACTTCGCCCCCCTGAGCGAGGCGATCAAGAGCGTTGTGTCCATTCCCGTGATCCTTACCGGCGGGATTACCGAAATAGAAGCTGCCGAGAAATTCCTGGCCGAGAAGAAAGCAGACCTGATCGGCGTGGGAAGAGCCGTCCTGCAAGACAGCAACTGGGCAAAGGGTGCGGTAGAAACCCTTCGATCATAGCAAATATTATTTGTTGATGTCTGTGGCCTCAAGCGTGTTCAGCAGCAGGTCTTGCCAGGTTTGACATACTCCTATGCCATTTAATTGTAGATGTTTGTTTCGCAGCTCCTTATGCCGACCCGCCCGATTTGGAGATGACTATGATCCGTGTAATTGCATCGATTTGTGTGAAGACAGGAACGCTTTCCGCTTATCTTAAGATTCTTAAATCCAATGTACCGGCGGTTAGAAAAGAAAAGGGATGTATCGAATATATCCCTATGATCGATATTGATGTAAAACTTCCGCCGCAGGTTCTCGATAACAATGTTGTCACCATTCTTGAGAAGTGGGAGAGCCTGGATGCGCTCCACGCTCATCTCGGATCGTCTCATATGATGGATTACAGGGAAAAGGTAAGGAACCTTGTCGAGCGTGTCACTGTTAAAGTACTCCAGGAAGTTGATTAAATCACAGGGAGCTTGAGCAACGTTGGCTCTCAGAGTGTTTTCGAGGCGGTGGATAAAAAGTAAAGGGCAGAGGCTTTTCCCTCTGCCCGCAAGATTGATTATCTATGGACCGGCAGGTAACACTTATTTCCTTCTCGGGCAGTTCATGACCGCACAGCGAGCGCAGTTCTCCTCATCGTCTTTTTCCATGCCGAAGGGAATCATTTCTCCGCATTGGCAGACCCAGCCGTCGAAACTCTTCGCCTCGAGCTGTTCGTCACAAAATGGGCAGGCAAGCATTTGTTGTCCTTGAGCGGAACCGCATTAGGCAATGTCCGTTTCGGACAGCACATCGCCCTTTACGCCGACGATGATTTCGGAAAAGGTCATCGCTTTACCCGAGCGCTTGAGCGCTTCTTTCAAAACCGCCGTCATGCCGCCGCAACACGGAACTTCCATCCGCAGGCAGGTCAATTTTTTAATCGAAGTGTCTCTGAATATCTCCGTGAACTTTTCGACATACTGCATGGCGTTGTCAAGCTTGGGACAGCCGATCAAGACTTTTTTGCCGGGCAGGAATTTTTCATGAAAGCCCGGTGTTGCGAAAGCCGTGCAATCTGCCGCCACGAGCAGGTCCGCATCCTGAAGGAAGGGGGCCGAAGTGCCAATAAGCTTGATCTGGATCGGCCATTGCGTCAAACGTACATCCTTACCATTTGCGACAGGCTCGGATTTGATCGAAGAACAGGACGGACAATCAATAGTATGGCTTGTGTTCATAATAGTTCCTCCTTTTGTTTAGTACCGTCATGCTACTCCAGGATCGCCGAGATCGCTATGATATGCGTCATACGCGAGGGCTGATTAGACAACAGAAATCCGGGCCGTTGATGCTTACGGTGCGTTTCTCTCTCGAGAGCGATTTTATGGCGAAGTCAGGGATGTTTATGCTTACGGTGCAATGCGCTATCGAGAGCGATTTAGAAGGAATGTATTTAGAGAAAGGATAATAGTGGGGAAAATGGGAAGCGCGTTCCCTGCCGATGAGCGCGCTTCAAGTGTACATTATCATGCAGCCTTCTGATGTTTTTCCATCGTCTCAACGTATGCTGTCTTTCCTGCTTCAATGGCGTTCTTGACCGCGTCGGTGCTCTCCTTGTACAGCATTTTGCCTTTCTCCACGGTCGTAGTTATCTTCTCGCCGGTGCCCGCCGCGATGTCTTTGATGTCCTTCCTCAGCTCCCTGCCAGATTTAGGTGCCAGCAGGAGCGCAATACCAGCTCCCACAAGCCCACCCGCAATGAAAGGGACCAGCATAGACGGTATTTTGTTAACTCCGAGTTCCTCTTTCATGGTGAACCCTCCTTCTTGTTTTGAGACTTTTCACCAGGGTTGACACCCCGGTCGTAATGCCGGCCTTCAGTCCGGCGATATTCGCCCCGGCGGCAGGACCGAGGCCCTTTCCCATGAATCCATACAGACCGCGTATGATTTTCTCCACACTTGCTACCGTGTGACTGATTTGTCTTACATCCTCTGTCACGGCGCTCATGTTGCCGGATAGCTTCTTAATGTTTTCGAGCGTGTCCCTGAGCTCAACAAGTGCGGCATTCAGGCTCCCCTCGGTGTTATGAAGAAAATCCCCCAGCCTTTCGCTTGTCCGTCTTAAGCTCATGATATAGTATATATGAAATCCTGCAAAAACGATGAACGCCGCAACACCTATGCCAAGGATGATATCTGTCATAATCAACTCCTTCTGATACAAGTATAGCACAAACGCGATTTTCCTCCTTTGCATTCGGTAATGGCGCTCTTCCTCCGCCGGTACAAGTTGCTGAATTACAAATTCGCTTGGCTAACGGATGAGGCGCAGGTTAGTGATGACATTGTGATAAACACAAGTCATAGTGACTATAGTTATATGAAGCGACGAAGATTGTTTTATTTTTATGCTGTGCAATTGAGCAGAACGCCGGGCGTCATAAAAATGCCGCTGATGATAAAGGTGAATGCACCTTGAAAGAGGGGAACGTCACGAACCAGGGATATACAGTTATCTTTCGGGAAACCATTTGCAACTAACGGGGGCCGATGGCTCCACGGGTGTCCTGACCACCGCCACCGCGATCTTCCAATTGGGGCGCCTTTTTGATATATGCCCTGACTTTTCCATTCAACAGCGAGTAATTGATCCTCAGTACATCGGGGGTGCCGAACTCCATTACAATATAGAGGGGCCTGACTTCAAACCCTATCGTCCCGCCGCTGTCATCCGGGATTCTGGTAATCTGTGTTTCCAGAATTCTGCGGGTGCTGCACCGTACGAACGCATCCGCCTCGGCGATTGCCTGCTGAGCAGAAACGCTATTCTTCACGGTATATGATGTGTCTATATCATAGATTTCAAGGGGATACTTGCTGTTCTCGTCAACGAGAATTGCTACATTGTCGATCTGGTCAGAATAGTGGCATCCGTAGAGAAAAAGGGTATATGTCCCGGTGATAAGCTTTTGATCGGCTGATGTAGTGGTCAGTTGAATTCCGGTCATGCAGGATTGAAACATGCTGGTTATCAGCAATAGGGCTGCAAATCTGATAGAGTATTTCAAACCTCTACCTCCGGTTCACGCGGGGTAAGCTGCTCTCTGGTGTCTTGATCCCACAATTAATTATACATCGTTTGTCACGAAGAAGTACAGGTCTCATAAAGAATGGATAGAGCCAGGTTCTTTCAGGCTGTTGAAAAAGAAGTAAATCTCTGAATTAGCGTTATACCCCAAAAGGAATATCGCAAGAACAATAAATGTTGTTAACTATATGATTTTTCGATATAAAATTAAGGTGGTGGCTTGACGAAGGTCCTCTTATCGAGTATCATTTTATCATCGCTATCAGCTGACTCCGAACTTTTTGCATGCTTAGTTCAAGTTGTTGATCATAGGAGCCCTTACTCTGAAAGTTCCCGTGTGTGCAGTGCGGCACGTGTTGTTAACGATACAGCGAATGGATCATTTTTGAGATACATACAGCGACTAAGGAGGATATCATGGACAAGATATTAAGAATTGATGTTGGAGCAGCCGGTGGTCCCAAGGCGACAGCAGTACCGGTTGGCGAATACGCTGGACTCGGC
>Ga0209048_10007355_pt1 | contig 10182 bp, 7 predicted proteins | sample FrelakmetCRP12CR_FD_187146 | JGI IMG/M metagenome (GOLD analysis project Ga0209048, IMG submission 187146) | Freshwater lake sediment microbial communities from the University of Notre Dame, USA, for methane emissions studies - CRP12 CR (SPAdes)... | ecosystem: Environmental > Aquatic >... | reverse complement strand
CACCACCGGGCGCGGCGGACCTCGTCGGGATCGGTGCGCAGGCCCGGATCCTGGCCGAGGTCCTGGGGGGTCGGACCGATGCGATCGGCGACGGCGCGGAGGGCCTCGACGTCCATGCTGTAGCAGCGTGCCGCCGTCTCGCCCAGCATCTTGCGGGCGTCCTCGACGGGGACGTCACGGAAGTCGTTGCGCAGCCGGGTGACCGTGTTGGGCCAGGTCCCCTCCGGGTGCGGGTAGTCCGTGCCCCACATGACCACGTCGGTCCCGATGACGTGACGTCGGCGGATCTCCTCCCTGGACATCGTCGACGCGCCGATGAAGATGTTGGTGCCGAAGTACTCCGAGGGGAGCCTCGAGATGATGCCGGTCATCTGCTCCGCGAGCTTCTTGGTCGTGTGGCCACCCCCGAAGTAGACGTCCCATTTCCACATCATGTCGGCGGCCCAGTACGCAGCCGCCTCGGTCACGACGAATCTGAGGCCGGGGAAGCGCTCGAACGCACCCGAGAAGAGCAGGTGCCACATGGGCCGGGTCGCCCACCAGACCACCTCGGCCAGGTAGATGCCGATGTTGTCGCCGTACTCCTCCTGGGGCGCCTCGCCCGAGTGGGTGTGCACCACGAGGCCGTGCGCCTGGCAGGCCGCCCAGACCCGGTCGTAGGACGGGTCGTTGTAGGGCGCGTGGTGGCGCCACATCGTCGGGACCATGATCCCCCGGATACCGGGCTGGGCCGCGACCCACTCGATCTCCTCGAGCGCACGGTCGACGTCGTGGGTGATCGGGACCAGGGCGACGCCGGCCCGCCGGTCGGGCGCGCCGCTGCACAGCTCGGCCAGGAACAGGTTGTGGGCGTGGGCCCCGGCGAAGGCCAGCTCCGGGTCCTCGATCGCACCGGCCGACAGCCCCGCACCGAACGGCGGCGACTCCATCCCGGTGATGGCGTCGGCGTCCGGGAAGACGACCTCGCCGGCCACCCCGTCGGCATCGAGCTCCTTGTCCCGCTGCTCAGGGTCGTAGGCACCCCGGAGGCCCTCCTCGTGCTCCGTCTCCCACCCCATGATGTAGTCGTAGTTCATCTTGAGGGTCTCGTCGCGCTTGGCCTCGCGCTCGGCCAGGAACTCGTCGAAGCGCCGGTGGTGCCGGGACTCCAGGTACGGGCGGTAGTCCTCGCACCTGAGCCCGGCATGGCAGTCCGACGACACGATCATGTAGCGGTCAGTCACCGCCTCACCCCTTCTTGCCGAGCACGGACAGGTCGTCGTAGCGCTGATGGACGAACGGCAGCAGGTCCTCCTTGGGCACTCTGGCGATCACCTTGCCGGTCTGGATCGTGGCCCGCTCCGTCCAGTTGATGTCGACCACCCGTCTGACGACGAAGTCGGCGATCGGGTCCAGCGGCGAGTCCTTCAGCATGATGTCACCCTCGATCCCCTCGTGGACCCGGGCCTTCTCGAGCTTCTGGCCATACACGAGGAGCGGCTCCTGATCGAGGTCGGTCGGGCTCTCGGGCGAGCGCGACAGCTTGAAGTAGAAGTCCGTCTTGCGCTTCTCGTAGGGCTCCCGGGCACCCGAGATCCGCCCTCGGATCTCGCACACCGTGAACCCGAGCCGGGCCATCACGCCCTCCACGTCGTCACCGTCGCGCCGCACCCACACCTCACCGATCTTCTTGGGCTCGCCGTAGACCTCGCGCCCACCCACCGTGGCCTGCTCGGTCGTCATCGGCATGAAGAGCGGGTACTCCCCCACCAGGTCGCCGTGCCGGGCCTGCACACCGAACCAACCGGCCCCGAAGGGCTGGCCGCCCGGCATCTGAACCGTGGTGATGGTGGCACGGACCAGGGGCTCGGGCCCGGGCTCGAGCGGCTTCGGCAGGACCGCGGCGATCAGCTCGGGGTCCGTCTCGTAGACGGCGGTGATCGCCTGGGACCAGATCTCCGCGCTCGTCGCCTCCAGCTCCCGGTTCCGCTGCTGGTCGACCGGACGAGCCCCGTAGCGGACCTGCGACATGGCGTCCTCCCCTTGCTGCGATCGTCGTCACGCCGGGTCGGCGGCGCCCGGACGCGGCCCTCCTCCGGGCCGGTCGTGGAACACTGTTACATGCACTCGACGGGCTGTAAAGCGACCGGGGCCGCCTCGTGACGCCCGTCGGTGTGCCAACGTTGGCGCCATGAGCAGGCGCCCGGATCGGGCCGGGACGGCGTCGCGGCCCCGCGGTCCCGGCCGACGAACGGGCATGACCCGCGACCGGATCATCGACGAGGCCCTGGCCATCGTCGAGAGCGACGGGGTCGACCAGCTCTCGATGCGCAAGCTCGCCGCTCAGCTCGGGACGGCCCCCACCACCATCTACTGGCACGTCGGCGGGCGCGAGCAGCTGCTCGACGCGCTCGTCGAGCGCTACACCTCCCGCCTGGTGGCGAGCGCCGTCAGCGGCCGCAGCCCCGCCGAACGGATCGTGTCGGCGGCCCGGCAGTTCCGCGACCACGCCCGCGACCACCCGCACCTGAGCGCCGTCGCGCATGAGCGGGGCCTCGGCGCAACCGTCGCCCTCCCTCTCCAGCTGGCGCTGGCCCGTGAGCTCACCGCCGCCGGTCTGCGGGGCCGACGTGCCGGGCGGGCCATGCGGACGATCCTCTACGTCGTCGGCGGCTTCGTCCTCCTCGAGCCCCGGCTGCCGCCGGCGACACCGGCACGGCGCCCGTCGGAGGACCTCTGGCGCGACGTCGAGGACGCGGACATCGACCTCGGGATCCTCCAGGAGATGCGGGCACCGCCCGACCTGGGTGACGTCTTCGAGCACACCCTCGAGCTGCTCGTCGCCGCTCTGCTCCGCGGGGCCCGACCCGCCCGCTGACCGCCGGACGGGGCCTCGGTCAGGACTCGGCGACCCCCCGGCCCCGGCCGGAGCTCACGGCCGGGCGACCGGGCGCACGATCCGCCCCGGCCTCGCCGCGACCCCGGCGGCCACCGGCGCTCCGTCGACCTGGATCGCCGTGCCGTTGACGATCACGTGGCGGATGCCCGTCGGCTCGGGCGCCGTCAGTCGCTCGGCGTCGGCCGGGAAGTCACGCACCCGGCGTAGCGGACCCGGCGCGACGGTCTCCGGGTCGAAGACCACGACGTCGGCCGCGAGTCCCGGCCGGAGGTAGCCACGGTCGGCGAACCCGAACAGGTCGGCCTGCACCCCGCTGAGCCGGCGGACCGCCTCCTCCAGCGGCATCAGCCGGCGGTCCCGGACCCAGTTGCCGAGGAAGTCGGTCGCCTGCGGCGCGTCGCACAGCTGCCCGACGTGGGCGCCGGCGTCGGAGAGCCCGAGGGTGCAGTGCTCCTCCGTGAGCAGGAAGCCGACCTCGTCGGGGTCGTCGTTGGCGAGGATCGCCCGGACCCGCAGGAGCAGGCCGCGCTCGTCCAGCGCGAGGTCCAAGAGGGTGTCGAACGGGGTGGTCCCGCGCTCAGCGGCGATGTCCGTGATCCTCCGGCCGATCGAGGCCGGGCTGCGTTCGGACTCCGTGATCTCGTAGGTCTCCCAGCGTGGGCGGAAGCCGCGCGTGGCGTCGAATCCCTCGGCCGCCCGCTTGCGCCACGCCGGATCGGCGTAGGCCCCCCGGCGGGTGGCCAGATCGGTGGCCATGAGCTCGGCGAAGACGGGATTGGGATTGAGGGTGAACGGCTCGGCCATGGTCATGGCGAAGGCGAGGGGCCGGGGGCTGACCTGCGGCCACACCTGGGCGCCCTTCGCCCACCCGGCGCGGTTCAGCTCCGCCATGCGCCGGTGCACGCCGGTCGGGAACGACAGGAGCGCGCCGTACGTGAACGGCACGCCCGCGCGCGGCTGCAGCGTGTAGAGGTCGTCGACGCCGCACTGCTCCCCGGGGGCGACCGCGACAACGCCCCGTCGGCGGTCGGCCATGACGTCGAGGAGAGCCTCGAACTCCGCGCGGTCGGAGAACCGGCTGGGCACGGGGAGCCCGTCGACCCCCCGGTGGGTCATGGCGAAGCTGGTGGCGAACCCGGCCGCCCCGGCATCGATCGCCTCCCTGAGCACCGCCTGCATCCGCTGCACCTCGTCAGGCGCGGCGGTCCGCGCGTAGGCGTCGTCGCCCATGACGAACAGGCGCAGGGCGGTGTGGCCGATGTAGGCGGCGAAGTTGAGGGCACTGCCCCGACGCGCCACCGATTCCAGGTACTCGGGGAACGTCTCGAAGTCCCAGGGGATGCCGGCCTCGAGGCTGGCGACGTCCATGTCCTCGACGTTCTCGAGGGTGCGGGCGATGAGGGAGCGGTGCTCGGCGTGGGTCGGGGCGATCGAGAAGCCGCAGTTGCCGGCCACGACCGTCGTCACCCCGTGGAAGCACGATGGGGTGAGGGCCGGATCCCAGAACACCTGGGCGTCGTAGTGAGTGTGGATGTCGATGAAGCCGGGGGCGACGACACAGCCGTCGGCATCCAGCGTCCGATCGCCTTCCAGCCCCTCGCCCACCGCGGCGATCCGTCCGCCGGCCAGCGCCACGTCCGCGACCACGCGCGGACCGCCGGTGCCGTCGATGACCGTGCCGCCCCTGATGACCAGGTCCACGCCCATCCCCTCGCCTCCCCCAGGTCCCTCGACCCCGGCCCTCAGCGTAGGGGAAGCCCGGCGGACCGGGCGCCGACCGTCACGCGGCGGCCCGCCCGCCCACACCGGCGATCCCGGGCCCATGGCCACACAGACCCGGGATCGGGTGCAGCTACGGCCTCCCTCATCGGCGGCGTCGCCCGCCGGTTGAGGCCGTTCGCACGAGAGGCGGCGGACGGGCGGACCCTCCTCAGGCCATCTCGAGCACGGTCCGGATGCCCCGACCGGCGAGCATGTCGTCCATCGCGTCGTTGACCTCGGCCAGCGGCCGGCGGGCAGTGATCATCCCCTCGAGATCGAGCCGCCCGGCCCGCCACATCGACACGAGGCGCGGGATCTCGAACGAGGAGTTGCTGCTGCCGAGCAGGCATCCGAGGATCTTCCGCTCGGTCGACGCCACCAGGACGGGCGGGAAGCTCACCGACTCCTCGACGGGAGCGGCACCCACGATCACCGTGGTTCCGCCGCTGCGCGTGGCCCAGAGCCCGGCTTCCACGAGGGACGCCCTTCCGGCCGCGTCGAAGGCGAAGTCGGCGCCGACGCCGGTGATGCGCATGACCTCCGCCGTCAGGTCCTGGGTGACGGGATCGATGGCATCCGTCGCCCCGAACCGGGCGGCCGCGTCCCGTCGCGACGCGACGGGATCGCTCACGATGACCCGCGACGCACCAGCGAGGCGAGCGCCCTGCACGATCGAGACGCCGATGCCGCCGAGCCCCATCACCAGCACCGTGGCCCCCGCTGGGACCCGGGCGGTGTTGAGCACCGCCCCGACCCCCGTCTGCACCGCGCACCCGATCACGCAGACCAACTCGAGTGGCGTGTCGTCGGACAGCGGGATGGCCCCGGACTCCTGGATGACCACGTACTCCGCGAACGCCCCCATGCCGACACCCCGGTAGACGAGCTCGCCGCCGCGCGACAGCGGGCTCGTGCCGTCGGGGAAGGTGCTGGTGGTGATGGCGCTCGAGTTCACGCAGATGCTGTGCTCACCGCGGAGGCACCAGTAGCAGCGGTTGCACGGTGGGCACGGCGTCAAGAGCACCTTCTGCCCGAGGGAGACCATGGTCACGCCTGGGCCCACCTCCACCACGACGCCGGCCGCCTCGTGCCCGAGGACCACCGGCACCGGCGGCTGGTAGGTGCCGTCGGCCTGGCTGACGTCGCTGTGGCACACGCCGCAATGGCTGACGCGGACCAGCACCTCGCCCGCCCGCGGCGCCGCGATGTCGAGGTCACCCACGACCGCCAGCGGCTTGCCGTGGGCCTCCAGGAGCGCAGCGCGCATGAACCCCCCGTGGATCAGCCGGCCACCCGGAGCGGCACAGGGGAATCAACGTACAGTAGGGCCAGCACAAGGGGGAAGCTCCATGCCGGTCTTCTCGATCTCCGCCGACTCGCACGTCACGGAGCCGGGCGACTGCTACCGGGATCGCATCGACCCTCGGTTCCGCGACCGCGCACCGGCGGCCGTGACCGACGACACGATGGGCGCCGTGATGCTGATCGACAACGGGCGCAGTCGGGTGCCCTACGGCATGGTGGCGGCGGCCGGACGACCCGTCGACCGCATCGGCCCGTTCGAGTACGTGGGCTGGGACGAGCTTCACCCGGGTGGCTGGGACCCCGCCGCCCGCCTCCACGAGCAGGACCGCGACGGCGTGGCCGCGGAGGTGCTCTACCCCTCGGTCGGCATGCTGTTGTGCAACCACCCCGACGTGGACTACAAGAAGGCCTGCTTCGACGCCTACAACCTCTGGATCAGCGAGTTCCAGAGCTACGACGTCCACCGGCTGATCGGCCTCGGCCAGACCGCGCTGCGGAGCGTCGACGAGGGCGTCGAGGACCTCCGCAGGATCAAGGACCTCGGCCTGCGCGGGGTGATGGCGCCCGCCTACGCCGGGTGCCACGAGGAGGGCGACTACGACGACCCCCGGTGGGACCCGCTCTGGCGGGCATCGGCGGAGCTCGGCCTCCCCGTCTCGTTCCACATCCTCACCGGGAGCGAGAACGTCATCGATCCGCGGATCCGGGGGCCTAGGATGAACAGCTTCCTGGGCATCATCCGTGGCTGCCAGGACATCATCGGCACCCTGGTCTTCGGGGGCGTCTTCGAGCGCCACCCGAGCCTGCGGGTGGTCTGCGTCGAAGCGGACGCCGGATGGGTGCCGCACTGGATGTACCGCGCCGACCACGCGATGAAGCACCACCGAAACTGGCTCGGACACGCAGTCCTCTCCCGCCTGCCCAGCGAGTACGTCCGGGAGAACGTCCACGTCACCTTCCAGGACGACCGGGTCGCCTTCCAGGTCAGCCATCTCATGAACCACCAGCGACTCATGTGGGCGAGCGACCATCCGCATTCGGACTCCACGTTCCCCGACTCCCAGCGGGTCCTCGCCGAGCAGACGTCCCATCTGTCGCGCGAGGTTCGCGACGACATCGTGTGGCGCAACTGCGCCCGGCTCTACGGCCTCGACCTGCCCATCCCGGAGTGAGCCGGGACCGGTGATTGCGGCTGCGCCGGCCGTCGGCGACCATCGGGGGATGGACACGCCCCGTCGACCTGCCGCCCGGCTGCCGCTGCCGAGCAGCGTGCCATGCGACCAGTGCTCGGGCTCGATGCACCGCCAGGAGCGGCTCTTCGTGTGCGAGCGGTGCGGCCGGTCGCTGACCACCGCGACCGTGGCCAAGCTCGTGCCCCGGCCGGACCTCGCCGAGGGCTAGCTCGGTCGGCGGTCAGGCGGGGGTCACCTCGACCGGGATCCCGTTGACGACGGCGTTGCCGGAGAGCGGATCGACGAGCTGGCCCGGGGCCAGGAGGTTGTTGTTCACGCCCGGGTGGTCCCGGGCCACCGACAGGCGGGCGCCAGGCTTGTCGTGGCCCCACCCGTGGGGCAGGGACACGACGCCCCGCATCATCTCGTCGCTCACCTCGACCGGCACCTCCACGCTTCCCGACTCCGACGTGACACGGGCACGCCGGCCGTCGGCCACGCCCGACGCCCGGGCGTCATCGGGGTGGATGAGCAGCGTGCAGCGGTCCCTGCCCGTCACCAGGACATCGACGTTGTGCATCCAGGAGTTCTTCGAGCGCACATGACGACGGCTGACCAGGACGAGGCGGTCCCGGTCGCGTCCGAGCCGCTCCCGGAGCCGGCCGACGTCGCCGGTGAGATAGGCCGGGCTGAGCTCGAGCTTCCCCGACGGGTTGCAGAGGACCTCCCGCAGGCGCGGCACCATGGGGCCGAGGTCGATGCCGTGCGGGTGCTCCCTGATGCGCTCGAGGGTGAGGCCGTCGGGGCGCTCGCCGTACCGGTCGCCCCAGGGCCCGGTACGGATGGCGAAGTCGGTCATTCGGACCGGGCCGCCGTGGTCGTAGCAGCCGAGGACGGCTGTCGGGTCGAGGCCCTGGAGCTCCACGAGAGCCGAGAAGAAGCCGTCGTCGACCGCGGCCACGTCGACCTCGCCCGCCGGCACGCCGGTGCAGATGGCCGCGAGGCGGATGAGGATCTCCCACTCCTGCGGGCGATCGGGCTCGGGAGCGACGACCGGGTCGGACCACTTCGCGGCGCTCCGCACCGCGAGCGACCAGAGCAGGTCGTCGTAGTGCGGCTGCTCCAGCGGCGACAGCCCCGGGAGGATCACCTGGGCGTGCCGCGTGGTCTCGTTGATCCAGTTGTCGACGCTGATCATGCCGTCGAGCATCGGGAGGGCCGCGTCCAGCCGGGCCGCCTCGGGGGTGCTGATGACGGGGTTCCCGGCCACGGTGATGAGGGCCCTGACCTGCCCATCACCCGGGGTGTCGATCTCCTCGGCGAGGCAGGACGCGGGCACCTGGCCCATGACCTCGGGCGCCCCACGGACCCGGCTCCGCCACCGACCGGCCCGGAACCCCTCGTCCCGATCGGGCCGGGGGAGGCTGGACATGCTCCAGGCGATCGGCTTCGGGAACATGAGTCCGCCGGGTGTGTCGAAGTGACGGGTCAGGATGTTGACCACGTCGACCAGCCAGGAGGCCATCGACCCGAACTCCTGCGTGCAGAGCCCGATCCGCCCGTAGACGACGGCCCGTTCGGTGGCGGCCAGCTCGTGGGCGAGGCGGCGAATCCGATCGGCGTCGATCCCACACGTCCCTGCGACCGCCTCGGGGGTGAAGTCCCGGCAGAGCCCGGCCAGCTCCGGGACGCCGACCACCGCCTCGGCGAGGTCGCCCAGGTCGACCAGATCGTCGGCGAACAAGACGTTGACGATGGACAGCAGCAGGGCGGCGTCCGTGCCGGGAACGATCGGGATCCACTCGTCCGCCCGGTCGGCCGTGCCGGTGCGACGGGGGTCGATCACGACGGTCCGCCCCCCACGGCCCCGGATCCGGTCGATCTCGCCCATCAGGTCCGGGGCGGCGAGGAGCGAGCCCTGCGAGGCATGCGGGTTGGCACCCATGACGACCCACAGGTCGGTGCGCGGTACGTCGGGGACCGGGAAGCTCCACATGTTCCCGTACAGCAGCAACGACGACAGGTTCTTCGGCCACTGGTCGACGGTGCCCGACGAGTAGATCATCGGGATGCCGCTCATGGCGATCAGGACGCCGATGTAGCGGGCCAGCGAGAAGTTGTGCGCCGTCGGGTTGCCGATGAACGCCGTCACCGCCCCGATCCCGTGGCGGTCGATGACCGGGCGGAGCAGCTCCTCACACCGCGCGAACGCCTCGTCCCACGACACCTCCCGCCAACGGTCCCCCTCCCGCACGACCGGACGCCGCAGGCGGTCGGGATCGTCGTGGAGGCGGCCGAGCGTGGTGCCCTTCGGGCAGATGTACCCCCTGCTCCACACGTCGTCCCGGTCGGGGCGGATCAACACGACCCGCTCCTCCTCGACATGCATCTCCAGCCCGCACATCGCCTCGCACAGCGTGCAGGTGTGCAGTCGGATCTCCCGGTCCCCCATCGTGCCCCCTGTCGGGTCTGCCCCCCGATCGTAGGCCCGACGCCCGGACGCGCTCGAGGAGGTGCTGGCCGATCGCCTCCCCGAGGACGGACGGACCCGGCGGTGGGGTCGGGAGCCCCCAGCGGCCGGATCCGGTCCCCCGGCCGGGGGTCAGGAGCCGTCACTCCCGGTTCGTAGCATTTCGTCACGTGATTCAACGCAACCAGACCAGGATCGTGTGGCCGAACGTCTGCGACTGGTGCGGGGCGCCCCTCGCCCAGCGCTCCCGGGGCCGTCCCCGTCACTACTGCCGGCCCGCATGCCGGCAGCGCGGCTACGAAGCCCGGCGGGTCCAGCGGGCGGTAGCCACGGTCCAGGTGCTGCTCGACCGACGCGACGCGCAGCTCTCCCTCGTCGAAACGGGACTCCAGGATCTCCTCGAGGTGTTCGAGCCGATCGCCTACCGACCCCTGGACGAGCCCGCCGGGGACCGGCATCTCGCCGAACTGGTGCTCGACGTCGCCGATGCCGCCCGTCGGACGCGGCGCTACGGGCGTCCTCCGCCCGTCGCCGGCCGGCGACGCGGCGGCGCCACCGGGTGTCGACGGTGACCCCCGTCGGGATCCGCGGCTCCG
>Ga0209048_10007354_pt1 | contig 10187 bp, 30 predicted proteins | sample FrelakmetCRP12CR_FD_187146 | JGI IMG/M metagenome (GOLD analysis project Ga0209048, IMG submission 187146) | Freshwater lake sediment microbial communities from the University of Notre Dame, USA, for methane emissions studies - CRP12 CR (SPAdes)... | ecosystem: Environmental > Aquatic >... | reverse complement strand
CTCCATACGGTTTCTTTGGATATCGAAAACCCCAACCTTCCATTAAAGCATTAAAGATTCTATTTTTTGTTTTCTGTGATATGATCATTTTTCACCTCTTTAGTTAGCATCAATCAGCTAACATATTATTTACTATTCTCATAACTTCATTTATAAGTTCTATAGGTTTTTCATTTTCTTTTTGATGATATAGCATAGTTGATTTAAAGCTATGCAAAATATTTTCTAGTTGAGTTAGTCTGGTTCTACCTTCTAAATTATCATGATGTATTAATATATTTGAAACAATCTCAGAAATAGACCACCATACAGCTGTTTTCATACTTAATCTTAAAGAACAAAGATGTCTTTTAGGACATTCAAGTTTCTTCTTACACCATGAAAGGTGACACATTTCTTTTAACTCTTTTCTAATTTCAAAAAGTCTTTTTACTTCATCGTCAGTTGCTTTTCTCATATTTTACCTCTTTCATTAGTTGGTGGGGCAGGATGGAATCGAACCATCATGCGGCTAAGGACGGGTTTACAGCCCGCTGAGCCCACCACACTGCTCAACTGCCCCAATCTATTTTTTCAATCTCCAGTTTCAAGTAAATAAGAATTATTGATTACTTTGAAACTACCTCTACCTAATCTTCTCCACTCTGTTTCTTCAATTGTTCTTATGACAATACCTTCTCGATTATGACCGTTCTCATACTTTCCTTCGGCAAACTTTAAGAGTTCATCAACACTTGACCAATCAAAATCAAAAACTCCAACATCCGGAACTCGTTGTAAACCAATCTTTTCAACAAAAGATTTCTGTTCCTCAAAATTCAAAAATCGCTTTTCACTGATGTTATAAACATCAAATATGAATAGCTGATTCTCCTTTAGACCTAGCCGATTCTTCTGTATTCCCGGACCACAAATCTCACCTTGAATTGCCCAGTCACCATCTAAAAAGAATCGCTTTTTCAAGGATTTCAATTTTCCTTCAATATCCAATTTCTCTGCTACTTCCCAGTAGGTGTTCTTAGCACCAGCTTGCCAATTCCTGAGATAGCCAAACTTTCTTAATGTTTGTAAAACATGAGTTCCAAACCCCCAAGAATTTAGTTTGAAAAATAAGTTAATGAGTTTAGCTCTCCATTTTGGTTCAGGAACAGGCTTCTTCCACTCCATAGTTCTACTGCACACTCCAAATTGACCATCCTTGATATAATAGCAAGTTAGAGAGGTGCCATCGAGTTTTGTAGTTGCATAAACTTTCTTACCTTGAAGCTCAACTATAATCCATGGAATGCTTTGGATCCTAGTCTCATCAGTTTTAGGAATAAAACTAGGGAAAGTACTTTTGGCTTGTCCTATACGAAGACTTTCTTTCACTGGTGGTTCATACTTTTTGACACCTATTGCTTCTGTAACATCTGTTCCTAGTTCACAACTAAACACCTTCTTCCCAAAGTCAGAATTTAATGGAACTAGAAGACCTTGAGAAATAACTCCCTTTAACTTCTTTGTCTTAAGACGGTGGATAAATCCCTCAGCTGGTACTCTACCTTTGGATCTTTCAAAAAAGTAAATACAGGTAGATCTGGTAGCATGGAATCAATTTCAAAATAAACTCCATAACTGCCTTCTTTGAACTCTCCTTTAACAACAACAAGATTCCACCCAAGAACTGTGGCTTTCTCAATTCTATCAGCACCTTCAATAGGTTCGATTTTTTCTACTTTTTGGATAGAAGCGAGCTTCCGTTCCATGATTTCACCTCCCCATTACCTTGTCCTCAATACTTTAAATCCTTGTTGTCTAAGAGGATAAACTAAAAATACTACTCCTAAACTATCAGCCATTTGATGCACTCTTTTTTTCAGAGATTTTTGTGGTCTCTTATAATATTGTATTATACTTAATGGTATAATGATTGATTCTCCAACTTTCATTTGTCTCAATGAAGACAAATCTAGTTCAGGTTGTTTAGATGCAAAATCTTTATTTAATCTATATACTGTTGTCATTTCTAATCTCCATCTAATAAACACCTTTTTCACACCTAAGCTTGAAAGATCCAATTAACTGAGCTTCTTCTTTATTAAGATCTGGAAGAAGTCTAAAATCATTTTTATCATAACCTCTTATCAATAAGTTTCTTAACTTGAAAAATTCCATTCTAGTTAAAACAAAACAGTGTTCATCATATGTTTGAAAAGCCTCTTTTCTAGATTTGGTTTTGATTCTTTCAAGACTAACTTTGCCATCATCATCTTTCGATAAGATAAAGTAATAGTTGTATTTCATGAATTCACCTCCTTTATTATAAAAAACAATGATCAAACTGCTGGTCTACCATAACTGATCTTCTTTGATTTGATCCATTTTCCTTTTTCTTCATCAAACCAATATGAGCTATTATAACTGTCATCATCTTGAAATATCTTAACAGTATGTTTTATTCCATAACAATCAAACTGTTCTTTACCGAATGGTTTAATCTTTAGTAAATCCTTTATCTTTCCAACGCTAAACTTAGTATAACCAAATGTTCCTCCACTTCCAGATAAACGGGGAATCCCAATGTATGCATTCATATTATTTCCTCTACTTTGTTCATTTCTAAAAAATGGTGCCCGAGGCCGGAATCGAACCGGCACGGACATAAAGTCCACAGGATTTTCTTACCACTATAGTTTTCACTACTTCGTGGTCTGGACTATCCCTTATCCATAGATCAAATAAGATCTTTAGGATCTTCCCGTCTAGTCTCTACACCTTCCTTTTTAAGGCTTGGTTCGGGATTACCATCAGCATTACCTGTTAAGGGTTCCCCGAATTTGGGAAGATTCACATCAATTGTTTCCAAATGAGTGCTCAAATTATCTTCAAGTCCTATGCGTCTACCTGCTCCACCACTCGGGCATAAAAGTTCTATCTCCATATTCCAAACTCAATAACTAGAAAAAGAGATATTAATCCCATTAAGATGATGAATCCTGTAATAGCTTTAAGTTTAATTGCATTATCCATTCTAGTTTCTCCTTATTTTATTTGATGAAGCAATTTACTTGGATAGCTGGAAAAGTATTTATTATAACTTTTCCTTTTTCTTCATTAAATTGTCTTCCATCACCAAAACCACTAACAGTAATTCCAACTTCAGATTGACAATGATCTTGGTAGATTAATTTATCACCACTAATAATATTAATATTTACATCAACCCAGACTTCTGTATCTTCCGAAAAACCTAACAACAAATTTCTCAAATCCTTAACTTTCATTTTTTCTTCTCCTTCTCAGTCTTTTTTTCATTATTCTTCAATATCTTCTTTCGTCTTTCCATTTCTTTAAAAAACTCTGGAAAATTCTTCTTTACCCATTCATCATAACTTACTGGTTTCTCATCTTTACTAAAGTCTACGGCTATTGAGAAATAACCACATCCCTCAGGGTAATATTCCCTACGTTCATTATTTGGATTCTTTTCATCTAACTGACTTGAAATAGTTCTGATAATGTTTATAGCTTCTTGAGGAGATACTCTTAATATAAAGTTATTTCTCTTAAATTTTATCAGCTTCATTTCTTTTCTCCTTTAATGAAAAATACCAGATATCCAAGCTACAATGCCTAGTGCTAAGAAAACTCCCCAAAAAACTCTTTCGAATATTACTTGTTGTCTATCTTGAGGAAATCCTCTATCTGATTCTGCAGTCATTTCTTTCTCCCTTCACTTAAGTTTACCAAGAAATTAATTCAACACACTGATCTAAAAGACCTTCTATCCTTTTAGCTATAAAAGAAGAATTTTTATCTCCTTCTGCTTGAATCCTAAACAACTGTCTTCTTATTTCAGAAAAATTTAAAGCTAGACCATACTTCATCTGCTTGTTTCTTATGCTCTCTTTAGTCAAACTTTCAATGGGTTCTATTGCCATTTCTTTCTCCTTTATTTAAGATTCTTTCTCCCAATTATCACATATTCCTCTTTCATCTATTCCAAACAAAGAAACAAAAGATTTACCTTTCTCTAATGTTTCTAAGCTTTCAGTTGTTAGATAACAATACAGCTCAAAATCTTCTAGCCTATGCTTACAGTTATTACAACCATCAATTTTCTGAATTCTATAATTTGGAGGAGTTTTCATTTCGTTCACCTTATCATGTTCTCTACAAGTGAAAATCTTCATCAAGTACATCTAATATCCTTTCTTCACCTCTTAAAACAATGAACTTCTCAACTACTACTCTATTATTTCTTACCTTGAAACGATATTCCGGTTTTGCTCTTATATCACGTATTATATCTAAAATTGTAGTTATAAAATGATAGAAACTATAACCAGCTAAAGTAAACCAGAAAATCTTCCAAACTAAAGGATCTGGTGGGGGTATTTTAAAGTATAGCATAATTCACCTCTTATTTTTTCTCCTTTTTCAAAGAGTTTGCCCGAGAGAGGACTTAAACCTCCAACCTTCCTGGTTACGAACCAGGGCTCTGATTGAGCTACTCGGGCAATTTTTATGCATCATTTTCAAAAAACTCAGTCTTAAAAAAAGATTGGCGAGCTACTCAGCGTTCTTACGATAGGCAAGCAGCCTGCAGCACCTTTCGCCAGCGCCATCATCACTTAGTACATAAAAAGAAAGCTGTTGCAAAACCAAAAATCCAGCAGATTGCACCAAAGATAATAATCATAAATTTTCCATTTGTCATACTTTCTCCATTAATACCTAAAAGATCTTCTAACTCTAGTTTTCCTACTAGAATTAAGATCTAGATTTCTCCTTTCACAACTGTGAATAATTGCATCACCAATTCTACCCTGAGAGACTTCAAATCTTTTACCAAGATTCCTTTGGCTTATGCCTTCATTATACCATATATCAAAAATTTTATCTTCTTGTTTTTCAGATAACCGTAATTTTTTTCTCCAACTGTCAAACCTTCCCATATTGAAATCACCTCATTTCTTATCTACTTCCAATTATCGCATGGTAAAAGAAATCTATTTTTTCCATCTATTTTGTTTTGTTCCAAATTAATAATATGTTTCAATTCATGACCAAAGTTATTGTTTAATGGATCTTGATATTCTTTAACTACTACATACTTTCCAGTTAAGTTGCTTGCACTCAATTTTCTAAGCTCCATTTTAACATACATAATTGGTGTCATCTTTCCATCAATTTTACGAGAAGCTGTAAACGCTTGAACTTTATACTTATCTGCATCTTCTGGAAAATAATAGTCTACAGCTTGTTTAAAATCTTCTGGATAGAGAATAATAACTTTTATACTAATGTTATATTCCCAATGAGGATATTGAGATGTAGGAGCAAAAAGCTTATCTTGTGCATAAGTAATGCTAGTAACAGAAAACAATAACAAAATTAAAATGATTATTCGCCTTAACACAGTAGTCACCTCATTTCAAAGTAATATCATCAAACCAGTCTTTCCAATCTTTTCTAAAAACAAGTACAAACAAAAATATACCAAGAGCTAATATTAAAATTCTTATTATCATATCAACTCCTTTTGAACTGGCATTTATACTTTACTGCATGAAGATCTGTTTTTACAAGCTTAGGTTTAAGCAGATCAAACCAGTAAGTATTGTGTATTCCAGCTAATAAATATGGACAGTTACTTCTCATACATCTAATAATATATTTCATCTTTCCAGTCTTCTTACATTTAATTTGTCTAGCTGACATTTTGTTTCTCCTTTTCTGGATAAACATTAATTGATTTTGTTTCTTTTGTTAATTCCTTATAACACTTAGCACATTCAACTACTCTTTCAAAATAAACTGAAACGGAAGCATCTTTATTATATGTAGCATCATGATCAATACACTTTAAATATCTCCAAGGTCCGTTCAGTATATTTCCTTTAAATATAAATCCATGTTCTTCAAACTCTTCACCACACTCACATTTAGCTATTCTCTTGACTATACTCATACTTCACCTTCCAAATAATTTTTTTGCAGCTTTAAACCCTGCTTCAAAATCAGATACACAGTTTCTAACCTGTTCTATAGTTGTTGGCCACTTTTTACATATATCCGGAAGAGCAATTTGCCAATGGCCACTCAAACCATACTTTTCATTTGGATCTTTTTCTATGACTGTAGGTTTATAATCTGAAGCTAATGTTATTGTTTCTTCAAGATACTTTGCTACTATTTCTACCAATTCTTTATCATTATCAGAAAAGACTGCTATCATAATTTCTCCTTAATAGCCATGATTAGCTTCAACTATTTTTTTTATTTTAGGACATTTTGTACACTGAAAAACTATAACTACTTTTTTCTTGTAGAACTCTGAAGACCAAGTTAATTCATTTAAAACATCTGGATCTTTTAAATCAACTGAATTATTCTTTAACAACTGTTCTAGACCAGATTCTAGAATAGTTTTATCTATAAGTTTCCATTCATGTTTACAGAACATATTTTTTCTCCTTAATTCTTTGACTTTCTCATTTCAAGTTCTTCTTTAATTTCTTTAATTGTTTCTTTTGTTACTTTAACTTCAGTTCTAGCAAATTGTGGATCTACTAAAGATCTCTTTATGGCACAAGGTAAACAAATATGAGATCCTTTTGGAGCATGAGGTCGATGAAATACTTCAGACTCACAATCTATACAATTAGTTTTGATGTCATCTATGAAAAAACTTTGTGGACCACATACGATGAACACTTCTTCATCAACTATTTCTGGAGTAATTGCATTAGACATTATTTATCTCCTTTATAAATCCACAATTTCTACATTCATATTTCTTTCCCTTCACTTTTGTCTTCCATCTTGGAAGAATTTTCTTTTCTCCGAACCTATTTGATACAATACTTTTACATTTAGGACAGATATTTTGTTCCATATTTTCACCTCATTATGAACCATTTTTCTTTAGCTCTTTCTAATGAAACATGACCTTTTCGTTTTATATATTCTTCTAAGACTAATGATTCATTTATATTTAGCTTATAGACATCAGGAAATTTTGTTGTTGAAATCTGTTTCTTAATACCAGGAATAGTTTTGTATGTATCTAGAACTGATATAACGTCTTTAGCAAAAATAAATATGGGGACTGTAGCCTCCTTTCCAGCCCCCATATGTCCTCTGAACGCATTAACCTTATACCAATATTTCTCCATATTTCCCACCTCAGACTATTTCTATCTTAGCTTGAGACTTTAAATCCCAAACCTTACTTAACCAAAAACTCTCTCTCTTTTTGATTTCATCGATGATGTGATCTTTAATCTGTACTTTCACATCTCCTGGAGTTCTTGGAACAACTCTATCAGCTTTTTTACTAAACAAATTGAAGCAAGCCATTTTGTGTCCTTCAAACTTACTCTTACTTGTAGAATCAACTGGACTCAAAAAAGCAAACTGAAGAAGAATAATAACTATCTTCTCATCTTTACCTTTTATGATTGGTCTGCTTGCAGTAGTAACAACACCAATTTCTTTTCCATCCGCCATAATTTTCCATGTTCTGTACTTAATCTTGTAGCGACTTGTTAACATCTGAAGCAAAAACTTTTCATTCAAAAACTTTTCTGAAATTCCCCTTAGACTCGTGCATTGATTCGGAACCATTGTAGTTTCTCCCTCTTATTGGATTTTTTGGAGTTTATTTAACTCCAGGGCAGTTGTCTGCTTTTGCAGACATACTTGCCACTTTTTGGTCAAACATTAGTTTAGTTTTAGGATCTGTTTTTCCACATTCCCAACCCTTAGGACCCATCATAAGATATCTACAAGTTTTTTCCATCTGACCTGGTTTACATGTATTCATAACATATTCATTATTTTTGATATAACCCATTTTATTTCTCCTTTGTAATTGTTGCAATATAATCTCCAGATTCTCTTGTAATTACAAATGTTCCTATTTCTTTAGCAATTTCTTTGAGCTTTTCAACTTCTTTAGTTAAATCTAGATCTCCATACCATATTTCAATTGATTGACCTGCAAACCAATCTTTAATTTTACCATTCTTTTCTCTTTCATATGTTTCAAGATCATAAACCCTTGAGTTGAACACTACTTTGTTATTAGGAAATTGATCCATATAACCAGATTTAGATCCGGAAAGCATTCTACCAAAACTAAAACCTGCATCTTCAAAAAACTTAAGCTTTTCAGTATCCATTACCTTTTCCTTCCTTCAATGGAATTCCTTCTGAATCAACTAACCAGTTCTTAAAGTTCCATCTGTATTGTTCATATTCAGCTAAATTACCAGAAAAGAAATCTAGAAACACTCCAAATTCAATTTTACTTGTTTCTTTATTATATCTTGTTGGGCCAAACTCTTTAGTTCTATCCAAAATTCCCATGATCTTCTTTGCAGTTTCTTCTGTTATAGGGATGAGACCATCTTTCCATTTATAGTGCTCACCCCTATCTAGTCCAGCCAAGTACAAAACCATATCAGCATGACTTTCAAGCCCCATTCTTTTGATACCTCCCTGTTTCATATTCCCTAAGATCTTGATACTCATATATTAATAGATCTTTTCCTTCTGTTTTGATATCAAGCAGGAATATGTCATTTGTAAGTTCAAATAATTTCATAATTGATCCATCTGGATTAAGTGGTAAAGAATTCACAATTTTCTCTAGTAATCCTCTATCAATTCTAGTAACTTTCATATTCCCTCCAATTAATGATGATATCCATGACCATAGTGTCCACCATGATAGTAACCATGACCATAGTATCCGCCCCATCCATAATACCCTCTATAATAAGGACCATAATAAGGCCCAAACCAGAAATCATAGTATGGATATGGATTAGTATAAACATAAACCGGAGCAGGACTTACTACAACCCCACCACCATCTACACTCCATGCACAAGCACTTAATAATAAACCCAAAACAAATAGTAGAACAATAGCTTTTTTCATATTTAGTCCTCCTTAGTTTTGATTTAAAAAATTGAGCCCATCTTATCCTACTTGGTTCAGGGAGAAGGATTCGAACCTCCGTGACTGGGTCCAAGGCCCAGGGTCCTACCACTAGACGATCCCTGATTTGAATTCCTTTTTGACTTTCTTCAAGAGTTTAAAGAGACCTTCATTTCTATTTGTAGTAGGCCTAATCTCTTTATTAAACTCACCTGTGTCAATAAAATACCAACCTCCTGTTCCATCCTTATTTAGTACTTTAAATTCAACAAATCTTTTGGTTTTTAAATCTCTTGATCTTCCCTCATCTCCCCATTCTGATAAAGCCATACCTTCTGGAAGATCTATACCAGTATCTTCTAATGGTCTAACTGTACCAAATGGAGCCCCAGTATCCCAATGATACTCCGTAAACAAATAGAGATCACCAAACTTCTCTCTGATTCCAATAAATCCCTTCTCTCCATCAAAGACACCAAAACCTAAGTTTCTGGAATGAATTTTATAAATTCTTCCTTTCTTACAATCTTTTATTTTAATGAAATCATCTTTTCTTAACCTTTGATAATCTACATCGTTTTTTAATCTATCTATAGCTTCTTCTTTTGACATTTCAATTCTCCTTAGGAAAGAGGAAGAGACCAGACCGTCGGAATAGCAGAATTGTCCCACCGCGTTTAGTGGATGCCGGTAATCACCCAACCCCGATATTCAGCCCTTGTTAGGTTCCCCTTTCCACTCTGTTAAATGTGGCAATCAACAACTGAAAGAAGAGTATCATCTTGGATAGATTCAAATAGCTTATAGAATTCACCATCCCAATCTTCTTTCTCATCACTAACTATTCCCCACCAACCCATACTTCCTCTTTCATACCATTTACCATTCATTAAAACTGCATAGGTAGAAATTGCATGTCTCTTCTTTTTTGCAACAAAAGCTTCTCTTCCACCAGATCCAACACAAAAATATTCAATTGGATCATCAAAAATCATGTGAATATCTGCATCACGAAGAGCTTTATTCCATGGGTGTTCATGATTAGCTTTTCTGGCATCATCTATATTTTCAAACTGTTTTCTAAAGTCATCCCACTTTGGAGGTGGTTCAAGTTGTTTAGTTGCTTTTTCAAATTTATTATACTCATCATGAGCTGCTTGTTCTGCTTCTAGATACATTCCATCAAAGTCAATATCTCTTTTGTAAGCTTGATCTGCATATCCATTTTTAGCTCTTTCAGTCATTACACCAGG
>Ga0209048_10007353_pt1 | contig 10189 bp, 9 predicted proteins | sample FrelakmetCRP12CR_FD_187146 | JGI IMG/M metagenome (GOLD analysis project Ga0209048, IMG submission 187146) | Freshwater lake sediment microbial communities from the University of Notre Dame, USA, for methane emissions studies - CRP12 CR (SPAdes)... | ecosystem: Environmental > Aquatic >... | reverse complement strand
GCGACGGTCGTCGCCCTCCTCGCGCTCGCTCGCGCGGCCTCGCTCTTCGACCCCACCGGGCTCCTCGCCGGGAACCTGGCGGCGGTGGGGGCCATCCTCTTCATCGTCGTGCCCGAGCGCCTGCTCCGGACGCGCGGGGAGCGGTGGGCCGACTACGGCCTTCCCTGGTGGGGTGCTTCGGATCCGCGCACCTGGCGGGCATGGGGGAGAGGCGTCGCAACCGGCCTCGCGGTCTGCGCCGTCGTCTTCCCGGCGTTCGCCCTCATGTTCTGGGGCTACGCCGGGATCCTGCCTCGAATCCCGCCGGCGCTTGCGCGTCTCCTTGGGCCCTACGCAGTGGCGCCGACCTTCGAGCCTCGGCTCCCCCGGGGGCTTCCGCTCCTCGCGCTCACCCAGGTGCTGGTCGTGGCGCTGCCCGAGGAGATGTTCTACCGGGGGTTCGTGCAGACCGCCTGGGCTCGCCTCGGACCGGCGAGAGGCGTGCGCGTGCTCGGGGCGGACCTGGGGACCGGCTTCTTCGCCACCCAGGTCCTCTTCGCGCTCGGCCACCTGGTGTCCTTGCAGCCGTGGCGGGTCGCGACGTTCTTTCCCGGGCTCCTCTTCGGATGGGCTCGAGCGCGGACCGGGAGCCTCGCCGCACCGGTGGTGATCCACGCCCTGTCGAACCTGTTCCTCGCGGTCCTGGAGGCGAGCTTCCTGGGACTGCGGTGACAGCGGTGGAGCGGGGAGTTAGAAGGAAGCCATGCCCGCGAACATCCGCGAGATGCTGGAGGAGCAGGAGAGCGCGATGCTTCACCCCCGCGCCGCCTTTTCGCGGGCCACCCGGGGGCGGGAGCGGGTCGATCCAGAGGACGACATGCGGCCTGCCTACCAGCGCGACCGGGATCGCCTGCTCCACTGCAAGGCCTTCCGCCGCCTGAAGGGCAAGACGCAGGTGTTTCTGGCGCCGCGCGGCGACCACTACCGGAACCGGCTCACCCACACCCTGGAGGTGGCACAGGTGGCCCGCTCGATCGCGCGGGCGCTCCGGCTCAACGAGATGCTCGCCGAGGCGATGGTCATGGGTCACGACCTCGGGCACACGCCGTTCGGCCACGCCGGCGAGCGCGTCCTGAACAAGGTCCTGCCGGGCGGCTTCCACCACGTGGTGCAGTCGCTGCGGGTCGTCGAGGTGCTCGAGAAGGACGGCGAGGGACTCAACCTGACCATGGAGGTTCGGGACGGGATCCTCCGGCACTCCAAGGGCCGCGGGAAGGTGCTCATGGAGGGCAGTGGCGTGAAGGCGCTGACGCTCGAGGCGGAGGTCGTCCGTCTGGCGGACATCATCGCCTACGTGAACCACGACCTGGACGACGCGGTGCGAGGCGACCTGCTCCGGGATGAGGACGTGCCCCGGGACATCGTCCGCGTTCTGGGCGCCCGGCATTCCGAGCGCCTCGCCACGCTCATCCGCGACGTGATCCGCTGCTCGGACCTGGACGGGGGGAGCCACATCTCCATGTCGCCCGAGGTCCAGGGGGCGCTCTTGGCGCTTCGCGACTTCCTCTACTCGCGCGTCTACGAGAACCCGGTGGTTCAGGAGGAGTTCGCGAAGGCGCAGCGGATCCTGGAGGACCTGTACAGCTGGTGCGCGGAGGATCCGGAGCGGCTCTGGCGGCGCTTCGGCGTCGCGCCCAGGGCAGGGGAGGACGTCGTCCGGGCAGTCACGGACTTCATCTCCGGCATGACGGATCGCTTCGCGCTCGAGACCTGGGAGCAGATCTTCGTGCCCCGCCCCTGGGCGATCGTCTAGAGCTAGTGCGCGCCGACGGAGGAGACCGTCACGCGCAGCGAGCGCTCCACCGCCACCACCGCCGCGTCCGGGACCTCCAGGAATCCGGAGGGATCGCCGAGAAGGGTGGTGAAGACCACGGCCTTCGCCTGGCGATGCGGGCGGACGCGCGGGTCGCTGTCCCTGGTCGAGATGTCGAGCCCGTGGACCGGGCAGGGGAGGATGCCCTCGAGCAGGGCGTAGTGGAGCGGCCTCCCCCGGCGGACCCCGACCAGGATGCGCCCGTTCGTCGCGACGAGGTCGAGGACACTCGGACGCTGGGAGCCGGCCTCGCGGCACCAGGTGTCGATCTGTCGCACGGTGTGAGCGAGAGCTCGGCCGGCGACCTCGGCGGGCGCGTCCGGGTCGTCGAGGGCTCCGGCCTCACGGAGGTGGTTCAGGAAGAGCATGAAGACGTGCTCGGAATCGGTCTGGCCGGCGATGGGTCGACGCAAGAAGTCGGGCAGCGCCGCGACGAGCCGCACCTTCACGTCCTGCCAGGCCTCGACCGCCCCGACGTGCGCGAAGAGCCAGCGGCGGTGGCGGAACGGCTGCGTGTTCTCGTCCTTGACCGGGAACCCGGAGGTCACCTGGGCGCGCACGAGCAGCGCCTCACCCGAGAGGTGGCCCAGGAGCTCGGGAAGCTCGAGGGGGATAGGAGCCCCGGTCGGGCGTCGCCCCAGGAGCACGTTGCCGCTCCGGTGGTAGCCCCAGCCGTAGTCGTCGGGGCGGCGGTCGCCCTCGGCGAGCGCCAGGTGGTGCCGGAGGCGTGCCACCTGGCATTCGAGCAGGTTGGGGTCGTTCTGCAGTATCGCGATCAGCGCGCCCATTTCCACCCGTCCCTTTTCTCGGACCGACCATGCGAAGCCGACGCGTGGTCGCTGATATAACCATCGAGAGGGTCGCTCACATCCGCGAGGGCGCCCAGGTAACGAAAGGTGCGGTCGCGGGTTTGACGGAGCCCGCGCTCACCGCTACGATTTTTTGCACGACCTCGGAAATACCCCGGAAATTCGACAGATGAGCGAAGACATCGCGGTGGGGATCGACCTCGGCACGAGCTACAGCGCCGTCGCGGCGGTCCTGGGCGGCCGGCCAGAGGTCCTCCCCAACGAGTGGGGAGAGCGGACCCACGCCTCGGTGGTGAGCTTCCTCGACGACGGGACGGTGCTCGTCGGGAACAGCGCCAAGCGCAACATCATCACGAACGCCGAGAACACGGTCTACTCGGCCAAGCGGCTCATCGGCCGCTTCTACTTCTCCGACGAGGTGAAGAAGGCCCAGGCGGTGATGCCGTACCGCATCGTCGAGGGCCCGAACAACTCGGTCCGCGTCCAGGTCGGGCAGCGGATCTTCGCCATCCCGGAGATCTCGGCGCTCGTCCTGAAGGAGATGAAGGCCATCGCGGAGACGGCGCTCGGGCGTGAGGTCCGGCGCGCCGTGGTCACGTGCCCGGCCTACTTCAACGACAACCAGCGCCAGGCCACCAAGGACGCGGGGCGCATCGCCGGTCTGGAGGTCCTCCGCATCATCAACGAGCCGACCGCCGCGGCTCTGGCCTACGGGTTCGGCAAGGACATCAACCAGCGGATCTGCGTCTACGACCTCGGCGGCGGCACCTTCGACGTGTCGATCCTCGAGATCGGCCGCGACGTCTTCGAGGTGATGGCCACCGCAGGAGATACCTATCTCGGTGGCGACGATTTCGACGATCGAATCATGGCGTGGCTGGCCGACGACTTCCTCGCCAAGCACGGGCTCGACCTGCGCCAGAACAAGTTTTGCCTGCAGATGCTCAAGGAGGCCGGGGAGAAGGCCAAGATCGACGTGGGGCGCGACGGGCAGGCCACCATCCACGTGCCCGGTATCTGCCAGACACCGGAGGGCGATGTCCTCGACCTGCAGCAGAAGCTCGGCTCCGACCAGTTCAACCGGATGGTGATGGACCTCGTCCAGCGCACCTTCAAGGTCTGCGACGAGGCGCTCCAGTCCGCTCGAATGACGGCCGGCGACATCGACGCCGTCATCCTGGTCGGTGGACCGACGCGCCTGCCCATCATCCGCCAGAGCGTCCGCCACTACTTCCAGAAGGACCCGATGACCGGGATCGACCCGGACGAGGTCGTGGCCTTGGGCGCGAGCATCCAGGGGAGCGCCCTCCTGAACCGGGACGCGGCCGGCGCCGGGCAGGCGAGCTACCTGCTCGACGTGACTCCGCTCACTCTCCGGGTGGGGACGGTGGGGGGCTGGGCCGAGCCCATCATCGACAAGAACACGCCCATCCCCATCGAGAAGTCGAAGACCTTCACGACCAGCCGCGACGGCCAGGACCGGGTGCGCATTCGGGTCTACCAGGGAGAGTCGAAGCGCGCCGAGGAGTGCGAGTTCCTGGGAGAGTTCGAGTTCACGGGCTTCCGGATCGGCTACCGGGGCGAGGTGCAGATCCAGGTGACCTTCGAGATCGACTCGAACGGCATCGTGAACGTCGCGGCCACCGACACCGAGACCGGGCAGAAGGCCTCTACCACCATCAACCTGTCCTCGGGGCTCTCCGAGCAGGACATCCGGACGGCCATCGACAAGAACGCGGAGGTGGTCCTCGCGGGGCACGCCTCCTAGGGATGGGCGCGCGCGAGCCTCCCACATGGACGAGACCTTCCGCATCGAGGTGGAGACTCTGGCCGAGGCCCTCGACCACCTCGACTACTTCGCCATCCTCAAGGTCCCGCAGACGGTCGCTCCGGGCGATATCAGGGCGGCCTACCACCGGGAATCGCGCATCTACCACCCGGACCGGTTCGCGGCCACGGCGGACGCGCACTTCCGCGACCTGGTGGGGCGCATCTACCGCCGGATCAACGAGGCCTACACCGTGCTGCGCGACGACGCGCGCCGCGCCAAGTACCTCGCGGACGTGAGCGGCGCCGATCGGGAGCGGAAGCTGAGGTTCACCGACGCCGACGAGGCCGAGGTGAAGGAGGCGCTGAAGCGGAAGGTGGAGGAGCAGCTGGGGCAGACGCCCAACGGGCGGAAGTTCTTCTCGGCGGCGCTCTCGGACATCCAGGCCGGCCGCTGGGATGCGGCCGAGCGGAACCTCCGAATGGCCCTCATGTACGAGCCAGAGAACTCCCGGTTCCAGGAGCAGGTCGCGCTCGTGGAGAAGAGCCGGCCGAAGAACGACTTCCGCATCAAGTAGCGCAGGCGAGACATGACCCTCGACGCCGCCGTGATCGCGCTGCTCGCGCTGGCCGCGATCGTAGGGGCGCTCGCCGGGGCGCTGCGCCCGCTGTTCCTCGCCGCCGGGGCGGTGCTCGGGTGGCTGGCCGCTCGCCACCTCTCCCTCCCCCTCGGCCGCGTCCTGGAGCGCGCGATCCCGGTGCCCTTCGGGCGGTCCGTGGCCGGCATGGTCCTCTTCGGCGGCACGCTCTTCCTCTTCGGGATGCTGGGCCGGTCTCTGAGCCGACGCGCGGGCGGCGAGCGCCGGCCGGGCGACCGCGCCGCCGGAGCGCTGCTCGCCGGAACGGCGGCCGGCCTCGCCATCTGGGTTGCGCTGGCGGCGATGGACGCCACCTCGACCATCCTGCCGCGCGGCCTCGAGCGCCAGCTCGCGAGAAGCGACCTCGCCGCGCTGGTCCGCGAGCACGATCTCCTCGAGCCCTGGCGCCGGCCAGCGACGGAGGCCCTCCGGGAGCTCCTGCGCGTTGCCTCCGACCCCCACGGCCTGGCCCGGCTCTCGCACGACCCCGACCTCAAGGGACTCGCGGACGACGAACGCGTCCGGGAGATCCTGGAGGAGGCGAAGTCGCCGGGGACCCGGAGCGAGCCCGAGCGGTCGTCCCGGGCGCTGCGGCTGCTCGCCGACCCGGACTTTCGCGAGCGCCTGGAGCGGGCGGAGGAGCGGCTCCGGCGGGAGCGCCCAGGGGGCTGAAGCGCGCCTACTTGGCCTTGCGCGCCGCCTGCCCGACCTCGGGCATGGCGCCCGAGCCTGGGTGGCGCCTCTGATGGGCGCGGCGGAGCTTCTCGTAGAGCGCCGGCAGGCGGCGCATCAGCCGCTTGGGCTCCCGGGGCTTGCGGGTCGAGAGCGCATGGGCGAAGACGATCGGCGCAGCGATGGTCGCGTCCGAGTACACCACCACGTGGTTCTTCAGCATGTCCGCCTGGACCTTGCCCCAGCTGATCGCCTCGCTCGGGGTCGCTCCCGAGAGCCCGCCCCACTGCGGCGAGTCGGTGGAGATCTGCAGGACGAACTCGTGACCGCCTCGATTGAGGTCGAGGATCTGCCAGAGCGTCGGCTGGGTCTGGAGGTAGAAGTTCTTCGGTGAGCCGCCGCCGAGGATGACGACGCCGTTCACCTTCGCGTCGTAGACGATCGCCGTCGACTCGAGCACGTCGAGGTCCGGGTCGATGGTGGTGCGGCCGCCGCGCAGCTTCATGGCGGCGACGTTCATGCCGATGGAGGAATCGCCGGGCGAGCTCGTGAATATCGGAACGTCGTACTTCGCCGCGGTCGCCACCCAGGACCGCTCGGGCAGAGGCGCCTCCTGCAGCGCCAGGTGGCCGAGGTAGTGGTGCAGGCGCGGAGTCGAGATGGTCGCGCGCAGCTCCGGCGGGGCCTTCTCGAGCGCCTCGCGCACGAAGGCGTCGGTGTCGAGGAGAGAGTCCTCGGTGATGAACACGTCGTAGATCCGCTCGATGCCGGCGCGGTAGAGCTCGCGGTCGTCGACCTGGAAATGGCCCTGCACCACCGGCAACTTCAGGGCGAAGTGGAGGTCGTGGTAGACGTTCGCGCCGGTGGAGATGACGAGGTCCACGAACCCGGCCTCGATCGCGGCCTGGATGGCGCCCCCCACGCCGGCCGGCGCCATGGCACCGGTAACCGTCAGCGCGATGGTGGCGTCGGACTCCAGCATGCGGCCGAAGAGTTCGCACCCGTCCGCGAGGCGGCCGCCGTTGAAGGCGCCGGCGCGCCGGTAGACGTCGACGAGGTCGACGACGGTCATCCCGCGCCGCAGTCGCATGGGCTCGACCGGCGGCCGGGACAGGTAGCGCTTGCGGAGCAGCTTCGGGGAGGGCCGCTTCTTCATCTCGATCTCGGCCGCGGATACTGTCGAACCGCAGGCTGGGCGTCAACTAGCGGGCGAGCGCCTGGGCCGGCGGCAACTGCACGAGATCACCGGGGTTCTCCTTCAGGTGCGGCGGAGCCAGGCTGGAGAGCTTCGCCTGACGGTAGACGTCGAGCATCCGCTCCTGCCCCTCGCGCCAAACCGCGACCATGCTGCAGGTCGGAGCTCGTCCACAGGCGTCGTCGCTGTCCAGACAGACGTTCAGCGCCACCGGACCTTCGACGGCCTCGATGACGTCGAGGAAGCTGATGTCGCCGGACTGCCGCGCGAGCTGGTAGCCCCCGTGAGGCCCCCGGGTGGACCGCACCAGTCCTTGATCCACCAATGTTTTCAGGATCTTGGCAAGGAAGTCCTCCGGCACGTCCATCTGCCTCGCGATCTCGCGGAAGGGGACGACCGAACCGGCGGGGATCGCGGCGAGGTAAACCATCGCTCTCAGTCCGTAATCGATCTTCCTCGAGATGCGCAGGACGTGTTGCATGGTTCTCCCGGTCGCGCCGCGTGAACGCCACGTTATGATAGCGCCTGGAGGGGATCCTAATGGCCGCGGCTGCGGGCGTCATTGATCTCCATACGCACTCGACGGCCTCGGATGGACAGTATGCCCCGGCAGATATCGCGGCCCGTGCGGCGGCCGCGGGTACGGCCGTGTGGGCTCTCACCGACCATGACACGGTCGCCGGGCTGGAAGTCGCGGCCGAAGAGGCGCGCCGGCTCGGGGTCCGGTTCGTGCCGGGGATCGAGCTCTCGGTCTTCCTGGACCGCCGGGAAATCCACGTCCTCGGACACTTCGTCGACCCTTCGCACCCGACCCTGAAGAGGTTCGAGGACTTCCTCGCCGATCGGCGCCGGGAGCGGATGGAAGAGATCGTCGAGAAGTTCGCCGCCCTCGGGATCCGCATCGCCCCCGACGACATCGTGCGCTTCAGCGGAGGGAAGACCATCGGACGCCCGCACGTGGCCCGGGCGCTGGTGGCCGCCGGCGTGGTCGAGACGGTCAAGGAGGCGTTCGACCGCTACCTCGGGGACGGGAAGCCGGCCTACGTGGGGCGCTACCGACTCACCGCCGAGGACGCGGTCTCGCTGGTCAGGGGCGCTGGCGGGGTGGCGACCCTCGCCCATCCGGGAGTCTCGAAGATCGAGCGCGGTGACCTGGCGAGGCTCAGGGGAATGGGGTTCGACGGGGTCGAGGTCTACCACCCCGACCACGTGCCCTCGCAGCTCGAGAAGTACCTCCGCGCGGCGGCCGACCTCGACCTCGTTCCCACGGCCGGGTCCGACTTCCACGGCGAGGAGATCGCCCCCGATCGCAGCCTGGGGACGACCACCATGCCCGGGGAGGACCTGGAGCGGCTGGAACGCCGCCGCGCCTGACCGGCCGCGAGGCGGGCGAAGGGCCCGTCCCGGCGACGGGCTCCCGGCACGTCCGGCGCGCCTCGGGGCGCGCCGTCAGCGGTAGAGCGTGAGGGACGCCCTCGTCCAGTCGATGATGGGCGTCAGCCAGAGGCCGAACAGGACCGTGGCGACGGCGAATCCCGACAGCATGACCTTGTAGGAGAAGGGGTAGGTGACCTCCGACTCCGTGGAGGGCGCGTCGAGGAACATCGCCCGGAGGATGCGCGCGTAGTAGTAGAGCGAGACGGCCGTGTTGACGGCGGCGACGAGCGCCAGCACCGCGTACCAGAACCCGTCGGGGCCGTTCACCCGCTCCATCACCGCCAGGAACAGGTAGTACTTGCCGGTGAAGCCGATGGAGGGCGGAAGGCCGGTGAGGGCGAACAGGAACACGCCGAAGCAGAGCGCGGCGAGCGGCGCGCGGCGCCCCAGGCCCCTGAACTCGAAGATCGAGGGCGACCCGGTGAGCCGCTCGATGACGATCACGGCGAGGAAGGCGCCGAGGTTCATCACCAGGTAGGCGAGCATGTAGACCATGACCGCCTGGGTCCCGATGACGGAGTTCGCCGCCACGCCCATGAGCGCGTAGCCGGCGTGGGCGATGGACGAGTAGGCCAGGAGCCGCTTCAGGTTCGTCTGCGGGAGCGCCGTCAGGTTCCCGAGGGTCATGGTGACGGCGGAGAGGACGCCCACCACCGCCGGCCAGGGAACGTCGCGCAGGGCCGTGCTGAACCCGGCCGCGTCCGGTCGGGTGCTGAGAGCGCCGTAGAGCAGGCGGGCCGCGAGCGCGAAGCCAGCGGCCTTGGGGCCCACCGAGAGGAAGGCCGTGAAGGGCGTGGGAGCACCCTCGTACACGTCCGGGCACCACATGTGCCAGGGCACGGCGGCGATCTTGTATCCGACGCCGGCGGACACGAAGACCACCGCCAAGAGCAGCGTCAGCTTGATGGGCCAGGTCGGTGTGAGCGCGGCGAGGCGTGCCCCGAACTCGAGGATGTTGGTGGTCCCGAGCAGCCCGTAGAGGTAGCTCATCCCGAACAGCATCACGCCGGAGGCCACGCCGCCGAAGATGACGTACTTGAGCGCCGCCTCGGAGGCCTTCCGGTTTCCCCGGACGAAGCCGGCGAGGACGTAGCTCACCGTCGAGACGAACTCGATGGACATGAAGATCATGAGGAGGTCGCTGGCGCTCGCCATGAGGAACAGGCCGAGCACCACCGAGACGAGCAGCGCGTAGAACTGCCCCACCATCGCCGCAGGGAAGGCGGTCGACGGTGCCGCGATGAACACGGTCAGGACGGCTCCCGCGAGGAACAGCCACTTGAAGAAGGTGGCGAAGGAGTCGTGGACGAGGAGGCCGTTGAAGAGCGACTGCTGGGGAATCGCCGGCTGGAACGCCAGCGACATCGCTGCCCCGCCCAGGACGGCCAGGGTGGCGAGCATCATCAGCCGGGCGCGGTCCGGGCTCTTGCGCCACCAGACGTCGAGGAGGAAGAGGGCCAACGTGCCGAAGGTGAGCCACAGCTCCGGCTGGAACCAGCCGGCGCTGCGCACGTTCTCGGCGACCAGATACGCCTGGATGTTCATCCGCGGTCTCCCCGGGGGCTACGCCCGGATGTTCTGGATGAGCTGCTGAAGCGTCGGGTTGATGGCCGTCAGGATGAACTGCGGGTAGAACCCGAGGAAGATCATCATGGCCGACAGCGGGTAGAGCAGGAAGCGCTCGCGCCAGTTCACGTCCGGGAAGTCGGTGTAGACGGGGTTCAGCTTGCCGAGGAAGATCCGCTGCATCGCCCACAGGTAGTAGGCGGCCGTGATGATGACCGCGGTGGCGGAGATGGCCGTGTAGGTCAGGTAGACC
>Ga0209048_10007352_pt1 | contig 10189 bp, 10 predicted proteins | sample FrelakmetCRP12CR_FD_187146 | JGI IMG/M metagenome (GOLD analysis project Ga0209048, IMG submission 187146) | Freshwater lake sediment microbial communities from the University of Notre Dame, USA, for methane emissions studies - CRP12 CR (SPAdes)... | ecosystem: Environmental > Aquatic >... | reverse complement strand
GTCGTCCCGCAGGGGGCCGAGGCCAACGTGGAGACCGCCCTTCTGATGGGCACGCCCGCCACCGCCTGGATGCCCGCCGGGAACGTTCGTGCGCTCGCGGGCACCCCCGGCGTGACCGCCGCCTCGCCTCAGCTCTATCTGGCCTCGCTGTCGAACGCCTCGTGCTGCTCCGCCTCCGAGATGTTCGTCGTGGCCCTCGATCCACGCACCGACTTCACCATCACGCCGTGGCTGAAGCAACGGCTGGGGGACGGGTTGCGGCTCGGCGAGGCCGTCGGCGGCTCGCGGGTCTTCACCCCTCCGGGTGAACGGTACATCAAGTTGTACGGCTACCACATCACATTGAAGGGCAACCTGGAGCCGACCGGCACCGGCCTCGATCAGACCATGTTCCTCACCTTCGAGACCGCCCAGGCCGTGGCCAAGGGGTCGCTGACGCTGGCGGAAAAGCCGCTCACGATTCCGCCGGACAGCGTCTCGGCCATCCTGGTGAACGTCCGGCCGGAGGCCGACCCCCGCCTGGTGGCGCGGCGCATCCGGCAGGACCTGGCGGGCGTGAGCGCCATCCCCAGCCTGGACCTGTTCCAAACGTTCCGGCGGCAGATGACCGGCGTGCTGCGCGGGGTCGTGGCCCTGCTGGGGATCACGTGGGCGCTCTCCGTCGGGCTCATCGCCCTGGTCTTCTCCATGGCGGCGAACGAGCGGCGGCGCGAGATCGGCGTCCTGCGCGCTCTGGGGTCGCCGCGGAGCTTCGTGCTCCGATCGCTCCTCGCCGAGGCCGCCATCCTTGGCCTCGGGGGTGGCGCCATCGGGCTGGCCTTATCGGTCCTGGCAACCTATCTGTTCCACAATCTTCTGGTGGTTTCGCTCGGGATCCCCTTCCTGCTGCCGTCTCTTCCCGGCCTCCTCCTGGTGGTCGGGGGAGGACTTGGCGCGGCTCTGGTCACCGTGACGCTGGCCGCGCTGATCCCCGCGTACCGGATCAGCCGCCAGGAGCCGGCTCTGGCGATGCGAGAGTGAGCATGATCGTTCTGGAGAATGTGGCGAAGACGTTCCTCACGAAGGACGGCACTCCGGTGCCCGCCGTGAAGGGCGTCAGCCTTGCGGTGAAGAAGGGCGAGTTCGTGATCCTCACCGGACGCTCCGGCTCCGGCAAGACCACGCTGCTCAACCTGGCGGCCGGGTTGACCCGGCCCACGGCGGGGGAGGTCCGGCTCGGAGACGTCAACCTCTGGGCGCTCTCGGACCGCGAGCAATCGCAGATCCGCAACCGGAAGGTCGGGTTCATCTTCCAGTTCCCCAGCCTCTTGCCGTCGCTCACGGTGCTGGAGAACGTTCTCCTGCCGATGACCTTCGGCCGCAATCACGGGTCGGAGACGTCCGCCGATCGGGCGGCGACACTGCTGAAGACAGTCGGTTTGGAAGACAAGGTCGGGGCCTATCCCCGTCAGTTGTCGGCGGGGCAGCAGCAGCGGGTGGTGATCGCCAGGTCGCTCATCAATCAGCCGGAGATTCTCCTGGCGGATGAGCCGACCAGCAACCTGGACGAACAGACAGAGCGGGAGATCATGGACATGGTGCGGGGCCTCCACGCCTCCATGGGGGTCACGATCCTGCTGGTGACCCACACCAGCCAATTGACTCCGTTCGGGACGCGCGCGCTAGAGATGGCGGAGGGGGCGCTGCGAAACGAGCGGACGGCCCATTAACTCGGCCTTTCGGCAACAAAAAAGGGGACGTTGGTTCTGAAACGACTATTCTGTCGCGAGGTCCATATGAGCGAACTGATCCGCGTACCGTCTGAGTAATACAAAAGTCTTTATAGAACCAACGTCCCCTATTACTATTACATAGTGAGCGAATACGGTTAGAGGTGGGACAAGGTGTCCCTTGTGTAAGAACCACCCAAGTGAAAGGATTCACTCCGCAAACACAAATCCCTCTGCAATAAAGTCGTTAGGCCTGTCGGTCTTCATGGTCCCGCACTTGCAAATTCCTTTTAGCGAGAGTGGAGCGGTCTGACCAGCTGACCATTTCATGTAATGCATTCTCACTGTGGGCCCCTCGGCTCGTCGCTCCAACCAAGATTAGAGATACGGTTCCGTTGACTCCTGGGATGGCTGCCTTCTGACGGAAGCCAGGGAGGATGAACACGCTCATGGGTGATAGCGCAATCCATCTCATTCTCGTTGTCGGCGCTCTGGTCTGTGCCTACCGAGCCATGACCTCGCCCAGGATCTTGTCCTCGACGATCTACCTGGCGTGTGTCAGCGCGGCGGTGGCGATGATGCTGTACCTGCTGGGGGCCTATCAGGTCGCCGTCATCGAGCTCAGTGTCGGCGCCGGGCTGGTGACGGTCCTCCTGGTCTATGCCATCAGCGTGGTCGGGGATGACGCCTCCGATCCCGGGTCTGTCATTCCTCGGCCTGTAGCCGTCGGGCTGGCCCTGCTGACCGCCGTCATGCTCGGGTACATGGCCTACTCCCTGCCGAGCACGGCAGCAATTGGCCGCGTGCCGCCGCTCATCCGGGCCTTGTGGGAGCAGCGGGTTCTGGACGTCTGGATCCAGATGGTTCTGATCTTTGCCGGCGTCCTGGGTATCCTGGGCCTGCTCGCCGAGGGGAAGAGCGCCCGCGCGAAGGCTCACGGGAGCGCGGGGAATGGCCACCGGACCGTCAAGGTCGTGCCGCCGACCGCTTGCGGGTATGCGCCTCCCGCCCCGCGGGGCGCGCACGACCCGGCGAAAAAGGAAGAGGTGCACGCATGACACCGCTCCAGGTTGGCTTGCTCGGGGTGATCGGACTGCTCGGCGTCGGCTGCTACGGGCTGCTGATCACGCGGAACCTGATCAAGGTCGTCATGGCCCTCCAGATTCTCGTCAAGGCGGTCGTCCTGGCTCTGGTCCTGGCGGGCCAGGCCGGCAGCCAGGCGGGCCTGGGCCAGAGTTTGGCGGCGACCGTGATCGTCGCCGACACCATGGTTGCCGTGGTGGGTCTGGCCCTGGCGGTCCAGATCCGGCGGCGGGTCGGCTCGGTTGACATTTCGGCAATTTCCACACTTCGAGGATAGCGCATGGTACAGACGCTGATTCTCCTCACCATCGGTTTGCCTTGGTTGGGCGCCCTCGCCACCTGGCTCACACGCAACGAGCAGGAGCGCACCCAGCATGTCCTGGCGGTCGGCTTCAGCGTGGCCGCCGGCCTCGCCTCCCTGGCCCTGATCCCCCACGCGTCGAGCGGAGTCGCCCTGCGCTTGCCCATCGGCGGCCTGTTCGGCGACATGACGTTCGTGGCGGACGGCCTGGGGGTGTTCCTGGCCGCGGTGGCCACCGTCGTCGGCAGCCTGGCGGTCATTTTCTCCGTCTCCTACATGCACGGCGACCCCCAGCTCGGCCGTTTCTACGCCCTGGTCCTGCTCTTCATCGGAGCCATGGTCGGGCTGGTGCTGAGCAACAGCCTGCTGTTCCTGTTCTTCTTCTGGGAGATCACGGCGCTGTGCTCCTACGCGCTGATCTCGTTTTACAACGACGATCCCAAGGCGGTCTCCGCCGGCATCGAGGCCCTGGTGATTACGCAGGTGGGCGGGGTCGGGTTGCTCGGCGGCGCCTTGGTGGTCTACAGCCTGTTCGGGAGCTACGAGATCGACGCCTTCCTGAAGAACGCCGCCGCGCTGGGGCCGACTCCGCTGGCGTGGATGGCCTTCGGGTTCCTGATCGCCGCGGCGGCCAAGTCGGCGCAGTTTCCGTTCCAGACCTGGCTGCCGAACGCCATGGAGGCCCCAACGCCCGTCAGCGCCTTGATCCACGCGGCCACCATGGTGAACGCCGGGGTGTACCTCCTGGCCCGGTTCTATCCGGCCTTCGCCCCGGTTCCCGGCTGGCGCACGGCGGTGATCGCGGTGGGCGCCATTTCGGCACTCATGACAGCGTGCATGGCCCTGGTGGCCCCCGACCTCAAGCGCGCGCTGGCCTATTCGACCGTCAGCCAGCTCGGTTATATGGTCTACGCGGTGGGCGTGGGCGGCTTCTTCGCCAGCCAGTTCCACCTCCTCAGCCACGCCGTGTTCAAGGCCCTGCTCTTCTTGGCGGCCGGCGCCGTGATCCACGCCGTCGGGACGCGCGACATGTTGAAGATGGGGGCGCTGGGCTCCAGGATGCCCTTCGTCCGGAACGTCTTCGTGATCGGCGCCTTGGCCCTGGCGGGCCTGCCGATCCTGAACGGGTTCTGGAGCAAGGAGCTGGTGCTGGAGGCGGGCCTCCACCACGGGCCCGCGTGGGCCCTTCTGATGATGCTGGTGGGGGCGGGCCTCACAGCCTGCTACACGTTCCGCATGGTGTGGTTGGTGTTTTACGGTGAGGCACGGAGCCACCTGCACGCCCACGACGCCACCCTATCCATGCGCGTGTCGCTGGCGCTGCTCGCCGTCGGGACACTCTTCAGCTGGCAACTGGCCGGGCCGTTCGGACACTTCCTGGAGCGGACCCTGCCCTTCCACGCAGTCCACGCCCTCTCAACGGCCAGCATCGTGGGCGAAATCCTGGTGGCGCCGCTGACCTGGGTTGCGCTCGGCATCATCTCCCTGGGGCTGCTGGCCTGGTGGTGGCGGGATCGCCTGGTCTTTCTCGCGGACCGGTTCAACTGGCTGGCCATCGCGGCCTCAAAGAGTTTTGGGTTTGAGCGGATCAATGAGCAGGTCGTCGCCGTCACGCAGGCCGCCGCCAACGCGTTGCGCGTCACCCAGCCCGGCCACCTGAGCTGGAACCTGGTGGGAATCATCGGGGGGTTGGTGGCCGTCCTGATCCTTCTGACATGGGGCGCATGAGATGAACACTGCCTTCTTCTGGCTGGTGACGCTGCCGCTTGCCGCCTCCCCGCTCGTCTACATCATCGGGCGTGTGGGGGCGAACCGGGATCCCGACGGCCGCGCGCCGGCGGTGGTCCGCTGGCTCACGTTCCTGGTGTTGCTCGCCACCTGGATCCCGTTCGGGTTGGCCGCGCAAGAGGTCGGGGCGCGAGGCCGCAGCACGTTCAGCGTCGAGGCCATCCTCCTCCAACTGGACGGGATCAGCCTGGTCCTGGCGGCCACCGTCCTGGCCGTGGGCACGGCGGTGGCGCTCCACTCCGGGGCGTACATGGCCGGCGAGGTGGGGGAAGAGAAATACTACGCCATGCTGCTGGCCATGATGGGCGTGATGATCGGCCTGGGGTGTGCCGGCGACCTCTTCAATCTGTGGGTCTGGTTCGAGGCCATGGCGGTGTCGTCGTACCTGCTGGTGGCGTTCTACCGCGAGCAGCCCGCCTCGCTGGAAGCGGGTATGAAGTACCTGGTGCAGAGCGCGCTGGGCTCGGTGCTGGTCTTGCTGGGAATTGCCTTGGTCCTGGCGCAGACCGGCACACTGAACCTGGACAAGATCCGGATGGCCACGCAGGTCGGCTCGCCGGCGATGCTGGCGGCCGGGGCGCTGTTCGTGATCGGTTTCGGCGTGAAGATCGCCATGGTGCCCATGCACACCTGGCTGCCCGACGCCCACTCCCAGGCCCCCAGCGGGATCAGCGCCATGCTGTCGGGCGTGGTGATCGAGGCGGGCCTGGTGGCTTTGCTCCGATCCCTGATGCCCCTGGCCGGGGTGACCTCCTCCTGGGGAATCCTGCTGATGGGCTTCGGCGCGCTCAACATGCTGTACGGGAACCTCCTGGCCCTGCGGCAGGAGCAGGTGAAGCGGCTCCTGGCCTTCTCCAGCCTGAGCCACGTGGGCTACATGCTGCTCGGGCTCGGGATCAGCCTGCACGTGGGGCAAGCGGCCGGCGCCCAGGGGGCGTTCTTCCACCTGTTCAACCACGGCTTGATGAAGGGACTGGCCTTCCTGGCCGCCGGCGCCTTGCTGTATTCGCTGCACCTGGCCGCGGGCAGCCACGCCGCCCTCACCATTCGCGATTTGGACGGCGCGGCCTCGCGCTACCCCCTGGCGGCCCTGGCGCTGAGTCTGGCCCTCCTCGCCCTGGGGGGATTGCCTCCATTGGCCGGTTTCATGTCCAAGTGGCAGATTTTCGTCGCAGGGTTCGCCACGCACAACATGCTGATCGCGGGCCTGGTGATCTTCGCCGCGCTGAACAGCGTCCTGTCGCTGGCCTACTACGCCCCGCTGGTGAACGCCTGTTATCGCAAGGAGCCCTCGGCGGTGGTGCAGCGCGGTGCGGTCCTGCCGGGCAGCATGCTGCTGCCGCTCGTCCTCCTGTCCTTGGCGGTGGTCGTGCTGGGGCTCTGGCCCAGTCTGATGAACTGGCTGACCGAGCCGGCCGGCGCCGCCGTGCTGAGGGCCCTGCGGGGCTGAGAAAGGAGCCAGGATGGAGGTCCTGCTGTATCCGCCGATCGCGTTCGTCGTTTACCTGGTTCTGGTGGGGGTGCTGTCGGGGGTGGGACGAGCGCTGGCCGTTCCGGCCCACAGCCACGCGGATGCCACGAAGTCCAGCGCCTACGCCAGCGGCGAAGTCGGCGAGACGTATCAGGCCGCTCCCGGCTACCGACAATTCTTCGTGGTGGCGCTGTTTTTCGCCGTGCTGCACCTGGGCATGCTGCTCGCGGCCAGCAGCGGGCTGACACTCGTCACGGGGGCCTACCTGATCGGTTTGATCCTGGCCCTAGTGGCCCTGATCCTGGGGTGAGGGGGAGCGATCGGCAATGAGCGTACACACCGACAGCCTCTGGGGCGGGGCCCTGGAGAAAATCAAGACCTGGGCGCGCGTCAACTCGCCGTGGGCGATCCATTACAACAGCGGCTCGTGCAACGGCTGCGACATCGAGATCGTGGCCACGCTGACGCCGCGCTACGACGTGGAGCGTTTCGGGATCAAGCTCCAGGGGAGCCCGCGACATGCGGACGTCCTGATCTGCACGGGGCCGGTCACGCTGCAGTCGCGGGACCGCCTCAAGCGTATCTACGAGCAGATGCCCGATCCGAAGTTCGTGGTGGCCGTGGGGTCCTGCGCGACGTCGGGCGGGGTCTTCCAGGGCTGCTATAGCGTCGTCGGCCACATCGACGAGGTCATCCCCGTCAACGCCTACATCCCGGGGTGTCCGCCGCGGCCCGAGGCGATCATTGACGGCGTGGTGAAGCTCCTGGCGAGCCTGCAGGCGCCGGCCAAGGCGAAAAAGTAGGGGGGTGAAATGAGCACCGACCTGGTGTTGCAGAAGGTGGAAACCCTGCTGGCCGGCTTCGCCAAGGGGACGGCCAAGCCGGAACCGAACCGGCTGGACCTGAACATCGACGCCTCGGATTTGATCGCCGCCATCACGGCGCTGCGCGGAGCCCGCTGGGGGTACCTGGCGGCGCTCACCGGCGTCGACCTGGGCAAGGAGGCGAATCAGATCGAGGCCCTTTACCACCTCTGCGAGGGCGACGCCATCGCCACGCTTCGGGTGAGGGTACCCCGCGCCGGCGGCGCGGTTCCCAGTGTCTACGCGCTGCACCCGAACTCCATGTTCTTCGAGCGCGAGCTCATGGAGATGTTCGGCGTGACGGTGACCGGCTTGGCGGACACCTCGCACCTGTTCCTGCCCGACGGCTGGCCAGACGGGATGTACCCGCTGCTGAAGGACACCGACGTGAAGGCGGCGGCGGCGCGGACGATGGGGAGCGAGCCGCCGGAGATGGGTCGACAGGGGGATCGGTTCATCGTGCCCATCGGCCCACAGCATCCCGCTCTCAAGGAGCCGGGCCACTTCGAGTTTGCCGTGGACGGGGAATTGGTGACGGGCGCCACGGTCCGCCTGGGGTACGTCCACCGGGGGATCGAGCGGGCCTGCGAGCAACAGAACTACACTCAGAACCTCTACCTGACGGAGCGGGTGTGCGGCATCTGCTCCCACAGCCACGCCAACGCCTACGTCAACGGCGTCGAGCAGCTTGCCAAGGTCTTGGCGCCCCCGCGGGCCCAGGCCATCCGGCAGCTCGTGGCCTGCCTGGAGCGGATTCACAGTCACTTCCTGTGGCTCGGCGTGGCGGCCTACGAGGCGGGTTTCGAGACCCTGCTGATGTACAGCTGGCGCGACCGGGAAGTGGTGATGGACGTCCTGGAGCAGATGACCGGGAACCGGGTGAACTACAGCGCCAGCGTCCTGGGCGGCGTGAAGTACGACGTGACCGCCGCCCACGCCGCCGCCATCCGCCGCGCGATGGATACGATCGAGGAGCGGGCGACGCATTACCTCCACGTGGTGACCACCGACACGTCTTTCCTGGCCCGCGCCCAGGGGATCGGCGTGACGAGCACGGAAGAGGCCGACGCCCTCGGCCTGCTCGGGCCGACGCTCCGGGCAGCCGGGGTGACGCGCGACGTCCGGGTGGATGCCCCCTACGGGAGCTACCAGCAGTTTCCGGTGACGGCATCGGTGGACTCGGCGGGAGATCTCGCGGCGCGGTTCAAGGTCCGGATGCTGGAGACGTTGGAGAGCGTGCGGGTGATTCGCGCCATCCTGGATGGCCTCCCCGAGGGCGACCTGACGGTGAAGTTTCCGCGGAAGATCCCCGCAGGGGAGACGATCAGCCGCTTCGAGGCGCCCCGCGGGGAGCTGTTCTACTACATCAAGAGCAACGGCACGGACAAGCCGGAGCGGGTGAAGATCCGGACCCCCAGCATCTGCAACTGGATCTACGTCCTGACGAAGGCGGTCGGCTCGCAGATGGCCGATGTGCCGCCGCTCCTGGCCGGTATTGACCCGTGCTTTTCGTGCAACGATCGCATGATCGTCGTCAACCGACATGGTGGCGACCGCCGGATCTGGACGCGGGAGGATCTGCGGCGGCACGCCAGCACCCAGACTCGGCGGTGAACACTATGCGCGCGCTGTTCAACCTGCTGTTCTTTCCCGGCGGCCTCTTCCTGATCGTCCTGGCCCTCGCCTACGAGTGGGTGGACCGGAAGCTGCTCGCCCGATTCCAGAACCGGATCGGTCCCCGCTGGTTCCAGACGGTGGCGGACATCGTGAAGCTCTTGGTCAAGGAAGAGATCACGCCTGCCACCGCCCATCCGATCCTGTTCGGGGTGCTGCCGGTGGTGGCCATGGCCGGCGCCCTCACGGCGGCGCTGTACGTCCCGCTCCTGGGGTTTCGGCCCGCCTTCAGTTTCAAGGGAGATCTGATCGTCACCCTCTACCTCCTGAGCCTGCTGACGATGTCCATCGGGATGGCCGGCTGGAACAGCACCAGCCGGTTCACCATGATGGGGGCGACCCGTGCGCTGACGCAGCTCTTCTCCTACGAGGCCCCCTTCATGCTGGCGCTCTTGGGGCCGGCGATCGTCGCCCAGAGCTGGCAGATCAGCGAGATCGTGGCGGCCAACCAAGGCCCCTGGCTCCTCCTCACCCAGCCGTTCGGATTCGTGGTGGCCCTGATCGGCCTGATGGGGAAGCTGGAGATGCCGCCGTTCGACGCGCCCAAGGCCAAGACGGAGATTGTGGCCGGGGCCTTGACCGAGTACAGTGGCCGAGGTCTGGGGTTGTTCCACTTGGGCAAGGAGATGGAGTTGGTCGTCGGCCTGACGCTGATCGCCGCGCTCTATATGGGCGGCATCGCCAACCCCTTGGAGTTCTTCGGGAAGACACTCCTGCTCCTGGTGATCCTGTCGACTCTCCACGCGATCTTGACGCGCCTCCGGATCGACCAGACGGTCGGCCTGTGGTGGCGTTACGGCGCGGTGGCGGTCCTGCTGCAGTGGCTGGCTCTGATCGCATGGAAGGGGATCGTGGCATGAAGTTCGGCACGATGTTGATTGATGTCTGGCAGTCGTTCTTCACGAAGCCGGTCACGCAGCGCTATCCGTTCGAGCGGCTGGAGGCCCCCGACCAGTACCGCGGGAAGCTGGTCTGGACCGCGGGAAAGTGCAACGGCTGCTGCCTGTGCATGAAGGACTGCCCGGCCAATGCCATCGAACTGATCACCATCGACAAGAAGGCCAAGCAGTTCGTCATGCGCTATCACGCCGACCGCTGCACCTACTGCGCGCAGTGTGTGCAGAACTGCCGGCTCGAGTGCCTGGGGATGTCCCACGATCAGTGGGAGAGCGCCGCGCTGAAGCGCCAGGATTTCGTGGTCAATTACGGGAGCGAGGCAGACGTTGCGCACATCCTGGCGACGTACGGCAAGCCAAGCGCTGAGCCGGCTGCGACCAGCGCGACGGAGTGAAACGCCACC
>Ga0209048_10007351_pt1 | contig 10190 bp, 9 predicted proteins | sample FrelakmetCRP12CR_FD_187146 | JGI IMG/M metagenome (GOLD analysis project Ga0209048, IMG submission 187146) | Freshwater lake sediment microbial communities from the University of Notre Dame, USA, for methane emissions studies - CRP12 CR (SPAdes)... | ecosystem: Environmental > Aquatic >... | reverse complement strand
TCTCTCCACTGTGTTGAAAAGCTGTGGTGAGGAGATTGAAAGCGAAAAACATCAAACCGAATCGAAGGTAGGGGAGGAGATAGCGTAAGTCCAGGCACAGGTCTTTCCAAGAGAAATAAGATTTCCCCCACCCAATACCGATGGATAGCACGACTAATTCAGTGAGGAATAGCCCCAGACAAGCCCCTTGTAGACCGTTGAGATAAAATCCAATGATGACTGTGACAATGGTTAACCCGTGGCGAAAAATTTCACCCATTCCCCAAAGGGCTGCTTGATTGAGGCCTAAAAAAAGCGTGAAAAAAGGATGGGTGGCTGCTCGAACAAAAATCGTGGTGGCCATCATTAGGAACAAAAATAAGTCAAGGTCAGGCAAGCACAAGGAGGTGAATAGGAGATAGAAACATCCACTGAGTGCCCCACTCACTAAACTCAAGGTCAATAGGTTGCTAAAAAACTTTTGGAGTTCCTCCTTTTCTCCTTGAAGTATGAAAAGGGGAACATATCGCCCCATGATTTGAGGGAAACCCAGATCACTGAGTATCACAAACCAGAAGTAGAGGGAGGTGATCAGTGCATATCGCCCATAATCATGGGGCCCCATCAGTCGAGGCACTAAAACAGCGAATAAGAGACTGCCCAAGATATGGAAGCCTCTTTGGGTTAGAAGGAACCCAGCATTACGAATGGTGACTTTGGCTTCGTTCATTATATTTAAATACTCAGTTCGCTCTCAGATTTCTTACCCCTTTTGAATAGGTATTATTCGTTAACTAAGACATCATTCTAGCGTTAAAGGTTTTTTGACCAAGCAGGGAAGCAGTGTTCTATCTTCTCTGAGTTTGCTTAAGACTCTCCCATAAGAAACCCAAGATATTCGCCACCTGCGATATTACCAGCCATCCCGTCGTGAACAAAGCTCGGCATCCTCGCTTCTGGATAAATGGGTAACGTAGCAAATTAAGATAAAATGGTAAGGGTTCGAGTTTGATCCAATTCAAACTGCGCTGGGAATGCACTTGACGGAAGCGGAAGGCTCCCCTCCCATAATTAAAGTGTTGCCGCCAGAAGGCACGGAATGTAAGAGCATGAGAGTGATAGACCAGAACCTCTGGAGCATAAATCATCCGGTGACCATAGCGTAGCCAGCGTTCGCAGAATTCGCGGTCCTCCGCCGCAGCACGTGGGAAAAAGATATCAAAACCACCTATCTTATGGAAAGGATCTGTTGGTAATGTTAAGTTATTGGACGTAAAGAATTGTGCACGGTCGGGGTTCGCATTGTAGTAAGAGTAGAGATACTCAATGAGGAGATGGCTGGCTGTGGAGTAGGGGTTGTTGAGGAGCATGTTGAGAGTACGTCCCCCGATCATGTTATCCGGTGTTCCGGCAAAACGCGTTGCCAAGGCCTTCAACCAATGGGGGGAAAGGGTGCAGTCATCGTCCGTAAAAGCGAGAAACTCACCCTTTGCACGCGCAGCACCTTTGTTACGAGCCATGGCTGGGCCGCTATGCGGTTGGGTAACCAGAGTGAGGTTGAGCCGATTTTGGAAGGAGGAAACTACAGCCTCGGGGGGAGTTTTGCTACCATCATCCACCAGAATCACTTCAAAGTGTTCCCTGGAATAGTCCTGATGAGCCAAAGACTGAAGACAGATGGCCAATTGCACGGGCCGGTTAAATGTCGGGATAATAATCGAGAAGAAAGGAAGCTTTTGACTCATTTAACCTCGTTTTAATTTATTCGTAAATCCTTGACTGAAAATCGCCGACTTTTTCTTCTTTTCCTCCCAGGCTTGATGGAGAAGAAAGATTAAAACAGTCATCCAAATGGTCACTTGTATGCCTTTAAACATTTCAGCCCAAGGAGGTGGAGCAATAAGCAGGCGTGCTGGAGCAAGCATAATAGCTGTGGTGATTCCCAAAAGCAAACCCGCTATGACATCCTCCCCTTTGACAGAGGGGCCTCGATTGGCGATTCGGAAAAGAGCAATCATTGGAAGCAGGATCAGCAAATTATCATACAAACGGTGGTACGCCCAGAATCGTGCAAAAAGAGCTGTAACCCCCAGCAGGAGCCAAAGATCTCCATCACGATGGAAGTTCACCCAGAAGCCAAGAGCCGCCAGCACAATCAGCGAGGCTGGGAGGATCCATTCCTTCAGCCCGAGCGTATACAGAAGAATGTGTAGGTCACCATACCCTCCTTGAGCGGATGCTGAGGCACGTGCCAGCCACTCCCTTAGAAGTGCCATTAGCTCGGTCCTCTGATAAAACACTGCAAATAAGGTGAGCGTGACATACCCTAACAAGATCAGCACGGCTATCTTAAGCTTGCCAGGACGGAATAGAATGATCCAAAAAAAAGGAATTGATACATTCGGTTTCACCAGGGTTATTAATAACAGGCCTGCTCCGAGCAAATTCTCCCTCCAACTGTACCGCACATAATAGGTCAAATACAACCCAGCCACCAATAAAGGCAGTAGATGAAGGATGAGCTGGCCATTGCCAATCGTCACTCCTGTGGCGTTCATTGAAAGAAGCATGAGTCCGACAAAGGTCCGCTCTAACGGACTCTCCGCATGGTTCTCCTTTAAGATAAGATAAACCAACCACACCATGGCCCCTGCCGAGGTCACAGCCCAAAGCCAGCGAGCTGGGGTAACTGCAAGCCATCCCAGGAGTGGCCAGAGGATCACATAACTCGCAGGCGGGTAAACAGCGATTCCAGCAATTTCTAAGTCGCTATATACAGGCCTTCCAGTGAACCATCGGAGCACCAGTTCATGAAAGTGTCTCAAGTCTTTTGCTCCATTTGGACCGGTATCCCAAAGCAACCGCCAGAACTCCGTTCCAAGTTTCGATACCGCAAGGACAGCCATCATCACAATGGCAAGACGGAGAAGAATTGTATGGTGGACGACCCACCAATTGCGAATCATTGGAGCAACTGTTCTGCTCCATCTCTGAGAGAAAGATTTCATCCCTTTACACACCTTTAAGCCCTTATCCGGTCATCCGTATTTAACTCATTATGAATGAATTTGCCTCCCGCGCTCTATAAGGTGCTGAGAGCGATGGAACTCCAAATCGCGCATTCGCTCTTTCACATTACCGGCCCCTAGAAGATGTCCAATCATTTCACCTGCTGCGCTCGCCATCAGACCCAAGGTGAGTGTTGGTAAGATCCATGGCATAAGATTGTGGTGATATATTGACCGCCGTAAATGTTGAAGAGTGCGCCAAAGGCGAACAAATGGGATAAGCGGTGCGCCACCAATGTAGAGCAGTCGCCGTAAGAGTGACCAGTGTTTTGCACGAGTGACGGCAAACAAACGCCCACTATGGAATTGAGCAGATATCCAGGAAGAAAGGCGCTCAAAATTTAAATGGGAGGTCTTTGCTGCTGGCTCCAAGTAAAGTCGGTATCCCTTTGCTACCAAATCCCAATGCAGAACGCTTTCAGCCTCCAGCATCTCTTCCAGTGCTAAACCGTAGTCCAAAAGAATTTTTTGTTTGTAACTGCTGTTATGCCCGGGCAAGTGGTCAATCACTCCTGCTGGGGTTGGGTCAAGCCAGCGTCCATAGGAGATTAAGAAGTCAGCCCAACTTGTTAGCGTTTCCGGATTGGCATTACGCATCACTGGGCCAACGGCCGCCCAGGATTGCTGATGCGTTTTGATCAATGCCTCTGCCCATTCGGGGTCTGGATAAGAGTGCTCTTCTACGAAAGCGACGACAGGCGCCTTTGCCTGTCGAAGGCCAGCCGCATTGGCGGAGGCTATAGAGCTGATTTTTCCGACTCCTATGACACGATATCGAAAAAAGTCTTTCAACTCCGAATGTTCTACCTCAAGTGTCTCTGCTGAGGCCGCGACAATAATGAGTTCAATCCGGCCTCTAACTGTCTGTGCCCTTAGATATCCAATGGTCTCACGGATGGTCTCATAATTATCTGGTGTAACAATTACTATGGACATTTCCAGGGATTTGGGATCATCCATGTTCCACATACCACCCACCACTATGTCCAGACAACAGGTGTGATCTTTCGGGGCGATTGGTCAACTTTTATGGGTTGTTTAAGCGAGGCGGAAGCCAGAGAAGCCATTAAGATCTGTAGTGCACGACGCCCATCTTCCAATGTGGATTCCAGAGGAGTTTCGTTTTGGATAGCGTCAATGAAGTGCCGCCATTCTTTTTGATAGGTGGCGATATAATCGCCGCCTGAAAAAAAGTTCATAAGGAGCTGCGGTAATCCATTTATAAACGACATAACGTTCTCTATTCGATTTAGAAAGTCACCGGAGAGACGAGAAGAGGGAATGAATTTCAAGCCATCGAAACGATAACACGAAACCTTCAAATGACCCGTCTGACCATAGATTTCCAGATCGTGGCTGACGTTGGTAACCTCTGAAAATACAGAGGCAGTGAGTATACCATTTCCCATTCGAGCTGTGACGGTGGCTGTCTCATCCTCCCAATCCCCTGAGCAGGTTGTAGCGAAGACTTCCTCTACTTCACTCTGAAGTAAGAAACGCCATAGGTCGAAGTGGTGCACAGCCAATTCTACCAGCGCCCCACCTCCCTGTTCACGATATTTTTTCCACTCCGGGGAATGCTGGGAATATCGATTTCCACTGGTTAAGCGAGTGACTATTAATTTTAATGGTCCCAAGGTTTCCCGTTGAATCATTTTCTTCGCTTGAAGCACCAATCGATGCCACCGCATATTAAAACCCACCATGACTTTCTTAGAAGATTCCCTCGATATTCGCATTAGTTGATCGACCTCGTCCAGGGACAAAGCCAGAGGCTTCTCGATGAACACATGTTTTCCCGCGTTCAGAGCCGCTATCGCTACTTCTGTATGATGCTTGGCCGGGACACAGATTGCGACTGCATCGATGGCTGGATCATCCAATAGTGCTCGATAGTCATGATGATGATTTTTGACGTTAAAACGAGTTGTTATCTTTTTTAGAACATAAGGATCCTTATCCGCCACAGCGATCACTTGAACCTCTTGAAGATTCATTAGGGCCGGCAAGTGTCGATTCTCTGCCACGTTTCCGCATCCAATCACCCCCATTCTTATTGTATTATTTCGGAATGCCATGGAATCCTCCTTTGTGGAAAGAGCGGTCCAGCTTCTTTATTAAAGTTCTGTTCTCCTTCATCAAAGATTTTGCCCATTATTCATGTCGTTCGGAGGGAATTCGGCCACATCCCATCAATCCTACTTTGAGCACAGACATAAAAGTTTCCTTTTACTCACATCGTTTGCTCTTAAATCCTTATGGGCATGGAATCATGCTCAGGCAAAAATTCCACACCGAACCTCTTAGGGTACTTACTCGCAGTCTATCTTCTCTTGATTTGATTGAGCCATTCCTTAAAGAACCCCAAGGCATTGGCGATCTGCGATATGATCAAAAGTATCGCGACCCTTAACACTTGTATCCCTCGTTCCTGTATAAATGGAATAAAAAAGAGGCGCCTATAAAATTTCAAATCCGGCCTGAAGCGTCCTGTGCCACGCTGGGCCCTTGCTTGGTGGTATCGGTAAGCGCCTCTTCCATAGTGATAGTGCTGCCGCCAAAAGGTGCGCAAATTCAAGTCATGAGAGTGGTAGATTAAGACCTCTGGGGCGTAGGTCATTTGAAAACCATGGTGCTGCCAACGGTCACAAATGTCACGATCCTCTGCTGTCTTGAAGGTAGTATCAAAACCACCTATGGCATGAAAAGGGCCTGCCGGCACGGTCAGGTTATTGGAAGCGAAGAAGCGAGTTGGGTTAGGGTTGGCGTTGTAATGAGCATAGGCGACATCGACAATGATCTGACTGGTGGTCGAATAGAGGTTTTTGGAAAGGGCATTGAGGATCCGCCCTCCGATAGCACGGACTGGGACTTCAGTAAAATGTTCTGCCAACTTCTGCAACCAATCGGGAGCGGGGGTGCAGTCATCGTCTGTAAAAGTTAAAAACTCTCCTTTTGCTCTTTCAGCACCTGTATTGCGCGCTCCAGCCGGACCGGCATGGAGTTGCTTGAGCAACGTCACGTTGAGCTGGTCGAGAAAAGGAGCCACTACAGGTTGGAGCGGCATATCACTTCCATCATCTATGACAATCACTTCGAACTGCTCGCGGGGATAGTCAAGACGAGAAAGGGACTCCAAACAATTAGCCAGTCTTTCTGGCCGGTTGTAAGTCGGGACGATGATCGAAAAGAAGGGCTTTTTCTGCTTCATCAGAAATTCTATCTTTAACGAGTAAGATGCCTTCTTGTAGGAATCACATCAGATAATTGAAGCTCAGCTCACTCCATCATGTGATTTCTCGATGGGAGAGAGAAGTCCCTCTTACAATAGCAGAACCTCTGAGATAACCAACGAGTTCACCCAGAGACCAAAAAATGAGTCCTAATATTAATAGTGGCAATACCTTTAGAAAATGAAAGAGATAAATTCTGTTTATTAAATTTCTTAGACCTATCTTGAACAAAAGCCAAAGGGGAATTAGGAAAGAAAAAGTCATGTAAATCCATCTTCTGAATTTGGAAAAGTCTTGGCTGTTCACGCGGACTCTGGCGAAAGATCGCCCATGTTCAAATTCATGCCTTAAGAACCTTCCAAATTGATCAATATTGTGGTGGAAGACAAGAATAGAGGGAACAAACTGCAAGCAATTTTCATTTCTCCCCAGGCGCCAGTGAAACTCTGTATCAGAAGAATAAGTGCCTTCTATAAAAAGGCCATATTCCTCAAAGGCCTTTCTTTTATAAGACATATTAGCACCTGCGATATCGGTCATCCTCTTGGGAGGAAGGCCTGGCATCCATTGGCTGAATTCACAGAAGTAAGCAGCCCAACCCGTGGCGCTGTCAGGGTTTCCATTAGCAATGGCTCCTCCGATGGCAAGGGGAGGGGATTGGTGGGCCCTGAGAATTTGATCCACCCAGTTTTGGTCAGCCCTGCAGTCGGCATCAATAAAGGCAATGATTTCTCCCCTAGCGACAGAAAGACCAACATTACGGGCATCGCCACAGAATTTTCTTTTAGGGAATTGGTATAGTCTGACATCAGGGAATCTTTTTCCAATAAGATTTGCCACCCCATCGGAAGAGCTGTCAATCACAATGGTCTCAAAGGGTTGATCTGTGTTTTGGTTTTTTAAGGATTCGAGGCAACTCTCTATTAGGCTTCCTGAGTTATAAGAAGCGATGATGACCGAGAGTTGAGGTTTCTCCAGCATCAAAAGGACTCTTTCCATCTACATCTATTCCTGAACTTCATTAACCACGGTCTTCGGTCTTGAATAAGAAAGCATCAGCAATGGTCTGGTTGGAACAATCGCCTCCTTCATAGGCATAGCTGCATTCACGGCAAAGGGGAAGTTTCTCCCAATCTCTACGGAATTGACGGCGCAATCCACGATAAGACGGTCCGTACCAGATGTTCTTAAAGGTATCGTGTTTGAGATTGCCGAGAATATATTTTTCCTTGGGGTCATAAGTGCAACGGCAGACCGCCCCGCCCCAATGGATCACAGGGTTGTTCCAAAGTTGTTTACAGGGGTTCCATTTGACTCGAATAACATTCTGGTCTGTTGAATCATACTTGAATCGGTGGTAGTGATGATCTTCTGGGAGGAATTCATTATCTATTCTTTCCTCTGACGGGTTTTCAGAATAGGGATCCTGATTAACCGGGTTTAGGGTTTTTAAGGTCAAGGCGTCCACTCCGAGCGACTTAGCTAATTCTTTTAATGCAGGGATTTCGTGCTCATTATGTTTCATCACAATAAAACGGAGATTAACCAATGGTGTTTTTGACTTAAGCTCCCGCTTTCGCGTCACAACCGTTCGGATACCCTGAAGAACCGATTCCAGATTTCCACCCTGTCGATAAGATTCATAGGTTTTCTGACTGATTCCATCCACAGCAAAAATAATAGAATCGATCCCTGATACAATGAGCTTATCTGCCTGCTCTATTTTTTTGAAGAGATGGCCATTCGTGCTGGAAACGAGTTTAATTCCCTTCTGTTTGGCGTAAGAGATCATTTCGTAGATAGAAGGGTTGAGGAAAGGTTCCCCCCAATCCCAGAGTAGGATCAAGAAAACATAATCCCCAATTTCATCGATTATCTTTTTAAAGATATTAAATTCCATGTCTCCAGAAGGGCGGTCCATACCTATGGTGACAGGACATAGGGCACATCTAAGATTGCAGCGGTTAGTGGGTTCTATCTGGAGGTGGGTCGGCCAACCCCATGGATGTTCCGGCTTCAGCAGAATGGATGCTTCGACCAGGATCCAGTTCAAGATCTTTTTCATTGGAAGATGATGGAATTCATAAGGGATTCGATCGCACTCAATAAGTAACCTTCGCGTGAGCAATGCGTTGATAGCGTTAAACAATTTTCGAGCAAAGCCCCTCTTCATGATGCCCTCGAAAGTCTTCGGGTCCCTAAAAAGGGTGAAAGCCATCGAAACACGCGGTCCATTCGCCAGTTATCCAGAGTATGGCAGCAATAACCACAGTCGCAGTGGAGGGTCATTTCAGCGAGACCCTGACGTGAGAGGACCTGGCGACGGAAATTTTTTATCGCCAAACCGTTCCAGATCTCAGAAAAATTATTCTCATGGAGGTTGCCAATTGGCAGCTCACATGGGTTGCAAGGGAGTACCGTGCCATCCACCTTGATGCGAACATGCAGCCACGCAATGTAACAGGGAATTTTTTGCCATACCGCTTCACCTATTCTGTAACGGAGAAGCGCTTCGTTAATATTGTGTTTTATGGAAAGTGAATTCAACTGCCCTTCAATTCGTGAAAGGGTGAGAGCCACCTGCCTTTCTTCGTCGGTAGCAAGGGCCTCTCCGGCTAATTCTCCCCCTCTGGTTTTCAGCGGAGAGAAGGTTAATACATTGCAGCCCGTTTCGTGAGCGAGTTCAACCCTCTTAGCTAAACTCTGAAAATTATGACGGGTGATGGGTGTATGTAAAACAACTGAAGGTAGCTTGCTTTTTTTTGCTGCCTTGGTAGAGGACAGGCATTTTAACCCGTTTATGATCTTCTCAAAATTCTTTGAGTCCGCTCCCGGATAGTTGCACTCATATTCCTCTTTGGAACTTCCCCAAAGACTCACCTTGAGAATGTCGAGGTGAGACTCAATAAGAGGTTGAATTCTTTTTTTATCGAGTAAGGTGCCATTGGTTAATAATGTCACATGCAAACCGGCGTCTTTGGCAGTAACGATCAAATCCAAGAGATGGGGGTGCAAAAAAGGTTCTCCCTCTCCAATGAGAATTATATTTCTCGTTCCCATGGATTGAAGTTCATCGCATATACGAATGAACAGAGCAAAAGGGAGATCCATTACCTCCTGATCTCCCGGTGAAGGAATCATTCTCATAACAGCAGGATGGTAACGGCAGCCCGGACAACTAAGATTGCATCGTCGGGTTACATCTACGGTTGTATAGAACGGTCCCCCATAGGCTGTGCTTCCATTAAGGAGCCCCTTCAAAAGTTTTATCTTTTCCAGTAATGCGGCCATAATCGAATGGAACCTCGGGTTTATTCAAGGTATTTCTTGCTTTCATTCAACTCCCATAAGTTGTAATTCATCCCAAAAATATTTTCGACAGCCAACATCACATCACAGGGATGGGTCTGCATCAGGTGAAGGATGGTAAAGATTCTACAACAATTCTATTTCATTTGAAAGAAAAGGAAAATTTCACGATCGTCTATTTCCATGAAGGTAGTAGCCCATGGTCTTATCCACGGGTTGAAGAGCTCCAGCCGCGAATCCTCTGATAAAGGATGCCAGCCTCAGCCACCTGTGTGGGTTGTTACCAAAACTGGCAGCTATTTGAGACAACCCGAAGGCCCATCACCATGCCAGACGCAGGAGGACCAGAATAATAGACCAGTGTCCATATTTGAAGTGTTTGGCAAACATTGCCCCTGTTCCTTGCCAATAACCATGAATGAGAGTTCGGCTTTGTTCCCAAGTATAAAATCCGTGATGAACGACAGCCCAATGGGGCGTCTCGTAGACAAAGTAGCCAACTAGCAAGGCCCGGATGGTCAAGTCAGTCTCTTCGGCTGACTTGAAATACGCCCCAGTCCCAAGCATCTCGTCAAAGCCGCCGAGCACCTGCCATACACTC
>Ga0209048_10007350_pt1 | contig 10193 bp, 8 predicted proteins | sample FrelakmetCRP12CR_FD_187146 | JGI IMG/M metagenome (GOLD analysis project Ga0209048, IMG submission 187146) | Freshwater lake sediment microbial communities from the University of Notre Dame, USA, for methane emissions studies - CRP12 CR (SPAdes)... | ecosystem: Environmental > Aquatic >... | reverse complement strand
CCATGCCGAGGATATGCTGCGCCAGCACGTCGAGCGCGCCCGATCGCGAGAGTACTGTATCCTGCTCACCAGCCTCGGCCGCTTGCTGTGCGGCGCGGCATTCGAGCACCTCGAAACGATTGCCCGGCACCAGGATGGCCTGCGACGGCTCATCAAGACGGTGATTGGCCCGGCCGATGCGCTGCAAGAGCCGGCTCGCACCTTTTGGCGCCCCGAGGTGAATGACGAGATCGACGTCGCCCCAGTCGATGCCGAGGTCAAGCGTCGACGTGGCGACGACAGCGCGGAGTTTTCCTGCCGCCATCGCCGCTTCGACTTTCTTGCGTTGTGCGGCGTCGAGCGAGCCGTGATGCAGACCGATCGGCAGATTGTCGTCGTTGCCGCGCCAGAGCTCCTGGAAGGCGTATTCGGCCTGCATCCGGGTGTTGACGAATACGAGCGAAAGTTTGTGGGCGCGGATCGCATCGTAGACTTCGCGCATTGCATAGCGCGCCGTATGGCCCGTCCACGGAATGTCGTTCTCGGCTTCGAGAATCCTGAACTCGGGTTTGGCACCCCCTTGAACTGTGACGACGTCGGCAAGCAGCGTCACGGCTTCGGGGTCGGATTGCGCCACGAGAAAGCCGCGCAGTTCGCTCGGCCGCGCGACGGTCGCCGAGAGTCCGATCGTCATCACATTGGGCGCGAGCTTGCGCAACCGCGCCAGATCGAGCGCCAGAAGATCGCCGCGCTTTGAGGCCGCGAGCGCATGCAATTCATCGAGTATGATCGTGTCGAGATCGGCAAAGAGGTGTCTCGCGTCTGGATGGCTCAACAGCAGCGCCACCTGCTCAGGCGTCGTCAGCATGATGTGCGGCGGCTTGAAGCGCTGGCGCTGACGGCGCGCGATTGAGGTGTCACCGGTGCGCGTCTCGGTACGGATCTTGAGGCCGATCTCGTCGATGGGCTGAACGAGATTGCGCGCCACGTCGGCGGCCAGCGCCTTGAGCGGCGAAACATAAAGCGTGAAGAGACCGGCTCCCGCCTTCTTCCGTGCGCCCCCGCCCAAAGCTACGAGGCTCGGCAGGAAGCCCGCCAGCGTCTTGCCGGCGCCGGTCGGCGCAATAAGCAGTGTCGAGCGTCTCGTGCGCGCCGCCTCGAGCAGGGCAAGCTGATGCGCCCTGGGCTTCCAGCCACGTCGCGCAAACCACGCTGCGATCTGTGGCGGCAGTATCGGCGTCTCTGCGGGTAATTCACGCTTCGGCCGCGCCCTTTTTGCCCTGGCCGATTCCTTGCCGGCCTCGAGGTGTTCTCGACGTCGCCTTGGTCCGGAGCCGCTGGTCGTGGTAGGCGTTCGCGCAGGCTGACGCAATCGGCTGGTCCTCTGGTCAACGAATGGAGACAAACGCATGGACTTCCGCGACTTTATCGGCGGTCATCCGCTGGCGGTGCTACTGCGTCTTGCCGTCATTTGCATCCTCGTCGGCGTTCTGCTGTCGTTCGTCGGCATCACGCCGCGTAATTTCTTCCAAGTTCTCGATGACTTTGCACGGCACGTCTACGATCTGGGCTTTGGAGCTATCGAGTGGCTGCTCGAGTATCTCGTCCTCGGCGCCATGCTCGTTGTGCCCATATGGCTACTGATGAGGTTCTTGCGAGCAAGGCCGAAAAATGACGCTTGAGCTAGAGCTAAAATGGAAGCGCAGCCCAGTGCTCCGCTTTGCGGCCGCGGAGCGCGCTGAGGTTCGACCGCCCTGACCGGCGAACTTCGCGTGCGAGATGCGTTTTGATCTCGCCGATGAGCCCCGGACCCTCGTAGATCAGACCGGTATAGAGCTGCAGCAGCGTTGCGCCCGCTTCGATCTTTTCCAGCGCGCTTTCGCCACTGTCGATGCCGCCGATGCCGATGAGCGGAATTTTGCCGCCCGTTGAGCGGAATACGCGCGCCAGCATGATCGTCGAGCGGCGGAAGACTGGGTGACCGGAAAGTCCGCCGGCTTTTTCGGCCTGAGGATCTTTGACGCCGTCCCGCGTCAGCGTCGTGTTCGAGACGGCGATACCATCGACGCTATGTGCTACCAATCGCTCGCAGATCGGCGCGATGTCCTCCTCCGCGATGTCAGGCGCAATCTTGACGATGATCGGCCGGCGGAGCCCACCTGCCGCGACGAGGCGGGCGCGAGCGGCCATGACGCGCGCGAGAAGTTCGTCGAGTGCTGCCGGCGCCTGCAGGTCGCGAAGCCCCGGCGTGTTCGGCGATGAAATATTGACTGTGAAGTAGCTCGCGACGGCGTTGAACGCTTCGACACCTTCCACATAGTCGCCGCTGCGGTCAGCGCTATCCTTGTTGGCGCCGATGTTCACGCCGACGATGCCGCCGTGGCCTTTTCGCGCTTCGATACGCGCCAGCGCCGCCGCGTGTCCGCCATTGTTGAAGCCGAGCCGGTTGATAAGGCCGCGGTCTGCGACAAGGCGGAAGACACGCGGCTTCGCATTGCCTAGCTGCGGTTGCGGCGTCAGCGTGCCGACCTCGGCAAAGCCGCACCCCATCGCCAGCACCGCGTCGGGAACGCGCGCGTCTTTGTCGTATCCCGCGGCGATGCCCAGAGGGTTTGGAAAGTCAAGATCAAAAATATTCTGACGTAAGACAGGATCGTCGGCACCAAGCGGGCGTGGATGCAATCCACGCTCCAGCGCTTTTAAGGTCACTTCGTGTGCAGCCTCAGGCTCGAGCGCGAAAAGCGCTGGCCGCGCCAGGCGATAGAAATTCCTCAACAAGCAAACCATGCCTCGTCCAGGCGCGGAACGCCGTTTTTTCCGAGGCTCAGCGCTCGCTGCCACAGCGTCTTGGATATCGGAAGTTCGCCATAGAGGTGCGGGACGAGATCTCCGCCGCGCGAAACTTCCCATTTGAGTGAAGGCCCGAGCGTCTCGGCTTCAATCGCGATAAGAACAAGATCGCTTTCGCCGCTGAAATGCTTTTCTAAAGTGCCGCGCAATTGATGCTCCGCGGAGAGATGGATGAAGCCGTCGCGGATGTCGTCGGCGGAGCCGGCGAAACGTCCGCTCGATATTGCTTGGTGCCAGTCGGCGGCCTTCGCGATTTTGTAGACTGTTTTTGTCATACCGAGTTTTGAACTTCGACTGCGCTTTTGGTGAGCACAATATCGCAGCTACCGAGCAAACTGGATATGGCGCTTCCCCCGGATCGTTGCTATCACGACTAGATGTCCACACAACCGGGATTGCGGCGCCGTGTCGATATGAGGCCAAGCGTACGAGAAGACCCGGCCGCGGAGTGCGGCAACCGAAGAGGTCGAAGTATTCGTGTATCCAACGGCATCGCTCAGCATATCCGAACTGCTTTCCGGACCATACCTGCTGAACATTCCCATCTATCAACGTCCCTATTCCTGGGGCCGCGAACAGGCCGAGCAGCTCCTTGACGATTTGATGGACGCATCGGGCCTCGGGTCCGACGGCACATCCGATCCGTCGTATTTTCTCGGCACCGTTCTTCTTATGGACGGGCCGGGCACGGAGACGACGAAGCTCTCGCCCAAAATGTCAGCACGCGAGTTCGACGTCATCGATGGCCAGCAACGCCTCGTCACATTGATGACTTTGTTCGCGGTTCTGCGCGATCTCGAAACCGATCCGAAGAAGCCTATTTCGAAGCGCGTGCAGGCCATGCTGCTCGCTCAGCAGGGCACGAGATTCTTCCGGACGGAGAGGTTCAGGCTGCATCTTGCGAGTCGCGACCGCACAGTTTTCGAGGACAGCATTTTGCAGGCCGGTAGCGTGTTGCTGCCGCCCGATATTTTTGCTCAATCGCTGTCGGAGGCGACGCTGCTCGATGTTCGCGACCTCTACAGATCGGCGCTTGCGGAGCTGAGCGAAAGCACACGCAAAGTACTCGCCGATTTCATTGCCGATCACTGTTTCGTCGTCATCGTCGTCGGGCACGACATCGACAAAGCGCATCAGATGTTCGTCGTCTTGAACGAGCGCGGCAAGAAATTGCAGCGCAACGACATCCTGAAGTCGGACATCTTGAGCCGGATGACAAAAGCTGACGCAGATTGGGCCGTCAGGATGTGGGATGATACCAGCTTAGCGCTCGGCGATGGGTTCGAACCGTTCTTTGGCCATCTCAGAACCATTTATGGCTACGGGCGTCTGCAGATCGTGTCCGGAATACTCACGGTCATCCGCGAGGCCGGCGGTTCCGAGCCGTTTTTCAAGGATGTCTTCCTGCCCCTCGCCAAGGCCTACGCGCTCATCCTCAGCAGTGGGGAAGGCGTGCTGCCGGGCGGCATGACGCGCATCTTGAGTTATCTCAATCGCTTGCCCGACGCCGACTGGGGCCCCGCCGCGATCCTCGCGCTCAAGGATTGGCAAAGGAATCCGGACCGTGCGGCATTTCTTCTGGCCGAGACCGAGAGGCTCGCAAATCTGACGCGGCTTTTGTGTGCCGGATCAGGCAAGCGCGTTCGTCGCTTTGCCGATCTCATCAAGGCCATCCGTTCCGGCGAGCCCATCGACAGGACACATCCCGTCTTGCAGATGTCGCGCGATGAAGTCCGTAGCATCGCCTTTCATCTCAAAGACTTCCACAAGCGCAATCCGAAAGTGTGCAAGCTTCTCTTGCTGCGCCTTGGCGATGAGCTCGGAGATCCCGCCGCAAACGTTGATCCCGAACTCTATACGATCGAGCATGTTCTCCCGCAGCGGCCTTCCGCGGCGAGCCCGTGGCGCCAGTGCTTTGCCAGCGCCGAGGAGCGATCCCAGCTCGTCGAGAGCCTCGGCAACCTCGTGCTCATCACGCAGCAGGAAAACGACAAGGCCCGCAACGCCTCATTTGAGTTGAAGAAAGAGATCTACGCCAAGGCCACCGGCAAAGCTCCGCTGCTCGCCATCACGCGCGACGTGCTCTACGAGCGCGAATGGCGCCGCCCTGAGATCGAGGCCCGCGAGCAGCGCCTGATTGCTTTGATCGAGCAGCTTTGGCGCATCGATATTCAATCGCAGAGACCGGCTCTTCGAAGCGCCTCTCAAGTTCCGGGCGATCCGACGCTCGCGCCGCCGCCAGCTTAAACCTTCGGGAGTTTCGGGCGCTTCAGGCGCTGGCGAGCGCCCCGGAAAGGGCTTTGGCGATCAAGGCCCGGGCTTCGGGGATACCGTAGAGAGCGATGAAGGTGCCGAGCCTCGGACCTCGTTCCTGGCCGAGCAGGATTTCGTAAATCGCCTGGAACCAGTCGAGTTTGACGCCGGGTCCGCCACTCGGGCTGACCTTCGTTGGGTCTTGATAGCGCGGAATGGCGCGTCCGACGTCGAGCAGCGCGTTCTGGATTTGATCGGCGTCGGCGTCGGGGGCGAGCACTGCGAGCGCGGCGTCTAGGCTCCGAAGGGCTGCAACCTCGACATCGTCGGGAGCACGGAACTTCTTCGTCGGCTTCACGAAGTCTTCGTAGTAGCGAATGGCGTAACCCGAAAGCTTGTCGAGGATCGGATAGTTCTCGGGCGTCGCGCCCGGCGCATAGCGGCGTAAAAAGCCCCACAGCACATCCTTGCTGTGGGCGTGCGAGACTGACACCAGATTGAGAAGCAACCCGAAAGTGATCGGGAGTTCCGGCTTCGGCGGCGCGCCCGAATGAATATGCCAGACTGGATTCTCGAGCTGCTGCTTTGCATCCTGCTTCGGGTAGGACGACAGGAACTGCAGGTATTCATCGACGGCCCGCGGAATGACGTCGAAATAGAGCCTCTTCGCACTTCGCGGCTTCTGGAACATGAAGAGCGCGAGGCTCTCGGGCGATGCGTACGTCAGCCACTCGTCGATCGTCAGGCCGTTGCCGCGCGATTTCGAGATCTTCTCGCCCTTGTCATCGAGGAAGAGCTCGTAAACGTAGTGCTCGGGCGCAACGCCGCCCAGGATTTCGCAGATGCGATCATAGATCGGCGCGTTCGTCTGGTGGTCTTTGCCAAACATCTCGAAATCGACGCCGAGCGCGGCCCACCGCATGCCGAAATCGGGCTTCCACTGGAGCTTCACTTTCCCGCCCGTCACAGGTAGCGTGACGTCGCGACCGTCCTCGTCGGCAAAGGTAATCGTGCCGGCCTTGGCGTCGACCTCCTTCATTGGCACGTAGAGGACGCGGCCGCTCTTCGGCGAGATCGGGAGGAACGGGCTGTAGGTCTCCTGCCGCTCGCTGCCCAGCGTCGGCAGCATGACGGCCATAATGTCATTATAGCGTTCGGCGGCCCGGAGCAGAACTTCGTCGAAGTGGCCAGCCTTGTAGTACTCGGTTGCACTCGCGAACTCATACTCGAAGCCGAAGGTGTCGAGGAAACGGCGCAGCATCGCGTTATTGTGGTCGCCGAAGCTCGCGTAGTTGCCGCCATACGGATTGGGCACCGCGGTCAGCGGCTTTTGGAGATAAGGCTCGAGAGCCTTGCGGTCCGGCACGTTCTCCGGAATCTTGCGCATGCCGTCCATGTCGTCGGAGAAGCAGAGGAGGCGCGTCTTGCGCTTGCCGTCCGTCAGAAGCTCGAAGGCATGGCGCACCATCGTCGTGCGCGCGACTTCGCCGAACGTGCCGATGTGCGGCAATCCGGAAGGGCCGTAGCCGGTTTCGAAGAGGACCGTTTTTTCGGCACCATCCGGCAGCCGCTCTAGGCGTTTGATGAGTCGCCGTGCCTCCTCGAAGGGCCAGGCCTTTGATGAGGCGCTGGCGGCTGAGAGGGCCGGAGTAAAGACAAGCGAGGTCATGGCGTTTGATGGCTGCTTTTTGTCGTTGATCGGAGACTGTAGCCGTTCGGTGATCTTTAAGGCCGCGCACCGTAGGTGCCGCGACGCCAAGCGTCAACGCGCCGGCAACAGGCGGCCGGCAAATGCCGCAACCGCATCGGCCGCGGCCGCAAGATTCCCTTTGCGTGTGAAGCCCGATCGGCCGCGCGGCCCGAAATCATGGTCGCCATCGCCGATCCAGGCAAATGTGATTTTCTTTGAAAGAGCGAGCGCTTCGACGTCCGCGCGATTACCGAAAGGATCGCGCTCTCCCTGCACGATCAAGGCCGGGCGGCGCAGCGTTTCGAGATGCTGGGTTCGAAGCTGCTGAGGTTTTCCTGGCGGATGGAACGGATAGCCGAGACAGACAAGGCCCTCGATGTCGCCGTGCTCGTAAAGTTCATCGGCAATGAGACTGGCAACCCGTCCGCCGAGCGATTTTCCGCCGATCAGCAGTGTCTGCGGCCGCCGCCACGCCGCCGATCGCACCAAGTCACGAAATTCCGAAGCCAACGCTTCGGCTTTCGGCGGCGGACGCTTCGATCCGCCCGCGCGCCGCGATGCCATGTAACCGAATTCAAAGCGCGTAACGGCGATGCCGTGCTGGGCTATGTGTTCCGCGATTTTTTCGAGGAACGGAGACTCAATCCCGGCTCCCGCACCATGCGCGATGACGAGCCGGCAGTTTGCGTTCTGCGGTCCGTTTTCGAGGATGAATGTCAGCGCACTAGGTCCGATCGGAGATCCACACAATTGAGGTACGTCCCGCGAAAAACGGAGGTAATCTCTGGGCCACGTTGGCGCAACCGTCACAATCGAGCAACATCGACCTTGAACGTTGAGGCGGCTCGGCTTTTGCGCGACTCCTCCGCTGGAGCCGCCGGCCTTGAGGGCCGAAAACCCCAATACCGGCCGTGTCTTGGCATTCCGGCAACGCGACGGGCTGGTTCGGGAGCATGTGCTCCGACGGAGGTCTGATTTTCGCCGGAGAATGAGGTAGAATGGTTCATCTTTGGCAATGCGGGGACCGAGCATGAGGGCCGGAAGGCTATCCGTGCTGCTTTTGGCGCTGTGCTTGGTTGGGGTCGTCCTGGTCGGGCCGGAAGCAATATTGCCTGCTGCTTTGCAATTTGTCGGATCTCTGCGCGCTGATCAGCAGCAAAGTCCTCCGGGCGTTCAGTCCGGCGTGCAAGCTCCCGCGCCGCCCGACGCTCACGCTGCCACCGCCGAAAAGGCTTTGCCAGCTTTTGTGCCGGGACATCAAACACTGACATTCTCTGGCGGCAACGACGCGGCGACAGCCGAAGCTGATGGCAAGCCAAAGGTCGCATCGCAAGGCGCGCCCGCAGCGGCAGCCGCGGCGGCGAGTGACGGTGCGTCAGGTTTGCCCGCTTCCATAGCGCCCGCCGTTTCGGCGGCAACTCTTGGCGCAGGCCAATCTACGGCGGCGTCGGATCACGCGACCCCGGCTTCTCCTTCGGTCGCGATTCCCACTTTGCTTTATGCCGAGCCCGATCCGGCACTTGCAAGGACTGCGAGCCTCAACCAGCAGGCCAAGGCGCCCGAGGCGCCGAAGATCATCGGCGCCAAGAATCTGTTCGGCGCTGCCAAAACCCCGGTGCCGCTCGCTGCACGCGCGATCGGCTCCTACGCACGTGGTTGTCTCTCAGGCGCCGTTGCCCTGCCGATTGACGGACCCGCCTGGCAGGAGATGCGACTATCGCGCAATCGCAATTGGGGTCATCCGAAGCTGATCGCGCTCATCGAGCAGTTTGCCAAGGACGCGCAAAAGCTCGATGGCTGGCCGGGACTTCTGGTTGGAGACATTGCCCAGCCTCGCGGCGGCCCGATGTTGACCGGGCACGCCAGCCATCAGGTCGGTCTCGACGCCGATGTTTGGCTGACGCCGATGCCGAACCGCACTCTCACCGCAAAAGAGCGCGAAGACCTCCAGGCGACGTCGATGCTCGACAGCACCGATGTCGCCGTTGACCCCAAGGTCTTTACCGAAAAGCAGGTGGCCCTCATCAAGCGCGCGACGACTTTTCCGGAAGTCGACCGCATCTTTGTCCATCCCGCGATCAAGAAGGCGCTCTGCAAGGCGGCTGGAAAGGATCGTAGTTGGCTGGGCAAGGTGCGCCCCTATTACGGGCACTACTATCACATGCATATCCGCATCAAGTGCCCCCCGGGATTTGACGGCTGCACGCCGCAAACGCCGCCAAATGGTGATGATGGGTGCAGTAAAGAGGTCGATCAGTGGCTCGCGAAAGTGGCGCCGTCAAAGACGCCGGCTCCGCCCCCGCCGCCGGGCTTCAAGCCGAAGCCGCCCGAACCGCCGGTCATGCTGTCGGAGTTGCCAAAAGAGTGCCAGGTCGTACTGAAGACCGGACCGGATCCCGTGGCGATCCCGCCCGATGCCCTGATGACGCCGATTGCGGTTCGCAAGGCGTTGGCCAAAGCTGCGGCGACGGCGAACGCAGCTGCCACGCCCGCCAAAACGGCGTCGACAGGCCCTGCAGCGGCCTCGGTTCCAGTCCCGGATCCGCCCAAAACCGTCGCTGCCGAGAAAAAATAGCCGCGAACTCGGTTCGCGGCTCTGTCGGCGTCGGCCCGTGTCGGCCGTTTCTAAACCTTTGCCTCGGCGCCGGACGGCATCGGGCACGTCACACCGGTTCCGGCAAGCCCACAGTAGCCGTGCGGCACCTTCGCCAAGTACTGCTGGTGATAGTCCTCGGCGAGATAAACCTGTCCCGCCGGCTTGACCTCGGTCGTGATGGCGCCGAAGCCCTTGCCCGCGATCGCCTTGGCGTAAGCTGCCTGCGAAGCCTCGGCCGCCGCGAGCTGCTCGGGCGTGGTCGTGTAAATCGCGGACCGATATTGCGTTCCGATATCGTTGCCCTGGCGAAACCCTTGCGTCGGATCGTGGGCTTCCCAGAACGTCTTCAGCAGCGTCTCGTAGCGCAGAACCTTTGGATCGAAAACCACGACGACGACTTCGGTGTGCCCGGTTCTGCCCGAGCAAACCTCCTCGTACGTCGGATTTTGCGTAAAGCCGCCCGCATAGCCGACGGCCGTAATCCAGATCCCGTCGCCGAGCTGCCAGAACAGCCGCTCCGCACCCCAGAAGCAGCCGAGGCCGAATACGGCGACTTGCAATCCCTCCGGATACGGCCCGTTGAGGGGGCGCGAGAAAAGATAGTGCTCGGCGCCGCCGCTCAGAATCGGCGATGAGCGGCCCTTTGGCGCGGTTTCGGGCGTCGGCATGGCGACGCGTCTCTTGGCGAACATGGATTTTGCTCCGTTGTTTTTCTTTGGGGGATGACGCTCCAGTATACGTCGGCGGATGCCCAATCGTTGCGCGGCTCCGATCGATATTCGCTGCGAGCCCGCCGGGCGAGAACCAGGGTCCCGGCCCGCTCCG
>Ga0209048_10007349_pt1 | contig 10195 bp, 9 predicted proteins | sample FrelakmetCRP12CR_FD_187146 | JGI IMG/M metagenome (GOLD analysis project Ga0209048, IMG submission 187146) | Freshwater lake sediment microbial communities from the University of Notre Dame, USA, for methane emissions studies - CRP12 CR (SPAdes)... | ecosystem: Environmental > Aquatic >... | reverse complement strand
TCAAGGCCCCGATACCCTCGATGGCTATCTCAACCTCGTCTCCTCTCACCATGGGTCCGATTCCTGCGGGCGTTCCTGTGGCGATGATGTCCCATTTTTCCAGGGTCATGACCGATGAGATAAATTCGATAAGTCCGAATACATTGAAGATGAGGTTGTTCGTGTTTGATGACTGTTTGATCTCGCCGTTCAGGCGCGATGTTATGGCAAGGTTATTCGGGTTATCGATATCCGTAACAATCCACGGGCCAAGGGGGGCAAAGGTGTCAAAGGATTTGGCGCGTGTCCACTGAGAGTCCTTTACCTGCAGGTCCCTGGCCGTGACGTCATTCAAGCACGTATACCCAAGGACGACATCGCCAGCATCATGAACGCGAACATTCCTGCACTGCTTCGAGATGACCACGGCCAGTTCCGCCTCATAATCCACCCGGTTCGACTGGGCAGGGTAGATGATCTCATCTCCGGGGCCAATGACGAACGTTGAGGGCTTCATGAAGATAATGGGTTCGGCCGGCAATTCAAGCCCCATCTCCAAGGCATGGTCCCGGTAGTTCAGTCCCACGGCAATGATCTTACCCGGCAACGCCGGGGCCAGGAGCTTGGTGATCTCAATTACGCGGCCCTTTTCCGAGGTATCCGGATTCCACTGGCTGAATACACGTCCATCATCCGTGCAAAACCTCTCGATGTGCCCGGATGATGATACGCCTCTACCGATCTTCATAGCTGATACCCAGGACATCCATCATGGAGTAAAGGCCCGGCTGCTTGCCCATTACCCACGAGGCGGCCTTTATGGCCCCACGGGCAAAGTTTTCGCGGCTCTGCGCCTTGTGGGTGATCTCGATGCGCTCGCCAGGGCCTGCAAACATGACCATGTGCTCTCCCACGATGTCACCTGCGCGGACGGTCTGGATGCCGATCTCGCCTGTCGGCCTGACCCCGATAATGCCGTGGCGTTCATACCGGGCATGGCTGTCCAGTTCAATGCCCCTTCCCTTAGCAACGGCCTGAGCCAGCGCCAGGGCAGTGCCTGAGGGGGCATCCTTCTTGAGCCTGTGGTGCGCCTCCACTATCTCCGCGTCATAGCTTTCATCCAGAAGGCCGGCCACCATGGTCACAATCTTGAGAAGCATATTGACCCCGATGCTCATGTTCGGTGAAAGCACAATGGGTATCTTTGCTGCGAACAATGCGATCTTCTCTTTCTGTTCATCAGTAAAGCCTGTGGACCCGATCACCATGGATTTGCCATTTTCAGCCGCATAGGAACAAACCTTAAGCGTCACCTCGGGGAAGGTGAAGTCGACGATGCAGTCACAGTCAGCAAAGGCCTCCTCTATCCCGCAACACGCTCGTATTCCGGCCTTGGGATATCCAAGCGCCTCGCCCGCATCCCTGCCGATAACCGGGTGGGCCTTGTCTTCCAGGGCACCTTCCAGGGCAAATTCAGGGTTGTCCAGGATTGCCCGCGCAATGAGCGAACCCATCCTCCCGCCAAACCCGACAACGCCGGTCTTGATCATGGGAAACCTCCAGGGATTAACTGATGCATCCGTAGCGCTTGAGCACCGAAGCAAGCATCTTCTTGTTGGCATCCCCCATAGGGCACAGGGGCAGTTTGAATTCCTCGTGCATCATTCCCATCATGGCCAGCGCGGTCTTCACCGGGATGGGGTTGGTTTCGATAAACAGGGTCTGGTTGATTTCCAGAAGCTCCAGGTGGATCTTCTTAGCCGTTGGTATATCAAGGGCATACCATGCCGCACACAGGGCCGAGACCCTATCCGGCAACACGTTTGCCGTTACGGATATGGCACCTGCCCCGCCACAGCACAAAATGGGATAGTTCAGGGCATCTTCACCCGACAGCATGCAGAAATCATCTTGGGTGTCACGGACGATCTGGGAGCACTTCACCAGGTCTCCGCTCGCCTCCTTGATGCCGACTATGTTATCTATCTTGGATAATTCAACAACGGTGGCACTGCTCATGTTCACCCCGGTCCTTCCTGGTACATTGTAGAGGATCTGGGGGATGTCACATGCGGATGCAACCGCCTTGTAGTGTTCAACAAGCCCCTTCTGGGTGGGCTTGTTGTAATAGGGAGTGATGAGCAGCGCCGCATCGGCCCCTGCATCCTTGGCATGCCTGGTGAGGCGGATGGCCTCTGTTGTTGAGTTGGAGCCGGTGCCCGCAATGACCGGGACCCTTTTCCCCACTTCATCTACCGTGATGTCGATAACATGCTTGTGCTCTTTATGGGACAAGGTGGCTGACTCTCCCGTGGTGCCACAGGGCACGATGCCCGATACCCCGCCTGTAATGACGAAGTTGATCAGATCTCTAAACGCCTTCTCGTCAATCATGCCGTCCTTAAAGGGTGTTACAATGGCGACTATCGCACCTGAAAACATCGTTCTCCTCCCTCTAGTTAGACCAGACCGTCGGGGACAGCCTCCCCCGCGATGAGATCTTCATAAGATTGCCTGTGTATTACCACAGAATAGTTTTGACCATCTACCAAAACCTCGGGGGGTTTGGGACGGGAGTTGTAGTTGGAGGCCATGGTAAAACCATAGGCCCCGGCGCTCATCACCGCGATGAGGTCTCCCCTTGATAGATGCGGCAGATCCCTGTCTTTTGCCAGGAAATCACTTGACTCGCAGATGGGCCCCACCACGTCGGCCTTCTCGGTTGGGCCGTTTCCGGCCACAAGGGGCTTAATATCGTGGTAAGCACCGTACAGCGCCGGGCGGATAAGGTCATTCATGCCCGCATCCACGATGATGAATGTCTTCTTGTGGGCCTCCTTGCGGTAAAGCACCCGGGTCACCATAATACCCGCATTTCCCACAATGACCCTGCCGGGCTCAAAGATCAGCTTGAGGTTCAGACCCCTAACCGCATCGATGATGGCAGCGCCGTATTCCTTCGGGTGAGGCGGATGCTCGGAGGAATAGGTGATACCAAGGCCCCCTCCGAGATCGAGGTATTTAAACTCGATGCCAAGGTCTTTGATGTTCGCGATGAGCACCCTGAGCCTTTCTATGGCATCGATGAACGGGCTGATGTCGGTGAGCTGGCTGCCGATGTGGCAATCTATACCCACGATCTCGATATGCTGCATGTCTTTGGCCCTGAGGTACTGCCTGAGAGTCCCTTCGATATCGATGCCGAACTTGTTCTGCTTCATGCCCGTAGAGATATAGGGATGGGTCTGGGGGTCCACATCCGGGTTGACCCTGATGGATATGGGTGCCTTCTTCCGCAAGGCCTCAGCGCGTTCATTGATAACCTCCAGCTCCTGCTCGCTCTCGATGTTGAACATCATGATGCCGGCTTGAATAGCCATGTCGATCTCAACGGTAGTTTTACCCACCCCGGAGTAGACGACCTTGGATGCAGGGATTCCGGCCTTGAGCGCCCGGAAGAGCTCGCCTCCCGAGACTACATCTGCACCAAGGCCGTGATGTGCCATGAGGGTGAGTATGGCCAGATTGGAATTTGCCTTCATGGCAAAGCATGTCTGGTGGTCGATGCCTTTTAGCGGCTCCTCAAAGGCCTGGATATGGCGCCTGAGGGTGGGAAGGCTATAGCAGTAGTATGGAGTGCCGATCTCGCGGGCGATCTTTTCAAGCGGCACTTCAGCGCAGCACAATTGCCCTGCCTCGTCATAGTTAAAATCATGCATAGTTTACTGCCCCTTCTTTTGATAATTGTATTCCTGTTACTGCTTTTTCACCACGATCCTAGCCGGCGTGGTCCATTTCGTGGTGCCATGCTCCGCAGCGATACGGTAGACCATATAGTCGGATTCGGGTGAAGGGTCTTTTAAGACGACCTCACCGGGCTTCTCAAGGGTGACCTTGTACTTTACCACAAGGTCATCCGTGCAGTTAGGGCATAATCCCTTGGGTTTGCCCAGCAGCAGCACCGTGGCGTCGGGCATATTGCACTGCGCCTTTGCAATAACCTCCTGGCCGACAAAGGTGATGGAGCTCACCTCCACAGGATCAGGGAGCGTTGGCGGCAAGGGCGGCAACTTCCTGCCGCAGCCCATAGCGACAATAAGGATTGCAACCGCGATGAAGAGCGCCCTAATCCTCATGGGCCAGTGACTCCAGGACCATGCGTGCTTCCTTCATGGCCTTGCGTACATTCTGTCTTGCCGTGCCTCCATAGCTCGTCCTTTTGTCCATTGAGGATACCGGGTCAAGCTCTACGAACACATCGGCTTCGAACAGAGTACTGAAGGCCTTGAGCTCAGAAAGTTTGAGGTCGGAGAATCCCCTGTGCGTGCTTATCTGCATGGATACGATCTCGCCCGTGATGCGGTGAGCCTCCCTGAACGGCATACCCTTGGCTGCCAGGTAGTCGGCCATGTCCGTTGCAGTGATGAACCCATCCTGCAATGACCGGGAAAGAGATTCGGCCCTGGGGATCATCCCGGCCACAAGGCCTGCCATGAGCCGTAGTGAGGTGGTGGCCGTATCCAGGGCATCGAACAGCGGCTTCTTGTCTTCCTGCATGTCCCGGTTATAGGCCAGCGGTAGCCCTTTCATCATAATAAGCAGTGCCATCAGGTTCCCATAGACACCACCTGTCTTGCCCCTCACCAGCTCCGCCACATCCGGGTTCTTCTTCTGGGGCATGATAGAGCTGCCCGTGCAATAGGCATCGCTCAGTTCAATAAAGGAAAAGGGCTGCGAGTTCCAGATGATGATCTCCTCAGAGAGCCTGCTCAGGTGCATCATGACCACACTGCAGACAAAGGCAGCCTCTAGAGCAAAGTCACGGTCGCTCACGGCATCGATGGAATTCCTGGCCGGTCTCGAGAATCCAAGGTCGATCGCCGTCTGCTCCCGGTCAATGGGGTGCGGCGTGCCTGCCAGGGCCGCGCTGCCGAGCGGCGAGACATTGACCCGCTTCATTGCCTGAGAAATGCGCTCATGATCCCTTGTGGCCATCTCGAAGTAGGCGAGCAGATGATGTGCTAGAGATACGGGCTGGGCGTGCTGAAGATGCGTCATGCCCGGGATAATAGTATCCACATGCGTCTCTGCCTTTATAAGCAACGCCTCCATGAACCCTTTGAGTTCTTGAGACAACTCCTGAAGCGCCTTACGGACATACAACCGGAAGTCTGTGGCCACCTGGTCGTTCCTGCTGCGCGCTGTATGGAGCTTCTTGCCTGCCTCCCCGATCCTTTTGGTGAGCTCGGTCTCGATGTTCATGTGGACATCTTCCAGTGCCTGGCTGAACTGGAAGGTCCCGTTTTCGATATCAGCCCTGATGGCTTCAAGCCCATTGATAATGGCCCCGGCCTCTTCACGCGTGATCAGTTTGCATGATGCAAGCATGCGCGCATGGGCGATGCTGCCGTCGATGTCCTGCCGATACAGCCTGCTATCGACATCCACAGAGGCGGTGAATGCCTCCACCTGCTTGTTAGTACCTTGCAAGAATCTTCCGGACCACGGTTTGTCAATCATTTTTTTACCTGAGCCCTCACCTTAAGCCGCAGGGCATTGAGCTTGATAAAGCCCGCGGCATCCTTCTGGTCGTATACTTCGTCTTCACCAAAGGTCGCTATCTCGGGGTTGTACAGCGAGTTCTTCGATCTCCTGCCGGTAACGGTACAGTTGCCCTTATAGAGCTTGAGCCGCACGTCCCCGGTGACCCCTTTCTGTGTCTCGTCGATAAGTGTCTGGAGCACCTCGCGCTCAGGCGAGAACCAGTACCCGTTATAGATGAGCGCAGCATATCGCGGCATGAGCTCATCGCGCAGGTGCATGACCTCCCTGTCCATGGTAATCTGCTCCATGCCTCGATGCGCGGCCTTCAAAATGGTGCCGCCCGGCGTCTCGTACACGCCGCGCGACTTCATTCCCACATAGCGGTTCTCCACGATATCAATGCGGCCGATGCCGTTGGCGCCGCCTAAGTCATTGAGCCTGGCGAGCAGTTTGGCAGGGCTCATCTTCTTGCCGTCGATGGCAACCGGGTCGCCGTTGACGAAGGATATCTCAATAACGCTTGGCTTGTTCGGGGCCTTCTCCGGAGAGCAGGAGAGCACGAACATACCCTCGTCCGGCGCGTTCCAGATGTCTTCTAAGATCCCGCCCTCGAAACTGAGGTGCAGCAGGTTGCGGTCCATACTGTAAGGTTTTTTCTTGGTCACCGGGACAGGGATTCCGTGTTTCTTGGCATAGTCGATCATCTTCTCCCTGGACGTCAGCTTCCACTCGTCCATCTTCCAGGGTGCAATGATCTTGATGCCGGGGTAGAGCGCCCAAGCCCCAAGCTCAAAACGGACCTGGTCGTTTCCCTTGCCCGTAGCGCCATGGGCCACTGCCTGGGCCTTCTCCTTCCTGGCGATCTCCACCAAGCGTTTGGCAATGAGCGGCCTGGCAAGCGAGGTGCCCAGGAGGTAGAGCCCCTCATAGGCCACATCGGCCCTATAGGCAGGAAACACGTAGTCTTGCACAAACTCCTCTTTGAGGTCCTCGATATAGATCTTTTTGGCGCCGGTCTTCATGGCCTTTTCTTCCAGGCCGTCAAGCTCTTCGGCCTGGCCCACGTCTGCTGCAAAACAGATCACCTCATAGCCGAACTCGTCAATGAGCCACTTGAGGATAACCGAGGTGTCAAGACCGCCCGAATATGCCAATACCACCTTTTGTGCGCCCATGACGAACTCCTTTTACGCTCGTAGTAGAAACTCCAGGATGGCCTCCTGGATGTATTGTCTGTTCTGCGCCTGCTCCCATACGATGGAGCGCCACCCCTCCAGGACCTCTTCGGCAACCTCCTCGCCCCTATGGGCAGGAAGACAGTGCATGAATACCGCATCAGGACCGGCTGCGTCCATGAGGGCCTCATCCACCATATACGTCTCAAAGGCCTTTTTACGCTTGGCGGCCTCGGCCTCCTGGCCCATGCTGGCCCATACATCCGTATTCACGGCAATGGCCCCTTTGACCGCCTCTTTCAAGTCGCGCACCACCAACACCTTTGCGCCGTCCTTCAATGCGGCATCCACTATATTCTTGTCAGGCTCGAAGCCCTCAGGGCATGCAAGGGTAAGATCAAAACCCAGCGTGGCAGAGGCATTGATCCAGGAGTTGGCCATATTGTTCCCGTCGCCGATCCAGGCGACCTTTTTCCCTGACAGATCGCCAAACCTCTGCATCAGGGTGAAGCAGTCGGCAAGCACCTGGCAGGGATGCAGCAGGTCGGTGAGCGCGTTTATCACAGGCACCTGTGCATAAGTTGCCATCTCCTCGATGCGGTCATGGCCGAAGGTCCTCATGACAATGGCGTCGCAGTATCCGGCAAGGACCCGGGCCGTATCCTTCAAAGGCTCACCGCGGGCTATCTGGGAGGCTTCCACGCTGAGAACTACCGGATGGGCGCCCAACCGGGCAATGCCCACCTCAAACGACACCCTGGTCCTGGTTGATGCCTTTTCGAAGAGCAGCACCACTGATTTGCCCTCAAGTGATCTTGAAGGGCTTGTCTGCCTGAACCTTGCGGCATTCTCAAAGATATCACTTATCTCGTCAGCTCTAAGGTCGCGGATGGATAAGAAATCCCTGTGCTCCATTATAGTCCTTTCTCTTTCAGGATATCCTCGATGATCTCAAGGGCCTGGTCGATTTCAGCCGTGCTGATGACAAGCGGGGGCACAAGCCTTAAGATGCGGCCCTGGATGATGTTCAGCATGATACCGCGCTTAAGCCCGTCAGCAGGCATGAAGGAAATGTCAACATCGAATTCAGCACCCACCATGAGGCCCCTGCCACGGATAGTCTTGAGTGTAGGGTGGTCCTTCTTAAGCCCCTGAAGTTTTTCCATCAGGTATGCGCCCTTCTCAAAAGCCTGCGGCGCAATTTTGTCTCTGAGCATGATTGTGAGCGTGGCCAGAGAGGCGGCCATAGCCAGGGGATTGCCGCCAAAGGTGGATGCATGGGTGCCGGGAACGAGCACCTGGGCAATATCCGGCCTAGCTACCACGGCACCCACAGGGAAACCGTTGCCCAGGGCCTTGGCCAGGGTCATGATGTCCGGCGTGATGCCCTCATGCTGATGGGCAAAAAGCCTGCCGGTCCTGGCCATGCCGGTCTGCACCTCGTCCAGCACGAACAGGATGCCTTCCTTGTCGCAAAGCTCCCTTACCTTTGTAAAATATCCGGGCATAGGGATATTGACCCCGCCCTCGCCCTGGATGGGCTCCAGCATGATGCCGCCCACCTCCGGGGTAATGGCTGCCTTGAGTGCATCAAAGTCCCCGAAGGGTACGGTGAGAAAGCCCTCGGGTATGGGGTCGAAGCCGGCTCGGTACTTGGTCTGGCCGGTGGCGGCCAGGGTCGCCAAGGTCCTCCCATGAAAGGATTCGTGAGCGGTAATTATGCGTGGGCCCTTCTCGGCCTTTGTGTTGCAATATCTCCGCACGAGCTTGATGGCGCCTTCGTTAGCCTCAGCCCCTGAGTTACAGAAGAAGACCTCTGCAGGAAACGCGAGCTCGGAAAGCATGCTTGCCACAAGTTCCTGCTGGGGGATATTATAGAGATTGGAGCAGTGGAAGAGCCTGTCTGCCTGTTCCTTCAGTGCAGCAGCCACCTCGGGGTTCGCATGGCCCAGGTTGCACACGGCAATGCCTGCGACCATGTCCAGGTACCCCTTGCCTGCATCGTCAAAGAGCCAGCAGCCCTTGCCCTTGACTATCTTCACAGGCTGCCTTGCATAGGTGTTCATCACATGGTTCACTTTATGTTACTCCTTAACGATCTGGGTGCCTATGCCGGAGTCGGTAAAGAGCTCCAGCAGAATGGAATAGGGGACACGGCCATCCACGATATGGGCCTTCATAACCCCACCATCTAAGGCCTTCATGCAGCACTCCAGTTTGGGGATCATGCCGCCCGTGATTACGCCCTTTTTCATGAGCCCCGGGATCTGGGCATATTTAAGGTTGGATATGAGCATGCCCTTCTTGTCGAGCACTCCCTGTTCATCGGTTAAGATGATAAGCTTTTCCACGCCCAGCTGGCTTGCAATGCCTGCTGCCACGGTGTCGGCATTGATGTTGTAGGTGAGCCCGTCGTCGCCCACCCCTGAAGGGGCGATGACGGCCACGAACCCGGCCTTTTCCACGGCATCGATGATCTCGGTGTTGATCTCTTCAACCTCACCCACGTGGCCCATATCCAGATCGTTTACCACGGTGCCATCTGGCTTCTTACGAGCCGAATAGAGTTTTTTCGCCTTGATAAGGCTGCCGTCCTTGCCGGAAAGCCCCACCGCCTTGCCGCCTTCTGAGTTGATGAGGTGCACGATCTCTTTATTGATGCCGCCTGCCAGGACCATCTCCACCACGTCCATGGTCTTGGCATCAGTCACGCGCTTTCCGTCGATGAAGGTGGACTTGATTCCCATCTGCGAAAGCACCGAGCTGATCTGGGGGCCTCCGCCGTGGACCACTACCACCTGGATACCGATATACTGGAACAGGATGATCTGCCTTGCAAAGAGCTTCTTCAGCTCAGGGTCCACCATGGCGTGGCCGCCGTACTTGACCACGATCCGCTTGCCCCTGAAATCCCTGATGTAGGGCAGGGCCTCCACCAGGATCTTTGCCCTTTGAATGGCCTGTTCCATCAGCGTTATCCCCTTCACGGGCCTGAAGGCCCGCTCTTTAAGCCGTCCACCCCGGCCGGAATACGGCTAGCATAAGAAAGCAGCTATTTACCCAAATCCTGCGGAAATTGAAAGGATAAAAAGGGAACCAATGCCGGAATAGCTCGAGTAAGGATTGGCGCTACTTCGATTTCAAGCCGTTGAAAAGCGCCATGACCGGCACGGGGATAAAATCGGAGAGCCTGCGGGAGAGTAACCGTGAGAACCAGTTCAAGAGACTGTGGGGCATGAACTTGGAGAATCCCAGATAGAAGATCCGGTTGTGGAGTCCGGGCACATGCCGCTCCTTGCCGTGGATGGGCGGCAGGATAAAGGCGGCATGGATGGCCCAGTCGATATCCCTGTCCTTGAGCAGGGGATACATGTCCGAGCGTACGTCGTGCTTGATGAACGTGAGCTTTGCTGAAAGGCGTTTGGGCTGAGCAATGTCGATACCGATGATTTCTCCGATGTCCTCCCGGGTGCTGAAGCGCTCCACGATCCTCTGCC
>Ga0209048_10007348_pt1 | contig 10196 bp, 10 predicted proteins | sample FrelakmetCRP12CR_FD_187146 | JGI IMG/M metagenome (GOLD analysis project Ga0209048, IMG submission 187146) | Freshwater lake sediment microbial communities from the University of Notre Dame, USA, for methane emissions studies - CRP12 CR (SPAdes)... | ecosystem: Environmental > Aquatic >... | reverse complement strand
GCGGCTCCGGAGGCCGCCGCCGCGCAAGGGATCGAGCTCTGCTTCGCGCCGGACTACTCCGTCTGGGACGGGCGGTTCGCCAACAACGCGTGGCTGCAGGAGCTGCCCGACCCGATCACCAAGGTGACCTGGGACAACGCGGCGTACCTCTCCGCGGACACCGCGCGTCGGCTCGGCCTTTCCGACGGGCAGGTCGTCACCCTCGCGGTCCAGGGGAGGTCCCTCATGGCCCCGGTGAAGGTGGTGCCGGGCCACGCGGACGAGTGCATCACGCTGCCTCTCGGCTACGGCCGCGCCGACGGCGGCGCGGTGTCGAAGGGAGTGGGGGTCGACGGCTACCAGCTCCGGGGCGCGACCGGCCTCTGGGCCGTCGCCGGAGTCACCGCCGCCGCCGGCAAGGGCAAGCACCGGTTCGCCGTCCCGCAGGGCCACTTCGCGATGGAGGGCCGGCCGCTGGCGCTCGACTTCGAGCGGGGCGAGTGGGCGCACGGGGAGGGGGGTGGCGAGCTCGACCACCTCCGGGGCGCGCCGCCTTCGGCACAACCCGCCGTCGACTACTCCAAGCAGGAATACAAGTGGGGCATGGCGGTGGACCTGTCGAGGTGCACCGGCTGCAACGCCTGCTCGATCGCCTGCCAGGAGGAGAACAACATCCCGGTGGTGGGGGCGGAACAGGTGGCGAAGGGGCGGATCATGCAGTGGATCCGCATCGACCGCTACTTCAGCGGGCCGGCGGCGGATCCGCAGACCATCAGCCAGCCGGTGATGTGCCAGCACTGCGAGACCGCCCCCTGCGAGTACGTCTGCCCCGTGAACGCCACCGTCCATTCGGACGAGGGCTTGAACGAGATGGTCTACAACCGCTGCGTCGGCACGCGGTACTGCTCGAACAACTGCCCGTACAAGGTCCGCCGCTTCAACTTCCTGAACTACCGGCCCGAGGTGGCGCCGGTAGAGACCATGCTCATGAACCCCGACGTGACCGTGCGGTCCCGCGGCGTCATGGAGAAGTGCACCTACTGCGTGCAGCGAATCGAGCGCGCCCGCATCGACACCCGCGTCGCCGGCAAGAAGATCGAGGGCCTCCAGAGCGCCTGCCAGCAAGCGTGCCCGGCCGAGGCCATCTCCTTCGGGAACCTGAACGACCCGAGCTCGAAGGTGACGAGGCTCCACCAGGACGCCCGGCGGTACGACCTCCTGCACGAGCTCGGCACGAGGCCACGGACCGCCTACCTGGCGCGGATCCGCAACCCGAACCCGGACCTGGCATGACCCCCGAAGCCACTGCCGTAGCCCGGAAGACTCTCGCGGAGCCCCCGCTCATCCTGGGGCACCCGACGGACCGGCAGCTCAACGACGAGCTGCTGCGGCCGATCTTCGACCCCCACGCGAACTGGAAGAAGGCGGTCGGCCTGGCGGCGGCCGGCACGGGCCTCCTCCTCCTCGGCGTGACCGTGACCATCGCCCGCGGCATCGGCATGTGGGGCAACAACATCCCGGTGGGCTGGGGCTACGGGATCATCAACTTCGTCTGGTGGATCGGCATCGGGCACGCCGGCACGCTCATCTCGGCGATCCTGCTCCTCTTCCAGCAGAAGTGGCGCACCTCCATCAACCGCTTCGCCGAGGCGATGACGATCTTCGCGGTGCTGCAGGCAGGCCTCTTCCCGCTCATCCACACCGGCCGGCCCTGGTTCGCCATCTACTGGCTCTTCCCTTACCCGAACACGATGGGGCTCTGGCCCAACTTCAAGAGCCCGCTCATCTGGGACGTGTTCGCCGTCTCGACCTACCTCACCATCTCGGCCCTGTTCTGGTTCATCGGGCTCGTGCCCGATCTGGCGGCGCTCCGGGACAGCGCGAAGAGCAAGGGCCAGCGGATCGCCTACGGCATCTTCGCGCTGGGGTGGAAGGGCTCCTCGCGCCACTGGCAGCACTACCGCATCGGCTACCTGATCCTGGCGGCGCTCTCCACCCCGCTCGTGCTCTCGGTGCACTCCATCGTGAGCTTCGACTTCGCGGTGTCTCTGCTGCCCGGGTGGCACACCACCATCTTCCCGCCCTACTTCGTCGCCGGGGCCGTCTTCAGCGGGTTCGCGATGGTCCTCACCCTCATGATCCCGGCCCGGAAGGTGCTCCACTTCGAGAACGTGGTGACGGTCCGCCACCTCGAGAACATGGCCAAGGTCATGCTCGTCACCGGGCTCATCGTCGCCTACGGGTACGGCATGGAGAACTTCATGGCCTGGTACGGCGGCAACATCTACGAGGCCTTCCTCTTCTTCAACACCCGGACGAAGGGGCCGCTCGCGCCCGTCTACTGGACCATGATCTTCTGCAACGTCCTCGTGCCGCAGACCTTCTGGTTCAAGAGGTTCCGCACCAACCTGGCCTGGCTCTGGATCGCCTCGATCCTCATCAACATCGGGATGTGGTCCGAGCGCTTCGTCATCATCGTCATATCGCTGACCCGCGACTTCCTGCCCTCCTCCTGGGGCTCGTACGCGCCGACCTGGGTGGACTGGAGCATCTACCTCGGGACCATCTCCTTCTTCAGCCTGCTCTTCCTCCTCTTCCTGCGCTTCGTCCCGTCGGTCGCGGTGGCGGAGGTGAAGGAGCTGAACCACGAGCTGCAGCACGAGGCGACAGAGGCCGGGGGGCACGCATGAAGGAGCCGCGGGTCATCCTGGGAGAGTACCCGACCGTGGAGAAGCTCTACGACGCCGCCCGGAAGCTCCAGGCCGCGGGCTTCACCGCGCTCGACTTCTACTCGCCGTACCCGCTTCCGGGCTCGGACGAGGTGCTGCGGCTCAAGAAATCCCCGATGCCGCTCATCGCCGCCGTCGCCGGCTTCACCGGCGTCGCGCTCGCCGTCCTCATGCAGTGGTGGATGAACGACGTCGACTACCCGATCAACGTCGGCAACCGGAACGCGGTGCCCTCGCCCACCTGGGTCCCGATCATGTTCGAGCTCGGCGTGCTGCTCGCCGGCGTCTCCATCTTCCTCGGGCTCATGGCGATCTTCCGCTTCCCGAGGCCGTACGACCCGCTCTTCGAGGTGGACGCGTTCCGCTCCGCCACGGTGGACGCCCTCTGGCTCTCGGTGCAGGTGGAGCCCGGCGACGTCGAGCGGATCTCGAACGAGCTCCGCCAGCTCGGGGCTGCCCAGGTGCAGCTCGTCCCGGAGGGAGCATGAGGGTCCACGGCATCGCGGCGCTCGCGCTCCTGGCGGGCTGCGAGTGGGTGAACCCCATGATCCACCAGCCCAAGGTGAAGCCCTACCGGCAGAGCGAATTCTTCCCGGACCGAATCGCGATGAGGCCGGTGCCGGCGGGCGCGGTCGCGGAGTCCTCGCCACCGGAACTCGCGGTGGCTACGGGGCGCAACCCGGACGGGACCCCGGTGGCGCGGATCCCGGTCGCGCTCTCCCCGGAGCTCATCGAGACGGGGAGGAAGCGCTACGAGGTCTTCTGCGCCGTCTGCCACGGCGTCCTCGGCAACGGCGAGACGCCGGTGGCCCGGAACATGTCGCTTCGCCCGCCCCCGTCGCTTCTCGACAACGCGGCGCGCCCCGACGGCTTCTTCTTCACGGTCATGACCGAGGGATTCGGCCTCATGCCCTCCTACCGCCCCTGGCTCGACGCGGACGAGCGCTGGGCCGTGGTCGCCTACCTCCGCGCGCTGCAGCTCTCGCAGCACGCCCGGCTTGACGAGGCCCCGCCCGCGGTGCGGGCCCAGCTGGAGAAGGAGAACCGATGAACGCCCCGCCCTTCAGCGGAGGACGGAGCCTCATGACGCGGGCCGCGGTGCTGGGCGTCGTCGGCCTCGGGCTGACGGGCGTCGGCGCCGCGCTCGACCTCCGGCGCGCTCTCTTCGCCTACCTCGCCGCCTACACGTTCTGGGTGGGGATCGCCGCGGCCGCCCTCGTCTTCCTCATGGCGAACGAGGCCGCAGGGGCGCGCTGGTACGTGGTCGTGCGCCGGCTCCTCGAGACCATTCCCTCCGCGCTCGGGATCCTGGCGGTCCTCTTCCTCCCGATCGCGCTCGGGATGAAGCAGCTCTACCCGTGGGTCGACCCGGCGTCCGCGCTCCATTCCGCGGGCGCGAGCGGAGGGGCGCACCGGGCCCAGGCCATCGCCGCGCACATGTGGGAGCACCGCCACCCCTGGCTCAACGTGCCGTTCTTCCTCTTCCGGGCGGTCCTCTACCTCGTCGTCCTCCTCGGGGCCGGGACGCTCATGCGGGGCTGGTCGCTCGAGCAGGACGGCTCCGGCGACCCGGACCTGAACCAGAAGATGCGGCGGCTCGCGGCCGGCGGACTGCCGTTCGTGGCGCTCGCCATCACCTTCGCCGCGGTCGACTGGCAGATGTCGCTCTCGGCCTTCGTGTTCTCCACCATCTTCGGGGTCTACTGGTTCTCGGGGAGCCTGGTGGCTGCCATCGGAGTCCTCATCATCGCCGTGGCGGCCGCCGCCAGGGAGGAGCCTCTCCGGGGCGCGCTCAACGCGAACCACGTCCATTCGCTCGGCAAGTACCTCTTCGCCTTCACCGCCTTCTGGGCCTACATCGCCTTCTCCCAGTACCTGCTCATCTGGATCGCGAACCTGCCGGAGGAGGTCCCCTGGTATCTCGTCAGGACCGACAGCGGGTGGAAGGCGGTCGGCATCTTCCTCATCCTCTTCCAGTTCGTCCTCCCCTTCGTCATCCTCCTCTCGCGCCCCCTCAAGCGGCGACTCCCGCCCCTCGTCTTCATGTCGGCCTGGATCATCCTCGCGCACTACGTGGACATCTACTGGGTGGTGATGCCGCCGCTCTCGCCCCAGGGCCCGCGCCCGAGCTGGATGGACCTCGCGGCCTTGATCGGCGTGGGTGGCGTCGCCATCGCCTACGTGGTCTCCCGCCTGCGCGGCCACCCCCTCCTCCCGGCCCGCGACCCCAACCTCGGCGACTCCCTCCGCTACGAGCCCCAGCAATGAGCGAGCCCTCCCACGGCCACCCGGTCATCCGGGCCGAACCAGACCGGATCGCGACGCCCCGCATCCTCCTCGTCGGGGTGCTGTCCCTGCTCCTCTTCTTCGTGGCCTCGCTCATCACGGTCCAGTCGATGTACCGGAAGAGGGCGGAGCTCCTTCCGGACGGCCCGCCGCCCTTCCCGACCGAGATCGGCGAGCGCAAGATCGGTATCCTCGAGCAGAGGATGTTCAGCCTCGCGGTGGAGCCGGCCGACGTGAAGCGCGCGCAGCTCAAGCGCCTGCACGCCTGGGGCTGGGTCGACCGCAAGGCCGGCGTGGTCCACATGCCCATCGGGGAGGCCATGGAGCGCGTGGCCCGGGGAGAGCGCCCGTGAGGGTCACCGCGGCCACGCTGGCGGCCACCCTGGCGGTGGCCGGTCTCCCCTGCGGAGGGCGCGCCGCGGAGGACGACCTGCCGCCGCCGCTGCAGGGCGTGAACATCGAGGAGAAGCTGGGGGCGCGGGTGCCGCAGGGGGCGGTCTTCCTCGACCAGGACGGCAAGCCCGTCCGCCTCGGGGACGTCCTCGCCAAGGGGAAGCCGGTGGTGGCCGCCCTCGTCTACTACGAGTGCCCGATGCTCTGCGGGCTCGTGCTCGGAGGCATGGCGCGGGGCATGAAGGAGACCGGCCTCGAGCTCGGCAAGGACTACCAGGCCGTCTCGGTGAGCTTCGACCCGCGCGAGAAGCCGTCCCAGGCGCTGGTGCGGCAGAAGGGCCTCCTGCAGGCGCTCGACAAGGCGGACGCGAAGGACGCCTGGCCCTTCCTGGTAGGGCTGGAGAAGGACATCCGCTCCGTGACCGAGGCGGTCGGCTTCCACTACAAGTTCGACGAGGCGACGAAGCAGTACGCCCACGCGGCCGCCATCTTCGTGCTCACCCCCGACGGCCGCGTCTCGCGCTACCTGTACGGCGTCGAGTTCCCGGGCCGGGACCTCCGGCTCGCGCTGGTCGAGGCGGGCGACGGCAAGGTGGGGACGAGCTTCGACCGCTTCCTGCTCACCTGCTACCGGTACGATCCGCTGGCCAGGAAGTACGTCCCCTACGCCATGGGGATGGTACGCGCCGGCGCCCTCCTCGTGCTCTTCGGCCTCGCCGGCGCGCTCGCCTTCTACTGGCGCCGCGAGGTGAAGGGGGCCAAGCGATGAACGAGCTCAACGAGCTCATGCGGAACCTGCTGTTCCTTCCCAAGCAGGCCTCGGAATACGCCCGCTCCATCGATCACCTTCACTTCTTCGTCTTCATCGCCTCGATGATCGGGGCCTGGTCGGTGGTCGCGACCACGCTCGTGTTCATCGTGCGCTACCGGCGCCGCCAGGCCCTGCAGGCGACCGAGCACGTCGAGCCGAAGCCCATCCAGGAGGCGGCCTTCATCGGCGTCCCGCTGGTCCTCTTCCTCATCTGGTTCGCCATCGGCTACCCGCAGTACGTGACGCTCCAGACGCCCCCGAAGGACGCGAGCGACGTCTACGTGATGGCGAAGAAGTGGATGTGGAAGTTCGCCTACCCGGGCGGGCCGAGCTCCACCGACGTCCTGCGCGTGCCCGTGGGCCGGCCGGTCCGGCTGCTCCTCACTTCGCGCGACGTCATCCACTCCTTCTTCGTGCCGGCGCTCCGCCTCAAGCAGGACGCGCTGCCCGGCCGGTACACCCAGACCTGGTTCAAGGCCAGCGAGCCGGGGCGCTACCCGATCTTCTGCGCGGAGTACTGCGGGCTCGGTCACTCGGCCATGCTGGGCGAGCTGGTGGTGATGCCGACGGAGGAGTTCGACAGCTGGATGGAGCAGCAGCGGCGCTCGAACCACCTGGCCGCGCAGGACCAGCAGCCCATCGCCTCCGAGGACGTGGACCTCCGCGGCAGCCTGCTCGACCAGGGGCGGCGCGTGGCCGCGATGCAGGGGTGCTTCAAGTGCCACTCCGTGGACGGCACCCAGCACATCGGCCCGACCTGGCTCGACCTCTACAACCGCAAGGTGCGGCTGGAGGACGGCCGGACCATCGTCGCCGACGAGGCCTACCTCACTCGCTCCATGATGGAGCCGAACGCCGAGGTCGTCGCCGGCTACAAGCCGTTGATGCCCACCTTCCAGGGCAAGCTGTCCGGCCCCGAGGCGGCTGCCATCGTCGAGTTCATCAAGTCCTTGCGAACGGACGCCCCGAGCGCCGAGCCCCAGAAGGGTCCCATCTATGTTCCCATCCCCGGCAAGTGAGGCGAGCTACAACTCGCCGAACTACCTGAACGCCGAAAAGGGCGTGCGGTCGTGGCTCACCACGCTCGACCACAAGCGCATCGCGGTCATGTACCTCGGCTTGGTCGTCGCGGCCTTCGCGCTCGGCGGCTTCTTCGCCATGCTCATCCGGATCGAGCTCCTCACGCCCGGCCCGACGATCATGGACGCGATGACCTACAACCGCATGTTCACGCTCCACGGCGTGATCATGATCTTCCTCTTCATGATCCCGGCCATCCCGGGCGTGTTCGGCAACTTCTTCCTCCCCCTCATGCTCGGCGCGGAGGACGTGGCCTTCCCGCGCATCAACCTGTTCACCGTGTACCTGTACCTCATCGGCGCAGCCATCGCGGTGTGGGGGATGATCCAGGGCGGGACCGACACCGGCTGGACGTTCTACACGCCCTACAGCACCACCACCGTCACGACGGTGGCGCCCGTCCTGCTCGGTGCCTTCATCCTCGGCATGTCGTCCATCCTCACCGGGGTGAACTTCATCGTCACCATCCACACGCTGCGCGCTCCTGGCCTCACCTGGATGAGGCTGCCGCTCTTCGTCTGGGCCATCTACGCGACGAGCATCATCCAGGTCCTCGCCACCCCGGTGCTCGGGATGACCCTGCTCCTCGTGGCGGTGGAGAAGGCCTTCGGGTTCGGCATCTTCGACCCGGCCCGGGGCGGCGACCCCATCCTCTTCCAGCACCTGTTCTGGTTCTACTCGCACCCGGCCGTCTACATCATGGTCCTGCCGGCCATGGCGGTGGTGAGCGAGGTGGTGCAGGCCTTCGCGCGCAAGAACATCTTCGGCTACAAGGCGGTCGCCTTCTCCTCGCTCGGCATCGCCTTCGTCGGCTTCTTCGTCTGGGGCCACCACCTCTTCACCTCGGGGCAGTCCACCTTTGCCTCCGGCGTCTTCGGGGTGCTCTCGATGTTCGTCGGGATCTTCACCGCGGTGAAGGTCTTCAACTGGACGGCCACCCTCTACAAGGGCGCCATCCACGTGGCCGCGCCCTTCATCTACTTCCTCGGCTTCCTCTACTTCCTCATGTTCGGCGGCCTCACCGGCATCGCGCTCTCCACCGTGTCCCTCGACGTCCACTGGCAGGACACGTACTTCGTGGTGGCCCATTTCCACTTCATCATGGTGGGCGCGACCATCATGGCGTTCCTCGCCGGCCTTCACTACTGGTGGCCGAAGATGTTCGGGCGCATGTACTCCGAGCGGTGGGCGCTGGCGGCGGCCGTGCTCGTGATCCTCGGCTTCAACGCCACGTTCATCCCGCAGTTCCTGCTCGGCAACATGGGCATGCCGCGCCGCTACTACTCCTACCCGGAGCAGTTCTGGCCGCTCAACGTGGCCTCCACCGCCGGTGCGTCGCTGCTCGCCTTCGGGTTCATCATCGTCCTCGTCTACCTCATCGTCTCGCTCGTGAGCGGCCGGGTGGCCGGGCCGAATCCGTGGGGCTCCCGCGGGTACGAGTGGAACACCCCATCGCCACCGAACGTGCTGAACTTCCCCGAGACGCCGATCATCACCCGTGGCGCCCACGAGTACCAGGACGCCCCTGCGGGCGAGGTGACGCATGCAAGCTGAGGCCGCGGGGACGCCGAACCTCGCCCATCACTTCCCCAGCCTGGAGCAGCAGGAGCACGCCGCCCGCATGGGGATGTGGCTCTTCCTCTCCACCGAGATCCTGCTCTTCACCGTGCTCTTCACGGCGTACGCGGTTTACCGGTTCCTCTTCCCGGTGGGGTTCGAGGACGCGAGCAAGCTCGCCCACGTCGCCATGGGCGCGACGAACACGGTGGTCCTCATCACCTCGTCCCTCACCGTGGCGCTCGCCATCTACTACGCCCGCCAAGGCGAGTCGCGGAAGACGGTCGCGCTGCTCGCCATCACCATCGCCTTCGGCGCGGTCTTCATGGTGCTGAAGGGCTTCGAGTACTACCACCACTTCGTCGAGGGGCAGCTGCCGGGGAAGTACTACCACTTCGAGGGTCTGCAGGGCCCCGGGGTGAGCATGTACTTCACCCTCTACTTCCTCATGACCGGGCTGCATGGGATCCACGTGCTCATCGGCATGGGCGTGCTTGCCTGGGTGGCGGCGAGGGCCGCGCGCGGTGACTTCAGCCGGTCCTACTCGACGCCGGTCGAGCTGGGGGGCCTCTACTGGCACCTCGTCGACCTGATCTGGATCTTCCTCTTTCCGCTCCTCTACCTTCTCTAGCGGAGGCACCCTTGGCAGGACCTTCTCACGCTCACAAGGAATTCGGGCCCGTCCAGTACCTGCTCGTCTGGGCGGTCCTGCTCGTCCTCACCGCCGCCACCGTGGCGGTGTGGAAGACCCACATGTCCTACGGGGCGCGCATCACCGTGGCGCTCACCATCGCCACCGCCAAGGCCGGTCTCGTCGCGCTCTTCTTCATGCACCTCTGGGAGCACGGAGGCGTGAACCGGCTGGTGATGGCGACCTCCCTGCTCTTCGTCGTGCTCCTCATCGGGCTCGTGCTCGCCGACAACGCCACGAGGTTCCAGTACGCGAACCCGCCGTACTCCGAGTCATGGTCGGAGGTGCCCTTCCGGGTGGTGCCGCCCCCGATGCAGGACCAGTCCCCGCCCTCCATCGAGGCCCCGGCGGCGCCGAAGCGCCACTAGAAGAGGCGCCGCCGCCTCGCGATGGTTCAGGGAGATGCGAGGAGGTCGCCTGCGAACCGCTCGTGGACGGCGAGGTCGCTCGCCGAGAAGCAGCACAGGACCGCCCGCTCGATCGAGGGATGGCGGTCGAGCCCTTCCTTCACCTCGCGGAGCGCGATCGGGACGGCGCGCTCGAGCGGGAAGCCGTAGGCCCCGGTCGAGATGGCGGGGAAGGCGATCGTCCGGGCGCCGGCGCCCGCGGCCAGCGCCAGGGCCCGGCGGTAGCAGCGGGCGAGCGTCGCCTCCTCCCCGTCCCGGCCGCC
>Ga0209048_10007347_pt1 | contig 10196 bp, 10 predicted proteins | sample FrelakmetCRP12CR_FD_187146 | JGI IMG/M metagenome (GOLD analysis project Ga0209048, IMG submission 187146) | Freshwater lake sediment microbial communities from the University of Notre Dame, USA, for methane emissions studies - CRP12 CR (SPAdes)... | ecosystem: Environmental > Aquatic >... | reverse complement strand
CGTCGTCTCCGCCGCCCCGAGCGCGTCGGCGATCTGCTTCCAGCCCCGCAGGATGTCCGGTACCTGGTCTGCCATCAGCCCCTCCCTGGCGCGCCTGCGTCGCGACGAGCTGCCGCGCACACCACTCGCGCATCTGGTCCTTGGTCCACACCATCGCTGAGAGTTGACAATAGGCACACATTGTCATACACTCGGCAAAGATGGGAGAGTACGATTACGTCTTCGATCCAGAGAAAAACGCCTGGCTCATCCAGGAACGCGGAATCAGCTTTGACCGGATCATCGCCCTGATCGAAGGCGGACATCTCCTTCAGGTGCTGGAGCACCCCGACAAGGAGAAATACCCGGACCAACTCCTCTACGAGGTGGACGTGGACGGCTACGTGCATGTCGTGCCCGTGGTCAGGCACGGCTGGACCCTGTTTCTCAAGACGATCTACCCGAGCCGCAAGGCAACGAGGAAACGCAGGAAGGGAGCAACAGAATGAAAAAGCGCGCATTCCATGATGACGAGGAAAAGCAGCTGATCGCCGCATACGAGCGCGGCGAGTTCAGGCCCGTGAAGGACCAGAAAGGGGCGAAGCAGACCGCACTCCAGGCGGCCCGGCGCTACATGCGCAAGGATGCGCGCATCAACATCCGCCTGTCCACTGCCGATCTTGAGATGCTCAAACAGCGCGCGGTGGAAGAAGGGCTCCCGTATCAAACCCTGATCGCCAGCGTCCTCCACAAATTCGTCAGCGGCAGCGCCGTCGCAGCCAAGCGAGAGGGATGACGCATCGCCCGCGCTGCCGTGCCGATCACTGGCCACTCTCATCACGCTGCGGCCAGATACCGAACAACGCAGAAGGTAGCTTGCGTGAGCGCCGTGCTGCGGTACTGAGTATGGGTAATCCAAACAACGTCCGCTCAACGACGGGCACGGAGGCACATGATGATCGACCTATACACATGGACAACGCCTAACGGCCGCAAGATCTCCATGATGCTCGAGGAGACCGGACTGGCGTACAAAGTGATTCCCGTGAACTTGCAGAAGGAAGAGCAGTTCACCCCGGAGTTTACTGCGATCAATCCCAATCAGAAGATTCCCGCGATCGTCGATCACGACGTTGCGGGCGGTCCGCTGGCGATCTTCGAGTCCGGCGCGATTCTGGTTCACTTGGGTGAGAAGACGGGCAAGTTCTTGCCAACCAATGTGCGCCAACGCAGCCGAGTCATGCAGTGGCTGATGTATCAAATGAGCCACGTCGGTCCGATCCTTGGACAGGCGGGCCACTTCGCAAACCAGGCGCCCGAGAAGATCCCGTATGCCATCCAACGCTTCGTGAACGAGGCTGTCCGCATCGTCGGCGTACTCAACGTCGGCCTCAACGGCGCGGAGTTTCTGGCGGGTGACTATTCGATCGCGGACATGGCGACGTACCCCTGGGTGATGGCAGCATGGGGGCCGTTTCAGGCGATGATGCCCGACAAAGTGGCGGAGTTCGGGAACGTCAAGCGTTGGCTCGACGCCATGGGCGCACGACCCGCCGTGCAGCGCGGGATGGCGATCCCGGCCGTCTGACGGCGCCACACGTCACGTCGCGCAAGTCAGTCGCGTGAGTCCAGGCTCCCGTCGCCCAGGACGCGCTGGAGCTGACGCCGGACGGCAAGGTGCTGCCGAGTGTTCGCGATTGACATTCTCGCGTGCCCCGACTGCGGCGGGCGGCTGCTCTTGCTGGCGACCATCGAGGACCGTGCGGTCGTCGAGAAGATCCTGACGCACCTCGGGTTGCCCGTCGATCCGCCGTGCCCCTCGCCGGCGCGCACGCCCGCGTGGCTCCCGGGCGTGCGCCGCGCAGCCGGTCACGAGCACGACGCCGGCGGCCATTGGGCCGATTGACCTGTGCTCCACCGCTCGGTGCTGTTCGTGCGGTCCACACGTCGACGACCGGGCTGCGGAAATTGAAGCGCGGCTCGCAGTAGCCATCAGTCGTCAGGTGCGGCGTCAGAAATGCCGAGCGCGCTCGCAATGGCGCGTAGTTGGGCCTGGATGAGGCGCATGTTACTCGGGCCCATGCGGAGAAACTGCCGCTGCACCGGGTCTAAGGTTTCGAGCTTCGGATTGGCGAAGGCGTAGGTGGTAACGAGCGGACGCAATTCAATGTCGCCGTCGACGACCGGCGTGGCCAGAAGCTCGGCGATAGCCTGCGCCACGAGGTCGTCAAAGTTGCGGTTGGGAGTACCGAGTTCGTGGTACGCCTCTTCGAGCAGCGGCTTCGCGGCTCGGTAGGCGGTTGCACACCCGTGAGGATCCAGAGAGGCGAAGACGTTGGCCACAAGGTCGTAGCGCTGATAGCTTCTCGGATCAACAAACTGCCGCTGCTCCCGCTCCTTGATACGGAACGTGCCTATCGGCCTGAGGAACGGAACCTGGGAGGTGGGGCTTACTCCTTCCGCGATGTTGGCAACGCTCACCACAAACCGACGGGTGAGCCCCTCGGTCGCAAGCCACGTCCCGAGTTGTGGATGGGTGGATAGCCCGTGCACCAAGTCGATGACCGCCGGATCGCTGTTCTTAACTACAACGAGGGGCGGAGGCGTGGCCTGGGGGGTGGCCTCTTGTATAGCGGCTGCAGTCGCTGCTGGGATAACCGACGTTGGCGGCGCCGGGTTCGGTGTCGGTCTCCCCTGGAGCACGTGGAAAGGCCACGCCACTCGGGGTGCCTCGATTCCGCGACGGGAGAACAACAGATAGCCGCAGACGCCGATCAGCAACAACAAGGCGGCGAGAACCCAGGGCCAGTTACGCCTTCGCATCTCTTTTCCTTCGTACCCGATTTCGCGGGGATGGTCACGATCCTCTCCGAGGTTCACGAGGCGCAAGGTGTCTTGCTTGTGTGAAGTCGGCACGTGGGGCAGTCGGCGCCGAGTCGCACACGAGCGCCCGCAGAAAGGGCGAGGAACAGAGGTGGGGAATGTGCGCGCGCGCCGCCGGCGCATCACTTACGTTGCGCGACGCCGGCCGAACCCAGCAAGCCACGAGCTCGACCGCGACAAGCTTGCGCGCTGGCACGCCGAGGCGAGCATCAAGAAGCTCACGGCTTTGCTCGAGGGGCAGCCCAGGTCGTGACGCCAACCGAGAAGAACGGCGGTGCGGGTCACCCGTTGCTCACCGGATAGCGCCGCGCATACCGCAGCAGCCAGCGTAACAGCTCGCCGCGCTCCGCCATGACGGGCCCATTGGGCGCGTCGCCGAGCTTGAAGATCGGCGGCCGCTCGTCGGCGTCCGCGGCGTCGGCAATCCACCCGCGGATCGTGCTCTCCGCCGCCCCGAGCGCGTCGGCGATCTGCTTCCAGCCCCGCAGGATGTCCGGTACCTGGTCCGCCATTATGCCCTCCCCATAGCGTGCACCCGCTCGGCTGGCGTCGGACCGCACAGCACGCCACCCGTTCCCGGCGGTGCGCCGCCCGCGCCCGGTGCGCGTCGTCCCGAAAGCGCCGCAGCTGCGCCGGCGTCCACTCCCGCTTGGCCGCGATCTGCTCGTCCGAGAGCCCAGCGTGCTTGCCGGCGAGAAACTGGCCCGCCTCCCCCAGGCTGCGCCACCGGGCCAACTCTCCTGGTGGTGCGCGATGGCGGTCGCACACACCGACGCCTAAGCAGACCGCCTTCCTGCTGCTCGAAGGGCAGGAGGCGTATTATGGAGGCAGTGCCGCTGGCAAGGAGTCGGTCACGCCTGCCGGCGCGTCCAGGCGAGCGAGTCGCTGTAGACGGCATCGACCTCGTCGCCTCGGGTCTATCACGCTGCCGTTGCGCAGCACCCGATGCGGCGCGTCGGGCCACCCGAAGTCGAAGAGCGTGCCGTGGATGGGCTCGGCGGCCGTGGCGTCAATGATGCGGCGCTTGTAGTTGATCCGGCGCCGTACGTCCAGGCAGGGCATCGCGCCGGGGGGGAAGTCATGCCGGTTCACCCGAGGAGGCCACGGCGGCACGCGATGACACCGGCCGCCGGGGCTGTCCTTTGTCACCTGAGAAGCTGACCGCCAACATGGTCGCCCGCCCGACCGTTCGGTTAAAGAAGCCATAACCGTCTGCTTGGCGGAGTGTGGGGTCGGGTCGTGAGCGTTGGGACGCGTCGCGGTCCTTGGCACGCGGGCATACGACTCGGGCAGTGCGTCCTGACGTTCACGCTGAAAGCCACGTGCTTCGTGCGGCGGGGCAGTGACGCGGGACGCATCGGGTAGACTGGTTCGTCACCGCGCCGATCATCGTTGTCGCGCGATCTTCCATTGACAGGATCGTTTACAGTCACGCCATAGACCGAAAGGGGATTGCGCAATGCGACGGCGGACGTTTCTTCGCTTGGTGACGCTGAGCGGCCTTGCGGCCACGCGGTCGCTGTGGATGCTTGGCCGTGGGGACCCTATCGCGGCAGCCCTCGGCGCGACGCGAGCGAAGCTCGATCCACGCATGAGCATCTACGGGCATTGGGTAGTAGCCAACAAGCTTCCCGCGTTCGTCTACAGTGCCGACCAGGCATCCCTGCCCGGCGCCGAGTGGGACCCGATCATTGCGCCGCTCACGCGCCGCAACTGGCTCATGGTCGGCAACCGCGCGATTCACCTGCAAGGCGCCAACGACGGCACCGTGGCGTTATTCGACGAGACCTACGGGTTGCGGTGGCTCACCGCTCCCGATCCGGGAGGCACGGGCGTCTCAGTCATCGACGACACGGACAAGCAGTGGGGAACCGATTACTCGTCGCGCGCCGGCGAGAGCACGCCGCTGCGCACCTTCGGGCCGACCTGGTTCCAAGTGCAGGACTCGTACGCCGGCCTGAGCCTGACACGCACCATTCTCTGCCCGGAGGGTGAAGTGCCGTGGCTGCTCGTGCACGTGCAGCTGGCGCTGTCGGGGAAAGCGCCTGGCGCGCGCGCCATTCGTCACACGGAGCGTTGGGCGCTGCGACCCCGATTCCTCAACTTGCTCGAGACGACGGACCAGCGGCGTGCGCGGGCCGAGTTGGCGGTCACCTATGCCGTGAGCCAATCGGCCGCCGGGCTCGTCGCACAAGAACAGTTCGCCGCCGCCAGTACACCGGGCGCGGTGGGCGCCGCAGCGCAGTACCTGATCGGCCCGCCCGCAACGCTGGTGCTCGAGCGCCTCGGAGGAACTGCTGGCGACGCCAGCTACCGCCTTGAGGGGTCGCCACATCCCACGCTCGAGATTGCGACCTCGCTCGCTCTGAAGCCCGGTCAGAAGCGTGATCTGTGGTTTCGGTTCGGCCGGCAGGACGGCAGCGCAGTTCCGCAGCCGAAGAGCCTGTTGAACACCTCGTTGCAGACACTTCCCAAGCGCCTACCGACCGCCGCCGCGCCGGCGGCGCCGGAAGCGGCCCAGGAAGTTCCGTGGCATGCCGCGCTGCTCACCGGCGGCTTGGCTGTGGACCGCGTGATTGGCGGACACACGCTCGATCAAGCGTCGACCTATTCGTACCTCATGGGATTCAACGGCGCGGCGCGCGACCCCCTGCAGCACGCGCTGCCGCTCGTCTACACGCAGCCGGACTTGGCACTCTCGGTCCTGCGCAACACCTGCGCCTGGGCGCAACCCAACGGCGACCTTCCGTATGCGCTGGACGGCGCCAAGCTTCCCGCGAGCATCGGGTTCCGTCCCTCCGACTCGAACCTCTGGGCGCTCTGGCTCGCCGCCGAGTACGCGGCGGCAACCGGTGACGTGGCCGCGTTCGACGCACCCCTCTCTTATCACCCGACCTACAACACCAGTGCGGTGCCCGTGCGCGAGCATCTGCGGCGGCAGTTCCGGTTCTTCGTCGACGTTGTCGGCCGCGGCGAGCGTGGTCACGTGCGTATCTTGAACGCCGACTGGAACGACCTCGCCATTCAAGAATCCGGCGTGGATCCGCAGACGATGATCGCCCAGGGCAGTTCGGTGCTCAACTCTGCCATGGCAGCGTGGGTGCTAAGCGTCTTTGGCGGCCTCGCCACTCGGCTCGGGGAGGCCGCGCTGGCGAGCGAAGCCAGCACGCAGGCCGACGAGTTGCGCCAGCTCGTGAGCACCGCGTGGAATGGGAGCTGGTTTCATCGTGCTTACGCACCCGGTGGCGGCGTGATTGGTGACACGGACCTGTGGCTCGAGGTGCAACCGTGGGCACTGTTATGTGGGGCCGCGGATCAGACGCAGGCGCAATCGCTCCTCGACACGATCGACCAACGGACACGCGCCAGCTCACCACTTGGCGCACGCGTCCGCTGGCCTGCCACCGGCGATGGCACGGCGGGCGGCATCTGGTACTCGATCAACATGACCCTCATCTGGGCAGCGGCGCACGTGACGCCAACCCTCGCGTGGGACGAATGGCGGCGTATGACTCTCGGGAGCCACACGGCCGCATATCCGCAGATCTGGGAAGGAACCCTGTCCGGGCCGGACTCGTGGAATCCTCCCGAGTCATCGCGGCCAGGGCGAACGTGGGCGAGTCCACCCGCGTTCGCGATGCAGGCATTCCCGGTCAACAACATGCACAGTCATTCGCAACCGCTGCTCGCCTACTTGCGCTTGCTTGGCGTCGAGCCCACGAGCCGCGGAACACTCGCCGTGGGCAAGGGTGCGGACTTCAAGAGTCCGGTCATGCAGCTCAAGCGCACTGGACACGGTAGCCTGCGGGCGACAGGGACAGTCGTGCTCGAAACCATCAAGGGCACGGTCCACGGTGGACCAGGCAAGGTGAGCTGGTAATCGCGCAGCAGCACGTCAGCGCAGCCGACGACGCACTGCAGGAGGATCGAAACGAAGTCACAATGAGCGCACTCCGCAATGGGCTTCGGGGAGATGCGTTCATGGCCCATGGCTTTCGAAGGAGGTACGTCCATGTCTTTCGGAGATTGGCAACTGAGGTGCGTGAGTCGGTCTGCGGTCGCTGCGGCCGCGCTGATGATATGCGTGCTTGCTGCTGCGTCGCGCGCCCAGACCGCAGCGTGCCCAACCGCGCCCGATCCGGCCACGCTGCCCGATGCGGCGGCCCTGGAGAAGATGAACAAGTTCGTCGCGGGTCTCGGGGTTCGGCCGACCGGGAGCCAGGCGCAGGTTCGCTACATCAACTGGATCCGCGGCCAGCTGAAGAAAATCCCCGGGGTGACGTTGAGTGAGCTCCAATTCCCGATCGATCGCTGGGAAGCGAAGCAAACGAAGCTGCAGATGGTCTCGGGTGGTCACGTGGTGCAGCTGCCCGTCGCCGGTCCGATCCCTTACTGCGCAGCAACCGACAAGAAGGGCGTCACAGCGCCGCTCGTGCTTGTCCCCGGCGACCAGGCGATCGGCACCGACAACGCGTCCGGCCGGATCGTTGTACGGCCGGCCCCGGCGGGCAGCCTGGCGCTGAGCGTCTTTCAGCTACCGATCATCAGCTGGGAGATGTACGACCCCAACAACACGATCGACCCGCTCGGTACCTTTTACGGCGACTTCATCGCCTACAACGACCGCGTCGCCGACCTCCGCAACGCGGCTGCGGCCGGCGCCGCGGGAATCTTGTTCGTGAAGGAACTCCCGCGCCGCCAGCTTGTCAACCACTACGAGCCCTATGAGGGCACTCAGTGGGGCGTGCCGGGGGCGTTCCTCGGTGCCGACGAGGGCAAGCGAATCACCGACGCGATCGCCGCCGGCGCGCAACCGTCGGGGCGGATCAGCGTGGGTACGCGCGTGAAGCGCGTCATCACCTCATCGATCCTCGCGACGATCCCGGGACAGAGCGCGCAGCGCATCGTCATCGACAGCCACACCGACGGAACCAACGCCGCCGAGGACAACGGGCCAGTCGCGATGGTAGCGATGGTCCGCTACTTCGCCGCGCTGCCGCTGGCGTGCCGGCCGCGGACGATCCAATTCGCGTTCAGCACGGCCCACTTCTACCAGCGCGTCGCCGACCCGGCGGTGCGCGATGGCGGCGCCGAGCAGTTCGCCCAGCAGCTCGACCGCGACTACGACCAGGGGACAGTGTCCGTTGTCCTGGCGCTCGAGCACCTCGGCGCCATCGACTACGAGCAGGCGGCGCGGGCGGACGGCGTCGGGCAAACGCTCGTGTCCAACGGCCTGCGCGCCATCCAGTTCATCGGCGTCACCCCGAGCCCCGCGCTGATCGCCGCCGTCGGCGGGGTCGTGCACAGCTACGACATGCAGCGCACGATCCTCCTTCAGGGCTCCGACGCGCCCGGCGATACCGTGCCCAAGCACTGCAGCTTCGGCGGCGAGGGCACGCCGTACGAACGGCATCTCCTGCCAACCATAGGTGTGATCACCGCACCGCAAACGCTCTACGACCCCGCGTTCGGCCTGGAGGGCATCGACTTCGGCGTCATGCACGACGAGCTCTTGGGCTTCACGGAGCTCATCAACCGGTTCGGCACTATGGACCAGAACGACATCGCGGGCGATATCCCAAGCGAGCGGCTGCAACGGGCAGCCGGCGCGGCGCCATGCCCGGAGGCCAACTGAGCTGCGGAGGGTCCCATCCCCAGGTCCCCCACGGCCGTTCGTTCACGCCTCTGTGGGCGCTCGTTGCGTCGGCGGATCAACGTCTCGGCGAAGCGCCCCGCATAGAAGCTCTCGCCAATCCGGGCGACGCGGTAGAAAGGGTCCGGCTGTGGGAACTCCGTCAGTGCGGCTAAGTCGGAACCCCGTGGTCCGGCGCCGATGGACAGCTGAGTCGCAGCCGCGTTGCCGTGCTCGACTCAGCGCTCACGAAAGAAAGCGCAGGGGAAAGCTCATCCAGAACCCCTGCGCTGCCGAGGCTCCATGTCGAAACCCACCGGAGCGTGATGGCGGCGCGTCCGCCTCGCCGCGCGGGCAGCGTAGCGCGTCCGGGGGTGCGCGCCTGCGTCGCGACGATCTGCCGCGCACACCAGTCGCGCATCTGCGCTTTCTTCCACTCCCGGAACGGCCCCGTCCGGTGATGGCGGGCGACGTGGTGCCCGGTGCAGAGCGGGATCGTCTGCGTATCGTCGCCCTTGCGCCCCAGACCGTGCCGCGTGACGTGATCGGCTTCCCCGACCCCCCGGCACGTCCCGAAGGCGCGTGCGCAACACGGCAGCGTCTTGACCCAGCGCAGGTACGGCACAGCGCGCACGCGCTTGGCAGGCTTCGGGAACCGCATCAGGCGGCCTGCTCCCGGCGGTGCGCCGCCCGCGCCGCGTGCGCGTCGTCCCGAAACCGCCGCATCTGCACGGGCGTCCACTCGCGCTTGACCGCGATCTGCTCGTCCGACAGCCCGGCGTGCTTGCCGGCGAGAAACTGGCCTGCCTCCCCGAGGCTCCGCCACCAGCGCAACGTGAAGCTCCCGATCCCGTCGATGCACCCGCCCGCCGTGGGGCCGTGCAGGCCGAGACTGCGGGTCACCGCCCGGTGCATCGCCCGGCGACTACTGGCGCGACTCATCCTCACCACCTCCTCGCGGGTCCCTGCCCGCCGCTGCTCGGCACGCCCACCATGCGCGCCGCCGGCACCGTCAGCGTCGGCGCCCCGAAGGCGAGGCGCGCAAACGCCCCGCTCGCCGCATCCACCTGGTCGTCGTGCACGCCCGGCTGCGGAAACATCGCGATCTCGTCGAGAAAGTCAGCAATCCACGGGCCGCTGGCGAGCCGCACGTCGCCCACCTCGGCCGCCGCCGCCATCGGTGTGGCGCGGATCTCCTTCGACCCGCTCGGCCGGTCGCCGCGAAAGGCGTAGCCGACCAGCACCTCCCGCGCGTAGTGATCGATGACGGACTTGCCGCTCGCGCCGCCCTCTTGTTCCATGAAGATCTCGACGCGCGGGCCATCGAGCAGCGCCGTCTGGCGGATGAGGTCTTCCACGCCGCGCGCGGTGGCGCGCACGCGCACGACGTTCAGCACCCAATAGATGCCCTCCTTCAGTCCCATGAGCACGCCGGCCGTCCAGTCCGGATCCACCCCCGCGCGCGGTTCGGTCGCCGCCAGGTCCCAGTAGCGCACCAGGCGCAGGTCGGCCGGCACCTCGTCCACGATGCGGAACCACTCGCGCCGGAACTTGCCGCCCTCGGGCCGCACCGACCAGTCGCCCGCCCGCAGTTGCGCGCGGGTCACCGCATCGAGGTGGGCGAGGGCGCGGTCGTACTCGACCTCGTCGACGTACGGGTTGTCCTCGAGGCGGGCGCGGATGAAGATGCGCTCCGCCGGCC
>Ga0209048_10007346_pt1 | contig 10197 bp, 6 predicted proteins | sample FrelakmetCRP12CR_FD_187146 | JGI IMG/M metagenome (GOLD analysis project Ga0209048, IMG submission 187146) | Freshwater lake sediment microbial communities from the University of Notre Dame, USA, for methane emissions studies - CRP12 CR (SPAdes)... | ecosystem: Environmental > Aquatic >... | reverse complement strand
AGCTCACGTTGAACGAGATCCTGCGGGAGCACGGGGTCGCCACGTGATCGACGCGGTGCTGCACGCCGACGCGTCGGACCTGCTCGGGTTGACGGCGGCGCTCGTCGCGGTGCCGTCGGTGTTTCCCGGTGAAGGCCCACTCGCGGACGCGATCGAGGCGCGGGTGCGCGGCCGGGCCCCTTCGTTGCAGGTCCACCGGTTCGCCAACAACGTGATCGTCCGAACGGAGCTCGCGCACGATCGGCGCGTGGTCCTCGGCGGTCATCTCGACACCGTGCCGGCCAACGACAACGCGGTGCCGGTGATCGACGGTGACACGCTGCACGGCGTGGGCACCGCCGACATGAAGGGCGGGATCGCGGTGCTCCTCGCCCTCGTGGAGCGCGCCGCTGACGCGGACTGTGATTTGACGTTCGTCTTCTACGACGGTGAAGAGGTCGAAGACGAGCACAACGGTCTGCGACACATCATGGCCGAGCAACCCGAGCTCGTCGCCGGCGACTTCGCGGTGTTGCTCGAACCCACGGGTGGTGCGATCGAGGCGGGCTGTCAGGGCACGCTGCATCTGCGGGCGTGGTTCGACGGGGCCCGGGCGCACACCGCCCGGCCGTGGACCGGTCGCAATGCGATCCACCGGGCCGCCGCGGTGCTTGCCCGGCTCGCCGCGTTCGAGGTGGAGCCCGTCGAGGTCGACGGGCTCACGTTCCCCCAGGCGATGCAAGTGGTCCGAGTCGAAGGCGGGGTTGCGAACAACGTCGTGCCCGATCGCTGTTCCCTCGTGGTGAACCGCCGGTTCGCGCCGTCGATCCGTATGGAGGACGCCCGGCGCGAGGTGGAGCAGTTGCTCGAAGGCGCCGATCGCGTCGAAGTGTTGAACGAGTCGATCGCCGCGCCGCCGAATCTTGCCGATCCGCTGGTGGCCGACTTCGTTCGCCGGATCGGCGGGCAGGTACGCCCCAAGCTCGGGTGGACGGACGTCGCCCGGTTCGCGGCGAAGGGTGTCTCCGCGGTGAACTTCGGTCCCGGCGACCCCGCGTTGGCGCACACGGCCGGGGAGCTCGTGACCCGTGACTCGCTCGATCGCTGTTGTGCCGCACTGGCCGGTTTCGTCGGGCTGGCCGGATTCGTCGGGCAGGAGTAACGCCCGACGCACGGCCGCGTGACGACGCGACTACAGCCGGCGCATGACCGTGACGACCTTGCCGTAGATCGAGACCTCGCGCGGGTCGAACACCATCTCTTCGAGGCGGGGATTCTCGGGGCGCAACACGATCTTGCCCTTGCGGCGCACGAACGTCTTGACGGTTGCTTCCTCGCCGGGGATGCCGGCGACGACGGTGTCGCCCGATTCCGCGCCGGGTTGCTGGCGCACGACGACGTAGTCGCCGTCGAGGATGCCGGCGTCGATCATCGAGTCTCCCCGGACGCGCAGCATGAAGAGCTGGCCGTCGCCCGTGAGGTCCTCGGGTACGGGCATGGTCTCCTCGATGTTCTCGACCGCGAGCACGCCCGTGCCCGCGGCGACGTCGCCGATCAGGGGAACGTGGCGCACCGGTCTCCGCTCGACCGCCGCGCCGGTCTCGGGCTCGAGCCGAACCTCGATCGCACGGGGTTTCGTGGGGTCGCGGCGGAGGTAGCCCTTGTCCTGGAGGGCCGCCAGGTGGGCGTGGACCGTGGAGCTCGACGACAGGCCGACCGCCTCACCGATCTCGCGCACGCTGGGCGGGTACCCGCGGCGGCGGACCTCGGTGTCGATGAACTCCAGCACCTGGCGCTGGCGGGTGGTGAGCTCGGTCATGGTGTGCCTCCCGTGCCGTGAGCCCCGGTCTTCGACATGGGGCTCGAGGGCGGTCGTCAGCTCGTGCGACACCGAAGGTAACACGATCACGCGTTCGGGGCAAACATCTGTTCGCATTTTTCCTTGACTCCCGGTTCCGGGCATGGTTCGCTGGTCGAGGAAACGAACAGGCGTTCGATACCTGTCACACCCCCGTGATCCACTGGTGACGAGCGTCTGCACCGGAATCGGAACTCGCCGAGGCAGGCGGGGAAGCACGACGCCGAACACACGAACCGAGCCGAACAGACGAACCGAACGCAGAAGCCGACGAAGAAGCAGGACGAAGAGGAGCACCACATGACCGCCGTCATGACCACCAACCCCAGACACCACTACCGACCGGTCCGTTTCACGACCCGGTCGGCGCATCCGCAGCCTGTCGCCCGGCGAGCGGTGCAGAGTCCCGCGATGTTCTGGCGCCGGCGCATCGCCGCCGTCGGCATCGCGGTCGGGATGCTGGCTGTGGCGGGGAAGGCGGGAGCTGCGTTGGGGGGCCCATCCCTCGCGGGCCCTCCACGCAGCCCGTCGACCGTCACGTACGTGGTGCAACCCGGAGATTCGTTGTGGGCGGTGGCGCAGCGCCTCGCGCCCGGCAAGGACCCGCGGCCGATCGTGGATCAGCTGGCCAAAGTCCGCCACGGCGCGGACCTCCAGCCCGGTGAGACGATCGTCTGGCAGCGGTAGGGATCGTCGCGGCACGCTCACCGGTGCGTAGCGGAGCCTCCGCCGGTGATCGCTCGCGCGGCGCGACTGCCCATCCTCGGGAGTTGGCCGTGGCCGTCACGGTCGGCTCCCGCGGCAACGCCGGGCACGGGTCCACCAAGCTTCGGACCGGTAGCCTGATCGTGTGCGTTGCCCCTTCTGCCACGAGTCCGACGACAAGGTGGTCGACTCGCGCTCGTCGGACGACGGCACCGCGATCCGTCGCCGGCGCGAATGCCTCGTGTGCAGCCGCCGGTACACCACGTACGAACGGATCGAGGAGCTCCCGTTCTCGGTGCGCAAACGGTCGGGTGAGCTCGAGCCGTTCGACCGTCCGAAGATCGTGCGTGGGATCCAGCGGGCCGTTACGAACAGGCCGATCGACGACACGACCGTCGAGCTCGTTGCCGCTCAGATCGAAGAGGACCTGCGCGAGCTTGGCGGCGAGGTCACGAGTGAGGCCGTCGGACTGGCCGTGCTCGAGCATCTCCGAGTGCTCGACGACGTGGCCTACCTCCGCTACGCGTCGGTGTACAAGGAGTTCGAGGACATCGGCGACTTCGAACGAGAAGTCGGATTGTTGCAGAAGACCACCGAACCGAAACGAAAGCCGCGAGGCGACTGAGACCCGTGCCCGGCGCCTGTCCTTGTGCGCGGATTCACGAATGCAAACCTTCGCGAACGCCGACTGACCAGGGCCGACGGAACCACCGCAGCATTGACAGTCGGGAACTACGGTGGTGTAATTACCCTCCATCTCGCGGTCACTGCTACCGCAACCACAACATCTTGTGGTAGGGCGGCGCGCGGTGAACGGGGCGGTGAATGGGATCGAGAGCCGGTACGGAAGCCGGGAGCACGGCCGGTTCGGGAGGTCCGAATCGGGGCCAGCTGCGGCAACGGGCGGAACGCGAAGTCGCATCAGCACACAGACGTCGCAAGACAGAAGGGGAGAGCGGCCACATGGCTATGGCACCGGAGGACATCGGGATCGGGCAGGGCATCGGCATCGGCCGGTTCTTCACCGAGCAGGGCGTGCACCCGTACGACCGGGTTCGCAACGAGAACCTGCAGTGGGAACGGCGTGACGCGCGCATCCCGAACTTCAAGGACGGCACGGACGCCTTCTTCCAGCCCGACGTCGAGTTTCCCGTTGCGTGGTCGCAGAACGCCACCAACATCGTGGCGCAGAAGTACTTCCGGGGCACCCTCGGCCTCCCCGAGCGCGAGTGGTCACTGCGCCAGGTGATCGACCGTGTGGCCGACACGATCACCGAGTGGGGTGAGCGCGACGGCTACTTCGTCGACGAGAACGAGACCGAGACCTTCCGTGACGAGCTCAAGGCGATCCTCGTCACACAGCGCGCCGCGTTCAACTCGCCGGTGTGGTTCAACATCGGTGTGAAGGGCGTCCCGCAGCAGGGCGCGGCGTGCTTTATCCTCGACGTGCAGGACACGATGGACGGCATCCTCGACTGGTACCGCGAGGAGGGGATCATCTTCAAGGGTGGTTCCGGCGCCGGCATCAACCTGTCGAAGATCCGTTCGTCGCAGGAGCACCTGAAGGGCGGCGGCACCGCGAGCGGTCCGGTGAGCTTCATGCGCGGCGCCGACGCGTCGGCGGGCACCATCAAGTCGGGCGGCAAGACGCGACGCGCCGCGAAGATGGTGATCCTGGACGTCGATCACCCCGATGTCGAGGAGTTCGTCTGGTGCAAGGCCCGTGAGGAGCAGAAGGCCCGCGCGCTACGCGACGCCGGCTTCGACATGGACCTCGACGGCCGTGACAGCCACTCGATCCAGTACCAGAACGCGAACAACTCGGTGCGCGTGACCGACGAGTTCATGCAGGCCGTCGTCGACGACGCCGACTGGGAGCTCAAGGCCGTCACGACCGGGGAGGCAATCAAGACGGTGCGGGCCCGGGACCTGATGCGGCAGATTTCCGATGCCGCATGGCAGTGCGCGGACCCCGGCATGCAGTTCGACACGACGATCAACAAGTGGCACACCGCCCCCAATACAGCACGAATCTACGCAAGTAACCCATGTAGCGAATATATGCACATAAATGATTCAGCGTGCAATCTGGCCAGCATCAACTTGATGAAGTACCTGCACGACGACGACACGTTCGACGTCGACGCGTACAAGCACACGGTCGAGGTGATGTTCACCGCGCAGGAGATCCTGGTGGGCAACGCGGACTACCCGACGCCCAAGATCGGGGAGAACAGCCGCAAGTTCCGCCAGCTCGGTCTGGGCTACGCGAACCTCGGCGCGCTCCTCATGGCGCAGGGTCTCGCGTACGACTCGCCCGAAGGGCGCGCGTGGGCCGGTGCGATCACCGCACTGATGACGGGTCACGCGTACGCGACGAGCGCGAAGACGGCGAGCCGTATGGGCCCGCACGCCGGCTACGCCGACAACGCGGAGCCGATGCTGAACGTGCTGCGGATGCACCGGGCCGAAGCGGCCAAGATCGACGAGGAGCTCGTGCCGCCGGAGCTGTTGAGCGCGGCGCAGCTCTCCTGGGACGACGCCGTCGAGCTCGGTGAGATCCACGGCGTGCGCAACTCGCAGGCCACGGTGCTCGCGCCGACGGGCACGATCGGCCTGATGATGGATTGCGACACCACGGGTATCGAGCCCGACCTCGGCCTCACCAAGTCGAAGAAGCTCGTCGGCGGGGGCACGATGCTCATCGTCAACCAGACGGTGCCGCGTGCGCTGAAGAACCTCGGCTACGACGCGGACCAGGTCGACGCCATCGTCACCTACCTCAACGAGCACAAGTCGATCATCGGTGCGCCGGCGTTCAAGGTCGAGCACCTGCCGGTGTTCGCGTGCTCGATGGGCGACAACCCTATCCACTACATGGGTCACGTCACCATGATGGGTGCGGTGCAGCCGTTCATCTCGGGAGCGATCTCCAAGACGGTGAACATGCCCGAAGAAGCGACCGTCGAGGACGTGGAGCAGCTCCACATCGAGGCGTGGAAGCTCGGTCTCAAGGCCGTCGCCATCTACCGGGACAACTGCAAGGTCGGCCAGCCGTTGTCGATCCAACGCAAGGACGGCGCGGCCGCGCCCGCGGGTGGCGGTGCGGCGGAGACGATGACGCAGCAGGTGGAGCGCATCGTCGAGACGGTCATCATCCAGCAGCCCGTGCGGCAGAAGCTGCCGCGCACTCGGCGGTCGAAGACGTTCTCGTTCCGGGTCGCCGATTGTCACGGGTACGTGACCGTCGGCGAGTTCGAGGACGGCCGCCCCGGCGAGCTGTTCCTGAAGGTGGCGAAGCAGGGCTCGACGCTCGCCGGCATCATGGACGCGTTCGCCATCTCGGTGAGCCATGGCCTCCAGTACGGCGTGCCGCTCGAGGCGTTCTGCCACATGTTCACGAACATGCGCTTCGAGCCCGCGGGGATGACCGACGACCCCGACATCCGCTTCGCGACGAGCCTCGTCGACTACATCTTCCGCCGGATGGCGGTGGAGTACCTCACGAAGGCCAAGCGCGAGGAGCTCGGGATCCTCACGGTGAACGAGCGGCTCCAGCCCACGCTGCCCGGCGTGGAGGAGGCGGCGACGGTGTCGGATCCCGGTGTCGACATCCTGCCGCTCGAGGACCGCGCGCCGGCGGACGCGATCGCGGCGGCCCCGGCCGCGCCTCCCGCGGCACCGGCGCAGCCGCTGCGCGAACGCGAGACGGTCATCTGCCTCGTCTGTGGCGACATCATGCAGCGCGCCGGCAGTTGCTACGCCTGCCCGAGCTGCGGAGCGACGAGCGGCTGTTCGTGACGTCGAGTCGTGAAGTTGGATGAGGTGGGATCACGCCACGCCGCGTGGTCCCACCTCAATCGACGATCTTGCCCGGGTTGAGCTGGTGGTCCGGGTCGATGCCGTCGAACAGGGTGCGCAACATGTGCACGCCGGGCCCGGAGATGTCCTGCTCGAGCCAAGGGGCGTGGGCGCGCCCGACACCGTGATGGTGTGACAGCGTGCCGCCGTGGTCGATGAACGCCTGTTGGATCGCGTTCTTGACGATCGCGTACTGCTCGAGCGCATCGAAACGGTCGGTCTCGCGGAATGCGAACGTGAAATAGAGGCACGCGCCCGAGTGATACGAGTGTGAGAGGTGCGCCATGATCCAGCCTTTGACGCCCAGCTCGGCAAAGGCCTTGTTGGCGCTCGAAACGACCCCGTCGTACAGCGACGGCAGCACGCTCCATGGCGCAGAAGTCTCGGACACGTCGGCGAGACCACCGAAGTTGAGCAGGTGGTCGCGGATGTAGGGGGTGTCGAACTTCTTCTGGTCGTACATCTCACCGGGACTCGACCCGATGCAGATGCCGTTGTGGCGTGAAACGATCTCGCCCACGAGTTTGCGCTGGGTCTTCACGTGACTCGGCGTTCCCTCGTAGCCGACGAAGGACAGGCAGGCCTTCTCCATCTCGTAGTTCTTGAAGCGTGACAAGAACTGCGTGAGGGCGAAGGATTGGAGCTTGTCCATCGCACCGCCGGCCTTCTTGGTGGCGAAGGAGAACTGCGTCTCATTGGGGTCGGACACGCGCGTGACCGACGGCGACGCCTCGCTCTCGGCGATCTCGGCCATCGCGGTGAGCGCATCATGCCAATCGGGGAACAGGTAGCCGAGGATGGTACGGACCTCGGGCCGGCGGTGAACCTGCACCGTGGCTTCGGTGATGATGCCGAGTCGGCCTTCGCTGCCGATCATCATCTGGTTCACATCGGGACCGGTCGACTTCGACGGAACGGCGCGCGTCACCAGAACCCCCGAAGGTGTGACCGCCCGGAGACCCTTGGTCATGTCCGCGATGTCGCCGTACTTGTCGGACTGCATGCCCGACGAACGGGTCGCGATCCATCCGCCGAGCGTCGAATGCGTGAAGCTGTCGGGGAAGTGGCCGAGCGTCCAGCCCCTGGCGTTGAGCTGCTCTTCGAGCTTGGGGCCGAACACGCCGGCTTGTACCCGGGCGGTACGGGCGACGTCGTCGATGTCGAGTACCTGGTCCATCAATTGCATGTCGACCGAGACGACGGTTCGACGCTCGCCACGTGGCGGTTCGAGGCTCTCGGAGATGTTGGTGCCACCACCGAAGGGGATCACGACGACCCCGTGGGCGAGGGCGGCAGCCATGATCGCCTCGACTGCTTCTTCGGAGTCGGGGTACACGATCAGATCGGGCAGGCGTCCGAGGTCACCACGACGAATGCGAATGAGGTCACGCAGACTCTTGCCGTACGTGTGCACGACACGATCGATCGGTTCGGAGGTCATTCGCATCGGTGGCACGATGTTCGCCAAGGCCTTGGCGAACTCCTCGTTGACGACCGGTGTCGCGATGTCCAGCGCCTCGAAGTCGATGACCGACGACACGGGTCCGTCCAGATCGATGTCGATCTTGTCGAGGACGAATGGTCCCAGGGAGGGTTTGTCCCGGTGGGAGAACGAGACGTCTTCCTCGCCCCAACCCCACCATTTCATGTGCTGCAGCTGCGTCTTCATGAGTGGGGGCTCCTTCGAGTGGTCGGATCGGGGCCGGCGTTCCCGTTCGCCGGCCAGTCGACGAATCTCGGTCTCCAGGCGGGTGGCCAACGACTCGCGGGCGGTCGGGTCCCGGGGTGCCAGTGGGACACCGATGGTGATCGTGAGTGGCCCGCGACGTGTCCAGCGCTTTCCCTTCGGCCAGAGCGCGAAGGCGCCGTCGATGTAGACGGGTACGACGGGCGCGTCGACGTGGGTCGCCAAGTCGTCGATGCCACTGCGAAACCGGCGCATCCTGCCGTCGGGCGAGCGTGACCCCTCGGGGAAGTACACGACGACCTCTCCCCGCCGACACGACGCCGCAAGATTCGCGAATGCGCGTCCGAGTGCCTCGCGCCGCTCGGCCGGGGTGCCGTCGAGACGTCGACGCGGGATCGGCTCCAGGCGCAGCGAGGTTCTCAGGAGCTTGGCGAAACGAGATTCGTACCCACCGCTGTCAGAACCCTGGGGCGCGCCATCTGTGGAAACACTCCCGAAGAAGTAGTCGCTCGCCGCCGCGAAGTGGAAGCGGTCGAAACGACCGCCGCAGGCCTTCATCAGGACCACCGCGTCGAGGTGCGAGGTGTGATTGCTGACCACCACGAACCCACCGGCGGGGAGATTCTCACGGCCGATCACCTTCATGGTGATGTGGGTGCGCAGGGCTCCGCGCACGAACGCTTCGAAGGCAGTCGCCACAGCTCGTTGCGTCATCGTGGGCTTGACCGGCGCGGCGGCGCGGACTGGCTGACCTGAAGGAGACGGTTCGCTCACGGCGGACAGATTCCCACGCCGGGAGCCTTTTGGCCAGCAGCGGTTGCAGGTTCGTGGTCCCTGCGAACTACCTTCGGTGCGAAGATTGATCCACGAACGGGCTACCTCTTGGGCACACGCACCACATTTCTCACCGGCGCAACGGGCTTTCTCGGCAGCAACCTCGCGCTCGAGCTCCTCGAGTCGGGGCGCGACCGGGTCTATTGCCTCGTTCGGCCCCACGAAGATGTGACCACCCGGCTGCATCGCGCGGTGCTCGACGCGGCTCGGGCCGCCGGGCGGGCGGAAGCGGTCACGGATCGGCTCGATCGCCTGATTCCGGTCGTCGGTGACATTGCCCGGCCCGGGCTCGGACTCACCGTCGAAGGCCGGGCGATGTTGCACGAGGACCTGCCGTTCGAGTGCTGGCACGCGGCGGCCTCCCTGCGTTACGAGGACCGGCACAAGGACGAGATCGTTCGGACCAACGTCGACGGAACTCGTCACCTCATCGATACGGTCATCGATCTCGGCATCGGTGGGCTGAACCACGTCAGCACGGCCTACGTTGCCGGGGTGCGAGTCGGCGAGGTGCTCGAAGAGCCCTACGACCCGAGTTTCGAGCCCAACAACTGGTACGAGGCATCGAAACGTCGAGGCGAGGACATGGTGGTGGAGCATGCGGGAGCGTTCGAGCAGGTGCGGATCATGCGCCCGTCGATCGTCGTGGGCAACCTTTCCACGCTCGGTTCTACGTCGACCAGCGGGTATTACGGCTTCCTTCGCGCGCTGGCCAGGTTCTGTCGTCTCGTGGAGCGAGATCGCGCCGGCTACCTCGACGACAACGCTGTGCGGTTGTTCCTCGAGCCGCACTCGTCGCTCGACCTCGTCCCCGTCGATCTTCTGGTCGCCGAGGCAGTGGCGATCGCCGACGCGACCGACGCGCGAGCGAGTGAGCACAACGGCCGGTACAGTCATCTGACCAATCCGTTCCCCGTGACGCTCGAACGCGCTCGAATCGGTCCCGAGAGCTCGATCGACCGGCTCCGTCTCGAACTGATCGAAGATCGGGAACTGCTCGGACCTCTCGACGCGCTGCTCGACGACGCCCTCGACTTCTACCGTCCGTATCTCCGCAACGACAAGAGGTTCGTTCGTCGTCGTGACGGCGGGACTCCACCCGAAGCCATGTGGATCAGCGACGAGGTGCTTGCCGGATTGAGCATCACCCATTTCGACGAGATCCGACGAGCGAAATCGGCGCTGCGCTCGACGATCAGCGCATCCACGTGAGAATCCTGATCACCGGCGCCGGCACCGGCATCGGGCGGTCGACCGCGGTCGAGTTGACCCG
>Ga0209048_10007345_pt1 | contig 10198 bp, 7 predicted proteins | sample FrelakmetCRP12CR_FD_187146 | JGI IMG/M metagenome (GOLD analysis project Ga0209048, IMG submission 187146) | Freshwater lake sediment microbial communities from the University of Notre Dame, USA, for methane emissions studies - CRP12 CR (SPAdes)... | ecosystem: Environmental > Aquatic >... | reverse complement strand
CGGCAGCCGGTCGGCATTCTTGACGGACGGCCCTCGCGGGGTCGAGGGATCGCCCGGTCCGAGCGAGAGGAACTGGACGCTGCCCCGCTGGATCGCCGAGCCAGGACGGTACGGCCCGGCGGGATACACGTCCCCCTTGGCGTAGCCGTCGTCCGCCGGATCGGAATAGATCAGGATCCCGCGGGCTCCATGCTTTTGCGCATTGAGAACCTTGAGCCCGCGGAAGTTGCCGCCATAGCGAGCCAGAACGACCTTGTCCCGCACCGAAATGCCTAGCTTCTCGAGCGCGGTGAAGTCTTCGGGGCGTGCGTAGTTGGCATAAACGACCTGGCCCCAAGCGATTCCGCTGATCCCGTAGCCGTGAAACGCGCCGAAGGCATTGCTGCTGGCGGAGTCCTTATCGGCCGGCAGGGGCGCCTCCTCGAGCTCCAGCTTCTTGACCAGCGGCCGGTCGATCTGAAGCGACGGCTTCCCAATAGGATAGTTGAGCAACACTTCATACGAGACCAGGTCGGCCTTCCATCCCCACTCCTGGAGGCGATCGCGGACGAAGACGGCCGTCTTGTAGTCGGCCGGCGTACCGGCGACGTGAGGCTCTTCGGTGAGGGTCCTGAGCCACTTGCGGGCATTCTCGGGCGTCGGCACCATCAGGGCTTTGGCCTCGGCTCCGAGCTGTGTCGTCCGGGAGCTCGGCGCGAAGCCAAGCGGTGAGGAAACCGCACTGGCAGCCGGGCGGCCGGGATCCGCGGGAATGGCTCGCTCAGTCGGCGGCAAGTTCTGCGCAAAGGCCGTCCAGCAAGGGCAGGAAACGACGAAAACCAGCCCGATCCCACATCGCCGCATCGAGAGACCTTTCCGCGAAACAGGTGCTTGACAGAATTGCATGGTCGGGGCCAAACTCAGGCCAGGTTTGACGGCTGGCTGTCGGGAGAGAAGAGTCGATGCCGCCGCCGACCGCGCTCAACGGCTTTCACTGACATTGTGGAGAGATCGCACCAGGATACGTCCCGAGCCCGGCCGATTCCAGACTCGAGCGCTCTGAGAATGCAGGTTCAGGCTCATGGCCTTGCCCTCCTGCTCCGGCTCGAATTCCCCTACGCCACCTTGCGAGACCAATGGCAATGGCGGCCGTCCCGATCTTGCTTCTTCTGCTGGCGCAGTCCGGGGCACCCGATCCGCGGGGAACGGCTCTCACCGCCTCGACTGGCTTTCGTCCTGCCGGCAGGCCGGAGGAGTTGCGCGACCTGGGACTGCTGGCACGGCTGCGTGATCCGGGCGTCCAGCCGGTCGGCTTCGGCTCGTACGACCGCAGCGGCGGCAACAACGACGGCTTCAACGGCACGTATTCGAGAATACGTGTCGAGGATGGCAATTCGGTGCTCGCGGAAGTGTCCGGGCCGGGAGTCGTGCAGCGGATCTGGTTCACTCACACCTCCGGAGAGAAGCCCGGACTACTCGACCGCAAGAAAGAGCATGTCAAGATTTACCTTGATGGACGAGATCGACCTGCCCTCGACGTCCCGCTCGAGACGATCTTCTCGGGTGCTCACCCTCATTTCCCCCGGCCGCTGGTCTTCGAGGGATCAGGAGGGTTCGTCTCGTACGTGCCGATTCCGTTCCGGGAGGGATGCAAGATTCTGGTGGAGGGCCTGGGAGTCCGGTTCTACCAGATCGGTCTGATCAAGCTGCCGGCAGGCACCGACGTCACGTCGTTCACCGAGCAGCCGGGGCGGGAGGAACGGGCCGAACTCGCACGGGCCGCCGCGCTCTGGTCCCGACCCGACGAATACGAATCCAGAGAGCTTGCCGGCGCGGACGTGGCCCATTATGACGTCGAGGGCCTCGCCAACAGCACGCATCAGTATGCGCTCCGCGCCGGACCCGCGACGATCCGATCGTTCGAGATCATTCCCGCCCTTGGGACCGAAGCCGCATGGAGAGCCGCGCGGCTGCGAATCGTCTGGGATCACGACGAGGCCGCGGACGCCGGCGTGGACTTGCCACTGGGCCAGGCCTTCGGCTGGGTCGAGGGGGCAAGCCCTTACCAGTCGCTGCTCGTGGGTCAACGAGGCGGCACCTGGTACAACCGGTTTCCGATGCCCTACCATCGCCAGGCCATCGTGCGGATCGACACCGAGAAGCCACTCAAGGGAACTGTCCAGGTGCGGACTCTTCGAGGGGTTGCCCCGGACGCCGCCTTTTTCCATTCCGCGCAGCGTAAGTCGATTCCGACGCGGCCGGGGGAAGACTTCGCCTGGCTCAAGGAACGAGGCCGCGGGCATTTTGCGGGTGTCCTGCTCATGACCGAGGGCAAGTCGAAGCTGCCGTTCTGGCTGGAGGGCGACGATCGGTTCACCGTGGATGGCCGCCTCGCCGTTCACGGCACGGGAACCGAAGATTACTTCAACTGCGGGTGGTATGCCCTCGAGGGCCGGCTCGACAGGCCAGCCACCTACGCGGTCCACGGCTTTCCGGTTTACCGCAACCAAGGCGAAACCTGGCAGGCCGCCGCCTACCGCTGGCACCTTCCCGACCCGATTCCGTTCGCTCGCACCATCGAAGCGGGAATCGAACACGGGGGCGACAACACCGTTGCCGCCGATTACCGCGCAGCCGTGTCCTGGTACTCCGAGTGGCCTGGCCCCTGGCGCACCGCCTACCAAGCCCAAGACCCTGCCCGATGAGCAGACGGCAGCCTCTTTCTCGAACCAGTCCATCGAGGTGATCATCATGGCTTTGTCCTTCACGGTCGGCGGCGCCCGCGACACCTTCGAGCCTCGTTTCGCGGCGGCGGTCGCCGGACTGCTCGACAACGCGTTTGGTGCCGCGGGGGATTGGGAGCGATCGACTGCGCTGCACTATGGGGAGCAGGCCGATTCCGGCTGGGCCGAACTCCAGAGGCGTGCCGCCCTTGAGCTTGACCCGGCAGGAGTTCCCAACCTCCTGGCAGTCAGCGCGGAGCAGGGGGGCGTCTTTCTCCCCGCACACGTACAGACGGTTTCGCTGCCCCTTTCTTCGGGAACGCCACTGAACTGCGCGAGCCTGCACGGACTGCGCAACGAGCTGGCCCAGCTTGCCGACCGGTGGGAACTGCCTCTGGACGACCTTGGACTGATGCAGCTTCTCGAGGTGGCCCACGACCCGGACGATGGCTGGGTGGCCGAGGCACCGGAGATTCTCACCTTCGCCCGTCTGGCCCTGGCCTCCAACGAGGCTGTGCGCCGCGATTGCCCGCTCTGGCTTCTGGGACATGGCGACTGAGTTCGCATTCGAGGGAACGTTGCCTCGAATCGCCCGCGGGCTGGCAGCGCTGATGTCGTCGCGGCTCATGCCAGTCCCAGCTTGGGGCAGCCCGGCTGATGCGCTCGATCTTGTTTGCCGCTTCCTTGGGGGTTTCCGACACAGGAACCTTGCGAGGAACCCACGAACGCGCGGATTCCGGGGCATGCGCGGTGGCGAGCTCGGCGCGCCGCTGGATTTTTTTCGATCGGCCCTAAGAAATTGTTGGGACGTCCGTAGTAAAGTCGAACGGGATCGCAACGCCTTGCGAGGGTGATGATGGCAGTCAGTCCGGATACCGAGCAGGGTTCCTGGGTTCGCGAGGCGGTTGCCCGCTTCGAGCGACCGCTGGCGATCTATGCCACGCGCCTGGTGGGCGATGCGGAGACGGCTCGCGACGTGGTGCAGGACACGTTCATGCGCCTCTGCGGCCAGGACCGCGCCTCGGTCGGAGATCACCTGGCCGAGTGGCTCTTCACGGTCTGCCGCAACCGGGCTCTGGATGTCTTGCGGAAGGAGCATCGTATGACTCGCTTGAGCGACGAACAGGTGAATCGATGCTTGAGTCCCGCCCCGGGCCCGCTCGAGGCCGCCGAACGCCACGACCTCGGTGCCCGGGTGCTGTCCCTGCTCGAAACACTACCTCCCAATCAACGCGAAGTTCTCCGCCTCAAGTTTCAGAACGGGTTCTCATACCAGGAAATCAGCCGGATCAGCGGCCACAGCGTCTCGAACGTCGGCTACCTGATCCACGCTGGAATCAAGACGCTTCGCGGACAACTGTTCGACGGCCAGCCGGTCGAGGCCCGAGCCTGAACCCGGAAAAGGAGAACCAGAGATGATCTTCGACACCAACGACCCCCGGCTGACCGCATTCGCCCTGGGCGAGATTGATCCCTCCCAACGATCCGACATCGATCAACTGCTTGCTGAGAGCGAAGAGGCCCGCAAGTATGTCGCCGAGATTCGCCAGACGGCACAGTGGCTTGCCGATGAGCTGCGGAAGGAGCCGGAGACCGTACCCGCGCTGGCGCTGGCAAACCACCGGCTCATCGACCAGGCACTCCAGGTTGCGGCCCCCACCAACAAAAGCCGCCCCTGGTGGCGCAAGCCTTACAAGCTCATGTCGATGGCCGCCACGCTGCTGATGGGCGGAACGGTCGGCCTGGTCTCCTGGAACGCATACCAGACCAGTCGCCACGAGCGAGGCGTGTTCGCCACCGTCCCGGCTCATGGCGCGCAAGTCCAGCCCCTCAACCCGATGTCGGAAACCGAGGTCACGTTCAAACGGAACCCCGTGCTGACACCTCCGGCTCCTGGCCTGGCCGTCCCTTCTTCGTCGACGCTGGGCCGAGCGGCACTGAAGGAAGAGAAACTTCGGCTCGAACTCGCGCAGACTGGTGAGCAATCCGCGCCTCGCGATCTCCGCCTTAAGCAGAAAGTCGATGCCGAGTCCGCCGATATGGCGGGTCGCCCACGGGAAGCCGGGCGGATGGCTGGCTTGGGTGGGCAGATGGGCTCGGCCGACCGGTTCTCGACCGCGATGCCTGGGGCTAAACTTCCGGGCGGGAGTGCCATGGGGGGCTCTGGTGGAGGCATGATGTCCGGCAAAGGCATCGGGAAGGACGCTTTGGCTGCCGGGGCACAGGCTCAAGGGCGAGCCAGCCAATCGAAGCCCGGCCAGAAGCCCGGTGCGCAGGTTTATTGCCGCGATGGTTCCGTGGAGTATCAGGTTTCCCTGAACAAGAAGGCTGAGCTTGACAGCAAAATGCGAGCTCAGGCGAGCGACAAGCCGGCCCTGAACACGACCGCACCGGCGATGATCGCGAATTCGAATGCGCCAGCCTCGGGCCCCTATGCTCAGCAAAACTCCTCGAACCAGACGCAACGTTCCGACTCCCGATTGGCGTCCAATGCGGGGGCGCGGCAATTCCAGCTTGCACAGAACTCGACGGCACCCAGGATGCCGCCGGCCGGCGCTGCCGCCTATGTCCCCGCCGCGCCAGCTCCGGCTACTCCGGCCGCTCTGCCAGCACTCAGCCAGAACGTTCAGAACGAGCCGGTTCAGCAGGCGGCGCCGGCCGCGCCGGCCGCGCCGGCGATAGCCGACGAGAAGGGCCTGGCTCAGCCGGTGCAGGAGGCCGTTCCGGCACCGGTTGCCGGCGAGGGCGTCGTTGCGTTCGCACCCGAAGTGCCCGCCGGAAACCTCGAGGCTTTCGACGTGATCCGGGAGAACCCCTTCGTGCGGGCCATCGAAGAGCCGCTCTCGACCTTCTCGATCGACGTCGATACGGCCAGCTATGCCAACGTTCGGCGATACCTGATCCAGATGAACCAGCTTCCTCCCTCGGACGCGGTCCGCATCGAGGAACTGCTCAACTATTTCTCGTACCAAGATCCGCCTCCCTCTCCAGCCAGTCGCGACCCGTTTGCGATCCATAACGAGGTCGCCCGCTGCCCCTGGAACGCCGAGCACCGCCTGGCCCGGATCGGGATCGCCGGCAAGCCCATCCATCAGAACGAGCGCCCGCCCAGCAACCTCGTCTTCCTGATCGACGTCTCCGGCTCGATGGCCGACGGGAACAAGCTGCCGCTGGTGAAGTGGGCTCTGCAGAGACTGGTCGAGCAGCTCGATGGCAAGGACCAAGTGGCAATCGTCGTCTACGCCGGCGCCTCGGGCCTGTACCTCCCCTCGACTCGCTGCGACGGCGATCACAAGGCCGAGATCTTCTCGCGAATCGAGCAGTTGCACGCCGAGGGCTCGACCAATGCAGGGGCGGGCATCCAGCTCTCCTACGAGATCGCGGTCAAGAATTTCAAGACAGGCGGCATCAACCGCGTCATCCTGGCCACCGACGGCGATTTCAACGTTGGGGTCACCCAGCGCGACGAACTGACCAAGCTGATCGAGGCCAAGGCGAAGAGCAAGGTCTTTCTCACCGTCCTGGGCTTCGGCATGGGCAACCTCAAGGACGGCACCCTCGAGACGCTGGCCGACAAAGGCAACGGCAACTACGCCTACCTCGACAGCGCGGAGGAGGCTTACCGCGTGCTGGTCCGCCAGATGGGCTCGACGCTGATGACAATCGCCAAGGACGTGAAGATTCAGGTCGATTTCAACCCCGCGAAGGTCGCAGCCTATCGCCTGGTCGGCTACGAGAACCGGGTCATGGCCAATCAGGACTTCGCCAACGACGCCAAGGATGCCGGCGAGATCGGCGCCGGGCACCACGTCACCGCGCTCTATGAGCTGATTCCCGCCGGCAAGGAGATTCGGATTGCGAACGCCGAAGCCTCGAAGTTCGTCACTCCGGCTCAGGCCAAAGGTGACAGTCCCGATTCCTTCGTGGTCCGACTGCGGTACAAGCAACCCGAAGGCGACAAGAGCACCCTGATCGAGCGGGGCGTCGTCGATCAGGGCCTCGACTACAGCCAGGCGTCCCTCGACTTCAAGCTCGCCAGCGCGGTCGCCGGCTTCGGCATGCTTTTGCGGAACTCGCCCTCGAAAGGCAACCTTGGCTACTCCGCGGTCATCGAGCTGGCCACGCCAGCCCTTGCCCACGATCCCCACGGCTACCGCAAGGAGTTCGTCGAGCTGGTTCACAAGGCCAAACAGATCTCGGGAGCGCCCTGATCTGCCAGCAGGCATCGAACCCACTCGTGCACCGCGCGGCCGGCCTTTCCCCCAGGGGAAGACCGGCCGCCGATCATTCTGGAAGACGTGGCTCGAGAATCGTGCGCCACCGCCGCGGCTGCACTGCGAAGGCCGTCTGGTAGGTGGATTCGAGCGGGACATTCACGTAGCCCTCGCGCTCGAGGAACAAGGGCATGTCAGGCAGGGCATCCCCGACGGCGACTGGTTCGATGAATGCGCGCGTGACCAGCCCGCACGCGTAGGCCACCAAGGTCAAGGGTTTGTCTTCCGGAAGGCGGAAGGGATGACCCTCCTCCTCGTCCCAGATCACGGCGTGCACGCCGTCGGGGTCCCGAGGGCCCGGGGGAAAAGGATCGATGATTAGAAGATGGATCCGGGCTTCGAGGAACTCGTGGACCTTCTCCAGGAACTCCTGAAATGCTCGCCGTCCCGCCTTGTTCCCGGGAGAGACGATCTCGATCATGGCCACGATCTCGTCGCCGCTCACGTGGCGTATGACGACGGAACTCTTCTTTCGGCGGTGGAATGCGGCATCGGACTCGGCGGTGAACCGCGTCACCGGACGGGCCACCAGGGTTGTCGAGGTCGCTGACGAGCGTGGCCCGGGGGTGTCGTCTGTGGGCCCTGCTTGAAGTGTCAGAACAGCGGGTCCAAAACCCGCGGCCTGCTGCTCTGGCAATGCGTAGTAATCTCGTGGCAGAAGTCCCCCGTTGAGGGCATTGCTCAACGACTGAATCCAAGCGTGGTGAAAGGCGTGGTAGATTCCCGCCGGTACGAGAGTCCAGTCGTGAATCGGCATGGTGTGTCCTCACGGAAAGTTTGCCTGATCTGATTATTCCCGGATCTGCCCGTCGCCGAAGACGATCCACTTGGTGCTGGTCAGCTCGCGCAAACCGCAAGGCCCGCGGGCGTGGTACTTGTCGGTGCTGATTCCGATCTCGGCACCCAGGCCGAGCTGGCCGCCGTCGTTGAACCGGGTGCTGGCGTTGACGATCACCGCCGCGCTGTCCACTGCGGCCACGAACTTGCGGGCCGCTGTGAGATCGCCGGTCACGATGGTCTCGGTGTGGGATGAGCCATGCGTGGCGATGTGCTCGATGGCCTGGTCGATCGAATCGACGACCCCGACCGCCAGGATCTTATCGAGGAACTCGGTATCCCAGTCGGCGGGCTGCGCGGGAATCATGGACGGGACGATCGACCGGGCCGTCGCGTCGCCCCGCAGTTCGACGCCCGCGCCCATCAAGGCCTGCGCGGCCCGGGGCAGAAAGCTGGGCGCGATCTCGCGGTGGATGAGAAGCGTCTCGGCCGCGTTGCAGACTCCCGGGCGCTGGGTCTTGGAGTTGAGGATGATCCGGATGGCCATCTCGGGATCGGCCGCCGCATCGACGTACACGGCGCAGATGCCCTGGTAATGTTTCATGACCGGCATCCTGGCCTCGGCGACGACGCGCCGGATCAGGCTCTCGCCGCCGCGGGGAATGGCCAGGTCGATGAACTCGGGCAATCCCAGGAGAAATCCCACCGCGGCGCGGTCGATCGTGGGGACGAGTTGAACCGCGTGCCGGGGAAGTCCGCTGGCCTCCAGCTCATCGGCCATGATCCGGTGCAGGGCGCGGTTGGAATGGATCGCTTCCTTGCCGCCGCGGAGGATGACCGCGTTGCCGCTCTTGACGCACAACGCCGCGGCGTCCACGGTCACGTTGGGCCGGCTCTCGTAGATCATGAAGATGACGCCGAGCGGAACGCGGACCTGGCTCACCTCCAGCCCGTTGGGCCGCCGGCTCGCGCTGACGACCTCGCCGACCGGATCGGGCAGGGCGAGAACTTGCCGCAGCGCCCCTGCGAGCTCATCGATTCGCCGGGCGTTGAGCGTCAAGCGATCGATGGCCGCCGCGTTTAGTCCCAGCTCGGGAGCCGCGGCCACGTCGCGGGCATTGGCCGCGAGAATCTCCGCGGACCTTGCTCGCAGAGCCTCGGCCGAGCGCGCCAGCCAGTCGTTCTTGGCCGATCCGCGAGCCAGCGCCATCCGCCGCGCGGCCGTCCTCGCGTGCTCGGCCAGGCTCCGGCACACGACCTCCAGCTCGGCGGATTCCGATCCCGCCACACCCCCGGCACCCGTGGAAGCCCCCATCACCTGGCCAGTCATGTGCGCTCTCCCCATCCCCGCAGTTCTGTCCAGACCTTGATGGCGTCAACCATGGACGGCACGTCGTGCACGCGCACCACCCGGGCCCCGCCCATGCAGGCGGCCAGCGACGAGACGGCCGACGCCACCGCCCGGTCAGACACGCCCCGTCCGGTCAAGGTTCCCAGCAGCCCCTTGTGGGAGGTGCCGACCAGGAGCGTACAGCCCAGGTTGCCAAATCGCTTCAAGTTCCGCAAGAGTTGCAGGTTGTGCTCGAATCTCTTGCCGAAGCCGATCCCCGGATCGACGGCGATCCGCGCCCGCGGAATGCCGCGCGATTCGCACCAGTCGATCCGCCCGGCGAGGAAGTTCAACACCTCGCTGACGACATCGTCATAGCGTGGATCGTCTTGCATGGTCCTGGGAGTGCCAAGCATGTGCATGAGCACGACTGCCGCGCCCGAGTCCGCCACGACGCGGACCATGTCGGGATCACCCCGCAGCGCGGTGACGTCGTTGATGATCGAGGCGCCTCGGGCCAGGGCCAGCTCGGCCACTTTGGCCTTGGAGGTGTCAATGGAGAGGGGGACGTCGGTCTCCGCCCCCAACTGCTCGACGACCGGCAGCAACCGTCTCAGTTCCTCCTCCAGCGGCACGGGGTCCGAGCCGGGCCGGGTCGACTCGCCTCCAATGTCCAGCAGGTCGGCTCCCTGCTGGATGAGGGATCGAGCGGTTTCGGCGGCGGCCGCGGGCGAGAACGAGCGGCCGCCGTCCGAGAAGCTGTCGGGCGTGATATTGACGATCCCCATGACCCTGGGAATCGGGTCGCCGGCCGCAAGGATCGGGCGGTCCCGGGCTTCCCATCGTGTCATTGCTGCCTCATCAAGGTGAGTCTTGTCAGTCAATTGGACCTCGGCCTTGCCTTGGTCCGGTACGGCCTCGGCAAGCCGACATGCTCCGCAGGTGCTTCGTGTCACTTCAGATCAGCCTCGGTGTACCAGGGTTGTTCCATCATATCGACGATCTGAGCGGCCAGTCGTTGGTTCACGCGGTAGAAGGCGGTCAGCGACGTTTCGCCGACCTCCGGCACGAAGTTGACCGTCTCGGCGACGACGGTCGGGGGCCGGTTCTTCTCG
>Ga0209048_10007343_pt1 | contig 10199 bp, 11 predicted proteins | sample FrelakmetCRP12CR_FD_187146 | JGI IMG/M metagenome (GOLD analysis project Ga0209048, IMG submission 187146) | Freshwater lake sediment microbial communities from the University of Notre Dame, USA, for methane emissions studies - CRP12 CR (SPAdes)... | ecosystem: Environmental > Aquatic >... | reverse complement strand
AGCCGCCGGCTGCCCCGCCCGCACCGGCCTCCGCGCCGGCCCCCACCACGCCGCAGGGCGGGGCCCAGGCACCGGGCGCGATCGACTCGAGCCCGACGGGCGGCGCTGCGGCCGGATAGGGGTGTCCGGCCTAGGACATCCGTCCGCAAGCCGCCCGCCCCATGCCCGATTCCTCCAGAAACGGCCTCCGATCGCCGAGATAACGTCTGTGAGGTTGCGCTCGCTCATCGCCATGCTCGCGGCCGTAGCCGCCGTCCTGCCGACCGGGGCGGCGCTCGGCGCCTCCTCGAGCGGCACCTACGAACAGAACTCCTGGGTGCGCCGGGCGGCCTCCAACTTCGTGGGTGACGAGCTCCGGGGTGACGGCGCCGGCGCATGCTCGATCCTGAACGCCCCCCTGCGGGCCACCCAACACCACCGCACGTGCCCACAGCGGTGGGACGCGAGGCTCTCGAAGCTCCTGCGTGAACGCGGCGCGCGCGCTCGGCTGCAGGCCGACGCCCACGCGATCCCCTCGGCCGCGGTGATCGTGCACGGCAACACCGCCTCCATCCGCCTCCCCGCGCCGCTGATGGGCGGGTCGAGCCGCTTCCTGTGGACCGAAAACTGCTGGATGCTCGAGGGCTGAGCCGGCTCACCGGCTTGCGAGGCGCGCGCGGCTGACTCGGCCGCCGCGCCGGTTGAGCCCTCACTGCGCCGGTCAAGCCTCCGCGCGCGGGTCAAGCCGCGCTGCGCCGGTCGAGCCTCCCTGCGCCGGTCGAGCGCCTACCCTGGGCCGGTGTCCGGACCGCTCCTGATCGCCGACGTTCCCTGGCTTCTTTATCGCTCGTTCTTCGCGCTTCCGAAGACCATCGTGGACCGCGAGGGCAGGCCGGTGAACGCGCTGCTCGGCACGGTCAACGCGTTGCTGAGCGTCATCGATGCCCGGCCCGCGGCGAGCGCCCCCCGCGGCGTCGTCGCCTGTCTCGGGGCCGAGCAGGCCGGCTATCGCGTCGAGCTCTACACCCCCTATCACGCGCACCGCGACCCGATGCCCCCGGAGTTGGCCTGGCAGTGGCAGAAGGCCCCCGGGCTGCTGGCGAGCCTCGGCTTCACCGTGAGCGCGAGCGAGGAGCTCGAGGCCGATGACGTGATGTATTCGTACGCGTGCGTGGAGCAGGCGCACGGTGGACGCGCGCTGCTCCTGACAGGGGACCGCGACCTCTACGGAGCCGTTGGCGAGCGGGTTGCCGTCGTTGACCTTCGCAAGGGTGATGCGGCCGCCGAGATCGGCCCGGCGCAGGTGAAGGAGCGCTACGGCGTCGGTCCGGAGCTCGTCGCGGACCTCATCGCGCTGCGGGGCGATCCATCCGACGGGCTGCCGGGAGCGCCGGGCATCGGGGCCAAGACCGCCGCCGAGCTGCTGCGGCGATACGGATCGCTGGAGGGGGCTCTCCTGGCGGCGCGGGAGGCGCCTGCGGTGAGGGACGCGCATCGAAACGACGCGATGCGCCCGGGGACCGCGGCGGCGCTTCGGGAGAACGAGGATCTGCTGCGCAAGTTCAAGCAGATCGCCACGCTGCAGCGGATCGAGGTCGAGAGGCCCGATGACCGCGCGATCGACTTCGCGCAGGGCGCACTCGCAGCACGGGCGCTCGGGATGAGGCGCCTGGCCGAGCGGCTGCAGAACGCGGCTACGGCGTGAACTTGACGGTGATCACGTCGCCGTCGGCCATCTCGTAGTCGCGGCCCTCCAGGCGCAGGGTCCCTCGCTCCCGGGCGCCCGCGTAGCCCCCGGCGTCAACCAGCTCGCGCCAGCCGATGACCTCCGCCCGGACGAACCCCTTCTGGATGTCCGAGTGGATCTCCCCGGCCGCGTGCCAGGCCGTGAGGCCGGCCCGCAGGTGCCAGGACTGCGCGGGCTTGGCCTCGCCCGCGGTGAAGAACGCGATCAGGTGCAGCAGCGCGAACGCCTCGCGCACGACCCGCTCGAGACCCGACTCGCTGACCCCCAGCTCCGCGCGCATCGCCGTCGCATCCTGCAGATCGAGCTCGGCCAGCTCGGACTCGATGCGCGAGGAGATGGCAACCACGCCGGCCCCCTGCGCCTGGGCGTGAGCTGCGATCTCGGCCGGGATCTCATCCGAGCCCTCGTCGACGTTCGCCACGAACAGCACCGGCTTGGCCGTCAGCGACCCGAGGTCGCGGGCGGCGTCAGGGGCGTCCTGCGGCAGCGATACCCCGCGCGCGGGGCGGCCCGCCGCGAGCGCCTCGATGACCTCCCCGAGCCATGCCTCCTCGGCGATCGCGGCGCGGTCGCCGCCCCGCGCCTGCCGCGCCACCCGCTCGATCCGGCGTTCGGCCTGCTCGAGGTCCGCCAGCACCAGCTCGGTCTCCACCGTCTCGATGTCCTTGAGCGGGTCCACCCGCCCCTCGGGATGCACCACGCTGTCGTCGCGGTGGCTGCGCACGACATGCACGATCGCGTCGGTCTCGCGGATGTTCGCGAGGAACCGGTTCCCCAGCCCCTCCCCCTGATGCGCACCCGCCACCAGGCCTGCGATGTCGTGGAAGTCGACCGTGTCCCACACGATCTCCGAGGCGCCCACCGTGCGCGCCACCTGCTCCAGACGCTCGTCGCGCACCGGCACCACGGCGACGTTCGGCTCGATCGTGGTGAACGGGTAGTTGGCCGCCTCCGCCCCCGCCTTCGTGAGGGCGTTGAACAGCGAGGACTTGCCCGCGTTCGGCATGCCCACGATGCCGATCCGCGTGCTCACCGGGGCTCCCCCGGCCGGTCCCGCCCGCCGCCCGCGCGCCACCGCGCGAGGACCGTGCCCAGCAGCGCGCCGCCGAGAACGTCGGAGGGATAGTGCACGCCCAGGTACAGCCTCGACAGCGACAGGCTCCCGGCCAGCGCGTACAGCGGCCCCGCCCGAAGACCGAGGCGCGTATAGGAGAGCGCTCCGGCGAACGAGGTCGCAGCGTGGGCGCTCGGAAAGCTGAGCCTGCTCGGCGTGTCCGTTAGCGCGGGCAGGTCTGGGAGGATCGGCCGGGGGCGGCGGATCGCGAGCTTGACGACGGTGTTCAGCGCGAACGCCAAGGCCACGGTGGCCGTGGCCCGGCGCCAGCGCGCCCGTTGCACCCCACCAAGCGCCTGCCCCGCGACCCCGATCGCAAGCCACACGCCGCCGTGCTCGCCCAGTCGCGAGAACCGTGCAACGAGGTGCTCGGCGCGCGGGGCGTGCCCGCAGGTGCGTGCCGCGCGCAGCAGCTGCTCGTCGAGCGAGCGCAAGGCTAGGCGCCGAAGCCCACGCGCAGCTCGTCGCTCTCGGAGCGAACGTACACCACCTGGGCGAGGTCGAGGCGAACCGGCCCCTCCTCGCTGTCGAGCTCGTGCCAGCCCCCGCCGCCGAGCGCCTTCTGCAGGGCGGCCAGCTGCTCGTCGCTGACGCGGAGCGCCAGCACCTGACCACCCTGGAAGCCGATGCCGATGCGCCGGGCGCGCGCGGTCACGCCGGGCTCCCCGGGCCGGCCGCCGGCTCGACGATCTCCGTGAGCACGCCCTCGGTCGCGCGCGGGCTCATGAACGCGACTCGCGAGCCGCGGATGCCGGCGCGGGGCTGCTCGTCGATCAGCTCGAGGCCGGCCTGCTTGAGCGCGGCCAGCGTCGCGTCAATGTCCCCCACCTGGTAGGCCACGTGATGCAGGCCCGGTCCTTTCCTGGAGAGGAACCGCCCGACCGGCGTCTCCGGGCCGAGCGGCGCGAGCAGCTCCACGTGGTTCTCTCCCACGTCTAGCAGCACCGCCTCCACTCCTTGCGCAGCCACCACCTCGCGATGGGCGACATGCAGCCCGAAGCGCTCGCGATACAGCTCCAGCGCATCCTCGAGCTGCTCGACGGCCACGCCGATATGGTCGATACGGTCGAACACCCCGGGCAGTTTATTGCCGCGGCGGCATGACCGTTGCCGTCGCCGCCGCGACCACCCGCAGCCCGACGCCCGGCGCGCGCTCGAGCCGCGGCACGCCCTCCATGATCCGCTCGATCCCGTCACGCTCGAGCACCTCGTGCTCGAGCAGCTCGTGCGCGAGCGCGTCGAGCTGTGCCCGGTGGCCGACGATCAGCCTCTGCGCCGCGCGCCGGCCCTCCTCGATCAGATCCTGGCGCTCCTCGTCGCGAATCCGCAGGGTGGTCTCCGACAGCCGCACATCCCCGTCGGGAGACCGTCCCACGCCCGAGGTGACCATCGCGAAGTCGTGGACCATCGAGTGGGCGATGTCCGCCACGCGCTTCAGATCATCCGAGGCGCCGGTCGTGATCGCGCCGAACACGACCTGCTCGGCCACCCGGCCCCCGAGCAGCACCGTCATGTAGTCGAGCAGCTCCTCGCGCGTCTTCAGGTAACGGTCCTCCGCAGGCAGGTTCAGCGTGTAGCCGAGCGCTCGCCCGCGCGGAACTATCGAGATCCTGTGCACGCGGTCGACCGACGGCAGCAGCTCGCCGCACAGCGCATGCCCGGCCTCGTGGAACGCGACCACGCGCTTCTCGTGGTCGTTCAGCACGCGCCGCGACTGGACCCCGGCGATGACCCGCTCGAGCGCCGAGTCGAAGTCGGCGATCGTGATCGATCGACCCCCGCGGCGAGTGGCGAAGATCGCGGCCTCGTTGCAGATGTTGGCGAGATCGGCTCCGGTGAGCCCGCTGGTCTGCTGAGCGACGAGCGCCAGGTCGACGTCCTGCAGCGGCTTGTGGCGCGTATGCACGGCCAGCACGCCCTCACGGCCCTTGACGTCCGGCGGCGCGACGAACACCTGGCGGTCGAAGCGACCCGGACGCAGGAGCGCCGAGTCGAGCTTCTCCAGCAGGTTCGAGGCGGCTATCACCACGACCCGCCCGCTCGTGGAGAAGCCGTCCATCTCCACCAGCAGCTGGTTGAGCGTCTGATCCTTCTCCCCGGAGATGTCCATCCCGCGCCGGCCCCCGACGGCGTCGAGCTCGTCGATGAAGATGATCGCGGGCTCGTGCTTGCGGGCGACCGCGAACAGCCGGCGGATGCGCGCGGCGCCGAGCCCCGCGAACATCTCGACGAACGACGCCGCGGACTGGGCGAAGAACTGCGCTCCGGACTCGTGCGCCACCGCCTTCGCGAGCAGCGTCTTGCCCGTTCCCGGCGGCCCGTGCAAGAGGATCCCCTTCGGCACGCTGGCTCCCAACGCCTGGAACGGCCTGGGGTCCCGCAGGAACTCGACGATCTCCTGCAGCTCGGCCTTTGCCTCGTCGACGCCCGCGATGTCGGCGAAGGAGACCGACATGTTCGATGCCGGGTTGATCTGCTGGGGCTTGATCCGCGGCATCACCTTCAGCGTGCGCCACATCAGGTAGATCAGCGCTGAGAAGAACACCATCATCACGACGGGCGACCACTGATAGGCCCAGTTCTGGATGTCCTGCACGATCGAGGTCTGCACCGCGGGAACCGGGGGCACGGCCACCGTGTGCATGACCAGCGCATTGGCGTGCGCATGCGCCAGCAGAGCCGACCCGCCGATCCAGCGCTCCACCGCTCCCGCGATCGGGCCCACCGCGTTTTCCAGCTGGCTCACCGTCCCTGGCATGCTCGCTCCCATCGCGTCACCATCCTTGGCATGGCTCCATTATGCGCCTCACGCGAAGACCTTCTGCAAAACATTCGTCCACTTTCATCCGAGCACGCTCATGGCGAGGTCCCTGAAGAACTCCGTGGCGAACCCCAGGTCGCGAACGTCGATCCGCTCGTCGGCCGCGTGGACGAGCGGCGCCGTCTGCAGCAGCGACTGGTGGCGCTGCGGGAAGAAGCCATAGGCCACGCACTCGGGAAACGCGTCGCGGAAGTGACGGGAGTCGGTGAAGCCGGGGAGGATCACCGGCACGACCTCGGCCCCTGGATCATGCTCGCCGACCCACGCTGAGATCGTGTCCATCAGTGGCGACTCCATCGGCGAGCGATTGCCTACGATCCGCTCGGTGAAGTCGATGCGAAAGCCGTCCCGCCCGAGCACCTCGTCGATGCCGCGGAGAACCTCCTCTTCGCCGAGCCCGGGAGGGACGCGGCAGTCGACCTTCAGCTCGGCACGGCTCGGGATCACGTTGATCTTCTCCGAGGCCTTGATCCGCGTTGGCGTGAAGGTGACGCCGAGCATCGGCTCGAACATCGTGGCCAGACGCGGGTCGGCCGCGCGCAGGCGGGCCACCGAGCCACTCGGGTCCTCAGGGTCCTCGCCGATCCCCCGAAGCAGCGCCCGCGGCTCGCTGGTCAGCTGATATGAGGGCTGGCGCGCGGCGAGCCGCTCGAGCACCGGGCCCATCTTCAGCAGCGCGTTCTCGCCCATTCCGGGCATCGACGCGTGTCCGGCCACGCCGTCGGTGGTCACCGTGAAGCGGAATACCCCCTTCTCGGCGCAGCACACCCCGTAACAGCGCTTCCCACCGTACTCGAACACGGTTCCCCCGCCCTCGTTGACGAGCAGGTCGCAGCGCACCTTCTCCGGGTGCGTCCTGGTGAGCCACTGCGCCCCCAGCTCGCCCCCGGTCTCCTCGTCGACAACCGCCGCGATCAGCAGCTCGCCGCGGGCCGGGCGCCAGCCCGCGCGCGCCAGCGACGCGGCCGCTGCGATCTCGGCCGCGACCTGGGACTTCATGTCGAGCGCGCCACGGCCCCACAAGAAGCCGCCGGCGAGATCGCCCGACCACGGGTCATGCGTCCACTCCGCCGGATCGGCGAGCACGGTGTCGACGTGGCCGAGGTAGCACATGACGGGACCATCCTTGGGGGCTCGCAGTCTCGCGAGCAGGTTGGGCCGCCCGGGTTCCGCGCCGATCAGCTCGCAGGCGAAGCCCGCCTCGCTCAGGTGGTTCGCCAGGTACTCCTGCGCGGCAAGCTCGTCGCCCGGCGGATTGACGGTGTTGAACCGGATCAGCCGCCGCAGCAGCTCCTGCGCCTCCGCTGCGGGCCGGCCGGCCTCTGATCGGTCGGTGCTCATCGGGCAGATCGTACGCCGATCTCGGCGACTTCCAGCGGCGTCAGCGGGTAGTGGCAGGCGGCCCGAGTGCCCGTGCCCGTTTCCTCGAGCGACGGCTCCTGTGCCGAGCAGCGCTCCTGCGCCTTCGGGCAGCGCGTGTGAAAGCGGCAACCGCTCGGTGGGTTCGCGGGACTCGGTACGTCTCCCGCGAGCGTCGGGCGCCGGCCCCGCGACGCGGACGGGTCCACGAGCGGGACCGCGCTCAGCAACGCGCCCGTGTAGGGGTGCCGGGGGGAGCCGTACAGCGCATCGCCCGGGCCGATCTCGACGATCTTGCCGAGATACATGACGGCGACGCGATCGCACATGTGCCGGACCACCGAGAGGTCGTGGGCGATGAAGATCAGAGTCAGTCCGAGCTCGCGCTGCATCTCGCGCAGGAGGTTCAGCACCTGGGCCTGGATCGACACGTCGAGCGCAGACACGGGCTCGTCGGCGATCAGGAGCTTGGGCTTCAACGCGAGCGCCCGCGCGACGCCGATCCGCTGGCGCTGACCGCCGGAGAACTCGTGCGGGTAGCGGTTGTAGTGCTCCGGGTTCAGCCCGACCCTCTCCATCAGCTCCCCCACCGCGCGCTTGCGCTCGCCTCTCCCCTGCTCGAGACCGTGGATCGCAAACGGCTCGCCGATGATCGAGCCCACCGTCTTTCGCGGATTCAGGGAGGAGTAGGGATCCTGGAAGATCATCTGCATCTCGCGCCTGACCGCCTTGAGCGGAGCGCCCTTCAGGCGCGTGATCTCGCGGCCCTCGAAACGCACCTCCCCGCCGCTTGCGTCGAGCAGGCGCATCATCAGCCTCGCCGTCGTGCTCTTGCCGCAGCCGGTCTCTCCGACGATCCCGAGGGTCTCTCCGCGCTGCACGTCGAAGCTCACCCCGTCGACCGCCTTGACCGCCCCGATCTTGCGCTGCACGACTATTCCGCGTGTGATCGGGAAATGCTTGACGAGATCGCGCACCTGCACGAGGGGCTCATCGCCGCCGGGCTGGGCGCCGCGGGGAGTCGCGACGACCGCGCTCTGATCGCCCGGGGACGGGCCCGGCTGCGGCCCCGCGCCCGCGCTCAAGAGGCCCCTCCCGCGGGGACGACCGCCGCCAGGGCCTCATCGGGCATGCGCCCGGCGCGCAGCTCGGCCCACAGTCGCCGGCGCGTCAACGGCTCGAGCAGGCACGCGACGTGGTGGCCGGGCTCCTCGGGCACCGCTTGCAGAGCCGGGTCGATGCGTGCGTGATCGGGTTGCGCGTAGGGGCAGCGCGGGTGGAAGTGGCAGCCCGAGGGCCGGTGGATCAGGCTCGGCGGCGAGCCCGGTATCGGCACGAGCTGCTCGTCTCGCGGCGCGCTCAACGTGGGGATCGACTTCAGCAGTCCCCATGCGTAGGGATGCTCCGGTGAGGCGAACAGCAGCTCGGCGGACGCCGTCTCGACGATTCGCCCCGCGTACATCACGGCCACGTCGTCGGCCATTTCGGCCACCACGCCGAGATCGTGCGTGATGAGCATGATCGCCATGTCGAGCTCGCGCTTTAGGCGCTCCATCAGATCGAGGATCTGCGCCTGCACGGTCACGTCGAGCGCGGTCGTCGGCTCGTCCGCGATGAGCAGCTTGGGGTCGTTCACGAGGGCCATCGCGATCATCGCCCGCTGGCGCATCCCCCCGGAGAACTCGTGCGGATAGTCGTCCACCCGGCGGGCCGCGTCGGGGATCCCGACGAGGCCGAGCATCTCGATCGCGCGCTCGCGCGCCTTCGCCTTGGATACGTCACGGTGGGCGAGTACCGCCTCGACGAGCTGGAAGCCCACGCTGTAGAGGGGGTGAAGGGAGGACAGCGGGTCCTGGAAGACCATCGCGATCTCGTTGCCCCTGATCGCCCGCAGCTCGCCCTCGGGGAGGGCCACGAGATCGCGGCCCTCGAACAGGATCCGACCCGAGACGCGTGCGCCCTGCCCCCGGGTGATGCCGAGCGTGGTGAGCGAAGCGACCGTCTTTCCCGAGCCCGACTCGCCGACGACGCCCAGCGTGCGCCCGCGCTGCACCTCGTAGGTGATCCCGTCGACGGCGTGCACGACTCCGTCTTCGGTGGGGTATTCGACGCGCAGGTCCTCGACCCGCAGAAGCGGCCCGCCGGCGCTCACGAGTAGCGCACCCTGGGATCGAGGTACGCGTAGGCGATGTCGACGATGATGTTCGCCACGATCACGAAGAAGGACGCGAGCAGGACGGTGCCCTGCACGATGGGAAAGTCCGAATGGGTGATCGCGTCGTAGTTCAGCTTCCCGATGCCGGGGATGTTGAACACCGTTTCGACGAGCACGGCGCTGCCGAGCAGCAGGCCGATGTCGAGCCCGAGGATCGTCAGAATCGGGTTGATCGCCGCCCGCACGCCGTGGCGCAACACGACGCGTCGCTCGGTCAGCCCCTTCGCTCGCGCGGTGCGGATGTAGTCCTCGCCCATCGTCTCGATCAGGCTGCCCCGAATCAGTCGTGCATAGATCGCCGCGGTGCCGGCGGCGACGACGAACCACGGCAGGATCAGCGACGTGAACCATTTCCAGGGATCAGTCGTCAAGGGCACGTAGCTCCCGGCGCCCGGGAAGATCCGGAAGATCCCGATGTCCGCCGACACCAGGTAGAGCACGATCAGGCCGAGCCAGTATTCCGGGGCGGAGACGAACACCAGAGCCGTGCCCATGCTCACGCGGTCGAGCACCGACCGCGGCCGCAGGGCGGAGATGATGCCGATCGTCAGGCCGGTGAACAGCCACACGATCGCCCCCCCGATCACGAGCGAGACTGTGGCCGGGAGCCGGTTGAAGATGAGGCTCTTCACCGATGCGGTGCTGTAGTAGCTGAAGCCGAGGTCGAAGTGAAGGAAGATCCCCTTCATGTAGATCCAGAACTGTGTGAGCAATCCCTTGTCGAGGCCCAGGTCGTGGCGGATCTCGGCGATCACCTTGGGGTTCTGCAGGCGCCCCGCGCGGAGCTTCGCCGGATCGCCTGTCGGCAGGACGCGGAAAAGGACGAACGTGAGCGCGGAGACGAGTATCAGCAGCAGGATGCCCCACAGAATCCTGCGGATGATGTAGCGCGTCATGTCGCTCCTATGAACTGGGTCACGTTGTCACCGCCGGTCACTGCGACGGTGGGCCTGCTCGGCACGAG
>Ga0209048_10007342_pt1 | contig 10199 bp, 10 predicted proteins | sample FrelakmetCRP12CR_FD_187146 | JGI IMG/M metagenome (GOLD analysis project Ga0209048, IMG submission 187146) | Freshwater lake sediment microbial communities from the University of Notre Dame, USA, for methane emissions studies - CRP12 CR (SPAdes)... | ecosystem: Environmental > Aquatic >... | reverse complement strand
CGGCCAGGAGGAGACTTCCGGGATTTCAGAATGCCTGCCTCGAAGCAGTCATCCAGTCGAGCCGTTCCTACATGCGTTAACGACCGCCTCGATGGCTTTTTGGTTTGTCACCATTTCCGAGTGACCTAAGCCGGGAAGCACTTCTACAAGTATGTCCGGGCGCTGCGTATGAAAGAGTATTTGCATCTGGTCCGGAAGAAACAGTTCGTCCGACGATCCAACAAAGACCTCAGTCGACTTTGGGACAGCACGAATATCCGCGATGTAGTCGTAGTGCGGTCCGAAGTTTTGTTGCAGTCGCCAAGAGTAAGTGGCTGTGACCGATGAATCGCTGGGTGGTACCGCGAAGGCCAAGACCGGTAGCCCATCGAAGGTGTGAAGACCGAATCGATTGAGAATCGTAAGGCCGATGATCCGCCCGACACTGGCACTTACCCAGGCGCCCTGGAAGGCCGTGGGGTTGTTACTGCCCCGCTCCTTTGTCCCTTCCGGAGCATTTGAGCGCAATGTTGGAGAGTCGTGACGCAGGTACGGCGCAAGCAGGACGTACTTGTCGAAGAGTTTCCCCAAGGGGAGATCCGCGGCTAAACGCAGAGCAAAACCTCCGCCCGACGAGAATCCAACAAGTGACCGCGCAGCATTTGGATACCTATTCCGCAGAACTTCGACAAGGTCGGCGATGTCATCGTCGAGCTGCCCTACGTAGGCAATGTCACCGTGGGGGAAATTTGCGCCATGTCCGCGGAGGTCTGGCACGACAACAGATATATTGGCGCGTTGCAGGGCGAGCGCGACAATCTGCATATCAGAGCTGTTGCCAGCGGACCCATGAATCAACACGGCTACCTGACGATCACCTGCCGGGTAGGTTCTATATGCGAGGTTCGCACCGTCGCGCGCGCGATATCGCTCGAGCGATGGCAAGTTACTAACATTCATTGCTGCAAACGAGGATGTGATGGACTTCATCGGCGGAGGCGGTCCGGTCGTCCCAAAGACGAGGAGCCCGGCCATAGCCAGTACTGCAATGCCAGTGAGAGCAAGAATTCCGCCGGCGAACAATTTCATCTGGACGCCCCTTGGTCTGCGATCTGGGAAGCGGACATCTGCAAAGTATGTCGGTCCGCGCCTAGCCATCTCCCGTTGCCAGGCCGTCGATAATCCCACGCAAATATTCAACGTGCTGCACAAATGCCCGGCGGCCCGTACGGGTGATCGCTACACGGGTACGCGGCTTCTTTCCCTCGAAATCCTTTTCGATGGAAACGTAGCCCGCGTGCTCCAGGGTCGAGAGGTGCGCCCCCAAATTGCCGTCCGTCGCCTCGACGATGGCCCGGAGTCGCGGAAATTCAATCGCGTCGCGGGAGGACAGTGCGTTGAGCGTCGCCATAATCTTCAGACGAAGCTGTTGGTGGATGATCTCGTCGGAGCCGGCAGCCATGTCATGCCCGCCGGAACCAAAGTCCAGTTGAGATCAGCGTCCCGCCGCCGACCACGGCCATCCAGAGATTGAAATGCTCGTGCAAGAGTCCGTAGCCCGCAATCGTCAGGCCGCCAACGATGATGCCAGCGAAGATCCAGCGCGCCCCCATCCAGATACCCGCAAGCACGTAGAGGAATGCGACGAGAAGAGCCGGAAAAGCGCCGAACTGCGCGCTCTCCCGCGGCTGCATGATCGCAAAGGTCAATAGCATGAACGCGAGGGTGGCCCCCACCGCTACCATGTAGCGCCAGCCGTCCTTCGCAACGAGGCCTCGTGCCGCCGCAGCCCGGCCGATTAGGTAGCCGCCGAAGGCGCCCCCCAGGGAAAGGATCATCCAAAACCACCCAGCTTGCGCAGGGTAGAGATCGGTCAGTCCGTACCCGACAAACCAGATCATGCCCCAGAGAAGGAAATGCGGAGCGCCCACCTCATAGCCGCGTAGGACGAACGCGCGGCGCTGGGCGCGCTGGATGTCGATCAATGCCTCGGTAGCCTGCTGTGGGGAAATCGTCATGGTCGGGCCTCGAAGGGAGTCGAGCGATGGCATACGAGATTAGAGTACTCTATATTACAGAGTATGTAAAGGGATTGAGAAGTCGGACGCGGATTCGGGTGCGGAAACTGGAACTTTGTGGAACTAGAACGCCAGAAAGCAGACGACTCGAACATTCCGCAAGGGGTCGGAATTTGCCCTCTAAGTCAGGGGTTCCCTGCCCGGCATTGCTCCCGTATCCTGCGACGCTCGATCATCGACCGGAACGGGGCATGTCTCAGACCACCCTCAAGGGCAGTTGCCTGTGCGGAGCCGTGAAATACGAAGTGACCGGCGAACCGAAGCGGTTCTATCATTGCCATTGTTCGCGCTGTCGCAAGGCGACAGGTACGGGGCATGCCTCGAACCTTTTTCTGCAACCGGGGGCGCTCAAGTGGCTCAGCGGTGAGCAGCAGATCCGCTCATTCAAGGTGCCCGAGGCCAAGCGGTTCACCAATGTCTTCTGTGCTACATGCGGCGGCCGCTTGCCGCGTCAGCCCAAGGACTCCGACACTGTCGTGATTCCAGCCGGGTCGTTGGACGACGAGACCCCGATCAAGCCGCAGGCGCGCATCTTCTCCAGCTCGCGCGCGAGTTGGTCGTGTGCCGATTATGCGTTGCCCGTCTACCCGGAATCCGTGCCCCAGTAGCCGTGTGCTTACGCGGACTGCGTCGCACCGCAACTGTTGCATCTGCGTCCGTGATGGGACGATCTGGCGTAGACCTGCACGCGCCCAATGGCCGCTGCAACGTCCTCACCGGACATAGCAACGTCGAAATCGGCGGGCTTCAACCGGCCAGTTGCAGCCTGTCAGCATGGCCGCCCAAGTTGCCGAGAAGCAGCCGTTCGCTTGAACCTCCGATGTCCCGTCGTGGAAATCTCATGCGGTTGACGGGCGCGAATTGGCCGATCATCATCGCCGCTTGAGCCGCAGCAGCCCGTCGAGCGCGTCGTGCGCGTCGTGCGCACCCACCGGGCAGTCGCCGCCCGCCATCGACCGTCAATCCGTCCGCCTCAACCGCTCAATGCGCGGGGTGTGGTGCGATTGAATTACATATCCCTTCAAGCAGCGCGGCGCCCGCCTCATTGCGTTTTGAATTCGGCCGGCGTACATTGACGCCAATTTCGGGAGTGGCAAATGGGAGGGACGATGTTTGCATATGCTTCCATCCTCGGCGCCAAGCCGACAGGTGTGGCCAGCGACGGCCGCAGACTCGCATACCGTGTTCGGCGCGCGCTTATCGCGGTAATCTTCGCAACCTTTCCAATCGCCGCCGCGGCCGATAACGTAAGCTTTGGCTCCGATACGACCTGGCCAGTCACCGATGCCACGAGCGTTTCGGTGGGAACGGCACAGTACGTTTGCCTTAACGCCCTCAGTCCGCCGAGCTGTCCGGCAGGAGCGACCTTGTGGGGATTCGGGGGCGCCGGATTGTTGACCCAAAGCCTCGCGGCAATTCCAGGCGCCCATTGGATCTGGGCGCCTGGTCTTACCGGCGCGTCGCCAGGTGCCAGTCTCGCGAAATACTCATTCACGAAAACAGTCACGCTGAACGGAACACCGCTTTCGGGCACCGTATACATGCTCGCCGACGACTATGTCGAGCTGCGGGTCAACGGGACGCTTGTCGGGACCGTTGGCAGCATCGTCAACCAAGCGGCGTCGGGAGCTGGGCTGCCGGCGCTCGTATCCTTCAACGTGTTGCCCAACCTAGTCTCTGGCCCGAACACGATCAGCTTCACCGCGCAGAATGGTCCCGACTCGTTTGCGGGTGTAGTTAACGCTACCTACTCGCAGAATCCGGCGAGCGTCGTGTTCGGCGGCAATCTGACGTCGAGCGGCGTTGCTGCGGCGCCAGCGCTAATCCCAACTCTCGACGGCTGGATGCTGTTCGCCTTGGCCGGGCTGCTCGCGCTAGCGACGGCCTTCAATTGGCGTCGACGGCGCTGAGGTGGTCGCGCCGCGCCGATTCAACTGCACCGTCGCGGCAGCTCGCCCGCCCGCAGTCTGGTGGGTTCATATCCCACGGCGCCGCGCGAAATCTTGAACTGGTGATCAACCAAAAGAGGCGAGACCGCTCAGGCGCTCGCGCTTAAGATCCCGCAATCGCTGCTACTGCGCGCGGATGGCAACGAAATATTCGTCGAGCTCGTGACCGTTCAGTACGGCGAGTACGCGTTCCAGGCGCGCTGTCCAATCGGCCTCACGCAGAATGTTAATGGTGCTGGGCATCTCGTTGACGGAGCGCTCTTGCTACGCCCTAACGAATGAAGGTAACCGGCGACCCGCGGTCGGCGCGAAGCGCTGCCCACGGCCGCGTCCCATTGAACTCGGGTTGGGTTGCATTCGTCTCAATCCGCAATGAACATGGCCTCATAGATCAGAAGCGCCTCTTCTTGACTCCATTCCAGGATGTTTGAGGCGGGGCAGATCGAAATAACAACCTTGCGACCGGCGCTCAGCCTTTGATTGAGCATCTCGATCGCAGCGGGCGTAATACGCAGAACGACGTGAATCGGTTCGGGATATGAGTTTAGGCCGCCGACAATCGGCTTGCCATAGGCGTCCGTCCGCCTGGCGAGCTGCCCATCGACTAATCGAAAGATCAGCGAGCCAAATGTGCGCCGAAGTTGAGCCGATTTTGGTTCAGTCGTGATGTGCAGTTCCCGAGTTTCCCCGAGCTCGCCGGTCGATATCTTTAGTGTGGAACGCGTCGCCGTGAAGTCTTCGCGATGAACCGAGTACCCCAGTATCGGATGCGGTGTCGGAATTTCCGTCGGATTTGCCATCGCCATGCAACCTAACGAATCAAGGTAGCCGGCGACCTGCGGCCGGCGTGGCGATAGTGTGCGCCGGGCCGAATCCGGGGGCAACGAGGCCGTCCCGGCCGCTTTCTTGCATCGCCAAACGGGAATATGCTCTTCCTCGCCGCTGACCGAGGCGGCCTCAAAGGGAGAATTCAAATGATGCGTCGCACCTGTGCGTTGGCAACAGTCGCGTTTGCCCTGTCGCTGTTTTCCGCCACGGAACCGCTGGCGGTTGTACTCCCCCAACGGACGTTTGTTGCCTCCTTCGGAAACGATGGCAATCCTTGCTCGCTAACGCTCCCTTGCCGTGGCTTCGCAGCCGCCGTCGCCCAAACGATCTCGGGCGGCGAGGTCATCGTGCTCGACTCGGCGGGCTACGGCCCTGTGACGATTGGGCAATCGGTGTCGATCATCGCGCCGGCGGGTGTCTATGCCGGGATCAGCGTACCCGCGAGCGGAACTGGAGTCGCCATAATCGGGGCTGGCATCGCCGTCGTGCTGCGTGGGCTCACCATCAACAGCACCGGCGGGAGCTACGGCATTCGCATGGCGAATGGTTCCGAGTTGAACGTGGAAAACTGCGTAATCTCCAATTTCAACAATTTCGGCCTGTCCATCGAGACGGCGGCAACCGTAAACATTGCCGAAACCGTAATACGCGACAACCTTTACGGCATCGTCGTGGGTTTCGGCGCCACCGCGAACATCACGAATTCGCAGGTCATCAAGTCCGGTTTCGAGGGGATCGAGATCTTCGGCGGTCCGCCGTCCGCCACGACCAGCATTTTCATCGCCGATACGTTGGTCACCGGCAGCGGCACCGGGGGTTCGACCTATTGTATCGACAACTATGCCGTCGCGGGCGCGACGGGGAACATCTCCGCCACTCGGGTGATGGTGACCGGATGCACATATGCAATCTACAATGAGCCGAGCGGCGCCGGAACGATGACCGTCAGCAACAGCATGATATCGGGCAACGCCTATGCTTTTCTTCAGCAAACCGGGACGTTCAATTCGCTCGGCAACAACCATCTCAGCGGAAACGCCAATCCCAACTTCGGCACCATCACCATTATCGGCGGGCAGTGAGGCGCGCATCCGCAACGGCTTTCGCCATGATGCGAACGCACCGCCGCCCAGCATCCGATACTCTGGCGGCCCGATGATCTCCCAGTCGCGGTAGCGCTCAGCGATCGCACCGCGTTCAGCCTTATACTTGGCGCTCAGCTACCGATGGCGGGCAGTTTCCTCGCGGTGACGATCCGGAATATGCTCTCTCCCGCGCCGCCGAGTGAGCGGCCTTACCGGGAGACCTGAAATGCAGCAGCGCACGAGCGCTATGGTAGTCATCGCGGTTTCCCTGTCAATACTTGCCGTCACGGATGCCTTGGCGACGGCGCAATGACTGATCACACGTCGACGTACGTCCGCTCACGTCGATCTTCATGACCGCTTCGTAGAACCGTGACCGTCAGGATCGGGTCGAGAGCGCCGGTTCGGCCAGCCGATTCGATCGGCATCTTCCGGCCAGGAGCGCCGTTCACGCACTGGTCGCGCGGAGCCACGGTAAGACGACCCAATTGAATACCTTCGCCTCATCCCATCGAAACGCCAAAGCGACGACGGGATCGGAGCGCAGATAATTATTCGGGGAATCGAACGACAGCGTGATCGGGCGCGACATCACGTCGATAGAGGCGATAGAACTCCCTGTGATCACCTGGGCGCGCGCCTTCCCAGACAGCAACCCAGTCCGGCGCCGGCGGTGGCGCGCCGGTGGAGCGCCAACCCTGCACCAGTAGCGCCTCACACTGCGCGTCCAGGACGGTCTCGAGGCGTAGCGTTGTTAGCTGCGCGAAATACACCAGCAGGCCACGCTGCGGTTCCCCCAGATCCAGACTGGCCACGCAGCCGGCTTTCGGAAGTTGAGCGGCAAGAGAGACGATCATCGTTCTATAGCTCTTGCCCGCATCAAAATAAGGAACCCACAGCGTGGCAAGCAATGCCCAGCACAACGTCAAACCAGCCGCCCACTGCGTTAGAGCACGACCGGGAGATGCCGTCGGCTGAATAAGTACGAGCCCCGCCGCCAGCGTCGCGGCTGTGGCAAGTGAAAAGTGAATCCAAAGGAACCGAGGTGAAAACCCGGGCTGATATATGAGCAGCATGGACTGCAATTGGGTCGGAACTCCCGTTACGAGCGCCAACCAGCCGAGCCATATTGCAAGTGCAGTTACGCCTAACCCCCAGCGAGCACCCCTTGACATAGCTGTTGCACCGCCTGCAGGCAACGATAATATCCCCCGTGCCGCCAGCAGCGAGAGCGGCAGCATGATGGGCAAGAGATACAGTTCCCGCGAATCACTCGCTAGCCCGAGCACCGAGGCAATGACTGCTGTGAGCAGCGCAGGCAACTGCAGCTCCCGTCGCAAGATAGCTGTGTCCGACCGACGCCATGCCGACCACAGTGTGAATCCGGATAGCGGGAGCGCCGGAAGCGCGTACCAAAGCAGCGTGTAAGCGTAGAACCCCGGCGAGTTATGCGGCCCGATGTCGGTAAACCCCAGGAACCGGCCAAAGTTGTTGATGACGAACCATTCGTAAAACAGATCCGGAGACCGCGCATAGAGCGCGTACATCCAGACTGCCGCTGGAGGCACTGCAATCAGTGCCGCAACACAAAGAATTTCTACGTAGCGTCGCGTGCGCCATTGCGAAAATATCGGCAGTAACAACGCGGTCAGCGCTAGAAGGCCCGGGCCGAGCAGGCCCTTGGCAAGGAACGCGCACGCGGCTCCCGCCCCCAACAAAGCACTGGCACTCCAGAAAGTCCGCCGTGAGCGTGCAAGCCCGAGGATGCCTACCGACATGCCTGCGAGAAGCGCGACATCGGTGATAATTTGATGTAAGCGGACAAAGGTGCCCAGGCAACTGATAAACACGATGACCGTGATTGAAGCGTAGCCACGGCCGTAAAGTTCGCGGGCGGTCAGTCCGAGAAATAGCAGCGCAATGCCAACAAAGAAACCTGTCGCAATTCGGGCGGCATCGTGCATTGGAAGCAACCCGCCGAACAAATACGCCGACGCTGCCGAGGCGATGTAGAAGAGCGGCGGCTTCTCGACGAACGGCTCGCTGGCGAGGGTGGGAACAACCCAATCGTGATGATGCAGTTGATCGACCACGATGCCGAACGTATGCGCCTCGTCGGCTTTCCACGGGTCGTGCCCGACAAGGCCAAACAAAATCCATGCTGCAACCAGAACGGCGACCCACGCACCTGCAGGAAGCCCGATGACGTCATTGGCCGGGCCGACGGCGGCAAGTGATCGCTTGAAGTAGCTCAACTAAGGTCGTCCTCGTTCTAGCAGGGAAATTGCCACGCACTCGATTGGCGAGAGAGTTCCAGGAAACCAGTCGGTGCGGACGCCGGCAAACCGGCGGAAAGTCAACTCGGCGAAGCTCCGGCACAGTGACATCGGCAATGGCAATTGCCCTCGGCGCTGCCGCGCTGACGGGCGATCCATTATCGATGAGTCGCCTGACGATCAACTGACGGCTATCTGACGTTTGGCAACAGAATCGAAGTGGCTTTTAGGCAAAATGCACGCAATGCGATGACGATTCGAAGTGCGGGCCTCGCACTCGCTTCTTGACCCTCCGAGTGCACCGGCGTAGCGTTGCCCTGTCGATTCCAGATATCCGCCCGCGGAAGCGATAACTGCGTTCGAGGCAGATGCGCTACCAGTTCAAATTCCCTCGCACTGGATTTTTCACCTGTGCTGTGGGTGCGCTCCTGATCTGGGGCAGCGACCGGGTCACATTGCAAGGAGAACGCACCATCTACACGGTCAAGTGCGAGCGGGGCGCGTGGGTCGGCCTGCAGTGCACCGGACGCATTGTTGCCGGTGATCGGCATCGGTTTCGATCCAGCCGTAGCCGGAATGAAGTCCTGCACTGGATTGCGGGCTCGGGCGCGCCGTCTGAAAAGTTCACTGATTGCAAAGTGACCGACCGCGATAACTGGAGTTGCACTTTTCAACCCGGTCAGCCACGTACGATTACGTACGTACTTGCCCACGGCAGGCCGGTCTCCGGCGGAGTCGAAAGGGTTCTTCCTTGTCACGCCGTGGTGAAGTGGAAGTGGTGGGCCCTGCGCGCCGGAATCTCGGGATTCACGAAAGCGGACTACAGCAACGCGTCAACCCCGAATCCGCTACCGGGATCATGACCGGCCTGGGCGTTCTTCAATGACCTTCTTGACGATTCTGGTGCTCGCAGTGATTCAAGGAGTCTGCGAGCTCCTTCCGATTTCGAGCTCCGCGCACGTCATCCTGGCCGAGAAGCTGATGGGACTCGACCCGACAGCACCGGAGATGACACTTCTTCTCGTCATGCTCCACACTGGGACGATGCTGGCTGTCATTGTGTACTTTTGGAGATCCTGGCGCGAACGTTACTTCGCCTCATTCAACACATTTTGGCGGTTTACCAAGTTGGTGACAGTGGCAACGGCGCTCACGGGCGTAGTCGGGCTTGCGCTGATGGTGTTCATCGAACGCGTCATATTGCGCGGATCAGTGCATGCCGAAATTGAGCAACTCTTCGGGAATGCTTACGTGATCGCCGGCGGCCTGGCAACGGTCGGCATCATGATCATCTTCTCGGCACAGAAGCCCGCGAATGCATCTCGCCCGCTCGGCGTGCGCGAGTCAGCATGGATTGGGGCGGTACAGGGACTTTGCCTACCTTTCCGAGGATTTTCCCGTTCGGGCTCCACGATCTCGACGGGACTGTTTTTTGGCCTGGAAAAGGTGCGTGTGGAAGAGTTCAGCTTCGCCTTGGCAGTCGTGTTGACACCCGCCGTCATTCTGAAAGAAGGTTACCGATTACTCAAGGCGCACGAGGCTTCGCTGATTGCAGGCAACCTCTTCAGTATTGCCTGGCCGAGTTTGGTCGGGATGTTCTTCAGCTTCGGCGCCGGTTTAGTGGCGCTGAGATGGCTTTCGCGTTGGCTGGAACGCGGTCAATGGCACTTCTTCGGCTATTACTGCTTGGTGGCTGCAATCACGGTGTTGGTTGTCGATCAGCTTCTGCGCTGAGAGCGACGGCCATGGAAGTGCGGTGCCTTTGAAGCATTCCCCATAACCGCGTGGATTTTGAACCGCGCCTATTGGCCCGACCAATCAATCCGCGACCGCAATTGGAAGCCGCTGATAGTGAGCGACGCGCTTTGAGGCGACGGCGTACCGATTGCGTGACGCCGGGCCTGCGCTGGCGCGACGCGAACGGCCGCTTCTATGACGGCGTTTGTCAAGCCTCCTTGAATTCAGATGTTCAGTGGTTCAGTGGATTGTCTGCTCCTTGTGCGG
>Ga0209048_10007341_pt1 | contig 10200 bp, 7 predicted proteins | sample FrelakmetCRP12CR_FD_187146 | JGI IMG/M metagenome (GOLD analysis project Ga0209048, IMG submission 187146) | Freshwater lake sediment microbial communities from the University of Notre Dame, USA, for methane emissions studies - CRP12 CR (SPAdes)... | ecosystem: Environmental > Aquatic >... | reverse complement strand
CGCCATGATGGTGAGGTGAAGGATCTTCGCGGCGTCGTCCTTGTGACGAAACGCGTAGCGAAAGGCGGTCTCCCCGCGCTTTCCTTCGTCCTTCTGAAAATTGGGGTGGACCTTGACCGTCTCCGGAATGGCGCTCAGGACCTTCGAGAAATCCTTGTTCCGGTTGAACACTAGGATGGCCGCCTTGGGGGTCCTCTCGTTTCCCTTGCAATATGTGACGCTTGGAGATTGAGTCGTGGCCTGGGGGTGGACGGCCATGGTGTTGATACGTTGAGCATTTCTGTCCCTTGTTTGACCCCTCGGAAACCCGCGAAAATACGTGGTCGATCTTTGCGGCGGGCCGGCAATATCGACCCAGGATCCGTGCGTCTTTCCGGGCAGTTGAAAGTCGAACAGAAATCGTATTGAAATCAGCGAGCTGCAAGGTCACCCCGAGGTGGGATGCGGCTTTCCAGGCGTCACTTATTGCAAGAGAAACGAGAGGACCCCTGGAAGGGCATCTACTCGGCCGTGTCGCTGATCGGCTTCGTCGTGCTGATCCACGGGTTCGGCATCGCGCGCCAGTCAGCGCTGTCGCTGCGGACGCCGCCCGCCGCGGCAAAGATGATCGGCGCGGCTCTGACGCTGCCTGCGTTCATTCTGCTCTTCGCCGCGTACGTTCCCGGCACGCGGATCAAGAAGGTGGTAGAGCACCCGATGGTGCTCGTCGTAAAGACGTGGGCCGTGGCTCACCTGCTCGCAATGGCCGTCTGCACGATGTCGTTCTGTCCGGCGCGTTCCTCGCATGGGCGGTCGTCGACTTCCCCTCCTGCCGGCGGCGCGATCGGGCCGCGGGAACGGTCTATGTCACGGGACCACGATCGCGCGATGCAACCGCGGTCCTCATCGGCGGGGTCGCGTGGGTGGTCTTCGCGCTCTGGCTGCACGGCTGGCTGATCGGCGTGCGGCCGCTCGGCTAGCCGCGCGTGCCGATGTCTGCGCTCGCCCGCGTCGCGCTGGCTGCCTGCGCCGCCCCGGTGCTGGCCGCGTGTGCGTCGACGCGCGTGCTGTCGGTGCCGCCGGACCAGGTGATCGCACGCGTGACGCTCGCGCAGCCGCTCGCGGCGGCGACCCGCTGCATGGAGCGCGCGCTCGGCGACGCCGGGCCGGTCGCCGGCATTGCACCGACGACGCTGCGGGTGCCGATCGCGAGCGGCCTGCGGCTCGAACAGTGGTACATCTCCAGCCGCACGCACCAGCGCGTGACGTATGAGCTGCGGTCGCTCGATGCGCAGACCTCCGAGGTCGCGATCGGGCTGCTGCAGCAGCACGGCCAGTACGAGCGCGCCGACTTCGCCGGAGTCGCCCGCGCCGCGGTCGGGCGCTGCGTCGCATAGTCGGTCGCGGCGTCGGAACGCGAACGCATTGGTCAGGTCGCCCGCCTTCTGCCGTACGCCGGGCGGCGGCTCGAGTCCGAAGCGCCGTCGAGCGAGGCCAGTTGGGACTCGAGTTCCTGAAGGCGGTCATCGATTAGGATGGAACTATCCGGACGGCATCTCGAGCTCGGACGCCGCAAGCCATCTCGGCCTCCGCAGTGACTTCAGAGGAAGGGCGAGGGACTGCCTCTCGCACAGCGTCCTTCCTTTGCTCCTGCGGGAAGAAAAGGTCAAGCGCCTTGACCGCAGATCTCTCAAGCATGTGGTTGAAGACTGAGAACAGCCGGCGTCCATACAACGCCCAGCGCGAACGAGTAGGAAGTCAAACCGCCACAATCTCCCATGCTGCAGACGTCGGCGACCGGAAGAACCGCACTCTCGCCCGCGGCGGCAATGGCCCTCGGAGATCTGCCCCCAAGAAGAGTTTCCGCAGCTGCTGCGTCAAGCCGTTTGGCACCGCCCTATCGTCCGAGGGTTCGCTCTTGAGAATATTCAGGGCGATCTTCATGAACTTCCCGTAGAAGTACTGTCCATTGATCCGCACAGCATGCCAACCCTCCGGCAAGCCGCTCCTTTGCTCGCCCTTCCCGAACATGACACATAGGTTTCGTTCGCTTTTGTCAGCTGCGCCTTCGGCACCGCTCGCACCTGTCGGAATCACCGAGAACACGAACTTCCCGGGCCCAGGCCTTCCCCAGTAGGCGTTCAACTTCGCCGTTGCTCTGTCCTTGACAGCAGCTGCAAATAGCTCGTGACGTGCGTCGCCCCTCGCCGGCCTCGGTCCGATGTACCGAAATTGGCGGGTCTCTGCATTCCATTTGAAGAAGGGCGAGGGTCTGCCAATATTCCCGCCGACCCATGCATTTATCGGGTTCTTCTCAAGGTAGTTCTGCCAAACAGCAGCGCTGGCCGCTTCAACATCCTCCACGTCGGTCCCAACGACATCGCCGCGGTGACGCTCCTCGCTGAAGTATTCGCGGAAATAGCGGACAAGCTCGTCGATGCCCACCGAATCGGCGACGCGATCCGCCGAGCACATCGCGAGCACCACGACCATCTTGAAGGACTTGTTCATGCTCGTCGTTTCGACTTCGCGAAGGAAGTCGCCGACCTGACCTTCCAGCCACTGAGCATCGGCGGTCAAGTGGTCTGCTGCCCGAAGTACCTGATGCCACCGGTCAACCCCGAGACTTGTTCTGGCCGTCGCGAGGGAGTACCGCCCGAGAAGCTGCCATTCAGTCAGGGTCGGCGGGCGACCGAAATGCTCGGCGAGTTCTCGAAGGTCATCGAGAACCAGTTGCCTCAACGGGCTCGCGCCCTCGACGGTCTTCCGAAGTGTCTCCAGCGCAACGGGTTCGATATGAATCTCCACACCCTCGGGGATTCCGTTCGGCCGGACTCCTTTGTTAACCCAGCGCTTAATCACTCTCAGCGCGATTGCCGGATTCACACCCTGTGACAGATCCTGCCCGGCGAGAAACGGCAACTTGAAGTGGGCGTTTCTATAATTCCCAATGAAGTCGAGAACCGTCAGGTACCCCTTCTCTCGGTGCAAGCGCAAGCCGCGGCCAAGTTGCTGCAGGAAAACCACCATTGACTCGGTTGGGCGCAGGAACATGACAAGATCAACGGTCGGAATGTCGACGCCCTCGTTGAACATGTCCACGGTAAACAGGATGCGCAACTCGCCGCTACTGAGTCGCCTCACGGCTGTAACCCGGTCTTCGGAACTCGGGCCAGAATGAACTGCTGCCGACGGAACGCCGGCCAAACTGAAGTGCGCCGCCATGAAGTCCGCGTGATCGATGGATACGCAGAACCCCAAGGCCGCACGTCTGTCGTGCTGCCGGTACTTTTCGACAACGAGCGAAGCTCGCTCGGCAGTGTTGAAACGCACCGTTAGCTTGCTGGCGTCATACGTCTTGCGCGATGTCAACAGGTCATCCGTGTACTTCACGACATCGGCCACGCCGTAATACCTGAACGGCACCAGCCAACCGAACGCGATCGCCTCGAACAAACCTACCTGATAGGCCAGGTTTCCATCGCAAAGTTCGAGCAGATCACGGTTATCCCCCCGAAAAGGTGTCGCGGTGAGGCCGAGCAGGAACCGTGGTCTCAGCGCGTCCAAAACACGTCTGTAACTTTCTGCCGCTGCGTGATGAAACTCGTCGATAACGACATAGTCGAACCGTGCCAGTTCGGGCCGGCGCAGGTGCTCCGGCCGCGATAGCGTCTGCACCGATGCAAACACGCAGGTGCGATCGAACTCAGCTCGGCCCTCCATCACGAATCCGCGCGAGCGGTCTGGGTATGCCTGCTCGAAGGCGTCAGCGGCCTGGCGCAACAATTCTTCGCGGTGCGCGATGAAAAGAACGCGATCCGCCTCGGCAGAATCAAAGGCGGCGAGAAACGTCTTCCCGAGCCCCGTCGCCGCTACGACGAGCGCGCGGCTCTGCCCGTCTGACCGAAGTCTTTCAAGCTCCGCCAACGCAAGCGCTTGAACGGGTCGCGGCACAAGTGCCTGTCTCTCGGCAGGTCCAAAGGCCAATGCTTCCGCTACCGCGGCGGCGACAGGCTGACGGCGCGCCCGGTACTCAGCTATCCACCGGGAGCTAAGAACTCGTGCATCCTCGGACTCGAACAACTCCTCAAACCGGGTTCGGATCTCCGACAGTGGATAGCCTGGGTCAAAGTCCAGGACCGTCCACGTCCACTCGACGCCGTCGCGCAGGCCCATGCGGGAAATGTTTGCCGAGCCGATGAATCCTCGGCCACTGCCATCCGCGCGTTCGAACAGGTACGCCTTGGGATGAAAACTTCGGCGCTCGTGGCTGTACACCCGCACATCGAAATGACCGGCCCATCCAAGCAGGCGATCGAGCGCTTCCGGCTCCGTCACACCGAGGTAATCGGTCGTTAGAAGCTTGACGCGCGCGCCCCGAAGAAGTGCGGCTCGAATCGGGCCTTCCAATAGGTCCAGGCCACTCCGCATGACGAAGGCGACAGCGATTCGCGCCTCAACGCATGCGAGTAGTTCCTTGCGCAGTGCATCGACAAACGTGGCGCTACCGCCGACGTGAAGCCGCGGTCTGGCGACGACGGCATCCTGGAGGACGATTCCTGCCGCAAAACCACCACGGGCCGCCCGCTTCTCTGCGGCCCTGCGATCAATCTCTTCCGGTGAGACGCCTTTGAGTGCGGCAAGGTCGTCGATGACAGTCCGAAGGTCAGCGAGTTCATCGATAAGCTTGCTCCGAGCATCCCCCGTGAGGGCCTCGATCACTTCCTGAGTTTCTTCGACAAGCTTCAGGCCGAAGAATCGATCCAGCTCATCCGCGCGCGCGATGCGCGTCGCAAGCTCGCGGCGTTCGTCCGCAGCAAGTTGAGGAATGTGGTCCCGGATCAGCTTCTCGAGCATCCGCGGACCCTCAACGGCCCGACCAGTAGTCGGCGCGTTCTGGAATGATCCACCGCACGCCGCCGCGCGGATCGGGCGAGTCGCCAGCGAAACGCGGAATCAGGTGCACGTGCAGATGCATCACCGTCTGTCCCGCGGCATGGCCATCGTTGATGCCGATGTTGTAGGCGTCGGGCCCCAGTTCGCGCTCGAGGCCCGCACGGACTTCGGTGAGAAGCGACCACATCGCCGAGAACTCCTCGGCCGTCGCATCCGAAGCCGATGCGATATGCCGGCGCGGGACGATCAGCGTGTGGCCGGGCGAAACCGGGAACCCGTCGCGCAGCGCGATGGCGAGCGCGTTAGTGCCGACGACGCGGCTGGGATCGGGCGAGCAGAAGGGGCAGGCCTGGTTCATGCGGTTCAGGTGGCCATCGCCGCGGACACTAACACGCAGCGCACCTCTGCCGCGCGCGTACGATGCCGCCACCGCCGCGCGCAGATCGGCATCTTTGGGAGCGGTCAGCGAGGCTCACCCTGCGAGCCACCCGCGGTCAGGTTCCGCCCTGCTCAAACGGGCGCTGACAGCGGCGCGCAGCTTGAATCCGGTATCGTGGCTTCCGATGGAAGACCGGCCGCTGTACGACCGCTTCGGATGGCAATCGAGCCTGGAGACCTTCTCCCACTCTGAGCCGCGAGTCGTCCGCCTCCAGCTGCAGCAATTCGTCACAGACGCCTCTCCCGAACAAGTCCGCGCCTGGGATCAGTCCATCCCTTGGCTTCAGCGGGAATGCCGCGAACTGGAGGTGCGTGACGCCTCGGCACGCGAATACACGGCGATCCTGGAGTACGAACTGCCCCGCGACTCGCGTCGGCCGGACGTCATCGTCCTCGAGCGCGGTTGCGTCGCCGTGCTGGAGCTGAAGGGCGCCGTCTACCCCTCCCAAGCCGCGCTCGACCAGGCCTTGGGTTACGCGCGCGACCTGCGCGCCTATCACGCGGCCTGCGCGGGCCACACAGTAACGCCAGCACTCCTGGTGCGTGGTGGCGGCGCAGAGGCCGTCGAGCGCGACGGCGTCTATGTCGTCGGGCCCGAGGGGCTCGACTCGCTACTCGAAAGACTTTCGGCCTCAGGCGAGCCAATCATCAGCGCCCAGGAATTCTTGGCTACCGACGCCTATGCACCCTTGCCGACGATTGTCCAGGCGGCACGCGAACTGTTCTATCGGCGTGAGTTGCCGATGATCAAACGGGCTCGGGCCGCCACAGACCCCGCGCTGCAGTACATCTCCGCGATCGCCCGCGAGGCCGCACAGGCGCGCACTCGGCACCTCGTGCTCCTGAGTGGCGTGCCCGGATCGGGCAAGACGCTGGTCGGATTGCAGTTGGTGCACGCGCATTGGCTGGACAATCTCGCCGTACCGCGTGCGAATGGCCGACTGGCCTCACCGGCGGTGTACTTGTCGGGCAACGGGCCCCTGGTGCAGGTCCTCCAGGACGCGTTGAAGGATGCGGGCGGCGGCGGCAAGACGTTCGTCCAGGCAATCAAAGACTACGTGAAGCAGCACACCCGACCCGGACGTCCTGTGCCGCCCGAGCACTTGATTGTGTTCGACGAGGCGCAGCGCGCTCACGATGCTGAGCGGGTCGCACACGTTCACAACGCGGCGGTCGGGATGTCCGAGCCCGAGCACCTGATCGAGTTCTGCGAACGCATCCCGGGCTGGTGTGTGCTGGTCGCGCTGATTGGCAGCGGCCAGGCCATCCATGTCGGCGAGGAAGGCGGCGTTCCGCTCTGGTACGACGCAGTTCGACGCTCCGCCCGCGCCGCGGACTGGACAGTTCACGGTGCCCCGGCCTTTACCGAGACGTTCCGCGAGTTACCGGGCGCGACACGCTGGCATCCGGTGCTCAGCCTGGACACGGAAATCCGTTTTCACCTGACCCCGCGCGTGCATCAGTTCGTGGCCGGGCTGCTGGACGGCCAACCCGCCGACAACCTGCGCGCATTGGCCGATGAGTTGCACGACGGCGGCCACCGGTTTCTATTGACGCGCGATCTGGAAGTGGCGCGCTCGTATCTTCGCGAGCGGTATGCGGATGCGCGGTTTGCGCGCTACGGGCTCGTGGCGTCGTCGAAGGACAAGTGGCTGCCCTCCTTCCAGGTGGACAACACGTTTCAGACCACCAAGCGGCTGCGCGTCGGGCCTTGGTACAACGCCGATCCCTCTGATTCGCAATCCTGCTGTCGCCTGGACACGGTCGCGACGGAGTTCGCGTCGCAGGGGCTCGAACTCGACTGCGCTCTGCTCGCCTGGGGGTCAGACCTCTTGTGGACGCGGGAGAACTGGTCGATCGAGTTCGCTGGGAAGAACCGGCCGCCGCTCAAGGATCCACTGACGGTGCGCAAGAACGTTTATCGAGTGCTGCTGACGCGCGGCCGGGATGGGACGGTGGTGTTTGTGCCGCCGGATGCGAGGATGGACAGGACGTTTGAGCGGCTCAGGGCGGCCGGCATGCGCGAGCTCTAGGCTTTGCTCACCGCGGGCCGACCGCGGTGTTCACCCGCACCGTCATGCAGCGACGACCGCCTCGCGCGCAGTACGGCTAGCAGGCACCCTGATCTGTCGCGCCTCCCACGGCATCCCCTGCACCTGATGCCCCCACCGCGCCAGATCGATCAATTTCGCATCCGCGTTTACGAACAGCCCATGGAGCCGCTCGCTTTCCAGCTGGCCGAAGGCCCTTGGCCAGGCCAGGGCCTCAGATGGCGCGCCATCGAGCAGCAGATCCACGCGCGCAGGACGGTCCCCGCCCGGCAGATAGCTCAGCGTGACTATCGCCTCCATCGAATTGCTTTCCAGTAGTGACTCGAGCGCGATGCGCCGCGCCGCCATCGCACCCAGCCGGTCCACCTTGAAGAAGTCCTTGCCCGACCAAGCGCCGCCACCGATCGGCACGCCCGGGCCGTATGCATCCACGACCAGCTTCTTCCCCGACAGACCATTGTCACCATTGGGTCCGCCGCAGACGAACATGCCGGCGCCGTTCAACTGGATGTCCGGCAGCGGCCAGCCGGCGCACGCCGTCTCCACTGCCTCCTCGGCGATCGAACGCAGCAGCATCCAGTCCGAGGTCTCGTGGTGGTGCAGTGAGATCGACGCCAGCCCGGGGCGGAACGCGTCCGGCGCCCCGGTGCGCGTGCCGTGCACGATCACCTTGCCGTCCGGGCCCACGTGCCCCGCACCTCGCTCTCTTCGCAGACGATGCAGTTCGCGGCCAATGCGCCGCGCCAGCCAGTGCGAAGGTGGCAGGTAATCGGTGGTGGGGCTGCGCACCGCGTGACCGATGCAGATCGCCTGGTCGTCGCTCAGGTGGCGCAGTTCCGCTTCGCCCTCCTCGAACACGCCGATGCGTGTGAGCTCGAGCGCGTTGATGCGAAGTTCCTCGGGCTTCGGTCCCCACACACGTCCCGCGGCGTCGACGCCGTAGCCGGCGGACGCATAGGCCTCGCGCACGGCCTGGTGCAGTTCACCGTTGCGTAGCCGCTCCGCGATGCGCGGGTCGCGCACGGCGATGCGGCCGGTCAGCACGATGCTGTCGAAGATGCAGGCGGCCTCCAGCCCGCACTGTCCGCCCGGATCGCTGCGGCGGACGAAGTCCACCACCGCATCCACGGCGGCATCGCACAGCTTGTCCGGGTGGCCGGGCAACACGAACTCGGCCACTTCGTTCCGCGCCTCGACGCGGCTTGCAGAGCGTTTCGTCCTCATGTCTTCTCCAGTGCAGGAAGTTTCCAGACGCGGCCGTCGAGCTTCCTGGCGAATGAAGGGTCGCCTCGGGCGGAAATCACGGCCGCCACCCGCGTGCGCCGTTGAGCCAGCCGTCGCGCGTGTTCGCCGGGCACGTCGCCGACCCAGCCATCGGTGATGATCACCGCGCGGCCGACGCGGCCGTCGAGCATGTGCTGCGTGACGGGACCGATGTCCGTGCCGCCGGTGGTGGTGCGCACGCCGCGCAGCAGCTGCGGCAGGCTGATGTCCGCGACCTCGGTACTGAACAGGTGCACCCTGGAATGAAGGTACGCCAGGAGCGGATGCAACGCCGCGTAGATCAGGGGCAACTCGCCGTGCATGCTGCCCGACACGTCCAGGTACACGTGTGTGCGCTCGCGCATGGCGGGCTGCGAGTCCTGCAGGGTCGTTGCGTGCAGCAGCGCGGGGCTGCCCAGCGCCGCACTCAGGAAGTCGCAGCGCGCCGGGCGCGGCGCGTAAGGAAGCACGCTCGGCACCGGCCGCGATACAGGTGAGCCCCGTACGAGACCGAACTCGCCGATCGCTGCCACCGACAGCAAGGCGCGCCGGATCTGCGCCACGGCCTGCCGCTGCGCCGTGGCCTTCTCCACCGTGTCGCTCGTGCGCTCGTTGCCCTGATCCCGCCCCGACAGGCGATCGACCATCGGCCACTGCGCCAGGATCTCCCGCAGTTCGCGCAGCACGTCGGGCGCGATGCCGTCCTGCGCCTGCCGCGCGTGATTGCCCAGCAGTGGGTCGAGGTCGAACGACGGCCCAGCCTCGAGCAGCAGTTGCTGCAGCAGGCCGTACAGGTCCGTGTAGCTCACCGACAGATCCGAGTACAGCGCCCGGTGCACGTCGCCCGCCCGCCCCGGCAGCCAGCGTTCATCCGTCCTGCGCCAGCCTTCCGGGGGACGCAGCAGCGCTTCCGGAAACTGGTCGGCGCGGTAGCTGCGGCGATAGAGCGACGTCCAGCACGGCTGCGGGAACAGCCTGGAGAGCTGCGCATTGATCACGCAGTCGAAGGCCCAGTTCTGCACGCGCGTGATGCGGGGAAAGAGCCGCGTGTGGCCGAGCGCCACGTGGTGCAGTTCGTGCAGCACCAGCATCACGAGGTCGTGGTCAGTCAGGCACATCCGGTCCGCGAACTGCGGGTTGATCTGCAGCCGCGAGCGCTCGCCGAGGGTAACCGCCGCGGTGGGCACCGCGTCCGTGGCCTCGATATCCAGCAGGGCCAAGAGCCGCAGGAACGAGGGCTGCGTGACCGGGAAGGCGTCGAAGATGCGCTCGCGCAGGCGGGCGCTGAGGAGATCCGCGCTCATGTCGTCTCCCTTTCCGCTGCCCGGCCCGCGGATTCAGGCTCGTGGGTCCACAGGTCCACGGCCTCGCTCACGGAGGCTGGCGGGAGCGCGTCAGCGTCGCGAAGAAAGACGCCGCCTCGTCGGCGGGCCAGCACCGCTGCGGCAAGACGCATGCTGCGTGTGACGCACCGGGCACGTGCGCCACGCGCCGGCCGCACCAGCCCGAAGGCCGGCAGGTCGAGGGCGCGCGGATCGGCGCGCATGGCCACGTCGCGCAGCGCATCGAGCAC
>Ga0209048_10007340_pt1 | contig 10200 bp, 8 predicted proteins | sample FrelakmetCRP12CR_FD_187146 | JGI IMG/M metagenome (GOLD analysis project Ga0209048, IMG submission 187146) | Freshwater lake sediment microbial communities from the University of Notre Dame, USA, for methane emissions studies - CRP12 CR (SPAdes)... | ecosystem: Environmental > Aquatic >... | reverse complement strand
GTCAACACCTTCATCGATCACTCCTATGCCCGATGTATTAATAAAGATGCCGTCGCCCTTCCCCTTATTGACTACCTTTGTATCACCGGCTACGATTTTAACCCCTGCATTATGTGCTGCTTCTGACATAGATGAAAGTATCTTTTTAAAATCTTTAAGGGGGAACCCTTCCTCAAGAATAAGGCCTGATGAAATATATAGTGGTTTTGCTCCTACCATGGAAAGATCATTTACGGTTCCGTAGACAGCAAGTTCACCAATGTTGCCCCCCGGGAAAAAGACAGGTGATACGACATAAGAATCGGTTGTGAAAGCCATTTTCCCTTTGTTAATTGCTTTTAGTATTGCAGAATCATTGAGTGCTTTGAGTTCAAATTCAGGGACAAAATGCTCCCTTATAAGCTGATACATCAATTTTCCACCGCTGCCATGACCAAGCAGAATCCGCTCCATAATTTAATCCCTCCGTTTAAAATTCTCTATATTTAAAAAATCCATTACTAATTATATAATGTTAAATGCTATTTTAACATATTAATGGTCTCAGAATTGAACAGACATTGACTATAACACTCCCTGCTAATTTGCCATCCTTCGACAAGCTCAGGATGACACTTGTTATTCCAACCCTGTCATCCTGAGCTTGTCGAAGGATGGATCCGCCTTATAATAGTGCGGTTATGATTGATATTATATATTTTTCGTTATTATTATGAGACTCTTTCTTAATAGTAAAGCTATAATCACCATTTTTATCACATTCAGGTAGTGTCTCAGTTTGATTTTTCTGTTGATTCCCTATAGATATTAAGAAAACAATATGGCATAATTAATTTATGCCTAAAGGACCGCAGGGACAAAAGAGACCCGGTGATGTGATCGGGGCCGCTATTATGGTGGCTAAGGTTGCCACTGGCGAAATCGAAGAAAGACTTCCTACTGTTAAACGGAAGGCTGGGTTAAAGGGTGGAGAAGCCCGTTCAAAGAAACTCACACCTAAAGAACGATCCGATATCGCAAGAATTGCATCCGAAGCTCGTTGGAAAAAAACCGACCGCTAACTTGCTTTATCCAATTCCTCTGGAGGAGCATTCTTTCTCCATAAAATGTCGTCTGTAAAATCCATCGGGATTTGTATTGGTTCTTCTTTTGGGTGATTGCTATTCCAATGGTCTGCATCAAAAGAAAGCTGTACACCATCGGCAACCATTCCTTCACGACGCTTAAATAAGCTTTTAACCATGAGTTTGCGCGGAGTACGAGGGTCATCAATGTCTATCCAGTTCCATAAATGTGGTTGCGAAGTGCCCAACACGGGAACGGCATGGTTTGCGCGATATGGCTTTTTCGTTTTTTTATCATATCTTATTTCTTCACGGGCTGCTTGCGCGAATTCTTTAGCTAATAGGTCAATCGCATTCATGGGGACTGGTAATGTCCAGCCACTTTTCTCTGCAAATTGGGCGACTTCTCGCATACTAACTTCTGTCTTGCCAGTCTGATCTTTGTAAAACCGGATAAAACGCTGCATCTTCAGATGTTTTGTTTCCATACATCCTCCTTTAAGAACCGACCGGAGCAATGTTACCCCAACCGTCAACAAATGCGTTCGGTGCAATAATTGACCGAATATTCACTAAGTGCTGACGGAAGCGATCATATTTACCGGTTCGGTATTGTAATTGTCCAGCTATTAACCCAGGATGGATTTGTAGAGTACGTGCCATTCCAAGAATATCCTGTTCATAAAAGAATGGCGATTTACGAGCTATGAAAGAATCTATTTTTTTCTGAGGGACGCAAAATTCGACAGCAGCTTCATTAGCAATTCGTTCTTCGCTTGATAAGCTTTCGCCAGTACCAGCTTTTTCACCTTCAAGCTCTACATCCACCATCATAGCATTCCCCCCATGCCTCTTTATAACATGCTCTAACTCATGGCGAAGAACAAACCAGAAGTTGTCAATTCGATCATAACGTAATGACATGCCGATTACAGGAGAAAAATCATCAAGCCAGAAGCAGACACCATCAATCTTTGCACTCGATAGAGATTCGACGATAACATATCGAATCCCGCATTCAGATAATATTCTGGGTACTTTTCTTGTTTCTTCTGGTGCGGTAAGTAGATTTTTCAAAAGAGAAACAGCATTCTTAACGGCAGATGGTGAATACCTATGCACAACCATTTCGCCAGCAATCTGCTTGACGCGATAAATCCAAGCTAATTGTGAAGCTGTAATTGGAGTGAAAGTGTTTGTTTTCTTCGCTGCATGAGGAAGTATTTCAATTTCATCAATTGAATTGACATTAAAGAATTTTATTAAAGCAACTTCTACTTTTGGAACATCCCGGATATCATCAACATCTATTAGCCATCTGCGCTTAATCATCTCAGTTACTGGCAAGTCTCCTAAGAGATATGCGCGAGTAGCACGGGCTGGGTCTGGACGCGCCGTTATCATAGCTTTGGCAAGGTCATATTCCTTTTGAAGAGTCAAGAATGTTACTGCGGGAACGTTGAATACCTCACTTAAAATTATTGCCATTTCCGCGTTGACAGGTCTTTTATCTGAAATAATATGGTTAACGGCAGTCACATCTGCATTCAAAATTATAGCTAAAAGTTTTTGTGTCCATCCTCGCTCATCCAAAAGAAACTTTATTAATTGTCCCGGAGTTTTATAATTTGTGCTTTCCATAATAAAAAGATTATCACGGCACAATGGATAGTGTCAATATAAATATTTGTCTTTTTGTCAATATGAACTTAATGCTTGACAAATCGAAAGAAGTTCAGTAAAATAAAATTATGAATAAGTTGACGACATCGAAACGAGTCCAGATTCTCCAGATGCTCTGTGAAGGTTCTTCCATGCGATCTATCTCAAGAGTTGTAGATGTCTCCATAAACACAGTAACAAAATTACTGGTAGACGCGGGAGTCGCATGTTCTAACTATCAGGATAAGGCATTCAAGAACCTTACTTGCAACCGAATTCAATGTGATGAAATTTGGAGTTTTTGTTACGCAAAAGAAAAGAACGTACCCGAAGATAAAGAGGGAAAGTTCGGCTATGGCGACGTTTACACTTGGACGGCGATTTGTGCGGATACTAAGCTCATTCCTTCATGGTATGTCGGAAGGCGTGATTATCAATCCGCAAATCATTTTATTGGTGATTTAGCTGGTCGTCTTGCTCACAGGGTACAGTTGACGACTGACGGCCATAAGGCATATTTGCAAGCTGTTGAAGCTTCTTTCGGAAGTGAGATTGATTATGCACAGCTTATAAAGCTTTATGGTAATGAGGGTGAAGCAGAGAAGCGATACAGCCCGGCAGAATGCACAGGAGCGATTAAGGAGAGGATACAGGGCAATCCCGACATGAAGCATGTGTCAACAAGCTATGTGGAAAGACAGAACCTTACAATGAGAATGAGTATGAGACGGTTTACCAGACTGACAAATGGTTTTTCAAAGAAGGTTGAAAACCATTGTCATGCACTCGCGCTTTATTTCATGTTCTATAATTTTGTACGTATCCATAAAACGCTGAAGGTCACACCAGCAATGGAGGCAAGGGTTACGGATCATCTTTGGGATATTGAAGATATATTGAATCTTATTTCAATAAAGAACGAATTGCCAAAATTCTCCTAAATTGGAATTTAAAGAACTAATTAAGAAAGTTTCTTAGTTTAAATTTATTATTCATAGTACATTTCTGTTATGTCTATTTTTGTTTTAGAAAATAATGTTACAACCATATTGCTTTCAGGTTTAAGCGGAGTGTTGAAAGTTAGGATTGCAATATTATCCTCAATTCCTTTTTGGGCAGTAACCATATTTGCAGGTTGCCCTGCAACAACAAAATCAAAATCTCCGATAGCACCGTCACAGCTTATTCCAATTTGAGACATATCAGTTGTTTTTTTATTTTGGAAACTCGCCTGTAACGCATATGGCAAATCAATCTTATCTGATGTAAGGGCATTCTCTGCGATACTGATATTCTCATTAAGGGGAATCTTTGGTTGGTTAAGTTCAGGTGAACGATCTACGACAATGCCATCTAAGGTATGAGTAATAGTGCGGATAATTGCAGCCTTACCCGTTTGGGTTTGTTGTGTCACATGCTTTGGCATTCCCTTAATGAGGGGAATATCACGCTTTCGGAATTCTTTTTCTACGGCCCGTTCTACGGCTCGTTCTACGGTCTGTTCCATAAATTTTTGAGTTTCTTTATCTTCTTTTGCGGTTTCTTTTCCTCCAGTCGGAGGCTTTTTATTTCTTCCAGCGACAGGTGGCTGAATGGGTGTCTTTGGTTGTTCAGTTGTTCTTTCTTTGTCAGTAGGTGACTTTGGTTGTTCGGGCCAGATGTAATTTCCAAAACCAGCAAAGATTACAATGGTCATTACACTAACCAATATTCGAGCTATTAGAGTCGCATCCTTATCCCACATGCGAAGCAATTGTAAGGCAGCGTGAAGTCCGAGAATTGTTGCAATTGGTAACAAAATAATAGTTAATGACATCGTATTCTTTCCACTGGTTTGTAATAACAGAAGTACGATGGCAAATATTCCAGTAAGCGAGGATTCGATAGGCCACAATCGCATACAAATATACTATGCTTTTGCTCCCTCTGCGTCAAATTAATAATCATGGAAAAATCAAACTGAGACACTACCCACATTCAAAAGATATTTATTTATACTTCGTTAATAAATTATAATTAAAAAATAGGTATGTCAGAGAAAACAGATACTTTTGACCCCTCTTTTTTTGAAAAGCTGAAATTTGTAGAGGAAACGCATTTCTGGTTTCAGGTGAGAAGGAATTATATCTTTGATAATATTAGTAAGTTTATGCTGCCACCGGCAAAACTACTTGAAGTTGGTTGCGGAACGGGAAATGTTAGCAGCTTCTTGTCAAAAAAGGGATATGAAGTTACCGGATGCGAGTTCTATGATGAAGCTATAAAAATTAGCTGGCCAGGTTATGCAAAAGTCCGGGGAGATGCACGCAATCTGAAATTTGAAAATAATAGTTATGATATAGTATGCCTTTTTGATGTAATTGAGCATTTTGATGATGATGTCCAAACCTTGAAAGAAGCTATCAGAGTTCTCAAGCAAGGTGGGATTCTTGCCATCACTGTTCCTGCAAGAGAAGAGCTGTGGAGTGATTTTGATAAACAGTCATGTCACAGGAGACGATACACCAAGGAAGGACTTAATCATATTCTTATGGATCTAAAAGCAACCCCACTGCTAATAGATTATATATTCATGTCTCTTTATTTACCGATGAAATATTTGAGAAATAAAGATGCCACAAATAACGATCCCTTCAAAATTAACCCTTTATTAAATAGTTTTCTTTTAAGACTTTTAAATTTAGAAAGAATTATTTCGAAAAGGATCTCACTCCCGATAGGGACATCGCTTATTGCCATTGCTCAGAAGGAATATTAGCAGATGCATTTGATTTCTGAGAAGAATTAAAAATTGCCGACGGGGGAATAGACATGGATCATATGCCTATTCCCCCGATCTATGAACCCTGTCTTTTACGGCGGTATCCAAATCTCCGAAAGGAACAACGGCAGTTCTGCCGCACAAACCGGCCCTACCTTCACATTCCATCCGGTCAGGTTTTCAAGCTCATTCTTTAAGGATGAAGCAAGTCCCGGGAGGATGAGTTCCTTTACAACAAGCCTCTCTTCCATCCCTGCCATTGTCAGGGCATTTCGTATTCTCTCAACCGTCAGGGTTTTGTAAATCATGGACATATCAACTGTATGCCCCTCTGTATCAACAAATACAACATAAAAAGGACATACTGTTGTGCTAAGAACAGTAAGAAGAACCTGTTCTGTATATTCATTATTTCCGGAGATAAGCACCAGAGACCTGTCATCAGGCTGATTGATCTCGACAAGTCCGGTAACAGCCGGACGTGGATGAGCAAGCAATGGTACATCAGGCCATGATTCTTCAATCTTCCTGACTGCTTCAAAAACATAGGCCTTATTTCTGCCTATAAAAGAACATTCCAGAAGCGATCTTTTTCCTGTTTTTAATGCATTGATAAAGGCTTCACAGGAGGGAAACCCACACTGAACACAATCATTTTGATTTAGATACCTTTGAAAGTTTATTTTATCTACATATAAATCGGCAGTTGGCATCAAAGTTGCCTCTTTAATAATTTGTCAAGGGACTCTACCTCCTCTTTTGCCCTCCTCGAATAATAGCCCGCGGGTTCAATCCTGAGATACTCTTTGAGATGCTTTCTTTCGTTAATGAAATCGCGCCGTGCTTTATATATCATGGCAAGTCCATAATGGGCATTGGCAAAGTTCGGATCAATTTCGATGGCTTTGTTCTGATAAGCAAGGGCATTGGCGAGATTGCCAATATCGTAATATATATATCCGATATTGCTATAGGATGCAACATTTAATGGGTTTAATCGTAATGATTCCTGTAATTCCACAAGAGCAGTGCTAAAATTTCCTCTAAAGTATGCATCTACACCCTTTTTGAAATGTTCATTTGAACGATATTGTATTATTATCTTTTCATAAGCCTTTTTAATAGCATTTACTTCATGAGATTCGTTCATTTCCTGATAGAGAGTAATAAGGAGAGGGTAGGTGGGAGCATAGTTTTCATCCTTATTTAATGCTTGCTTGAGATAAATTAGTGCATTTTCCCTATCACCTTTTTTCAGGTATAACCTGCCAATATCGTATAATACACTTGCTTCCGGTTTTACTGATAATAATTGCCTATAATATTCTAATGCGTTATCTATATGCCCAAGCTGTTCATAAGCATACGCAATACCGCTATATGTATAGGTAAGAAAATCATTAACCGGGAAATCACGAATTTTTAACAATACTTCTAAAGCCTCTTTGAAAAAACCTTTCTCATTATAAGCATATCCAAGAAACATATATGCTTTTGAACAACCTGTTTCCCTAATATTTCTCATCAACTCATTCACAATATCATCTAAGTGTGAATCACTTTGCAGATTTTCCTTCAAATACTCTACTCCTTTAGCAGGCTTTACATATTTGTATTCATCCCTCCGTACGATTGTATCATATTTCCCCCCTCTTTTAAGATAGAGAAGCATTGTGTCATCCCAGTAAACGAGAGCCCATTGTGGATGCAAAAGACCCCATTCGACGCTCATAATGTCGGAAGATATGGGCGGAACTATTATCAGAATAGACTCAAATCCATATTGTCTTTCAAGATCGTCCATCATAGATGGGTTACTTTGAGCCATAAATATCCTCTCAAGTAAATTATTTGAGAGAAACCCTCTGCCATCGATAAACGCAAATCTTTTTGGAAAATCTCTCCACGTTATATATCCTCCTAACCCAAAGCTATTAAATACTTTGCCATAAATTCCATTTTTGTCCATGTATTTCAACGCGCCTTCCGGAAGTTGTGCAGATACTACACCGAATCCAAAAATATGCTTGTAGAGGTCCAGTGGATTTATTCTACCGTTTATAGCAAAGGGAATATAGAGAATTACCCACAGTGCTGCAATGATAATCAGGCTTTTTTTATTAAAATAATGGTTCCAGGACTTTAACTCAATACAGGCTGAGATATTTCTCGATATTATAGGGCCTGATACAATAATAAGAAGGAAGATAAAGCGGTATGATGAAAAAGCGAGCAATATAAAGGGGATTAAAAGCAAGAAATGAATCATAGAACCACGTTTCATATTAAATACAAATGTCAAAATTGCAAAACTTATATAACCATAGAGAAATGTTACAATCTTCCCCTTAGGCGCCTGAAGCTCTGTGATTTCCTGTTTCCACCAGTCTGAGGCAATTGTCTGGGCTCCCGCAGTATATTGGCTGACAAAGTAAGGACTTATGAGAGAAGCAAAAAAAGAAAGCAAAAAAATTAGCAGAATAATTTTCATCTGTGAAAGTGACGGTGTGTTCGAAAACTTAATTCCCTTTTTTTCTAAAATTTGTTGAAAAATACCGCCTATCAAAAATGCTGCAAACGGAACCACCATGAGTGGCAAGCTTGAGTGGCTATTTGCCCATATCATATGAACTAATGGAAGGGAATAAATATATCTGTTACTGCTGTAAAGGAAGGCATTCAAACTGAAAATACTAAAAGATAGAAATAACATAAGAAATGTATCAGGTCTTTCAAGAAAGCGATGTCTGGCCAAGACAACCATGGCAGACATGACAATAATTGCAATAAAGTAGTTCTGATAAGGTCTTAATGCATCCATTAAGAGAACATAGAATGCTAAAGTAATTATCATTACTTTAAGAAGAATCACTCCGTTAATATTCAGAATCGAATAAGCGAAATAGTTCAATAATCCGAAAAGCCAGTTTTTATAAGGGTATGGAGCGCTCGTAAAAATAAATGGTTCGTTGACAGGAATTGTCTTATGTTCACATATCCACCGTCCAAAACTAAGATGTGTCCAAATGTCCGGCGTTTTAACTTTTGTTATAGAAAGTATTGCTACAGATATGAGAAAAATTATGATGAGAAACTTTTTGTAATTAAAAGCATTATTCATTCCGAATTCAAATCGCTCTTGTGGTTGTGTTTCATTTTTTCTTTCTTCTTTCCAGAAACTCAAAATCTGCTCAAAAAGACCTGATACACTTTTGAGGTAATTACAGAATTCATCCGAATATTTTTTTTATTATATCATTATTCTTAAATATTCAGATACGTTACAGCAACCGTATGGGATAAGATTGTCAGTTTCTCCGAGTATTGAAAAAATTGCAGGCGTTCCTGTTACCCAAACTGCAGGCATTCTGAAAATTTATTGAGGCGTTTCCCTTATCATCAATAAGAGAATATGCTAATCCTCTCATAGCAAAAAGCTCTGAGTCATTTGGAATAATGCGTATCGCCTGAGAAAAGTCGTTTAACGCATACTGATATTGTTTAATTTGAGCATAGGCGCGTACCCGGTCCTTGTAGTATTTCCCTATGTACGAATTGTTCCGGATGGCCCTTGTGAAGTCTTCAATTGATTCATAGTAACGTCCTTGCATAAAATAGAGCCATGCGCGGTTATGAAACATCATGTCAGATTTCGGATATATTGTGATTGCCTGACAATAATAGTATTCGGCAAGATCATACCTGCCAATCTTCTGCAACAAATTTGCGAGATTATGGTATGCTTCATAGTACGATGGATTCAGTGTGACCTCGGATGTCAATAGTGGACACCAAACCTTTCATGCTGCCAGTTGTCCTGCATAGAAATATCTTTCATATACCACAGGGGATAGATATCCCAACCTTGCCTGTCGGCGCTGCCTGTTATAGAAGATCTCGATATATTCTGTAATGTCCTGAATTGCTTCCTGTCTGGTTCTGTAACGCCGGTGATACACAAGCTCCTGTTTCAGTGTTCCCCAGAAACTCTCCATAGGAGCATTATCATAGCAATTTCCTTTTCTGCTCATTGATGCTGTCATGCCGAACTGATTAAGAAGTTTCCTGTAATCATGAGCACAGTACTGACTCCCGCGATCCGAGTGATGTATCAGCCCCTTGCCCGGTCGCTTCGCTGCCACTGCCCGGAATAAAGACTGACTTACAAGGCTATTCGTTATTCGTTGTCCCATTGCGTAACCTACTATCTCCCCGTTGAAAAGATCTTTGTGACCGGCAAGATAAAGCCATCCCTCATCGGTAGGGATGTACGTGATATCACTTACCCAAGCGGTATTCGGCATGGCTACATCAAACTTCTGATCCGGTAAGTTCTCAGCTACCGGAAGCGTATGTTTTGAATCGGTTGTGGTTTTGAATTTCTTTGTCTGCTTACAGCGTATGCCAAGCTTCTTACGAATACGCTTGATCCGGCAAACTCCCACTTCGACGCAGTTTTCTGCGAGATCCTTCTGTAATCGCTCGGCTCCGCATACCCGACGTGTCCTCTTATGCGCCGCCTTAATTTCTACTTCCAGCCTGGCATCTTCCTCTGCTCTCTTCGAAAGCGGTCTGCTTATGTAGGCATAGTATCCGCTTGCCGATACATCATATATACGGCACATCATCGGCACCGAATATTGAAGTCGCATCTCTTCCATTAGCGCGTACCGGGCAGCGACTCCTTCGCAAAGTACGCGGCCGCTTTTTTTA
>Ga0209048_10007339_pt1 | contig 10200 bp, 11 predicted proteins | sample FrelakmetCRP12CR_FD_187146 | JGI IMG/M metagenome (GOLD analysis project Ga0209048, IMG submission 187146) | Freshwater lake sediment microbial communities from the University of Notre Dame, USA, for methane emissions studies - CRP12 CR (SPAdes)... | ecosystem: Environmental > Aquatic >... | reverse complement strand
CTTATTGGTCATAGGGCGAATCCGGATTTCTTTAGGCTCAACTCCAATTCGTTTCGACCAGGAAATTACTTCCGCCTTAAAGACCTGGCCGGGGATGATCTGTTCAAGGGTTTGCCAAAGGAGTTTTTGGTCTGGGAGTCTCACAATGATGAGGTGAAGGAAGCACCTAATTTCACTGTTCTCGCTTTGTCGGAGAATTGTAGGATTCAGGCTGTAAAACACTGGAGCAAGCCGTTGTACGGAGTGCAGTTTCACCCTGAAGTGAATAACACTGAGCATGGAGAAGAGATTCTGCGGAATTTTGTAAGAACCGTCAAGGTTGAGCAGTAAGAAAGGGGCTTATCCTCTTATCATGGTGAGGATCATTTTGAACCTCTTAACGGCTTTCAGACTGTGCGGATGATTAGCCTGCATGACAATCGCTTCACCTTCTCGCAAGTGGTGAGTTTTGCCTGAGATGGTTATTTCCGCTTCGCCGTCGATGATTTGGACCATCGCGTCAAACGGTGCTGTATGTTCGCTCAGCCCTTGCTGTTCATCAAATGCGAATAGTGTCACTGTGCCTGATTTCTCGTCGATCAGCGTTTTACTCACGACTGAGCCTTCTTGATATTCTATCATATCTTTCAGTCTGGCTGCTTGTTCGGGGAGTTTCTCGACGTTTTCTCGCTTCTTGCTTTTGCTCATGATATTCTTCCTCTAAACCGGAACTGTGGTGGCAATTCAGTCAGGTTTTCTGGGTTTTTTCCATTCTTGAGAAAATGCACTGTTGATCTGGTGTTGGGCATTCCATGGCTGGGTGATGTAGGCATTTTCTCCTTTTGGTTCTTGTCTTGTTTGTCATTGAGGCCACTGTCGCCTTGTTGCTTTGCCACTCTTTCCTTGCATGTTTGCTAGGTGTGACATGGATTTTATAGTTTCCTCTTCTCTGCAATGCTTATGCTTTTCCCAGAAACTTTTTTATGACGTTTCCACTATGCCATTAACCATTCGGGAAAGGAGTGGAGCTTGCATGTTTGTTGGTATGGATCATGTTGGAGTTGCTGTGAAGAGCCTCGATGATGCTATCCGCGTTTATCGTGACGCTTTGGGATTTGAGCTTAAAGGCATTCATGTCTTAACAGAGCGAAAAGTCAGAGTTGCCTTCATTTCTGCAGGTGGCAAGACACAGATCGAGCTTTTGGAGCCACTTGACAGCAATAGTGCCATTGCGAAGTTTCTTGAAACTCGTGGTGAAGGTATCCACCATTTTGCCGTTGAGGTGGACAACATTGATGCTGTTCTTGCAGAAATGAAGAAGAAAGGCGTTGCGCTAATCGATGAGCAGCCTCAGATGGGTGCTGAAGGAAAGAGAATCGCGTTTGTTCATCCCAAGAGCACCAAAGGAGTGCTTATGGAGCTTGTCGAGAAACCCAAGCGGTAAGACTGAACAGTGCAAGCAAACATAGACTTAAACAAGCTTCTCGAAGGCTTAGATACCAAACGTGTTGGAAGAAGCGTTTTCTTCAAGCGTTCTGTTGCTTCAACGAATAGTTGGGCAAGAAGGTTTGCGCGGCTTGGTGCTTGCGATGGAACCGTTTTCCTTGCTGAGTCTCAAACTGCTGGACGAGGAAGACTGAAGAGGAAATGGGTTTCGCCTGCGGGGGGATTATGGTTTTCCGTTGTCCTTAGACCTAAGCTCAAGCTGGCAGAGGCGTTTGGGCTTGTTTTTGTTTCGAGCTTGGCTGTGGCTGAGGTTCTGGAAGAGTTGTACGGGTTAAAGACGCAGGTGAAGTGGCCGAATGATGTTTTGGTGGATTCGAAGAAAGTCTGTGGAATACTTGCAGAGACGAAGCTGGAGAGCAAGAATGTCGAGTATGTTGTGGTCGGGGTAGGCATTAACGCGAACTTTGGAGTGAAGTCTTTACCAGAAGATCTATGGAAGACAGCGACTTCGCTTGAAGATGAACTTGGCAGAAAGATTGAGTTGGAAATGCTCTTTGAAGCCTTGCTGGAGAAGTTGGAAAGACTATGTGATGTTTTTTTGGAGAAGGGTTTCTCTGTTGTTTTGGATGAATGGAAAAAGCACGCTGGCTTTCTGGGCTGTCCAGTGGAGGTAGTAAGCATGGATGAGAGATTGGCTGGTTTGGCATTGGATGTTGATAGTAGTGGGTCTTTGGTTTTGAGGCTTGGGGATGGAACGGTGAAGCATGTTTTTGTGGGAGATGTTGTGCTGCGATCGGAATAAGGGAATGCTGACGAGTTTTGATCTGATGTATTCTGCGTCTACTCTGTTTTTCCTGTGATGTTGAAGCCTCTTTTCTTCAGTTGGTCAAGCAGTTCCTTTGGGTCTGGGTACCATTGTCCCCATTTTCTGCAGATATGCTCGGTCCAACTGTAGTTGTCATAGGTGAAGGTTTCCTTGCGGTTTTTTTCCAACGGTATCTTGGCCTTTGCTTTTCGGTAGTAGTCTTGAGCGAGGTATCCTTCATCCATCGTTTTCATGGCTTCTGAAATCGCTTTCTGGCTTAGCTTTGGGTATTTGTCTTCGAAGAGAGTGAACTCTAATGGGTATCGTGGTCTCGTGTGTGGGTCTTCTGCTGGGTATCCCATTGCCAACTGCACGAGTGGGAAGACTTTCTTGGGCAAATCATATTCCTTTGCGATCTTGTCGGCTCTGTATGGTGCGGCTCCGAGGAAGCAACTGCCGAGTCCGAGGCTTCTTGCGGCTGTCACCATGTTTTCTGCCATGTATGCCGCGTCTTGTACTCCGAAGAGTAGCAGTGTCAAGTCGTTGGTGGCTAGTTTCCATTTTCTTTTGGTCATTATTTTTTCGAACTTGTGAAAGTCAACGCAGATCGTGAACAGTAATGGGGCATTCCAAGGGTTACGTTTTCTGTTTCGTGATAGTAGTACGCTGTAGGATTGGGAGGCAAACGGCGCTTGCTGACCAGCCCTCACAATTGCCTCTATGACTTCTTCGGAAGGCACGTTCTCTGTGTATTTTCGAATTGACTTATGAGCGAGCATTGTCTGAATTACAAGATTAGATTTCATGATACAACCTTCTTCTGCTGATGTGAATTCGAAATTCTGCAGATTTATGGTTTTCCTATGCGGCTATGACATCACATTCTTGAACCGTTCGTGGACCAATCAGTGGTCTGAACTTTTCTAGAGCAAGGCGAAGATTCCGAGGATAAGACACGGAAGAAATCAGGAAATTGAGACGCTGATTAATGAAGAAGCTATGCTTTTAAGTATGTACTTGAGAAACGAGAAGGATTGGATTCCGAGAATAGCAATTACACGTGATTCTGTTTGAACGACTTATTGGATTTTCAGTCTCTTTACGAAAGTCTTGAGGAGAAGGCACTCGATTACAGGCATCTTTCAGGAATCTCCAATTTGTTCCAGAAAATCAGAGACAGAATGCATCTCGAGCAGAAGCCTGACGAAGAGGCTAAAGCTCAATGGGAAATGGATGTTTTCAATTTTACTATTGAGTCAAATGTCGCTAAACCAATGTTCACCTATGATAGGTTTAACGACCAAACTTATGAATACATAACTAAAAGGTTGGGAGCGACAGAAAACCCATTACTTAAAGCTAGATACGCCCACATCATGTGGTTAAGCCCAAAGAAACATGGCAAATTTGCAATAATAGCAATTGATGCTTACATTAAGCTAATCAGACTTTATGAAGACAAGGATAAGAAACAGCCCACTGAACACTATGGCTTGGATATAGTTGAAGCAATCAGAAACGCATTAAACCTAGCTAATAACGTTGGAGACGATTCAAAGCTGGAAGTTATCAAACAAGAAACCAAGAGATTGATTTTTGATTTTAATAGGGCTAGCGACTCATTGTTTGCTTTAAGAGCTAACTTAATTGGTCTTATGCTGGACAATAGCAGAATATTTGCCGTTAAGGATTTCGACGGGCTAAACGAGTTATGTTTGAAGTATTCCAAAGACCTTAAAGATTCTCACAAATCGATTACTATGCTGGAATTGGGTGGCAAAATAGAACTGAAAATTGGCGTATCAACAGCCAATTGGAAACTTCTCATAGCTGAACATTATGAAAGCATGATGAATGCTCATATTCAAGGTAATAAACTGGTAGCTATCCATTTTTGCGAGCTAGCTTTGAGATATTATAGAGAAGTCAATGAACAGAAGAAAATTGACGAACTTGAAGAAATTTACAACCGTTTTAAAGATGAAGCTGAGCTTGAAGAGGTTAAGGTCGAGATTGACCTTAGCAAATATGTGCAAGAATGCAAAGAGATAGCTGGAAAAATAGTGCCGCATTCAAGCGAAGAAATCATTGCCTTCCTAATTAGTGAAACGCCCAAGCTTTCGGAAATAGAAAAAGTTGCCAAGGAGGTTAACAAGAACACAATACAAAGGGTCATTCCGCATGTAATGTTGGATGAGCGAGGGCATGTTGTACAGCATTTCAACACTGAAAAGGAAATTGAATTCTATGAGACACTTCAGCAATACTCGATTTCTCTGGAAAACCAATATGCGGTTTTGATGAATACTATAATATTAGAAGCAATAAAAGAGAAGAAGCTTGATTTTACTTCAACGATGAACTTCTTCGTACAGCATTCATGGTTTGGCAAGAAGCTCAACAGGAAAATCCAAAATAAGGATGTGGCTTATAACTGGCTAAGTTTGATTGCGCCTTCAGTGGAGGAATACTTCTCGCAAATGGATTATCTCTTATCTACTGGCAACCATCCAAATTTCGTATTATGTTTTGATTCACTAATCCTGAAAATTGAGGGCTTGCTTAGAGACCTTTGCAACTACTCTGGAATCACAACCTTTGTTCAAAGAACCGATAAGCAAGGAAGGATAGTCTACCGAGAAAAAGACCTAAACGCATTGCTGCACGATGAGAAAATGAAGACATTGATGGGAGATGACGATTTATTCCTTCTGAAATTTGTCTTAGTAGAAAAGGCTGGTCTAAATCTGAGACATAGAACCGCTCATTCGCTCTTGTTCTTTGGGGAATATGGTCTTTATTATATGAACCTGTTATTCTTGCTGTTACTAAAGATCGGTAAATTAGATTTTATGAAGAAAGAAAAGAGCAATTAACCATTAAGCAGACTAGAAGAAAACCCGATTTCCAAATCAGCGCACGCTGTTTTTTTTGGATTTGGGGGTAAAGTTTTATGCACACACAAAATCAGCGCGCGCTATGTGGGGGCTGACAAAACCTGCGTGATTGTAGAGAAGAAAGAACGGTAGAAGAAAACTAGGTAATTTTGGGTTTACTTAGGTTTTCTGAACACTTGAATTGCGACGGCAAGCAGAATTATCAGACTGATAGCTGAAAGGGCTAGGGCGCCGATACTGTAGTTAACCAAGTTGGCTTCAGAACCCTTTATTGCGTCATTGGAGCTTGTTAGATTTCCAAGGTTTGTTTGGATCGAGCCGAAACCATTGCTTAATTGGCCCAGTATGGTCTGTGCGTCGAGACTTGGCCCAGCAATAGTGAATGTAGCTTGGCCTCCGATTTCACAAGGCAAATATGTCGGTGTGTCTTTTGCGCCTACATATCCTCTGATGATGTGTTGGCCGACTTCCCCAACAGCATTGAACCTTATCGTAGCGTTTCCTCCAATATCTCCTCCCGTGAACCCTGCAGTTACAATTGGTCCCTCGGTCGCAAGGTGCGATGTGACGAATCCCCACATCGCGTTGTCATATGTGAGCTTAAGTACTGTTGTTTCGTTTTGGGGGTTAAGACCCATCACGAATGCGGCTGTTCCCAAAGGTGCTCCGTAAACGTTTAGGAGTACCTGCTGACCATCGGTGTAGTTTGTCGGCTGAGGACTCAAAGAAATTGTTGGGATAATAGTGAAGGTGGCATTAGATATTCCTGTACCGACGCCGTTTTGAGTGGCATTCACGAAATGGTAGATGTCCGAAAAGTCATAAGGCGCCACGAACGTTGTGATGAAGCTACCGTCCGAACCAACAGTTACGCCAGCTTTTATTATATAATAGCCCACATGCCCCGCGCGCCCAGGTGCGTCAACGATGTATCCGAACCAGTACAGGTCAACAGTGGCTCCAGGTGCGAAATTAGTTCCGTTGACTGCGATTAGTGTGCCCACAGGGGCTGCAGGCGGGAGAAGCGTGATTGCAGGGTCAACAGATGCGGCCTTAGTTGGTATTATGATGAAGCTGCCCATAGACAGTGCCAAGATAAAAGTAAGGAAGATCGTAATGGAATTGCATTTGTGATTGTTCATTCTTTTTTCACCTCCGAGTATCGCATGCAAGAATGCAAAACGTATTCTTAAGCACGTATCGAATGATAGCTATAGTACAGATTCGCATATAGTGGCTGTGCAACTATGGGTAGTGGCCTTAGCCAGCTTAATTCTTGGTCATCGATGGGGAAGATGTGGTTTCGACGCCGAAAAGATGGTTATGTGGACGATTTGTTTTTCTTCAACTTCGTGGAAAAACTTTCCTAGGAGCGCCTTTAAAGCCTGAGCCTCCATGTAATAGCCCTTTTCCGAGGCTTCATGCTCATATTTCTCTACGAAGTCACCTATCGACAGAGGGTCGTCGTATTCATGCACGAGAATTGTTGGCATTACTATTGCCAATGTTCCACCCTCCCTTACTACCCTATACCACTCTCTCAAAGATTTCTCTAAAGAATCCTTTTCTGGAGCTTCCGCCACAATCGCGAGATCAACGTAGCCATCTCTCAACGGAATATTATCGTAGGTTCCGTTCAAGAACCACAAGTTGTGAAGTTTGAGGTCTACACTCAATGAGGCTGGTTTTACAAAGTATATCTTCGCTTCGGGCATCTCATCGTGAAGGTCGTGTAATATTCTCTCGTGTATTGCCTGGTACGTTGGAGAAATGAATGCGATTTCTCCTTTTCTATCTACGTTACTGGACAGGAGCCTACAGATGCTGGTTATTGAATTGACCTTAGCAGGTAGAGTGAGGAGGTACTCGCTGTAGAACTCGTGAACGGTCTCAATGGCATCCAATAGAATCTTCTTGCGTTGCTTCTTTCCTTTCTGACCGAGCCTGTACATCCTTTTTCGAGGCCCAAGCTGGCCCTTCTCCCATCGACCCTCAAGCAATCCATCTTTGGACATCTCAGTAAGAACTCTGTACAAGCGACTGATACCAACCTCAATCTTTTCAGATGCAAGCTCCCTGTGAACCTCATAACCGTAGAACTCTCTACTTCCAAACATCCTCAATATGATTCTCTTAAGATTCTCTGTTCTCATAAAAGTCTCTGCACATAGCCTCAGCGGTCGCACGTTATATGCAATTCGGTACTATAGTTCGTGTTCAATACTACTTAAAAGCGCGCGCGAGTTTTCAGCTAGAACTGACCCAAAATCGAAGGTGGAAACGTTTGATGGAGAGGAGACTGGTTCCGCAGAAGCCTCTTGCTGAGTCTTCTTTGTGCGATTCAGGGCGCACTAGGTTAAGAAAAACAAAAAAGTGTTTGCTAGAGCCGGTATGAATCTTGGGAGGAAGTCGGCAACAACTATGCGATCCTGAAAGTTCTCTATAAGCACGCAGATTCTTCGAAGAGAGAGTCTTCATCACACGACGGCCAAGTAGGCCATCACAAATACAATCGCGATCTGGAATATTGTCTGACTACCAGCAAAGTAGATGTTTCTCATGCCAAGTTTCACAACCTTCTCTATGTTCGGGTTTGCCTTCCTGAGCTCCAATAGGACGCGAACTTCATTAGGCAATATCAGGCCAAAGCCTTGAACCGACAAGATAGCTACGATGATGATGGCTATGATTATTGGTGTGGAGAAGAAACTCAATCCCAAACGACCGGCTAGGTAGATTCCAGCAGTTATGCCAACCGAGGCCAACCCCGGCATAAAGAAGAGCATCATAGGCACAAGCTTCTTTATAACCTCAGCGCGGCTTTGCGGGGAGAGACCACGCATCACCCTGCTCATCACAAGACCCATGAACAAGTCTATGCCCGTCCAAGTTCCGGCGATGAGCACATGAACATAATTCAACAGAAGGAGACTTCCACTCAACAACGCCACGATTAATGCAACGATGGGGACAGCCAAAGTCAGATAGGCACTCGGTCCTACGATTGCACTGGTCTTGCTACTTAAAGTTGATTGATTGATCGATCGACTTGGAGGTTTTGTCATATATCCTTCCGCGTGCTGAGCTACCGATACCTTGTTCTACCGCAACTTGTATTTGGAATTTTCGATACCGACCTACGCGCCCTCGTTGCGCGCGCGCAAGAGAACTGACAAGAGTAAAGATTGCATATCCGTACTAAACTCTAGTATTAAATCTGTATTTGTTTCATGTTTTATCTGGTGATAATGTGGGATTCAACAAAAGAGCGGTTATAGGTACAATTGCCTTGATCGCCATTTCGATGTATCTCGCAATGTACGCTTTTGAAGCGCATACCATAGCTGCAAGGTACATATCCAGCGACTCTCATGGTGCAGTCTTCTGGATTAATGGACCTAGTGGCTCTTTGTTTCCTTGGCCAAGAGAGCCGGGCATGCTGGAAGTACTTTCCAGAATCAACGATGTTGACTTATTCATCTACACATACTTGATCAAGACTTGGATGCTGGCAGGGTTGTCAGCGCTTGCCTGGGTCATTACAGTCTTGTTTGTCTACAAAGCTACCAAACACGACAATTCCTAAGAGTTGGAAAGAACTAGGAGATTGTAAGGAGATAGACCTCGTGTGCACGAAGTGCACATTATTGGGACTTTGTTTACTGTTTCTATGATTTTGCGGAAAAGTTATAGCTGACAAACGTCAGTTTATTGGAATTGTGCATATGAATTGATCACTGACAGAGTCAGAGCAAGTTATTGGCTTCTCCTTATCTTATTGGCAGATGATTCTTATGACGCAGATAAGCAATGAAGAACTAATTGAAAAAGCGAAATCTGTGCTCAAACCAAGAAAGATTAAACACGGACTTTCAGTTGGGGACGTTGGATGTGCATTGATTACGGATAAAGGCAACGTCTACCTTGGCGTCTCTATTGACACTTGTTGTGGTATGGGATTCTGTGCTGAACACAGTGCCATTGCTGCAATGGTTACACACGGCGAGCACATAATTAAGAAAATTGTAGCAGTTGTTGAAGATGGAACACCTATATCTCCGTGCGGAAGATGTAGAGAATTCATGCATCAGATTCATGAAGAAAACATCGATGCGGAAGTTGTTGTCGGGAAAAACAAGTCGGTCAAGCTCAAAGACTTGCTTCCACTTCCTTGGGATGCCAAAGGCTAGCTCTTACATATTCTTAAGCATTGAAAGTCTTTTGTCTGGTTTCATTGAAGGAGCAATCCAAGGTCTCAGACAATGGTAATACGGTCACAGTTTTGGTTGGATAAAACTTTACCCCAACACACACTTCATCTGTTTAGCTGACCATGACCTTCAGCTTGAAATCCAATTCCCTAAGATACGTGCTACTTGTTGTTATTATTGACTCAAACCCGAGCTTTCTCCAGAACCCCTCAGCTTCCTTATTGCCGATAATGTATCTCACAGTCAAGTCTTCAGCCTTGTTTGAGTTAAAGAATTTACAGAGTTCCTTCATCAAGCGTCTTCCAACGCCCTTTCTTCTAAACTGCTTCAAGACGTACATGAGCGAGACATGACCAACAGTTGTTGGCATATGGTCACTTCTGCGCGTAACTTCGCCTTGGACATACCCTATTATCTCGCCATCTGCTTCAGCAAGCAATACATGAATGTTGCTGTCCGCTAGGTCATTCTCAACTTTCTGTTCAAGAAGCTTCTTTCCCTCTTCAGTTATTCGCCAAATTAAGGGGTTCGATTTTTCTGCGTGCTCCTGTGACAACAATCTTAGCTCAACAATTCTCTCCACATCCGAGGAAGCCGCTCTTCTAATTGTGAGGCTATTCATAGGATTCACTTGAAAGGGCTTGGATAAAACTTTACCCCCAAACCCAAACATTTACGCTCCCTACCAACCACTTACTCTCCTACACTCACTCACATACACTCACAGTGCGCGCACGCGCAAAAAAGGGAAAGAAGGGTAGTTATTTCCCCTATTTCAGCAGTTTCATAGACTCTTCCAGAGTCATTGCTACTTTGAATTCACATGTGTCTTGTGAAGCAATCCATTTCATGATTAGTGGTT
>Ga0209048_10007338_pt1 | contig 10201 bp, 7 predicted proteins | sample FrelakmetCRP12CR_FD_187146 | JGI IMG/M metagenome (GOLD analysis project Ga0209048, IMG submission 187146) | Freshwater lake sediment microbial communities from the University of Notre Dame, USA, for methane emissions studies - CRP12 CR (SPAdes)... | ecosystem: Environmental > Aquatic >... | reverse complement strand
TCACTAAGTACTTCCGCCATCCGGGGGCGGGCATTGTAGTTGCTGGACATGGAAAAACCGTAGGCCCCGGCGCTCATCACGGCCAGCAGATCACCGGCCTCGGGCCGGGGCAAAAGCCGGTCTTTTCCCAGGAAGTCTCCGCTCTCGCAGATGGGACCGACCACATCGGCCGTTATTTTCCGGCGCCGCTTTTTAACTACCGGCTGGATGAGGTGGAAGGAACCGTAGAGGGCCGGCCGGAGCAGGTCATTCATCCCGGCGTCCACCACAATAAAATTTTTCTCCTCCCCTTTCTTTAGAAACAAGACCCGGGTGACTAAGATCCCGGCATTCCCGACCAGGACCCGACCCGGTTCCAGAATCAGGGTATACGGTCCCCGGCCCAATTCCTGAATGATGGATCGTGCGTATTCCCGCGGCCGGGGAGGTTCTTCCTGGTCATAGGTGATGCCCAGACCTCCTCCCAGATCAAGATAGCGAACCTGAATTCCCAAATCGGTCAACTGCCGAATTAATTTTTTTAATTTTCTGACGGCCTCCAGAAAGGGATCGGTCAGCAGCAATTGGGAACCGATATGGCAGTCCACCCCCCGGATCTCGATATGGGGCAACTCCCGGGCCAATCGATATTGATGGATGGATTCCTGGATATTGATCCCGAACTTGTTTTTCTTCAACCCGGTGGAAATATAGGGGTGGGTCTGGGGGTCAATATCCGGATTGACCCGGATGGCGATGGGGGCTTTTTTCTTCAGGCGGCCGGCCACCCGGTCGATCAAACGCAGCTCCTCCGGCGACTCCACGTTGAGCATCAGGATCTTTTTTTTCAGGGCGAAGGCTATCTCGGCCTCGGTCTTGCCGACGCCGGAATAAACGATCTTTTCCGGAGGAATGCCGGCCCGCAGTGCCCGATACAACTCCCCCCCGGAGACAATATCCGCGCCGCTTCCCAGGCGTCCCAGGAGGCGAAGAAGCGCCCCGTTGGAGTTGGCCTTCAGGGCGAAACAGGTCAGGTGCGGAACGGCTTCGAAGGCCCCGTCAAAGGCCTGAAAATGGTGAGTCAGGGTGGCTTGACTGTACAGATAGAAAGGGGTGCCCACAGCCTGGGCGATCCGGGGAATGGCCGTATCTTCGGCGTAAAGGGTCCCCTCCCGGTAATGAAAATGGTGCATGGCCTTTAGTCCTCAGGGCAGATATTGAATTTCAACTTCTTTAGAGCGGGGACCTTCCACGGCATGGGGAGCCGATCCCACGGCACTGATGGAGTAAAAATAGGGCACCCCCGGCTGAACTTGAGGGTCTTCAAAAATGGTCTCCTGGACGGCCTGACGGGTAATCCTTTGAGGGGCCTTTTCCTGGGCAGTTCTTCGGTAGAGATGATATCCCTGGACCAAATGGCTATCCAATCCCTGCCAGCGTAATTGCACGCCCTTAGGCATGGAGACCGCCACCAGCTCCTCGACTGCCGGCGGAGGGACCACCCGGAGAAACTCAATCGACTTTTCTTCCGACACCGCGCTCTCCAGTAAAGCCCCTTGGACCTCCCGAACCGCTTTAAGCTGGTACCGATACGAAGTCCCCTCCTTGACCTGGGTGTCGACGAAAAGCCGGTCTTTCAATGGTTGGGGAGTCCGTTTTTCCCAGGGCCCGGGAACGACCTGGCGGTAAACCAAATAACCGGCCACCCCCTCGGCCGGTCGGCCGTCGATCAAGGTTTGGGGGGCGTCCCAGAGGACTTCGACCCCTTCGTTCTTAAGTCTCAGGTCGGTCAACCGGGGCGGCGACAGGGGAGTGTCCCAGGTCACCTTCAGGGTAGCGGACGGTTCGCCGGAAGTCCCGCTTTTATTGACGGCCGCTACCTGGTAGAGGTAAACCGTCCCGGGTTTAAGCTGCCGGGAGGTGATTTCCACCCGATCGGAATCCACCTGGATGTCCGGCGATTCAGGTCCTTTCAGATCGATCCAGAGACTCTCTTGGAAAATATCCGGGCAAGTCGCGCAATAGTCCTTGGCCGGGAACTCCCCCTTCCGCAAGGTAAAGCCTTTTAAGTCAACCAGGGGACTCTGGTCCGTATTCGATTTAGGTACGGCCCAGGAAACAATCAACGACTGCCCCTTGATCGCGTAACTCAGGCCTTCGATCCCCTTGGGAACATATTTTACCGGGACCACGGGGTTGGCTTTTTTTCCGCAGGATCCCAATAGGAAAACCGCCAGGGTTAATCCCATGATCAGCAGGAGTGGTTTTAAAAGGGGTAATCGGGTCGGCATAGCTTCTTCTCCATGTTTTTTAGGGCCATCCGTACCTGGCCGGGAGCCGTCCCTCCGGGTGTGTTTCGGCGGGCGAGGGCCGTTTCCAAGTCCAACCACTGAAAGACGTCCTGATCGAAAACCGGACTAAATTGTTGCAAAAGGGCTAATGGGATCTGCAGCAGCTCTTTTTCGTTTTTAAGCGCAGAGGCCACGATTTCTCCCACTACCCGATGGGCGTTCCGGAAATCAAGGCCTTTTCCGACCAGGTAATCCGCCAGGTCGGTGGCCAGGAGGTGCCCCTGGGCGGTGGCCTTTTTCATAACCTGCGCCTTAAAAACAATCCGGGGAAGCATGCGGGCCAGCAATCGGGTGGAGGGCAAAAGGGTATCCACGGTATCAAAGACCGGTTCCTTGTCCTCCTGCAAGTCCCGGTTATAGGTCAGGGGAAGGCCCTTCATCAGGGTCAGAGCGGCCATTAGATTTCCGTACACCCGCCCGGTCTTCCCCCGGATCAGTTCGGCCACGTCGGGGTTTTTTTTCTGGGGCATGATGCTGCTGCCGGTGCAAAAGGCGTCCTCAATGGCCACAAAATTAAATTCGGACCCGGACCAGAGGACCAATTCCTCCGCCAGCCTCGAAAAATGCATCATCAGGATGGCCCCGGCCGAGAGGAATTCCAGGACAAAATCCCGGTCGCTGACCGCGTCCATACTGTTGGCGGAGATCGTCCGGAATCCCAGTTCCCGGGCCACCCAGAGGCGGTCAATGGGGAAGGTAGTCCCGGCTAAGGCGGCGCTGCCCAAAGGAAGCACATTCACCCGGTTCCAGATTTCAGCTAACCTTTCCTGGTCCCGGCAGAACATCTCCACGTAGGCCAGCAGGTGATGGGCCAGAAGTACCGGTTGCGCCCGTTGGAGATGGGTGTAGCCCGGCAGCACCACGCCTTCGTGCTTCCGGGCAATGGCCAGGATATTTTGTTGGAGGGTCTTCAAGTCCTGCCTGAGGGTGTTGATCTGGTCCCGCATAAACAGCCGCAGGTCCAGGGCCACCTGATCGTTGCGGCTCCGGCCGGTATGCAATTGCCCTCCCACCGGTCCGATCCCGGCGGTCAGTCGTTTTTCCACGAACAGGTGGACGTCTTCATCGGCCAGGGTGAAGGTCAACCCTCCCCGGGACCACTCCTCCAGAATCTCCCGAAGTCCCTTCTGGATCAGTCGACTATTCTTGACCGAGAGGATGCCCTGCCGGGCCAGCATTTTTACGTGGGCCAGGCTGCCGGCAATATCGTAGGGCAGCAGGCGAATATCATAAGGAATCGAGGCCGTAAAAGACTCCACCAGGGGATCGAGGGCCTGGGAAAACCGGCCGGCCCAAAGCTTTTTCGGGCTGTTTTCTCGGCCCTGGTTTTTTTTCATTGGCCCCGACCGACCAGGGATTGTATTCTGAGCCGCAGGCCGTTCAACCGGATAAAACCCTCGGCGTCTTTCTGCCGGTAAACCTGATCGGCCTCGAAGGTGGCGAAATCCTCCCGGTAAAGGGAATAGTCGGATTTCCTTCCCACCACCAGGGCCTGGCCTTTATAGAGCTTCACCCGGACCAGACCGGACACCCATTTCTGGGATTCGTCGATCATTCGCTGCAACAGTTCCCGCTCCGGCGAAAACCAGTAGCCGTAGTAAATCATTTCCGAGTAGCGGGGGATCAGGGAATCGCGCAGGCGCATGACCTCCCGGTCCAGGGTCAGGGATTCCAGGGCCTGGTGGGCGGTCCGGATCAGGGTGCCCCCCGGGGTTTCATAGACCCCCCGGCACTTCATGCCCACGTAGCGGTTTTCGACCAGGTCCACCCGGCCGATCCCGTGTTTCCCGCCGATTTGATTGAGTCGAGTCAGGAGTCGGGCCGGAGAGAGCGGTTTCCCGTTGACCGCCGCCGGATTGCCCCCTTCGAAAGCGATCTCCACATACTCCGGCTGGTCGGGGGCCTTTTCCGGGGACTGGGTCATCTGGAACATATCCTCCGGAGGTTCGCTCCAGGGGTCTTCCAGGATCCCGCCCTCGTAGCTGATGTGCAGCAGGTTGGCATCGGAACTGTAGGGCCTGGCGGGCGTAATCGGTATGGGGATCCCCTTTTCCCGGGCGTATTCGATCAAAGCCGTCCGGGAATTCAGGTTCCACTCCCGCCAGGGGGCGATTATTTTTAAGGCCGGGTTGAGGGCCATGTAGGTCAGTTCGAAACGGACCTGGTCGTTGCCCTTGCCGGTGGCCCCATGGCTCACGGCTTCGGCCCCTTCGGCCTCGGCCACCAGGACCTGGTGTTTGGCGATAATCGGCCGGGCCAGGGCGGTCCCCAGCAAATAGGCCTGCTCATAGGCGGCATTGGCCCGAAAGGCCGGAAAGACATACTCGTCCGCAAATTCCTCTTTCAGGTCCTGGATAAAAACCTTGGAGGCCCCGGTCTGAAGGGCTTTGTTCTTCACGGACTCCCAGTCTTCCTCCTGACCGAGATCGGCGGAGAAGGCGATCACCTCGGCCTCATAGGTTTCCTTAAGCCATTTTAGAATAACGGAGGTGTCCAACCCCCCCGAATAGGCCAAAACGATTTTCATCTACCATTCCCCTCTCAATAAGAACTCCAGTAAGGCTTTATGCACATGAAGCTTGTTTTCCGCCTGTTCGAAAACGGCCGAGTTTCGCCCCTCCAGGACCTCCTCGGTGATCTCCTCCCCGCGATGGGCCGGCAGGCAATGGAGTACCAGGCAGTCCGGCCGGGCCAGGGAGAGCAGTTGCCCGTTCACCTGAAAGGACTTGAAAAATTTAATCCGGTCGGCGGCCTGGTCTTCCTGCCCCATACTGGCCCAGACATCCGTATTGATGACCTGGGCCTCCCGGACGGCCTCCCGGGGATCGTAGGTCAGGGAAATCCGGGGGGTGCAGCCCTCGGCTTTCAAGGCCTTCCAGACCGCCTCTTTCGGCTCAAACCCCTGGGGACAGGCCATCGCCAGGTGGAAAGGAAAACGGCAGGCCGCCTCCATCCAGGAATGGGCTACATTATTCCCATCTCCCACCCAGGCGATCTTCACCTCCTGAAGGGCCGAGATCCGCTCCCAGACCGTGAACAGGTCGCTCAGGATCTGAGCCGGATGGTACCGGTCGCTCAGGGCGTTGACCACCGGGATATCGGCGTAGCGGGCCAATTCTTCCAAAGTCTGCTGGGAATAGGTCCGCACCACCAGGCAGTCCAAATAGCGGGAAAGAACCCGGGCCGTATCCTTAAGCGGTTCGCTGCGGGCCCACTGGGTGTCCCGGGAGCTGATAAACAGGGCCTGACCGCCGGTCTGCAGCACGGCTACTTCGAAAGAGACCCGGGTCCGGGTGGAGGGTTTCTCGAAAAGCAAACCCACTGTTTTGCCTTTGAGGGGCTCCTCTTTGACCCGGCCCAGCTTATAGGCCCGGGCCCTGTTCCAGATGGCCTCGATTTCCCCGGCCTTAAAATCCAGCAATCGCAAGAAATCTCTCTTCATCAAAAACCCATTTCCTTAAAAATACCCTGCAGGGCGTCGAGGAGTTGGTCGATTTCCGTAGGGGTAACGATCAAGGGAGGGGCAAAGCGCAGGATCGTCTCCTGGACGCAGTTGATCAGGAAACCCTTTTCCCGGCAGGCCTCCACCACCGGTTTTCCCGGTGAATCCAGGACCAGTCCCAGGAGCAGCCCTCGCCCCCGGACCTCTGTTACCTGGGAAAATTCATTCGTCAGCGACTTCAACCGCTCTTGAAAATACCCCCCTACCCGCTTGACCCGGTCCAGGAATCCCGGTTCCAGGAGGACCGCCAGCACTGCCTGGGCCGCGACCGTAACCAGATGATTCCCGCCGAAGGTGGCCGCGTGAGCTCCCGGGACAAAGGCCCGGGCCACCTCGTCGGTGGCCAGCAGGGCCCCGATGGGCAGACCGTTGCCCAGGGCCTTGGCCAGGGTCATCAGGTCGGGTTCGAACCCGAATTGCTCGTGGGCAAACAGGGTCCCGGTGCGGCCCAGGCCGGTTTGCACCTCATCCAGAATCAGCAGGGCTTTCCGCTCCCGGCAGCGATCCCGGACTCCTTTCAAAAAATCGGGTCCCGGGACCCGGACGCCCCCTTCCCCTTGAATGGGCTCCAACAAAACGGCACAGATGGAATCGTCCCAGACCCGATCCAGGGCCGCCAGATCGTCAAAGGGGGCGAAGGCAAAGCCGGGCAGCAGCGGTTCATATCCCTGCTGAAACTTGCGTTGACCGGTGGCCGAGAGGGAGGCCATGGTCCGACCGTGAAAGCTGTTTTCCATACAGAGGATGGTCTTTTTATCCGGCCCAAAAACTTCGGAGGCATACCGCCGGACCAGCTTGATGGCCGCTTCATTGGCCTCGGTGCCGCTGTTGCAGAAAAAAACCTTTTGGGCAAAGGAATGGTCGATCAATTGCTCGGCCAGGGCGATTTGCGGCTCGATGAGATACAGGTTGGAGGTATGGAGGATCTGGCCGGCCTGGTCCCTGATGGCCTGGACGACCCGCGGGTGGCTGTGCCCCAGGGCCGTTACCGCGATGCCGCCCAAAAAATCCAGGTAACTCCGGTCTTCCTGATCCCAGACCCGGCAGCCCTCCCCTCGGATCAGGGCGATAGGCGTCTGCGCATAGGTGTTCATCAGGACCCGTGCGGCCCGTGTGGACAATGAATTCTCGTTGGTTTTGGGATTCATAATCTATCCAATAAATACTATTTATTAAACATCGAACATCGAACGTCCAACATCCAACATCGAATGTCCAAAAATGTAATATTTATTTCATCAATTCGACGTTCGATGTTCAATGTTCGATGTTGGACGTTCAGTCTTTAATAATTTCGGTTCCGACCCCTTGATCCGTGAACAATTCCAAAATAACCGCGTTCTCCACCCGGCCATCGATGATATGGGCCTTTTCCACTCCGTTCAGCAGGGCCTCCCGGCAGCAGTTGACCTTGGGAATCATGCCCCCCTGAATGGTTCCGTCCTCGATCATTTTAGAAATCCGGCTCAGTTTCAGCGAAGGGATCAATTGGCCGTTCTTGTCTTTAACCCCTTCCACGTCCGTCAATAAAATCAGCTTCTGCGCCTTTAAGGACGCGGCCACGCTGCCGGCCACCAGGTCGGCGTTGATATTGTAGGTTTCTCCCCGCCGGCCGATGCCCACCGGGGCGATCACCGGGATAAAATCGTGGTTCTCCAGGGTCCGGAGAATTTCCGAATTGATCTCAGCCACTTCGCCCACCATCCCTAAATCAATCAATTCCGGAGGATCGTCCGGTCCCCGGCTCTGAAAGATCTTCATCTTCCGGGCGATAATCAACTGGCCGTCCTTGCCGGTCAGGCCGATGGCCTTTCCCCCGCTCTGATTGATTAAGGCCACGATCTCCTTGTTGACTTTCCCACCCAAGACCATTTCCACCACGTCCATGGTCTGGTCGTCGGTCACCCGGACCCCCTGGACGAACCGGGAGGTGATGTGCATCTGGTCCAGCACCTGCTTGATCTGGGGGCCGCCGCCGTGGACCACCACCGGGTTCAAACCAATGTATTTCATCAGGACGATTCCCCGGGCGAAGCTGTGCTTCAGGACTTCCTCTTTCATGGCGTGGCCGCCGTATTTGATGACCATGGTCTGGTGGTAAAACCGGCGGATATACGGCAGGGCCTCCATGAGGATGGCGGCTTTTTCGGTAATTTTTTTCTGGGTTTTTACCTCAGCCATGGGCTGCTCCAACCTGTAGGTTTTCGGGGTACCCTGCCAGCCCTGCGCCAGGGAACTGCAAAGACCGAAAAACTTTCTCCCCCACCCCTCAATCCCCTCCCGCCACGGGGAGGGGAAGCAAGTGGAATTTCAGGAGCGTTTTGAATGCCGGACTAGGTGCGGGAGGGGATTAACCCCTCCCCTACGCTCGAATCCTTGACTCCTGGACCCCTTGAACCCTGTCTCTGGTTATCTTCGTATTAAAGAATGTACCGGCTGTAATCCTCATCCTTCTCGATAGCGGACAACTTGCTCCGCACGTACTCATCGGTCACCACGAATTCCCGGGCCTCCATGTCCGGCGCCTCAAAGGAAAGGTCGTGGAGCAATTTTTCTATCACCGTGTGCAGACGCCGGGCCCCGATGTTCTCCGTGCGCTGGTTTACCGAATAGGCCGTCCGGGCGATTTCGGCTACCGCTTCCCGGGTAAAAACCAGGTCGATCCCTTCGGTTTTCATCAATTCCTTATATTGGGTGGTCAGGGCCGACTGGGGTTCGGTCAGGATGCGGAAGAAATCCTCCTCCGATAAGGTATTCAATTCCACCCGGATCGGAAAGCGCCCCTGCAGCTCGGGGATCAGGTCCGAAGGTTTGGCGTTGTGAAAAGCCCCCGAGGCGATGAAGAGAATATGGTCGGTCCGGACTAGCCCGTATTTGGTGGTCACCGTGGAACCTTCCACGATGGGCAGCAGGTCCCGCTGAACACCCTCCCGGGAGACATCCGGCCCGTGGCTGGAACCCCGGGCGGCAATTTTGTCGATCTCATCCAGAAAAATAATCCCGGTCTGCTCCACCTTGCGCACCGCCTCCTCGGTCACTTTATCCATGTCGATCAACCGCTGGGACTCTTCCTGCACCAGGATCTGAAAGGCCTCCGGGACCTTCATTTTGCGCTGTTTGGTCTTTTTCGGAAACAGATTCCCGAACATGTCCTTAAGGTTCAAGTCCATTTCCTCCAGACCGGCGTTGGAAAAGATCTCGATAGTCGGGATAGCCCGGTGGGTTACTTCCAGGTCCACATAGCGTTCCGCTAATTTCCCATCCCGAAACAGGGTGCGCAGCTTTTCCCTGGTGGAGGACGTTTCCCCGATCGCTTTTTCCGGGCTCGGGGAGGTGTTAGTGAGGTTTTCCCCATCGTCGCTCTTGGCGGCGCCTGATTTGGGCGGCAGCAAAAGATCAAGCAGCCGTTCTTCAGCCACTTCCTCGGCCTTGGCTAAAACCTCCTTTTTTTCCGCGGACTTCACCAGATTGATGGCCAGTTCGATCAGATCGCGGATCATGGATTCCACGTCCCGGCCCACATAGCCCACTTCGGTGAACTTGGTGACCTCCACCTTCAAAAAAGGAGACTCCGCCAGTCGGGCCAGACGGCGGGCGATCTCGGTCTTGCCCACCCCCGTGGGACCGATCATGATGATATTCTTGGGGGCGATCTCGTCCCGGAGGTCGGGCGGGACCTGCTGCCTCCGCCAGCGGTTACGCAGGGCAATGGCCACGGTCCTCTTGGCTTCCTTCTGCCCGATGATATATTTATCCAGCTCGGAGACGATCTCCCGAGGCGTCAGGTATTCTCGAACCACTTAGAGTTCCTCCATCATGATCTGGTCGTTGGTGTAGATGCACAGGCCGGCCGCAATCTTCATGGCCTCCAGGGCGATCTCTTTCGTGGTCAGGGAGGAATACTGCACCAGGGCCCGGGCCGCCGCCAAGGCGTAGGGGCCTCCCGAGCCGATGGCCGTTATCCCGTCATCCGGCTCCATGACGTCCCCGTTCCCGGAAAGGATTAAAATATGCTCCCGATCGGCCGCCACCAGCAGGGCCTCCAGACGGCGCAGGATCTTGTCGGTCCGCCAGTCCTTGGCCATCTCCACCGCCGCCCGGGTCAGGTTGCCGTTGAACTGTTCCAGTTTGGCCTCTAATTTCTCAAACAAGGTCAACGCGTCGGCCGTGGCCCCGGCAAACCCGGCGATAATCTGGTCCTGGTACATGCGTCGGAGCTTCTTGGCCCGCTGTTTCATCACGGTCTGCCCCAGGGTGATCTGCCCGTCCCCGGCAATGACCACCTTCTCCTGGTGCCGCAAAGCGATAATCGTAGTCCCGTGAAACATACTTTTTATGATCCCCCCGCAGTTTTCAAGTCCGACATATT
>Ga0209048_10007337_pt1 | contig 10202 bp, 10 predicted proteins | sample FrelakmetCRP12CR_FD_187146 | JGI IMG/M metagenome (GOLD analysis project Ga0209048, IMG submission 187146) | Freshwater lake sediment microbial communities from the University of Notre Dame, USA, for methane emissions studies - CRP12 CR (SPAdes)... | ecosystem: Environmental > Aquatic >... | reverse complement strand
TAAGGACCTGCTCCTCGGGCCCGGTGGGTTTAAGTTCGTTGAGTTGATAATGGTACTCCCTGTACTGATAGGACAGCTTGAACTGAGAACTCCTCGTCTTTACCAGTTCCCGTTCCTTTTCGTTGAGCTTACCGATCTGTCTGATCCGGTACTCGCAGTTGTCGTTGCAGCACTTGTAGTGGGTAACCTCTTTTTTCTGTTTCCAGGTAAACAGGGCACGAAAGCAATAGGGACAGGAGTACTTGGTCTTCCTTCGGAATCGCCCTTCCGCCTGAAAGAGTTCGCCACAAACCTTGCACAGAAGCTGGGTCCTCTTCTTCCCGTCGTTGTAGTAGAGATACTCGGAAGGAGCATTACAGCAGGGACACGCCACAAGGTCAGGCACGCGGGGAGAGCCGGCGCGGTTCCGTACGGGGGCCAGAGGCTTGCCATGAGTCTTTTCGTGTTCGACGAGAATCTGCTTGCAGTCCTTCGATGGGCCTGGCTCTTTCTTTGGAAGCCCGGTCAACGGCGCCAACGGCGGAACGGCAAAATCCCGGTAATTGGGATGCTTCTCTTTGAAGTCGTCTTTTGGTTTCACTTCTGGATTGCGGTCTTGAAGGACTTCAGCAAGACCGCTGACGATCTGCTCGATTTCTGACTTCGTGAACTTCGAGCATATCCAGATGATGAAGCGGGCTATTCTGGGCATACGGGCTTGCCTCCTTATGGTCTCGCAACCACATAAAACCCTGCTTCGGCAGGGGGAGGCAAGCTCTTTTGAGAGAAAGGTAAGGAACTACAACGGTTTTGTTGAAAAAGAAAGCAAAAGAATTACTGAATTTTAGCTGAATAAACTGCACCTTGAGTTATGCTCGATATTTCTCCACCAATTGAAAAAACATATCCGTTAACAGTGGTCAGATATGACACAGTTCTAAATATTGGAAATGGTGTGGCATTTTTCCATAGACCTATGCTACCATCAGTATTGACTGGGGCATATTCAGTCGTAGTTGTTTGAACACCATTCCGTTCTCCACCAACAACCAGAATATTATCTTTACTACGGATCAAATGGGTGTTTTTAAACCACGTAATGAAGCTAGCTCGGGATACCGATAACTCAATCTCTCCTAATACGGCCTGCCATAAGCTATCTTGCACCCTCTAAGTCTCCTTACTGCTGATAGTAATATAACAAAAAAACGTCAGTTTTCCACAGCTAGAATTAATTTCCTTTGGTCAACCTCACATAAAATCTGTATAGAGGCTAAATTGTACACACCACATAGGCTTATCTGTAAATCTGTGGATAATACTTGGTAAAAAGTGGAAAACTTGTTAGGATTAGTGGGTAATTATTGTTAATTTCACTAAATGTAGCTGGTTACTTGACTAGACCGAGTCCATAAGCCTACAGTGGAGAGGCTATGCCAAAAAGAACATTCCAACCAAAGAAGCGTAAGAACGCTCGAGTCCACGGCTTCATGAAGCGCATGGCGAGTAAAGCCGGGCAAAATGTCCTAAAACGTCGTCGACTAAAAGGTCGAGTCCGTTTGTCCGCCTAAACTTAGCTGTACAATAGGTAGTATATGATCGCACGAACGCACCGTTTTCACGGGCACGGTAGTTTGCGCTACGTTTATCAAAAAGGTAAAACCGTTCGCGGTCCTTTGTGTGCACTAAAATATGTCCCGAACACAAAACGAGAGCACTACCGGCTGGCCGTGGTAGTCAGTAAAAAAGTAAATAAATCAGCAGTTGTTCGAAACCGGATACGTCGCAGATTATTTGAAGCGGTCAGACAACACGAAAAAGACTTTAATGATACCTATGACTTAATCTTCACCGTCTTTTCTGATCAAATAGTTACATTGAGTAGCGACGAGATTAAAAAACTCGTCTATAGCCAATTTAACCAAGCTGACATACTCTAACCCTTACCAAGACTCATCCCTGTGATATCATAGGAGCAAGAAAAGGAGTTATTCATGGTCGCCTCAATCTTCCAGACCTTTATTGTTAAGCCTATATTTAATTTATTGGTAATTATCTATGCCTTAATTCCAGGGCATAATTTTGGCCTTGCCATCATTATCTTTACGATAGTGATCCGGTTGCTCATGTGGCCAATTGTTAAAAAGCAATTGCACCAAGCGAAAGCTATGCGAGCGCTACAACCCGAGATAAAGCGCATCAAGAAAGAAACTAAGGGCAACAAACAAGAAGAATCACGGTTGCTCATGGAGTTATACAAAGAGCGAAATATTAGCCCTTTTGGTTCGATTGGAACTCTTGTTATCCAGTTGATTGTGCTGCTTGGCTTATACCAGGGGCTGCGCCACGTAATTGCTGATCCATCAACCTTGATTACTAACGCCTATCCGTTTGTTCGCCACTTAACTTGGATGAAACTGCTAGCAGGTGATATTAAAAAGTTTGATCCGACGCTCTTTGGTTTTATTAATCTCAGTCGCCCAGCCTATAAGGCTGGCATTGGTGTCTATTGGCCGGCCATGTTCTTGGTGTTGGGCAGTGCTATTTCACAATACTACCAAACCAAACAACTCATGCCGACCGACAAAGAAGCCAGGGGCTTACGGGCAATCCTTAAAGATGCAGGATCAGGCAAGGCTGCTGATCAATCCGAAGTTAATGCCGCTGTAAGTCGTACTACCCGATATTTCATTCCCGTCATGATCTTTTTGTTCACGGTGAGTATTGCCTCAGCACTGAGCCTCTATTGGTTTGTCAGCGGATTAACGGCCTATATTCAGCAAGCTATTATATTACGTAGAGACGAAACCGAAATGGAAGCGATAGCCGATGCTCCCGATAATAATAAAGAAATTATCGAGGGTGAAATAATCGAAACACCGACGCAGGTAAAGCCTCATCCAAAACCAAAACAAACAAAAAAAGCGACTCCAACATCTAAAAAGCGGAGGAAAAAATAATGGAAGATGCCATACAGTTTGCTAAAAAATACCTAGAGGACATGCTATCATTTTTTGGTTTAAATACTGATGTATACGCCACGACCGAGGATAATGAGGTTATTGAGCTACATGTACCATCAACCCAATACAACGGATTTTTGATCGGCCAGCATGGCGATACGATGCGAGCGCTTCAGTACATGGTCAGCACTGCCCTTAAGAATAACGGCTTTGAAACGAGCAGGGTTAATGTTGATATTGCTGATTACAAAAAAGCCCGAGCGGATCGTTTAGCTGAAACAGCTGTGGCTTGGTTAAAGCAAGTTCAGTCGTCGGGAGAGGCTATGGAACTGCGTCCCATGAATGCCGCTGACAGGCGCATCATTCATAAATTAGCCAACGACGAGGGTCTTATCACTGAATCGATTGGCGAAGGTCGCGACCGGCGGGTCGTTCTTAAACCCGGAGCAGACAGCAGTGAGAAAGTAGCTGAAGAGTCTTCTGAAGAAGAGTAGGTCTTAGCTCTCGCCAAGCGCCTTTTTATATATTTCTAGCGTTTGTTCCGCCATACGTTGCCACGAATAGGTTTTTACCAGCTCATAACCCCTTAATATCAGGGTATGAGATATGTTTATGTTGTCTAATACTTCATTGATTTTGAGCACCATATCATTGATATCTAACGGATTAAAATACTCAGCCGCATCTTTATATACTTCCGGTAAGCAGGTTGCGTTACTTGATACGACTGGGGCACCGTGCAACATAGCCTCTAACCCAGGAAGCCCAAAACCTTCGCTTAAAGAAGGGAAGACGTAGGCTTTCGTATGCTCGTAGAGCCATCGTAATTGCCCTTCACTCACGAAACCAGTAAATAAAATAGTATCTTGCATGTGTAGTGAAGTGGCATATTTTTTCAACCGACTCATTAATACATCGTTTTTGCCTGCTATGACGAGTTTTAACTCCGGTTTCATGGCGTGAAGTTTTACCATGGCATCAATAAGTCGGTGTAAATTTTTATGTGGCAATGGTCGTCCGACGTACATAATGAAGTCTTTATCTACCAGACTCTGTATAGGATCAGAGGGATCACTAATAGTGTCAGCTGCCGGGTAGGTGGTCGTAATTTTACTTGGACCTATATGTGCGTAATCTTGTAAATCTTTTTTCACGTAGTCGGAAATAGTAATAATATGTCGCGATTTTCGTGCTACACGCTTCACCACAAATTTATATACGGACTGTTTAATTAAAAAGAGTATACGATTTTTTGATGGATTAATAGACCTTGTCGTGGTAAGGTCCATGATTGTAGTAACGACGCGGCCTTTGTAGAGGATAGGTTGCTGAGACATCGGGAAATGTACTAGATCTGGCTTAAGCTGTTGAATCTGTTTCAGTAGACCTAATTGTTCACCAAATGTAAATTCTTTGTAAGTACATTTTATTTTGTGAAAGTTTGTGTTGCTTGGTTGCCAGCCATCAAAGTCTATATCTTTGAGCAGTACTGTATATTCATGCTCTTGATCAATCTGTTCCAAATAATAAATTAATCGTTCAACATAACGACCAGTTGTAGTTCTCAGCTCTCTAGCATCAATCACTATTTTCATGTCGTTTGCTTCTTACCAATTAATTTCCACCAATGAGCTCTTAAAACCCTTAGTTTAATTGCATCAGGCGGCAAGTCACAATACAATATTGATTTTATATATTCATCTGATACAGTGCGGTTTTTTTGAATGTGAACACGTTCTATAGACTTTTTTGGTAAGAGGAATAGCATTCGTAAAATTCCTTTGGTTGATACCCAACCTTGCCCTCTTTGCAAAGAACTAATATAAAAAGAAAAGTAAGAAAGTGTAAAACGAGGCAGAACAATTAACAATAATCTTCTTGGCACATTCTTCCAAAGCAGTAGCGGCAAGTTCTTCATAGTTTGGTATGTAGCGAAACCCTTAAGTTTGCTGCTTGTAGCACCAACTTGATGATATGCTAATGCCCCTGGTTCATACCTGATCTTCCATCCAGCTAGTTGTGCACGAAAACTTAAGTCGACATCCTCGTAATAAGCAAAAAAGTCATTATCGAATAAACCAATTTCATTGAGCATGCTTATTCGGTATAAACTTGCTCCGCCAGAGGCGCTAAAAATGTCCTTCATGTTATCAAACTGACCTGTATCTAACTCGTTTCGCCCACGAGGCAGCGGTAGACCCCAAATTGTGTAGAAATCACCAGTACTGTCTATGTGTTTTTTATCGATTCGCATAAATTTACTCGTAACTATACCTACCTTCGGATCAGCACATATTGCTCCAACAAGTTTGCTCAACCAATCATTATGGGCAACTGCATCATTATTAAAGAGTGCGACAAATTCAGCGCCGCTTTCAACCGCGACTTTTATACCGGCATTTACTCCTCCAGCAAAACCATAGTTCTTGTCGAGTTCTATTAAATGGACGGACGGATAATGTTCTTTTATTAATTTTTGTGATCCATCGGCAGAACCATTATCAACGACAACAATGTGTGCTAGGGTGTTTTGTCTGAGTAACGAATCTAGGCAAGATATGAGCATGTCCTTGCCGTTCCAATTCGGTATAACTACATAATTTCTAGACTCAGTCATATTTATTAAAGTATACAGGTACTCTATAATAGATGCCTAGAGACATCATATGAAACATATTTTAGCCAAAAAAAACCAAATATTGTTGAAAGAGTTAGTGAGGACGGATTTTAAATTGAGATACCAAAATTCGGTGTTAGGGTATTTATGGACCTTGCTGAGACCTCTTTTTATTTTTGCAATTTTATATGTAGTCTTTGTAAAAATCCTTAAAACGGGAGGGGCTGTTCCTCACTTTGGGGTTTATTTACTGCTCGGAATTATTATTTGGAACTATTTTGTTGAAGTTTCCACTGGTAGTGTAGCTGTAATTGTTGCTAAAGGCGACATACTTCGTAAAGTAAATTTTCCACGTTATATTATTGTACTGGCAGGTTCATTTTCAGCACTAATTAATCTTGCTTTTAACTCAGCGGTTATTGCAATTTTTATTATTATTTCAAATACTCAAATCAGTGCTTCGGTAGTTCTTCTGCCACTATTGATAATTGAGTTGTTTGTATTTTCTTTGGCTCTCGGTTTTTTGCTTAGTGCATTATATGTGAAATTCCGAGACATTGGTTTTATTTGGGAGGTTTGTATACAAGGTGCCTTTTTTGCTGTACCAATTATGTATGCCTTTTCTTTTGTAACAAACAAAAGCGAACTTCTCGGTAAGATATTGATCAGCAACCCTATAGCACAAATCATACAAGATGCTCGGTATATGTTAATCTCTACCAAAACTGAGACAGTCTATTCTGTTTTTGGTAGTGCGTGGGCATGGTTAATTCCAATTTCAATCGTGGTATTGATTAGTCTATACTCCGTATTTTACTTTAAGAAGCAATCTCCTTATTTTGCGGAGAATATATAACCATATGGGGGATATACACTCTGCAGAAATTGCCATTAAAGTTACAGATGTAAATAAGACATTTAAACTACCGCACGAGAAAACTAGTTCGATTAAGAACGTCTTTGCGCATGCAGTTAGCTATGTGAAAAAAAGAAGATCATTTGAGGTACAGCAAGCTTTAAAAAATATCAGTTTTGAAGTAGAGAAAGGCGAGTTCTTCGGCATAGTAGGACGTAACGGTAGCGGTAAGAGTACTCTATTGAAACTGTTAGCGGGCATCTATACTCCTGATAGTGGCAAGATAGAGATAAACGGTCGTTTAACACCTTTTATAGAACTTGGTGTCGGCTTTAATATGGAATTAACCGGACGCGAGAACGTATTTTTGAACGGCGCATTATTGGGATTTAGCCGGAAAGAAATGGAAGCGATGTATCAAAGTATTGTAGACTTTGCTGAACTTGAACGGTTTATGGATCAGAAATTAAAAAATTACTCGTCTGGGATGCAGGTGCGTCTTGCATTTTCTATAGCCATTCGCGCCCAATCAGAGGTTCTACTTATTGACGAGGTGTTAGCGGTTGGGGATGCGTCATTTCAGCAAAAATGTTTTGATGTTTTTGCCGAACTCAAAAAGAAAGGTACAACAATAATTCTTGTAACCCATGACATGAGTTCTGTTCTTAGGTTTTGTGACAAGGCAATGCTTATTCATAATAGTAAGGTTGTTGCAGTCGGTAAGTCACCCAAGATAGCAGAGGCATACTTGGAATTAAATTATGAAAATACTGAAAAGCAACGAACTGCGCAAAAAGACCAAACCGATAAGGAGAATCCATATATCGAAGAAGTTCGCTTAATCGAAGGAAAAAGTACAAATGAAAAAACATTTAAAACTGGCGAAGAACTCACACTATTCATTAAATACAAGAATCCAAATAAAATCCCGACTCATTTTGGGTTTCAAATCTTTAATGAAGCGGGCGTTTATTGTTTCGGAGCCAATTCTTTAATAGATGGTAGAGAGCCGGAGCTCAATGAAGAAGGTACTCTTGAAATACGATTTGTGGCAGAATTACTGCCAGGCAGTTATTATGTAACTGTGGCATCCATGAATGATACGGCCACAAAAGTGTTTAGCTATAAATCACGTGCCGTTGATTTCCGTATTAGTAAAGATACGCAACTGGAGGGCATCATTATGCTGCCCCATACATGGAGTTAATTATTATATGTCGAAGTATTCTGAAAACATGCCTCCAAGCCTACAGGGTGCTGTAGAGTGGATGCTGGATGAAATTAAACCAGGGTCAACTTTTCTTGATTTTGGATGTAGCACTGGCTACTTTGGTAAATATCTAAAAGACACAAAGAACTGCACGGTTTACGGTGTAGAAATTAGTGAGGATATTGAACAAGCGCGCAAAGTACTTGATGGTGTGTATAGCTTTGATCTAGATGGACTATGGCCAGAAGAAATTTACGAGAGAAAATACGATTATCTCTTTTATGGTGATGTACTCGAACATTTAAAAGACCCAGGGCTGGCATTACAGAAATCCAAAAAGCTACTTAAACCAGGAGGGAAGATATTTGTTTCCATCCCAAACGTTGCTCATCTAAGCATCAGGCTCGAATTACTGACAGGCAGTTTCAGATATGAGCCGATGGGCATACTAGACAATACTCATCTCAAGTATTTTACGCTCAGTACATTCAATAAACTTGCTAATGACTCTGGGTACAAAGTTGCCAAGGTTGATTTTACAGTCAATGAGTACCCCAAAGAGATTGTTAGAAAACTCCTTGAGAAAGCAGGACTTGAACCACTCCCTGCATTTTGGAAAATTACAAACACTACTGAAGCAAAGGCCTTTCAATACAAGTTTGTGCTAGTACCGCAACTTATAAATAGCAAAAAGGTACTTCATGATAAAGCTATTCCTCCTATAAAACCGGAGCAATATAAGGAAAACTTTATAGCCGATCTAAATAATCAAATAAAGGCATTGGATGATCACGCAAAGGAACAGGCAAAAATTATAGAATATTATAAAAAAGAAATGGAAGAATCTGAAAAACAAAAAGCACTACTGATAAAGACTCTAGAAAATAGCTTCACCTACAAAATAAAGCGTTTAGTAAAAGGTAAGAAATAGAACTATTTCAGTCCTAATTGTTCGATCTGTTCTAAATAATTATTTCTACCATAATTCTCAATAATTTCTTGGGATACTTCACCCATTTGCATCAATCTTTCGTTCGAATTTGTTTTTATATTAAGTACCTTTTCTATTACTGAAGCGAACTGTTTTATGTCATTATGGTCAATGAAGTAACCATTTTTGCCATCCTTTAACTGTTCATCCATACCCGCACTATTATTTCTAAGAACTACATGCCCCATAAACATGCACTCAGCAACATATAAGCCGAAGGTTTCATTAAGCGAACAGCAGATAACAGCATTGCATTTAGCATATAAATCAAGAACCTCAGCTTTAGGTACTGACGGGTATAATTTTAAGCGCTGCCCTAGAATCGAAAGGCCAATGTTACGAACTTGTTGAGAAATATAGTCATCGCCAATAGACACAAAATGAAGTGTGAAATCGCGATATTTTTTAGGGTCTTTTTCGTAATAGGTATTAAGGAATTCATGAAATGCGGCAAGGGCGATCATGTGCCCTTTTCGACCATCTGATGGTGTCCCCTGTAACATAAAATTAATGTTATGATAGTCACTTGGCTTACGCACAATATGATATCTCTTATCTACTTCTACATGTAATTTAATCGGTAGAACGGTTTTTACGTCCAAAAGTTGATCATATTCTTGTTTGGTTCTTTCTGATGGGACTAAAACCGTTAACTTTTTGTTTACAATCAAATTATGGGTTTGTTCAATATTTTTGGCATCTAGGAATTCCTTATGTATTACTGGTAATTGAGCCTTGTCTTCATGGATGAACCAGTACGCATGCTTCAACCTGCCCGTTCTAAGCCACAACATTATAAAATCACGGTAGTTGTCGTAAATTGCCACGGTGTTCATAAGCACGAAATCATTGGAATTTAAGCCTAGCTGCAAGCGTATAAATCGAAACCCAAGTCCAAACACGGCCTTATCTACATTCACACCAAGTTCATGCATTTTTCGTTCCTGCTCCGATTGGATACCGGGGGCAACTAATTGAATGTTTTTACCACCAAATTTATAAGCGAACTCTTCAATTACTTGAAGTAAAACAAGGGGTGCGCCAGTTCTATCAATAGGATGTGAAATAAATATATATCTTCGGTGTTGAGAAATAGATTTTCTTTTCTTAATATGAGTTCGAGCGATACTAGTCGCTAATTTAGCTGATCGTATAACACCCTTTTTTCTGACTTTAGACAGGAGTCTTGGTGTAATATCAATTGCTTTTTGAAATTTATTTGTCGGACTTTTGGTCACGATTTCAATCGATGAATTCTTAATTCCGGCCTTTGTTTTATATACAAGTTCATTTAAGTAGGGTAGGCCACCATCATTAATCACTGACTCAATTGATTTAGTAATAGTGTTCCAATAATAGGAAGGCTTCAGTTGGGAGCTGGAGTGAAAATGGGACCACAGATCGTAGGGAGGCTATGTGATCGCCTTTTTGCTGAAGGGATGGTTATTACACAGTTGGATGGTTCCAATGCATACGGTCTGGTTAGAAAGAGAGGCATATACGATAAGTTAAGTGAGCTCTGTAAGCCTTTAGTGAGATTCATGAGGTGGAAATATGAAGATCCGGTAATGGTACGGAATGACAAG
>Ga0209048_10007336_pt1 | contig 10203 bp, 7 predicted proteins | sample FrelakmetCRP12CR_FD_187146 | JGI IMG/M metagenome (GOLD analysis project Ga0209048, IMG submission 187146) | Freshwater lake sediment microbial communities from the University of Notre Dame, USA, for methane emissions studies - CRP12 CR (SPAdes)... | ecosystem: Environmental > Aquatic >... | reverse complement strand
CAGAGCGAGCAAGTTCCTGCGATGGTCGATCGCTACAAAGGCATGATCAGTGCCGGCGGCGGCCAGGTGCATCGCTTCGAGGATTGGGGCCGGCGCCAGTTGACATTCCCCATTTCGAAGGTGCACAAGGCGCATTACATCCTGCTGAACGTCGAATGCGATCAGAAGACCCTCGCCGAACTCACCGGCTCGTTCCGCTTCAGCGATGCGGTGCTGCGCAGCTTGGTGGTTAAGATGGACGAGGCGGTGACCGAAGCCTCGCCGATGGCTCGCGCGCCGGACGAGAATGCCCGCCGCCACGATGATTTCGGCGACGATGGTGAGGACGACGACATGCCGATGGGCATGCGGTAACAGGAGCACGACATGGCACGTTTTTTCCGTCGCAAGAAGTTTTGCCGATTCACCGCCGATGAGGTCAAGCAGATCGATTACAAGGATCTGGCGACTCTCAAAAGCTATATCACGGAAACCGGCAAGATCGTTCCGAGCCGCATCACGGGCACGCGCGCGCATTATCAGCGGCAGCTGCAGCTCGCGATACGCCGCGCACGCTTTCTGGCCTTGCTGCCGTATACCGATCAGCATTAATACCGAGAACAAAAACCATGGAAATCATATTGTTGCAGAAGGTTTCGAATCTCGGCCTGATCGGTGATCGCGTCAAGGTGAAGTCGGGATATGCCCGCAATTATCTGGTGCCGACCGGCAGGGCGACCATGGCGACACCGGCCAACATCGCCAAGTTCGAAGCGCAGCGCCACGTGCTCGAAGCGAAGGCCCATGAAGAGCTCGCGGCGGCTCAAGCTCGCGCGGCCAAGTTCGAGAACTTCAAACTCGAGATCAAAGCCAAGGCGGGCGCGGAAGGCAAGCTATTCGGCTCCATCGGCACGGCCGACATCGCCGAGGCGGCGGTTCAAGCCGGCCAGCCGATTGCGCGCAGCGAGGTGCGGATGCCGACCGGACCGATCCGCTCCACCGGCGAGCATCAGGTCCAGCTGCACCTGCACACGGACGTTGATGTGACCTTGACGGTCACAGTCGTCGCCGAAGAGTAGCGGCCGGCAAAGCCGCGGCGCGCAGGCTTTGCACATGGCCACTCGCCTCAACAATCAATCGTTGGGCCCGCAGGCGACAGCGGGCGAGGGCTTGCGGCTGCCCCCGCATTCCATCGAAGCCGAACAGGCGGTCCTCGGCGGACTGATGCTCGATTCCGCGGCCTGGGATCAAGTCGCGGACCGGGTGCTCGCGGAGGATTTCTACCGCAACGACCACCGGCTCATTTATGCGGCTGTCGCCGGCCTGATCGAGCGCAACCAGCCCTGCGACGCGGTCACCCTGTCAGGGCACTTGGACGCCCAAGGACTGCTCGATCAAGTGGGCGGCCTCTCTTATCTCGGATCGTTGGCGCGCGACACGCCCACCGCCGCGAACATTCGCGCCTATGCGGATATCGTGCGTGAGCGATCCGTCTTGAGGCAGCTGATCACGGCCGGAAATCGCATCGTGGGCAGTGCGCTCGAGCCGGAGGGCCGGGAGGCGCGAGAAATCGTCGACGATGCGGAACGCGCGGTATTCGAGATCGCCGAGCGAGGGTCGCGCGGCAAAATCGGATTCAGGAGCATCAAAAGCATCCTGCCCGACGTCGTCAACCGAATCGACGAGCTCTATCATTCCGATGGGAAACTCACCGGCATCTCCACCGGCTTCAAGAAGCTCGATGAAATGACGAGCGGCCTGCAGCCGGGCGATCTGATCGTCGTCGCCGGCCGCCCCTCCATGGGCAAGACCGCGCTCGCGGTCAACATCGCGGAGAACGCGGCGCTCGGATCGAATAAATCGGCCGCGATTTTCAGCATGGAAATGTCGGCCGAATCGCTGACCTTGCGCATGATTTCCTCGCTGGGAAGAATCAATCAAAGCCACCTGCGCTCCGGCCGTCTGCACGAGGACGATTGGCCGCGCATCGATTCGGCGATGACGCAGCTCGGCAGCGCCAACATCCACGTGGACGAGACGCCTGCGCTCACCCCGACCGAAGTGCGCGCGCGGTCGCGGCGATTGAAGCGCGAGCGCGGCCTCGACTTGATCGTCGTCGATTATCTGCAGCTCATGCAGGTCTCGGGCACCAAGGAGAATCGTGCCACCGAAATCTCCGAGATCTCGCGTTCGCTCAAGGCCCTCGCCAAGGAATTGAAGGTGCCGGTGATCGCATTGTCGCAGCTCAATCGCGGCGTCGAACAGCGCGTCGAGAAGAAGCCGGTGATGTCGGATCTGAGAGAGTCTGGAGCCATCGAACAAGATGCAGATTTGATCCTGCTCATCTACCGCGAAGAGGTGTACGATCCCAACACCACGCGCAAGGGCATTGCCGACATCATCATCGCCAAACAGCGCAACGGCCCCACGGGCGATGTGCAGCTGACCTTCCTCGGGCAGTACACCAAGTTCGAGAATTACGCGCCGGAGTCGTACGCCGAGGGCGTATTTCGATGAGATTCCGGTGACACTCCGGTGACACCCATGGTGAGTGCGACGATCGATACCGCCGCGCTCAAGCACAATCTGCAGGTGGTGCGGCGCTATGCGCCGCGATCCCGCGTCATGGCGGTGATCAAGGCGAATGCCTATGGACATGGGCTGGTTGCGGTCGCGCGCGCGCTGCAAGCGGCGGATTCGTTCGCGGTGGCGAGGGTCGATGAGGGACTCACGCTGCGAAATTCCGGGATCGGTAAGCGCACCGTGCTCTTGGAGGGGGTCTTCGACCGCGAACAACTGGACGCGGCCGCGGCGGCCGGTTTTGAACTGGTGGTGCATACCATCGAGCAAATCGATTTGCTGCGCGCGGCGCCCGCCGGCGCTAATTTCAACATTTGGCTGAAACTCGACAGCGGCATGAACCGCCTCGGCTTCAAAGGCGCGGCGTTCGACGCGGCGCTCGCCGCCGTAAGCGCCTTGCCCGGCGTCAAGTCCCCGGTCAATCTGTTCACGCACCTGGCGTGCGCCGACTCGCCGGAACTCTCCGCGACCACGGATCAACTCGAGCGCTTCGCGCGGGCCACGAACTCGCTGCCCGGCGAGCGCAGCATCGCCAATTCCGCAGGCATGCTGAATTTTCCGCAGGCGCAGGCCGATTGGGTGCGGCCGGGATTGCTGTTGTATGGCGTGTCACCGTTCGCCGGCTCGATCGGCGCGGATCACGGGCTGCGGCCGGTGATGACGTTGCATTCGCACGTGATCGCTCTCAAGGATCTCGCGGCCGGCGAGCACGTGGGCTACGGCGGCGATTGGACGGCCCGCCGGCCCACGCGCCTGGCGGTGGCCGCGGTCGGGTACGGCGACGGCTACCCGCGCGGCTTGGCCGCAGGCTCGCCCGTGCTGGTCAACGGCGAACGCGCGCCGCTCGCCGGCCGCGTTTCGATGGACATGATCGGCATCGATGTCACCGATCTCAAAGAATTGCCGCGGTTGGGCGATCCGGTGATTCTGTGGGGCGGCGGATTGCCGGTGGAGGAGATCGCGGTGTGGGCGGACACCATACCGTACGAATTGCTGTGCGGAATCAGCCAGCGCGTGGCGGTGACGCTGCGCTGATGCGACAATCGTCGATAAACTAATTCCTTGGACCTCGGCATTTGCAGCTATGATCGCGCCTTTGCGCGAAGAGGGCGGCCAAATGCGAAGGGCAATCAAACTGGGACAATCGCCGTGCGGCCGACGTTTCGCCGGGCGCGGCGCCTCGTTCGGCGTGTCGCTGCCAGCGCTGCTGCTTGGGATGCTGTTCGCGACGGGCTCCTCATCATCGACGGCGAGCGCGCCGCCCTCATCGGACTACGACCTGATCATCGAGCACGGTCGAGTCATCGACGGCACCGGCGCGCCGTGGTATGCGGCGGACGTCGGCATACGCGCGGGGCGCATCGCGGCCATCGGCCGTCTCGACAAGGCGCGGGCGAAGCAGCGCATCGACGCGGCCGGACGGGTCGTGGCGCCGGGATTCATCGACATGCTGGGCCAGTCGGAACTCACGCTGCTCGTCAATCCGCACGTGCCCTCGAAGATCTTCCAGGGCATCACGACCGAAATTACCGGCGAGGGCAACTCGGTCGCGCCGGTCAACGAGGCGATCGCGCAGCAGGATGCGGCAACGTTGGCGCACTATCAAATCAAGCAGGATTGGGCCGATTTCACCGGCTACTTCGCGCGCCTCGAACGCGCGGGGTTAGGCATCAACATGGCCTCGTACGTGGGCGCCACCACGGTGCGCGAGATGGTGGTGGGCTACGGGGATCGGGCCGCGACGGCGAGTGAGCTCAAGCGCATGCAGGGCCTCGTGGCCGATGCGATGCGCCAGGGCGCCATCGGGGTCTCGAGTTCACTGGAGTACGCCCCTGCGCCGTACGCGAGCACCGAGGAGTTGATCGCGCTCGCGCGCGCGGCGGCTGAATTCGGCGGTATCTATGCAACGCACATGCGCTCCGAGCAGGAGGCCATCATGGCTGCGCTCGAGGAAACCATCCGCATCGGCCGCGAAGCTCATATTTCGGTCGAGATCTGGCACCTGAAGGCGGGCGGGGTCAATAACTTTGGATTGATGCCCGAAATCGTCGCGCGCATCGATCGCGCCCGGGCCGCGGGTGTCGACATCGCGGCGGATACCTACGCGTATCCAGCCTGGGAGAATGAACTGTCGGCGTTCATTCCGCCCTGGGCGCACGACGGCGGCAATGCCAAGCTCATCGAGCGGTTGAAGGACCCGGCAATTCGTGCGCGTTTGAAAAAAGAGCTTGCCGCCATGTCCACGGATTGGGACAACGAATGGCAATCGGTGGCGGGCCCGGAGGCGATCCAGATATCGACCGTGCTCAATCCGAAGCTGCTCGGGATCCAGGGCCACACGCTGGCCGATATCGCCAAGTCGCGCGGTACGGATCCGATGGATACGTTATTCGACATCTTGGTCGAGGATGAGGGTCATACCTACGTGGCGGTGTTCGCCATGAGCGAGCCGGACATTGCCTTGGCTGCGGTGCAGCCATGGGTGTCGTTCTGCAACGACAGCGAGGGTACGGCGCCGGATGGACTGCTCGGCAAGGAGTTCCCGCATCCGCGAGCCTATGGAACATTTCCAAGGGTGCTGCGCAAATACGTCCGCGAGGAGCGGCGCATGCGCTTGGAGGAGGCCATCCGCAAGTTCACCAGCCTGCCGGCGTCGCGAATGCGCCTCGACGATCGAGGTGTGCTCAAGGCCGGCATGTGGGCCGACGTCGTCGTGTTCGATCCCGAGACGATAACCGACCGATCGACCTTCTCCGCGCCGAATCAGCTCTCGGTCGGCATGCAATGGGTGCTGGTGAACGGGGTACCCGTCATCGCCGACGGCGTGGCCACCAACGCGCTGCCCGGGCGAGTACTGCGCGGGCGCGGCTTCAAGAATTAGCGTACCGGGGAGCGCGCAGGGGATTTATGTGCGCTAACGCACCCACGCCGCAGCGCCGTGCGCCTATAATTTAACTAGCGTTGGGAGGGCGATCTTAAATTGAGGACACATGGAACCGACCGATACCGGGCACACTGATTATTTTCATAAAGTGGTTGACTGCCAATGGGCCTGCCCGGCGCACACCGATGTCCCCGAATATATCCGGCTGATCGCTCAAGGCCGGTTCACCGACGCCTATATGGTGAATCGCGCTTCCAACGTGTTTCCCGGCATTCTAGGCCGAGTCTGTGACCGACCCTGCGAACCCGCCTGCCGGCGCGGGCGGATCGAGAGCAAACCGGTGGCCATTTGCCGGCTGAAGCGGGTCGCGGCCGATCATCGAGACGAGATCAGCGCGCTGCTGCCGCGCGCCCCGGATGCCAAAAATGGCAAGCACGTCGCCTGCATCGGCGCGGGACCGGCATCGCTCACCGTGGCGAACGATCTTTTGCCCCTGGGATACCAGGTGACCATTTTCGAGCAATTCGGGGTCGCCGGCGGATTGATGCGCACCAATATCCCGGCCTTTCGCCTGCCGGCCCAGGTGCTCGACGAAGAAATCGGCTACATCATCGACATGGGCGCCGACCTTCGGCTGAACTCACCCGTCGGCAGCATGAAGCAGCTGCTCGAATCCAAAGAGTTCGACGCCGTGTTCGTGGGCACCGGCGCGCCGAAGGGCAAGGAGCTCGAGTTGCCCGGCAGGTACGACAGCAATCGCATCCACATCGGCATCGCCTGGCTGGAATCGGTCGCCTTCAAACACATCGAATCCATCGGCACGCGCGTGCTCATCATCGGTGTGGGCAACACGGCCATGGACTGCTGCCGCACCTCCCTGCGGCTCGGCGCCAGGGACGTCAAAGTCATGGCGCGCAAGCCGCGCCAGTTCTTCAAGGCCTCCGCTTGGGAACTCGAGGACGCCGAACAGGAAGCCGTGCAGATTTTGGTCAATTGGGCGCCCAAGAGTTTCGTGGTCGAGAACGGTGAACTCAAGGGGATGCTGTTCGAGCATCTCGAGTATGAACTGCGGGATGGGGAGATCACCGGGACGCGCGTGCTCGGCGAAGAGTTCTACCCCTGCGACGACGTCATCCTCGCCATCGGCCAGGAGAACGCCTTCCCGTGGATCGAGCGCGACATCGGGATTGAATTCGGCCGGTGGGACCTTCCGGCGGTGGACAAAGTCACCTTTCAATCGACCCGGCCTGAGGTCTTCTTCGGGGGCGACGCGGCGTTCGGTCCGAAAAACATCATCTGGTCGGTGGAGCATGGTCACCAGGCCGCCATCTCGATGCACAAGTATTGCTTGGGCAAACCGGTTTCGGATCGCATGCCGCGCGGCGTGACGCTGGAAAGCCGCAAAATGGGCATGCACGAATGGTCCTACAAGAACGAATACAACGCCGCCGAGCGGCGCTTGGTGCCGCACGTCGGATTGATCGAGAGATTCAAGAAAATCAACGTGGAAGTCGAATTGGGATTCACGGCCGAGCAGGCCGCGCTCGAGGTGCAGCGCTGCCTGAACTGCGATGTGCAAACGGTCTTCGCGGCGAAGCTGTGCATCGAGTGCGATGCCTGCATCGACATCTGTCCCGTCGACTGCCTCACGATTGCGCCGAACGGCACGGAGGCGGAACTGCGCTCTAGGCTCAAGGCGCCGGCGCTCAACCTCGCGCAGGCTCTGTACGTATCGAGCCCGCTGCCGCACACGGGGCGGGTCATGGTCAAGGACGAGGATGTCTGCGTGCATTGCGGCCTGTGCGCCGAGCGCTGTCCCACCGCCGCCTGGGACATGCAGAAATCCACGATCAAAATTCCTCTGGCCGAGGATGAGGGCAAGACATGTCGAAGCTAGCCGCCGCGCCGAATCGCGTGAATGATTTCGTCGTCAAGTTCGCGAACGTCAACGGCACCGGCTCCGCGAGCGCGAATTCGCTGATCATGAAGACCATATTCCGCATGGGTGTGCCGGTGACCGGAAAGAATTACTTTCCGTCGAATATCCAGGGTTTACCGACCTGGTACGAGATTCGCGTGACCCGCCAGGCCTATGCCGCACGCGCCGGCCGGGTCGACATCATGGTGGCGATGAACGCCGAGACGTACGCGAAGGACGTGCGGGAAGTCGTCTCGGGCGGCTATTTGATTTACGACGCGACCTGGCCGCGCAGTGCGCTGTTGCAACGAGGCGACATCACGGTCATCGGCGTGCCGTTGGCGAAAATGGTGAATGAGAGCTTCGACGGCGTGCGTAACCGCATCCTGCTCAAAAACATCGCCTACGCCGGCCTGCTGGCCGCTTTGCTCGATCTCGATCTGGAAATCATCGACGGTTTAATGCGTCAAAACTACGGCAAGAAGCCGAAGCTGCTCGACGCCAACACCAAGGCGCTGCGTTTGGGCTACGACTACGCCAAGGAGCACCTCTCGTGCCCGCTGCCGCTGCGCGTGGAGCACATGGACAAGACGCGCGGCCACATCATGATCGACGGCAACACCGCCGCGGCCTTGGGCTGCGTGTATGCGGGCGCGACGGTGGGCGCCTGGTATCCGATCACCCCGTCCACCTCCCTGATGGATGCGTTCAAGGGTTTCTGCGAGCGCTATCGGGTGGATCCCGCCACCGGCGCGCGCAACTTCGCGGTGATCCAGGCGGAGGATGAATTGGCGGCGATCGGCATCGTGTTGGGAGCCGCCTGGAACGGTGCGCGAGCCTTCACTCCGACCAGCGGGCCGGGAATCTCTCTGATGAACGAATTCGTGGGACTCGCGTACTATGCCGAGGTCCCTTGCGTCATTTTCGACGTGCAACGGGTCGGTCCTTCGACCGGCATGCCGACGCGCACTCAGCAATCGGACATCATGCTGTGCGCCTACGCATCGCACGGCGACACTCGGCACGTGCTGTTGTTTCCGGCGAATCCGGAGGAATGCTTCTACATGGCCGTGCAGGCCTTCGATTTGGCCGAACGCCTGCAGACCCCCGTGTTTGTCCTCTCCGATCTCGATATCGGCATGAACGATTGGATGTGCCGCGATCTGAAATGGGACGATGCCTATCGCCCCGACCGCGGCAAGATGCTGTCGGCGGAGGAGTTGGCGGGTCTCGACAAATTCTATCGCTACGTGGATCGGGACGACGACGCGATTCCCTACCGCACGCTTCCCGGCGTGAATCCGAAGGGGGCCTACTTCACCCGCGGTTCGGGCCACAACCAATACGGCGGATATACCGAGGATTCGACCGAATACCAAGTGGTGCTCGATCGCCTGAAGCGCAAGTTCGTCAATGCGGCAAAGTACGTTCCAAAGCCCGAATTGACCGGCAAGGGCGACAACGAGATCGGGATCGTGAGCATCGGGAGCTGCGACGGCGCCGTGCGCGAGGCAATCGATGTGCTCGATCGCCAGAAGCTTCACATCGATTATCTGCGCGTGCGCGCATTTCCTTTCGGCATCGACGTGGAGAAGTTTTTGAGTTCGCACAGCACGATTTTCGTCGTCGAGCAGAACCGCGACGCGCAATTGCGCTCGCTCCTGACGCTCGAGACCGCGGTCGAGAAATCCAAGCTCAAATCCATATTGAGCTACAGCGGGTTTCCCATGGCCTGCGAGCCCATCGTCGACGGCATTCGCGCGGCGCTTGCCGAGGAGCCGCGATTATCCGCGGTCACCACCAAGAGGACCCGCTAAGGGTCAATCGCGAGAGCATCATGTCATTCATCAATAAGCCGAAAGTCTCACACCCTTCACTGCCGACCAATGCGCTCGGGCTGACGCGCCGCCAGTACGAGGGCGCCATGTCCACCCTGTGCGCTGGCTGCGGACACGACTCGATCACCGCCGCGATCATCGAAGCGTGCTGGGGACTCGATATGCGTCCCGAACAATTGGTCAAACTCTCCGGAATCGGCTGCTCCTCCAAGACCACCGCCTATTTCGTGAGCGGTGCGCACGGCTTCAATGCCGTCCACGGACGCATGCCCTCGATCGCGAGCGGCGCGAACGCGGCGAATCGGGAGCTGACCTACCTCGGCATCTCCGGAGACGGCGATTCGCTGTCGATCGGCTTGGGGCAATTGGTGCACGTGATTCGCCGCAACGTGAACATGCTTTATTTGATCGAGAACAACGGCGTGTACGGCCTCACCAAGGGTCAGTTCTCGGCCTCGGCCGATATCGGAACTCAGGCGAAAAAGGGCGACATCAACCAGACTCCGCCGATCGATCCGGTGTTGCTGGCGCTGTCGCTCGGCGCCACGTTCGTTGCGCGAGGTTTTTCCGGGGACAAGGCGCAGCTCGTGCCCTTGATTCAAGCGGGACTGCGTCACAACGGATTCGCGCTCATCGATGTGCTCTCGCCCTGCGTCACCTTCAACGATCACGAGGGCTCCACCAAGAGCTACACCTTCACGCGTGAGCACTATCATGCGGTGATAGAGGCGGACTTCGTGCCGCCGGCGCAGGAGATCGCGGTCGATTACCCGATCGGAGAATCGATACCGGTGCAACTGCACGACGGCAGCCGCGTCGTTTTGCGCAAACTGGATGCCGGCTACGACCCGACCGATCGGCGCGCAGCCTATGCCTTCATCGAAGGCAAGCTCAAGGAAAAGGAATACGTGACCGGCTTGATCCATATCAATGAATCGAGCACCACCGAGTTTCACACGCTCAACAAGTCGAGCGCAGTGCCGCTGAATCGCATTCCGTATGAA
>Ga0209048_10007335_pt1 | contig 10203 bp, 9 predicted proteins | sample FrelakmetCRP12CR_FD_187146 | JGI IMG/M metagenome (GOLD analysis project Ga0209048, IMG submission 187146) | Freshwater lake sediment microbial communities from the University of Notre Dame, USA, for methane emissions studies - CRP12 CR (SPAdes)... | ecosystem: Environmental > Aquatic >... | reverse complement strand
TGCTCGGCTATGCGGCGTTTGTCGGCGTCATCAGGAACGAAGTGAAAGACCGTGCCAGGCTTGAAACCGAAGTTCAGATTGCGCGGGACATTCAAAGGTCACTGCTGCCGCGCGTGCCGCTTGAAACAGCCTTTTGCTCCGTATCCGGAGTCACCATTCCGGCAAGCGAAGTGGGGGGGGATTACTATGATTTTTTAAATATAAAAGGCGGGCGAACAGCACTTACAATTGCCGATGTCACCGGACACGGGGTCGGGGCCGGAATACTGTCGGCAATGGTAAAAAGCGCATTGCGCCTTCAACTTGAGAGCGATCCCGAACCGATTGCCGTATTGACAAACCTGAACAAAGCCCTGTATGACGTTTCGGATGAAAAGACATTCATAACATTCGCTTACGCGCTCATCGAACCGTCCCAAGGATCGCTCTCGCTGATTACGGCGGGTCATCCGCCCGGACTTTACAGGAACGGAAGGTCCCGCAGGGTCACCCCCGTCCGTTCGAAGAATCCTGCCCTCGGCATGCAGAGGGGAACGCAGTTTGCGGATACGGCAAAGATCGCATGCGGACCGGCGGATCTCCTCCTGCTGTATACAGACGGGCTGATGGAGGCCGCCAACTCCAAGGGGGAGCAGTTCGGCGAAAACAGATTGCTTCAGGTTGTTGCCGACCTGGAGGGATCGTCCGAGCAGATATGCAGCACAATTCTGGATGAATTGAGGAAGTTCTGCGGCAGGGAAGTCTTCGGGGATGATGTTTCAGTTGTTTGCCTCAAAATCAGATGAAATTTTGAGACATGCGTACGCAAAAACGCGGCTTCTGCTCAGGTAAAACAAATGGTGAGGGTTTAAGAGTTTGTGTGAGTTTCGTATATTCAGCCGAGAATCGAGTAAATCAAGCTGCCGGAGTCTTGTGATATGGATGCTGTAAGGAATTATGTTCGAAAGTTGAATTGCTTTCAGCTTTCAGCAATAAAGTTGCTCTTGCCGTGTATTCTTGCCGTTTCGGGCGCTTTCGGCCGGACAAACGACAGCCTAGATGTCACGTTCCGTTATGACGACTCGGCTCATCAATACGTCAGGGGATTCCTCCCCGCTGAGTTTAACGACTGGGGTCCGAATACGAATGGCGCGATTGCAATCGGCGCCCCGTCGCAGATGAACTACTCTGGGGGGGGCGGCCCTTACTGGATAAAACAGGTCCGGCTGAAAACGGGAGTTGTTTACGCCTATAAATTTCACTTTCATTACGACCAGGCAGGATTGCAATGGACATGGATAAAGGATCCGCTCAACCCTGTCACCGACAACTCGGGTTATTCCAATTCCCTTATCGCGGTGACCGATCCGATGATTTTTGAGCCCCGGATGGACTGGAATTTCAACGGAACCCTGCGGGCGATAACTCTAAATGTTTTAGGTTCTAGGCCGTTTAACCGGATCATAATTGTGACGGATGAAGACACGACAGACGTGACTTCACTTAGGGATGCAACTACCGGAATTCTCCGGTATGCCTTCCAAAATCAGGTGAAACCCATGGCAATCAGCATCACCGGCCTGGATGATGTGGGAAGGCAGGCTCAGTTCCAGGAATACTATCCCGAGCGGATAGCGATGCCCTGGGAAGACGAAATATTTTATCAAATCTTTCCCAGGTCTTTTTACGACAGCGACGGAGACGCAGTCGGAGATTTTGAGGGGATAGAGGAAAAGCTGGATTACCTGCAGGATCTCGGTGTGACTGCGCTTTGGCTGAATCCCGTATATCTTGCCAGGTGCTATCACAATTACTTCGCGGACAGCTTCGAATTGACCGATACGGCTTTCGGAAACAACGCGAAGTTCATCAAGCTTGTAAAAGCAGTCCATTCCCGCGGTATGAAAATCCTCCTGGATATGGAAACGCAGTACATCGCCGACCTGCATCCGTGGTACCTTAGCTCGTACAACGATACCACATCCCCCTACGGCAGATACATTTGGTACAACGGCCCGCACAATACCCAGCCGGAGGCCGGGACTCTCTACAGTTACGACGGAAAGCAGATCCCCATCATCACGCTGAATTTCAACTACCCTCCGCAGAGGGAGTATCAGAAATACCTTTATAAATACTGGATCGATCCTGATGGGAACGGCAATTTTGAAGATGGCGTGGATGGATTCAGAATAGATCACATCATGGACGATCTGGACTACAAGCATCAAAATACAAACCTGTATGCGGGATTCTGGCTGCCCCTGTTCAATGCTGTCAGGGCCCGGAATCCCAGGGCTTTTTTCGTCTGTGAGCAAGCCGACTGGGCGGATTACGGAACCGCCGCGCTGCAGAACGCCGATGCTGATGCGGTATTTACCATACCGCTTATGTTCGGGATCAGAACACTAAATAAAAGCACAATTTTAGGCCAGATACAGCAGACAATTGCAAGCACCCCTGGAGGGAAATATCAATTCGTGATCGTGGAAAACCACGACGTGACCCGGTTTGCATCTGCTGTAGGGGCTAATCCGGGAAAAGAGAAAATCGGAGCGGCACTCAACCTGACTCTCAAGGGAATCCCATGTCTCTACTACGGGCAGGAAATCGGCATGAAAGGATCGAAAGGGAACTGGGGGAGCGATGGCAATGACATACCCTTGAGGGAGGCGTTCGAGTGGCACAGAACCGTTGCGGGTCCGGGAATGGCTTTATGGTACGCCAATACCGGGCCCTGGTGGACATCTTCCTCGCTCCAGAACAACGACGGCATTTCACTCGAAGAAGAACAAATCGATTCAAGTTCGCTATGGCGGTATTACCGCAAGTTGATCCATATGAGGAAAGACTATCCTGCTCTCAGGCGCGGGGAGTATGTGACGCTTATGAACCCCGCCGCCAATGTTCTTTCCTTCGCACGCCAGGAAAGCAGTAAACATTTTGAGGCGGTCGCGATAATTGTCAACTTGGGCGATTCTTCACAGCAGACAGCTGTTGATTTTACGGCGGTCGTCGATACGCCCACTCTGTCCCCTTGGTATGTAAGAGAACTTACCGGGAATAGATCTTTTCCCTCCATCACGACGGAAAATGCGGCCTCATACCCCCTGACGCTTGCAGCCGATGAGGTCTTAATATTGCATATTTCGTCGGCGAATGCTTCCTACACACTTTCCGGAGGATGGAATCTTATTTCGTTGCCAGTCGCCGTACCGGACAGGAGAAAAACCGCGCTTTTCCCGACTGCCATATCGAATTCATTTGCTTATCTTGACGGCGGGTATGCGGCCAAAGAGACGCTCCAAAATGGATTGGGATACTGGGTGAAATTCGCGGCTGAGCAGTATAAGAGCATTTTGGGCGGTGCGATAAATGCAGACAGTGTTCAGGTAATCAAGGGCTGGAATCTCATAGGTTCCATCTCGCAGCCGGTCTCTGTAGCGTCGATCACGAGTGAACCGCCGGGGATTGTCACCAGCGACTTTTTCAGCTATTCGCAGTCATACCAATCTGCAGACACGATCTATCCTGCAAGGGGTTACTGGGTCAAAACGGGTGAATCGGGATTGCTTGTACTCTCATCAAGCCCCGCGTCGGGAGTGCCCTCAAAAAACAGAATCAGGATTGTCCCGACATCGGAATTACCGCCTTATCCGCCATCTGAAAGGGCCGTCAGGGAAGGCCTGCCTGAGGTGTATGGATTGGAAGAGGGGTATCCCAATCCTTTCAATCCCGTCACCACAATCAGGTACGAACTGCCGGTTGATAGTAAAGTCAGTCTGAAGGTTTATAATATACTTGGACAGGCTGTAGGCGTTCTGGCAGATGAAGTCCAGAATGCCGGCAGCAAATCTCTCAGATGGGACGCGGGCTCATTTTCAAGCGGAGTATATTTCTACAGGCTGGATGCGTCCAGTACAAAGGATCCAGCCCGGACTTTTTCAAAAATCAGGAAGGTGGTCCTCATCCGCTGACCCGGCCGGAGATCGACAAGAGTCGCGCTCATTTAAGTGCGCTGAAAGCGGGGGGAGGGCTTTCGAATTGTATCCCTTTATTCAGATCAAACAATATTAAATATCCCGATCAATGCATATGGCTCAAACAATTGTTCTTCTGGGAGCTGCTCTGTTTTTAGTTTTCTTGGTAAGAAGATGGCTCCAAGGGAGGTCCATAACGCAGTTTGAGGCAGCGAACCTGCCGGCTGAGAAGATCGCGGAAGATAAATCGTTAATACTGCTTGATGTCCGGACCCTGTCTGAACACGACAGCCAGCACATAAAAGGATCGCTTCACATCCCTTTGGATGAGCTGAAGGAGCGCTTGGGCGAACTGGAGAGCTACAGAACGAGGCAAATCGTTTGTTACTGCCAGAGCGGAAGCAGAAGCATGGCGGCAGCGGTATTGCTTCGAAGGAATGGATTCGCCGCGGGAAATTTGAAGGGCGGGATTGCCCAGTGGAATTTCCGCCAACTAAAGCGATAGGGATCTTTGCAAAACTTCTCCCGCCCTGACCGCGGGGCGGTCCCGGATTCGGTTCGCTCCCGGCGCTGGATACCCGCGACCGTAGAAAACCACACTTACCATCCCGGATTTATATCGGATCAGGGCAAATTAATCATGTCGGCTTCATGGCATATATCCGTCAGTGCGGCAGAGGTTGTCTCGCTGGCAGAGGTCTTACCGGCTCATTAACTGAAAGAGGGAGGCGAAGTCATCTGTCCAGAGAGGGAAGCGCTCAGTTCCTAGCTTCGGGCGGGCAGATGATTTTCTGATTACTTCCTGCTCGAGGAGCCCGTCATTGTTTGTTATCAGCGCCCACTGGGAGGGGTTTCTGATGATTTGCCGCTCGGCGTTGGGATCGATTACAGGTCTCCATTGGAAATGCATCTGCTCGGTCAGGCGGTTGACGACCGGCTGGAGATTCAGGAAGTTATTCGAAATATTTACCACAATGGCGCCGTTGGGTTTCAAGTGCCAGCGGTAAGTTTCGAATGCCTCCTTGGTGAGCAAATGCAATGGGGGGCGGAATAAATTTCCCCGGGCTTTGGCTTCTTTAATTACAATGAATTCGAAGGAAATTGAAATAGCGGGAGGATGAGCATCAGATTATTTTTGTCTTTTTACTATGCCGATCACGTTTGGAATCGGCCAGGCGTGATTGTTTTCGGCATCTTCGTTGAATCCGGTTTCAAAGCCGCCGACCTTCTCGATCTCCGTCCCGCTGGCGGACAGATATAACGAGGCTTCGGGGCCTCCCTCCAGGTACATTGCGTTATTGATCGAAATCGGAAGGGAGAAAAGAATGTCTATGAAATCATGAACGGGGTAGGGCTCCCTTGAAAATATGAAGAGAACCTGACCCTCTTTGTCGATTCCCATAACGGCCATGCTCCAGGATCTGTCCTGCCGGACCCATACATTCTCCCCTTTACAGCTGATCATCCGGATATTCTGTACCAGGGTCTGGTATTTTGACCGGAGCTGCTCGAAGTCCTGACACTTGCGGTCGATGATCTGAATCTCCGGGATTCCTGATACTATCGGGTTGAAAGCAAGGACGGCATTGTAGCTGTTAGCCCGGGAATTATTTAAATGACTAAAATTCTTCATGTATCCTACGTTGGATATGCCGTCGGTTTGAAACATCCCCGCGTTAATAGCTGCAACCAAGTTCTTTGCTTTGGACCACTCTTTTGCCGTCATCCGGTTGTTGTTGTTTTCCGATGCACAAATTAACCTGAATGAGTAATACTTCGGGTCAATCTTAACAACGGTAATCCCCGGATCCGCGGAATGGGAATTCAATGGAGGCTGAAAAGTACCCAGGAGCAATCCCTTGTCTATCTGCTTCCAGGTATTGGCTTGACCCGAGGCGCAAACATAAAACAATATCTGGACTGTTACAGCAACAAGCCATTGGAAAAATCTACATTTCATCTTCTGTTCCGCGGATAGTCCGGGATATGTCGTAATCATGCACAAGTGGGTAGATTGACAAATGTTTAATTTCCAAACTCTGTATGAAAGTACCAATCCTCCCTGGAAAATACAAGTTCATTTTTATCACCATGGTCGATGGCACCTATGCCGCCAGTCTCACGGCTGAGATTGAGAATATCGGGGAAATTTCGTATCTATGCTATCATTCCATGTGTGATGTGTTGTTCAAATGAGATTGATGTAGCTTCAGAGACCGATTGACTGCGGTAAACGGAATAAACGCTGCATTTTATTCAATCACGTACTAAACATTTAATACTTAAGGTGAGCATGACTAGCATAAAGAAGATCGCCTTTTTCTTTGTTATGGCCGCGGTGGCCGGTCTTGCGACGGGGGCGGCCGATCGCTGCCTAATTGCCGGACAAAATGTGGAAAAGGGTTATAAAATCATAAACGGGGCGAAGATTTATTACGAAGTCTATGGAAGGGGATTCCCGGTTGTTTTTGTGCACGGGGGCCCCGGGTTGGACCGCAGCTACATGCTCCCCCAGATGGAACGGATTGGCGTGGGGTATAAACTCATTTTCTATGACCAGAGGGCGAGTGGAAAATCCTCAGCAGACGTTGAACCGGGCTCGATGACGATGGAGACCTTTGTAAAAGATCTGGAGGGTATTCGCAAGGCATTCAAGCTCGATAAGATGAATCTTGTGGGGCATTCCTGGGGGGGCCTCGTGGCAATGTTATATGCGGTCAGATATCCGCAACGCCTGCGATCACTTGTGCTTCTCAACAGTACTCCCGCGAGTGCTTCGCTCAGGGAGTCGGCTTTTGCTGTGCTGCAGTCGAAAAGGGGCCGGGAAGACAGCATCGCGAATGCAGAGCTGACGCAGACCGATGCTTTCAAACAGCGTGATCCGGTTGCAATGATGGCTTTTTTCAGGCTGCTTTTCCGGGCATCGTTCTATGACAGGCATTATGCCGACAGCCTGACATTCGATTTTGACTCGACATACGCCATGAAAAGCGCCATGCAGCGCAATCTTTCCAAGGACAAATCTTTGATGCAGTACGATCTGCACGGGCAGCTGGGGAAGATAACGTGCCCCACTTTGATTTTTGGGGGAGATCACGACATGGTCACTCCCGAAGCGAACGAGCGAATACATAAGGCCATCAAGGGTTCGAAGTATATCTTGATTAAAAATTGCGGCCACTTTCCTTTTATTGAAGCGCAGGAACAGTTTTTTCCCATACTGCGGAATTTCTACAAAGATGTGCAGTAGGGCGCGAGTTAAATTTAAAAATTATCAGGCAATAGTCTGGTTGCCCGGTGGATTCAAATGTAATGGCTACTATACTTCATCAATTAATGATAGGTGCAGACAAGGCCTTTGTCCGCTCTGAAATATTGAAAAGGCATAGAGGTTGGGTTCAGATATCCTCGGATTTGTGGCCTGAATATTTTTAATCCTTGCAGGGAGGTTTATTTTAAAGCAGCATCGCCACACAAGATTATGCCCGGCCTTTAATCTGGTATTTATATTATGCGTTACGCCCCGCTGCGCGGATGTGACCAATCCGTTTAATCACATTCACTCTGCCGGCCTGCCGGATTATTAGCGATGTCAGGTGGTGGTGGATACCGAGGGGTGGAGACAGGATGTTCCTGGTGCGTAAGCAGCAAGGACGTGCGGCCTGGAACTGAATGAATTTATGGATTGTTTAATATATTATGCGCCATTTTACTGCAGTGAATACAGCGCGGATGTTGTGAAAACTGAATACTCAAACTTGACATCCATAAGCTCAAGGCGTCGGACTCATATCATAAAAAGGCATATTATGAAACACATTCTTCTTCTGTTGTTTTTTTCATTTTCAATTGCTTTCTCGGGTGATCTTAAGGATTTAAACATCGGCGACGCCGTTCCAAGCTTCGCGCTGAAGAACTATGACGGCAAGGATTATAACATTCAGAAAGTCATGAAGGAAAACAAGTTCACCGTGGTAATGTTTATCTCTACCCAATGCCCCGTCTCGAATGCATATAACGAGCGTATGGAGAAGTTGTACGAGACGTTCAGCAAAAAAAGTGTTGCATTCATCGGAATTAACGCAAATAAGGCTGAGGACACCGTTGCCATTGCAAAGCACGCAAAGGAGCATGGCTTTCTGTTCCCGGTTCTGAAAGATTTCCGGAACAAGGTTGCCGACCAGTACGCTGCGCAGGTTACCCCCGAGGCTTTTGTCGTCAATGCCCAGGGGAAATTGCTGTACCACGGACGCATAGATGACAACCGCAACCCGGCCAAAGTTACCTCCAGTGACTTATCCGACGCTCTCACAAAATTACTTGAAGGGAAGGAAATAACCTCCAGTGCGCCGAAGGCGTTCGGCTGTTCGATCAAGCGTATTGAATGACGTGTCGCTCTTCGCGTATCCTGTAATGTTTTTTCTCCTTGCCGGGGGGTTTACCGCTCAGGGGCAGCCGGGGGCGGAGAGCCTCCCGGCCGTTACTCCGGTAGACATCGACCAATTAATGGAAAAAGTAAAACAGGATTCGGGCAATGTGGTGCTGGTCAACGCGTGGGCGTCTTGGTGCAAGCCTTGTCAGGAGGAAATGCCGGCGCTTGTAAAACTCCGCAAAATAAATTACAACAAAGGATTTCGTCTCATTTTTATTGCCATCGACGACACGGAGATCATCGACAGGACAATCAGACCCATCTTGAAAAAACATGCCGTCAGTTTCCCTTCCTACATCCTCAGCAGGACACCCGACAATGTATTTATCGAGAAAATGAATTCAAAGTGGAGCGGTGCCCTTCCGGCTTCTTTCATATACGACAGGAAGGGAACTCCGGTGACGATGCTGGTCGGGGGCAAGAAGTATCAACAATTTGCAGATGTATTGCAGAAACTGCTTCAGCACTAGCTATCGTTTGATCACTTAAAATATTTTCCGGTATTTCCTTGTCAGCCGTCTGATTAAACTTGATGGAAAGTTGCTTTTTTTTCTGCGATTTCTGTAAAGTTACACGCTATTTTATCCTGTAAATCGGATGGGGATTGGATAGCGGATAACTGACTTACCACAGCATATGAATAAATCTTACAGTCTCGATGGTTTAGAAATCCATCACAGAATTAATCATTTTAACAAAACGGATTGATAAACTACAGAAGGGGGCATCTCGTGAAGAACCTAAAAATTTCTCCTGGCATCTCCCTTTTGTTATCGGCATTTCTTTTAGTTCTGGTTCAATCATGCGGCAAGACCGGGCCGGGGCAATCGGCGGTGGAGCGGGGAAAATACCTCGTAACGATAGGCGGCTGTAACGATTGCCATTCCCCGAAAATATTCATGCCTGCAGGCCCCGCACCAGATACGGCAAGGCTGCTTTACGGGTATCCATCGGGTTCAAGGCTGCCGGAAATACCCGCGGGTGTTCTCGGTCAGGAGAAGTGGGGTGCAATCACTACGAATGACATGACGGCGTGGCTCGGGCCGTTGGGGGTCAGCTTTTCTTCCAATCTCACTCCGGATGCAAAGACAGGAATCAGAAGTTGGCCTGAAGACATGTTTATTAAAACCATCCGAACGGGTAAATTCATGGGTATGTCGCGTGACATCTTGCCGCCCATGCCTTGGCAATCATTTGGGCAGATGACAGATGATGATCTCAAGGCGATATTTGTGTACCTGAAGTCCATATCGCCGGTAAATAATCAAGTCCCGGCGCCGATCCCTCCTCCCGATGTGAAATGATTTTGAAATATTTTGAAATGCGACGGACGAGGGGTATGGCGGAACCATGACCCATGCGACAGCGATATTTTCTGAAAGCGACATCTAGAGGTCTTCCGCCTGGCAAGATAAAATGCCACGGGGGATTTGCCCTCTCTTAGCCGTGAATTGAGACGATTCTTGATGTTTTCGGATAAATATGCAGGATATATGGTGGGATGGTTTTAATTTTTAACGCTCCGCATTCCAGTGTTTAATGCCGGCTTGGCCTGTGATCACCCGTTTAATAAATGCAGGCCCCGGAGAATTTTCGCCGCTCTGAGATTATCGCATCCGCCGACCGAACCGCCTAGCGTTTTATAAATATCATGTGATGAATAACCCGCTTGCGATATTGTTTTGTTGGCGTGCAATTATTATATTCTCCAATCAGTAGTGTCCAAATATAACTATAAGCATGAAAAAAATAAGGGGTTGATGCCCTAAAGGATAGCAAATACGGGAATTCAAGTTCAAATCGATTATCTCT
>Ga0209048_10007334_pt1 | contig 10204 bp, 12 predicted proteins | sample FrelakmetCRP12CR_FD_187146 | JGI IMG/M metagenome (GOLD analysis project Ga0209048, IMG submission 187146) | Freshwater lake sediment microbial communities from the University of Notre Dame, USA, for methane emissions studies - CRP12 CR (SPAdes)... | ecosystem: Environmental > Aquatic >... | reverse complement strand
GGAATCTGAAGAAGAGCCAGCTAAAAAATCACCCAAGAAGAAGCTCTCTAAAAAACAAATCTCCGACTCGGAATCTGAAGAAGAGCCAGCTAAAAAATCGCCATATGATTGCGACACCGACCCCCAGAGAGCTTCAGACTCTGAATAAACAAAGATAAAACTTCCTTTTAAATTTTTAATTCTCTGGGAGAGAATTAAAAATTGATTTATACAATTCATGATTATATAAATTTATATAATCATGAATATGTCTAAAGTTTTATCGCCATCAATCAATAGATTGGCTCTTTGGCTAACCAAAGACCATAAAATAGCACGTGAAAAAGTCCTAGATAAATGGTATGAATTGACATTTGAACAGATTAAACCCAACGTCTCTTTAAAAGACTTTACAGTCCATTCGCTTTTAGGGAACGGAGGTAGCGGTAAAGTTTATCTTGTAAAAAAAGACGACCTTTACTATGCCATGAAAGTTATACCTTCTGCTTACGTCGCTGAAAAAATTACCAATGTGTTAAATGAAAGACGACTATTAGAACAGCTGCACGACGACCCTTTTGTGACACAATTACATTATGCCTTTTGTGATGAAAAAGCATTTTATCTTGTTATGAAATTTTATCAAGGAGGAGATTTATTTTCGTTTGTGGAGTTTGCTCGCAGTAAAGATGTAAAAAGTATCATGTCGGAATTGGTTGTGATTTTGCAAAGGCTCCATTTTAAAAAAATAATCTACCGAGATTTAAAGCCCGAAAATATCCTCATTGATACACACGGGCATGTTGTTTTGTCAGACTTTGGTTTGTCCAAAAAAGTTAGAACGTCTACAAACACATTTTGTGGAACGCGGGAATACATGGCTCCTGAGATCATCCGCGGAGAAAACTACGGGTTTGAAGTCGATTGGTGGAGTCTGGGGGTTTTATTTTACGAGTTAAAAACAGGCCAAGATCCGAGTATATTTATGAAAGAACGTAAACACGAATACCTGTCGTCTTTTGATAAAGACGAAAAAGATTTATTATGGAAACTTTTAAACGTCGACGTCAATGAACGTTTAACATTTGCGGATTCAATAAGAAAAGATCCTTATTTTAAACATGTGAATTGGAAAGCTGTTGAACAAAGACGCAACATTCCACCAACAGTCCCATGTGTCGACTCTGAAGCGGATGTTCAAAATTTTGCACTCGAATTTACAACACAACAAATTAGCTTGCCAAACGATAAAATTATATTTACACCTCGTTTAAAATATGTATCTAAAATATGGACCTACTCCGCACCGCCTCACGGCGCGCCGTATTCTCGATAAACCAACATCATGTTTTCAGAACATATCCCAAGGGTATACCCTTCAGTTAAATCACTTTTTATATTTTTTCTTTTTCAAGGACAACAACTTCCTTGAAAAAGAGTTTTTATATATATTAAAATGTCTGTTTTTTATAATAAGAGGGTATATATGTCCTTATTTGTATTTTTTCCGAAATTTTAGTTTCTTCGTTCAATCCCAAGAAACACATCGGTGGACCTACTCCGTCTCACGACGCACCGTATTCTCGATAAACCAACATCATGTTTTTAGAACACATCCCAAGGGTATACCCTTCAGTTAAATCACTTTTTATATTTTTTCTTTTTCAAGGGCAACAACTTCCTTGAAAAAGAGGTTTTATATATATATTAAAATGTATGTTTTAATAATAAGAGGGTATATATGTCCTTATTTGTATTTTTTCCGAAATTTTAGTTTCTTCGTTCAATCCCAAGAAACACAAGAGCGAGTACCAATAAAGATGGAAAACGTTGAGTTATCAAACTGTATCTACGAACATATCAAAGATACTTTTTATTATGGTCTCGTTGGAGACTTTCGGCTGGCTTCTTCAATGCAACAAAGCTGTGTGACTAAGGAGGCAAAAATTATCGTAATTGGAGTCGTCTCGAAAAGTCTAAGAGAATGATTGAGTATTACCAAAGAAATTGCCGCTCAGATCTGAGCGGCAATTTCTTCCCTGTGGATGTGTTCTAAAAACATTGATGTTAAATAAAATTGAGATGAGACCCAACTTTGGAGTCAACTAATTACATCACCAAAGTTGGTATTGATGCCCCATACTTTACCGCTTTGCGGCGCCCGAAGGGTACCCAAACCATACTGTCCCACAACACGTCGAATCCGAGGTTATCTTTAATCTCTTTTATGAAGGTATTACCAAAGAAACCCGCCCTCCAGATCTGGAGGGCGGGTTTCTTTCCTGTGGATGTGTTCTAAAAACATTGATGTTAATTAAAATGTGTGTAGTACCAATAAAGATGGAAAACGTTGAGTTATCAAACTGTATCTACGAACATATCAAAGATACTTTTTATTATGGTCTCGTTGGAGACTTTCGGCTCGTCATCGACAAGTCAACAGGCTTCTTCAATGCAACAAAGCTGTGTGACCAAGGAGGCAAAAATTTGTTTAATTGGAAACGCCTCGAAAAGTCTAAGAGAATGATTGAGTATTACCAAAGAAGCTGCCCTTCAGATCTGAAGGGCAGCTTCTTATACGAAGTCAAAGGAGCCAATAAAGACAAAACAGATCGACAGATCACCGGTACATATGTTCCTCAAGAACTTATTTTGGAGATTGCATCGTGGGTGTCGATAGAGTTTTACGACAAGTGCAACAAGATTATCTTAAACTACTTTGTGAACGAGTTTAAGAAAATGAACAAAAGTGCACTTGAAGAAAAAATTAAGCAGGTTGAAGAGCAGATGGAACATTTAACATTGGAACATGAAGAGGTAGTTACGGTTAAGGATGATAAGATTGACGAACTTAAACAACTTATACTTAAACAAGATCAAGAAAGAGAAAAAGATAGACAATATATGCGTTCTCTTGGTATTTCTCTCGAACACGTCAAAGATCAAAATGATGAACTCCTTGACCGTAACAAGTCTCTGAAATCAGATATCAAACAAGTCAAGACTAAACTTAATATTGCCGTTGAAGACCGAGCACCGCTTCCCGAAAACAAGGCCAAACGAGAAAGATTCGTTCTGCTTAAGCGCAACGACGACGAGTACTATCCATATTACACCATACGAGCACAAGACGATTACACTAAGCGCAAGCTAAAGTTTGAGCGACAACACTTTCCCAACTTGGAGATTTTGCTGGACTTTGCGTGTAATCCGAACTCCAAGACGCTGTACACCAGGATCAAGGAGAGTTTGAAGGCCAAACGCGTCGTATTTAAGGGGAACAATATAGATCTCGAACCCTCTGATGTGACAGAACAACAGTTGATTGATGAAATGATTATGATTAACGATGCGAAACGGGAAGTTTGTTAATGGAGACTTTCACAGGATTTTTAATGACATTGTGTCATTAAAAACCGGCAATTTTTATTTTACGAATCGAAAGAAATTGCCCTTCAGATCTGAAGGGCAATTTCTTACCCCGGGGTTGCTTGCGAGGTGGCGAAACCACCGAGCGCGACGCAGGGGCGCGCTGCGCCCAAGTGGGCGCCAATCGTCGCTACTCGTTGCCCTTTCAACCAAAAAGCTTACATAAACCCCAATACGGGACAGCTAAGATACTTGGTGCTCCTGTATTTAGGTAATAACTGCACGAATCCTCGTGGATCAGGGGCCTGGTCGGGACGTCCATCTTGCATTTGTACATTGTTGGGTCCAAGTGATTACGCTTTCTGCGTTTCAGTTCACCACCGCGAGTGTGATCGTAATGGGAACCCAAAACTCCGTCGACATTCACAAAACCAATGCTCTCTCGCAGTTGATTGTACCCTGATCGGCCAGGGCGCTCAACGCCGCAGAGCGGTGTTGAGTATTGTTCTTGAGCCAACTCTTTCTCTCTCCATTCTTTGTACTGTAATACTTCAGTATAAGTCACATCGCCGAAAGCATCGACATCAATCCATTTTTCGAGTTTGGAAAAGTATATGGTCGAATCATAGTCTTCAAAGTTGGTATTGATGCCCCATACTTTACCGCTTTGCGGCGCCCGAAGGGTACTATCTACAATTAGAAGAACTGGTGCAACTTTATGGAGCTTACACTCACAAATCCAAAGAAAATATGTTACATGTTCAACTCAACAGTATCGTAAAATGAAAAATAAATAAATTTTCATTAGAAATAAAATGGAAAACTATTACACTGATACTAGAGTTATACTCGCTCTTGAAAAGAGCTCTGAAGAGTTGATGGATATATTAACATTCATAAAAGAGATTGATTTTGAGATTAAAGATAACCTTGGATTCGACGTGTTGTGGGACAGTATGGTAAGACGATGTGCCCACGTGGGCACATCGTCACTAAATTGGATGGGATACGAAGGTCAAGATAGATTTAACAAACAAAAATTTGTTCAACTTCTTGAAAATAACGATATTGAATTACCACAATCCCGCGAAGCGGGATTGGGCGCTCGTTGGCCCGAAGGGCCAACGAGTACCAAGAAATAGGGTTTGAAGATCCTTTAATTGAACAATTTCCGGAGATACAAGAAGAAATTGGGCAAATGCGTTCAGTAGATAAACCAAGAAAACGATGGCTTATCATGAATACAACGAATTTTAAAGAAGCAATTATGTCCTTGACTACCAAAAGGTCTAAAGACATCAGAAAGTACTATCTTCTTCTCGAAGAACTGGTTCAGCTTTATGGTGCATATACCCACAAATTCAAAGAAAACCAATTAAAAGTTCAACTTCAAGCAAAAGAGGAAGAACTCGAGGACGCCAAAGAGTACACCCTCATCTTGCAAGATATGATGATCAAGGACGACCCAATCACACGAACACAAGTCATCTACATCGCGACCACCGAACTATATGCCAAGACCAACAACTTCAAACCAGGTGGGGTCGATGAGATCAACAAGCTCAAGTCTACCCTTCGGGCGCCGCAAAGCGGTAGATTGAGCACGTACAATACAGGCAGAATAAAAGAGGATAGCTTTTATTATTCTGATATTTTTATGGTCTCCAATTACCATATTGTAGAGGCTCAATTAAAGAATCTATTGGGTCGATTCAGGAACAAGAAGGAGAAGGAAATGTACCGACTACATTACAACGATATCAGATACATCGTAGAGTACCTCTGTAATCGAGACGGCGAAGACGTGGAGGAAGTGAACTCTAAGCTGACCCAGTTCATCTCTAACCTAAACAAACGCGTTTTGAGGCCCATCGTTCCGCATCCCAACACGAGCTACCTCACTTCCGTAACTCAGCTGAAAGAGGACGGCACGGTGCACAACATAACGATCCAATCTGACTCGTTCGAAGAAGCGGTCAAAGCGTACGTTTTGTCTCTGAACCCGGATGTAACATCAATTTCGAAGAAGAAGGTATTTGACGACCTCAAAGTTAGGAAAGATCGTATTGTTAAGTTTCCGATCCTTAGGTCCATTTTGGAACGACTGAGACCGGAAATAAAGTTGATTCAAAAATCTTAAGTTGTAGTTTTTAATGCTTCTAGAAGCATTAAAAGGATAGGGTATTATTTAGCTTTGTCAACATAATAAGAATATTTAACAGTATCGTGTTCTTTAAGATAATTCCACCGTTTACCGCATTCTGCGGTTGCTTGTTTTGTAGAGTAATCTGGGTGGTCTTTTTTAATTTTTGGTCTTTCATCTTCGCAAAACAAAAAATAGGACGATAGTTTGCTAGGTTGTCTGTTTTTCTTCTTGTCGAGTTCTTTATCAACCAAATATCTTTCTTTATCTTCACCGGCTTCAACATAATATATGTTTTTTTCTTGGTTGTCGAGTTCTCTCCATTTACTTCCTAACAAAGCCATTACTTCACTTGGTTTTGCATTTGGATGTTGAGAGGTTATTTCTGGTCTTGTTTTTTTACAGAAAAACATATAGGCTGATTGATTTCGTTTTGGACCAGGTGTCAAGTTTTTACCTTTTATTCCAAATACCTCACTTGCCATTTTCTTTTGAAAATCGTGTGACTCCCAGTGTTTTTTAATCTCTGAAATATTCATGTTTTCTACATCGGATAAAAAATTATCAGTTACTAGATTGTTTAAATTTTGTAATAAAATTTTTTTACTCTTAGATGTCACAGTGCTCATATTGTTTATTAATGTAATAATTGTAACCAAATTTCAATCGATTATAATAGCAATTAAAGCCATAGTGCGTCTATACAAGTCTAAGATGTGTAAACAGTTTGAATAGGAATATTATATTCATTGCAGTCAATTTTAATTATATCTTCAGCTACATAAGACGGATCGTTTAAAAATAAATCTAAAAATTGTGGATCGGAAAATTTAATAAAATTTCCAAACAAAAATAGGATAATTGTATCTTTGTTGCTTTGTTTAAAAAGCAACGATGTTCCTCCTACTTTATTAAAAATACACATGTCCTTGATAATAGGTATTTTTTTAAGATGTTGTTGTTCTTGTTTGGAATCGATCAAGACAACTAAACTTACCTTTATAGTTTGAGATAGAATGCTTTCCAAGAGGCCAATTAGATCGTTAATGCCATCATATGCTTCAATTGAAATGATGACGTTTTTGTAAAAGGTGGGTTTATTTTGATAGTTTTTTATTACATCTGGTATTTTGTGTGAGGTACCAGTTGCCCGAAGGGTACCCGATCCCGAAGGGATCGGTTCCCGAATGGTACCTGTATATGTGGGTGGTGTTTTGCGTATGGCTACCCAGCATAATATAATAATGGCAATAAAAACAACGGCAATATCTAGAATCATTTATTTACTACCGCAAAGCGACGAAGCGGCGACCTATCCATTTGGGATAGGTCGCCCGAAGGGTAACACCTTTTTATTAATTAATACGTAGATATTATTGACCATATAAAAATAATATTAATCTACGTAGATTAATATTATTGAGCATATAAAAATAATATTAATCTACGTAGATTAATATTATTGAGCATATAATATTAATCTACATAGATTAATATTATTGACCATATAAAAATAATTGTTTCAATGCTAATATAACATGAATCTGTTGGCAATACTGAAAGAAGAACTAAACGACTTATATGACATCAAAGAACAATACGACTACGTCATGAATACGCGAATGTTCGCTGGGAGGATGACGGGTAAAGAATTGGTTTGTAGGTATGGCGACGTCAACCCAAAATTTCTTGGGGTTCGTTTACGAAGAGAGCTTCGCGATATCAGGTCGTTTTCCAACATAAACGAACAAATTGCGAAGCTGCAGTGTAAAATAAACAAATTGGATCCGTAAATCTGTAAAAACGAATGTATCAAGATTTTTAAAAAATATCATTTATGGGCAGCGTCAAGAAACAATCTTCAAACCTTTAAAGGTAAAAATTGAATAAACAATACAATATAATATAATTTAAATGGCGTTTGAATATAAAAAAATTGACCGGAAAAAGGTCAAAGAAACCAACGGAATTGATACTTTTACAAAGATTAATATCCAGAAGAAATTCACAGTAAGTGTTCAGTGTGCCTTGAATATCTACAACCAGACAACACACTTCAAACAACGTGTTTACATTCGTTTTGTATTGCATGCATTAAAACGTGGCTAAAATTAAATTGTTCTTGTCCCGTGTGTCGATTTTCACCATGTCGGTTCGTAGCGGGATTGAGCGACCTATCCCTTAGGGATAGGGTACCCTTCGGACGCCGTAAAGCGGCAACACCTTTATTTATTAATTTTAAAATTAATAAATAAGTAGATATTATTGACCATGTAAAAACCAATGTTAACCTAAGTAGATACTTTTATAATATATAAATGTTTCAATGCAAAATAACCAATAAAGGTATAATTCATTTTAAAAATGTCTTTGATTTGTTTAAACAAATGGGAATTTCAGACGCGTATCTAGATGTTAAACACACCGGTATATATATATACAAATCACACGACAATAGCATTTATCCAATGGTTTATTTTTCCCTCTCTTATTTTACCGAGTATACATGTCATACAGAGAATATATACATGTTCAATATTAACGGTATCAAAAACAGTCTCAAAAATATTACCGGGTTGGACAACGTGGAACTAAAAAACACTGGAGAAAATTTAAATATAAAGGTTATTAAAAAAAGTATCCAGTTGGAATATATACTTGCGCTTAAACCATATGATTATATTAATATTCCAATTCCGACGGTTGATGACACAACATGCTTAAATATCAAGTCTGGCGACTTTGCAGAATTCTGCAAGTCTATTAATGGAAAGGACGAATTAACGATTGAAACTAATCCGGAGGCGCAGTCGATTTCATTTGCGTCTACAAATTTTAAAACGACTATCAAAGGAGATACAGACGAAGATGAAATATCTACTTTCGAAGACAGATTTAGATCTGAGTATTTTAGTAAATTAAAAAAGATGACTAAGTTTGACCATAATCTTAAAGTGTATATTGACCCAAAAAATAAATCGATTGCTTTGGAAACATGTATTGATTCGAAAGAAGACAGCAAGATTACTATATGGATTAAATCTCTGAGCAAAATAAACGAAGAATATGACGAAGTTGAATAAAATTGAAAAATATATAATATAATATTATATAAAAATATCATGAACCTTTCAGACAACCTTAGTTCTATACTAAATAAATATGTCGTTTTGTTTGCCGATTCGTTGGTCAAACATCACACTCAATTGCGAACAAAAGACATTTGTGATAAATTGTTGCCGCAAAGGGCACACCCCCAAAGTTCGAACATTCTTCAGGTTTTTAAACAAAAGAAGAATGTTATTCAGGTTAAAAAAACCCTACATGGAAATTATACAGTAGACATCCCTGAACAATTTATATTGGTTATGAATGTTACTGACAAAGTTATAGTCGGATACGAAAACGAAGAAGGTATGGTTAATCCTTTAACAAAAGAACTAATAGCTTTGTGTTGTAAATATAAATTAAAGTATACAATGCCTTTAAATTTAAATAACGATGTTGTAAGCGAGGAATCGGAAATTGAAGATTACATCTTTAGCGATGAAGATGAATAAATTTTACAGCTAATAAAATGATGCTTGAACGCAAAATTGGAGATCTCGCTTTGTGGGAGTTTGTTATCGCTTTAATTATTATTAACCTTTTAGTGGGAATTGTTCTCAATTTTATTACTAAATAAAGTTTTATGTTTTACAAACATAAAACTCCCAGGTAATAAATGACCTCGATTGTAAATGGTTTTACTACACAAACCTCTACCAAGACGGAATATGCGATAGAACAACCATGTGATTGTTTCACTTGCACAGCTTTTACAGCTGTACGGCCATGTGGCCAGACGGACAATAAAGACGATTGGAATTTCGGGCATATTCCATGCTGTTTTACATGCCCGAATGTAAAACGATGCGCAAAGCCGGATTCGGCAGAATGCAATATCGGCGTCGATTCTCACAAACGCGACCCTTTAACCCGAGTTACTTGGAATGAAAACGCCCCCAAACTACAGTGTGTTTTTGATGTCGACAAGATCAATACTATTCAACAGTTGGACAATTTCAAACAAAAATTTGGAACTCAAGGAGATTATAATATGGCGGTATCCAACTACTGCCAACAGTCTTCAGATACATGTGTTTTAGATCCCGATACCGATAAAAACATGCCGAGATGTTCTAGACTAAAATCAACTGGAAAAGATGGAGAACTGTGCCGGTCGTGGTTCAATTCCCAACCTAAAAATACACAAGATACAGTTGTTCAAAATTACTGTTCTGTTAATAACACTCCCGACTGCAAATGTGTAAATAGGTCATTGTCATCCACCTACAAGACGCTCAAGCCAGGAAAGGTTATCAATGACGGATGTTGGTGGCTTCCATGCGCGAATCCACAATCATATCTACAAACTAAAGATGTTCAAAAACCAGAGTGCCCTGATAATTTTTGCGACATAATTTATAATATAATACAAGATAGAGATGTTGATATATCTGATGTTAAAAATGACATTAATTGCGTTTTTCAACCAAAACCTCCACCTCCAAAGCCGACACCCGTTCCACCTCCAAAGCCTACACCAGTTCCGCCTCCAAAGCCTACACCAGTTCCGCCTCCAAAGCCTACACCAGTTCCACCTCCAAAGCCTACACCAGTTCCACCTCCAAAGCCTACACCAGTTCCACCTCCAAAGCCTACACCAGTTCC
>Ga0209048_10007333_pt1 | contig 10205 bp, 6 predicted proteins | sample FrelakmetCRP12CR_FD_187146 | JGI IMG/M metagenome (GOLD analysis project Ga0209048, IMG submission 187146) | Freshwater lake sediment microbial communities from the University of Notre Dame, USA, for methane emissions studies - CRP12 CR (SPAdes)... | ecosystem: Environmental > Aquatic >... | reverse complement strand
CTCGCGGATGCGGAGGCGGTCGGCGTCCGAGAGCACGGGCGGCGTCGTGCCGGCGAACAGGGTCTGAAGCTCTGACATCTTCAGGAACGCCCTGAGGTGGAGCAGCGTGCAGGAGATGCGGTTGACCAGGAATTCGAGATAGCGCCGGCCCGCCGCCATGGACGTCGCCGGGAGGCAGGCCGCGAGGCTGTCGCGGACGACCCCATAGCGGCCGATCGACGCCTCGAGCTTGGCCGGCGCGTACCACCCGTAGTTCGCGATGCCCTTCTTGAGCTGCCAGTTACCGCCGTAACAGAAGCCGATGTTGAACAGGTTATTGCGGGCGTCGTCGTCGGCTTCATCGAGATCGGCCATGGCCGCGGCGTAGGCGCCGGCATTCCCGATGCCCAACGCCGCGGCGTAGTCGCGGTAGAACGCGTCCGGCGCGATCGGCCCCTCGATCATCGCCCGGGCGGCGTAGGCGATCGACGTCCGGTTCTCCGCCGTGCGCCAGTGGTTCCAGCAGACGCCGTAGAGTGGAGCGCCGCCCGCGACGGTCCGTCGGCAATCGATCAGGCGGCGGATGCCCTCGACGGGGTTCTGCTGGAGGTACATGAGGCCGTCGAACTCCACCCAGCTGTAGAGCATGGTCCGGGCCAGGTCCGCGGCCGTGAGCGGGATGCCGTCCAGGTTGCGGACGGCCATGCGCGCCCCGTGCGCTGGGAGGACGGTCAGGCGCATGTCGGGGGACGCGGCGCGGCGCATCGCGGCGAAGGCCGTCCTGAGGTCCTTGGGAGTCGTATTGTAGATCCCGATCGCGAAGGCGAGGGGCTTCGCACCTTTCCGCTCGTCGCGGAGGCGCTCTGCCACGCTTATGTTGTATTCGATCTCGGCAACGGGCCTGTCGCCGTCCTCCTGGGTGATCAGCTCGAGGACGTCGATCTGGGGATAGGCCTCGAGCACGGTTCGGCAGACCGCCAGCGAGCGCTCCTGGTCCTTCTCCCGCAATTCCATCGAAAAGGTAACGGTCAGGCCGACGCGCTTGGCCTCGGCCATCACGGCCCGCAGCCAGTCCATCGCCCGGCGGCTCTTCTCTTGGGGCGACGCGAAATACGGCTCGATCTCCGGGATGCAAAACTCCGCCCGGTTCCGAACGGCTTTGCGGAGGCCCGGATCGACGGGCAGGGAGTGGCGCTGGCCGTAGAAAAAGTTCCCGGCAAGGGCCGGACCGCCGTCGAGCGTGTAGGGATACCACTGCCCAGGGTAGCTGTGGAAGGTGATGGCGTTCATCCGCAGGCGAGCGAGGCTGCGAATATAGGCTTTCGCCTCCTCGAGAGGATAGGAGGAGATGTCCATGGCGAAGTTGATGTGCTGGCGGATGCCGCGCCGTTCCACCACGGGACGGATGAGACGGGCCGGACCGTCGATTCGGCCGAGGTCAAGGCGCGCCGGGCGGATCGGGCCCATGACGTCAAAGGTCAAGCCGGCCTCGCCGAGCATCGTGTAGGCGGCGTGGAGGACGCCAGCGGGGTCCGGGGCGCGGAGCTCTATCCGCCCGCCGGGCGCGCGGCGGACGGAGAAGGAGAACGGCGGCAGCGCGGGATCGACGGCGAGGTCGATGGTCCAGTCCGCCGCCACGGCCGCGGGCGCGTAGTCCGGGGCGAGGAACGCGCGGACCTCGGCGGCGGCGAACCCCAGGACCGGATCGGCACCGGCCCCGACGACGGCCACGGTCGACCTGGACGAGCCGCGGCATGAGGCGCCGAGCAGAGCTATCAAGATGACCGAGGAGAGGATCCCGGCTCGGCCGGGAGCTTTTATAAAGCGGCGTCTGTTCATGGCTGTCCTCCCGGGGGCGCGGGGCAATTTTTCACTTGGATTCTTCCCCGACGGCCCGCAAGCCGAAGGGATTGCGCGTCGCGGGAGGGCGAGGCAGCGATAGCGGGCGAAGCGAGCTTGAGGCAGAGCCCGGCCAGGATACCCAGGACCCCTCGGATCGCGCTCGTCTTCATAGCGTCCTTCATTTGGTGGGGCATCGCCGCGCCGCCCACCCCGTCGGGATTCTCGGCTCCCCGCATGATACCTTGCCCGAGAGCGCATGGGGAGGGCTTTCAGTAGCGGCGGACCTCGCCGCTGCCGAGACCCGATAGACCTTGCCGGGGACGGCGTTGAACGCCCATCCGGACTCCGGCCCGAACGCCTCTCGCTCGAGCTCCCCGAGCCTTCTCCCGTCGCGCATGACGGTCGCCCTTCCGCTCCCTGACGGGAAGACGATCCGGAATCGCCGATCGAAGGCCGTCTTGAGTTCGACCACGCCCTCGCTCGGAAAGGCCACCTCGAGCTTGCCGAGCTTCAGGCGCCGGCCGACGGCGTCGGACGGCACACGAATGGTGCGGTAGTCCTCCTGCACGCCGTACCGCGCGTGCACGGCCATGTTCCAGACCAGGGCCGTCCAGCAATAGTCGCCCACGCCGAGAGGGTCGCCGCTTGTCGCGTCGTAGCGTTCGTTGATCCCCCTTTTCGCCAGCAGGGCCAGCATCCTCTCGGTCAGATCGCGGGCGATATTGTGGTACCCATAGCGCATCAGGCCGAGAGCGATGAGGTCGTTCGTTGGAGGCCACATGTCACCCCGCCAGAATCCGCGCGCCCGAAACGCCGGATCGTCCATGGCGACGGTCGGGATAGGGAACCGGGCCCACCACTGCTTCGGGTCCTTTAACTGTTCGACGAGGGCCTGGGCCTGCTCCGGCGTCGCCGCGCCTGCCGTCAGCGTTAAGAATGCCTGGATGGTTCGCACCCGGATCTTCGCGTGCGTGTCGCGGTTGATGCTGTAGAAGAACTCCGTCTCCGGGTCCCACATCCACTTCCGGATGGCCGCGACACGACGGGCGATCGTCTCCTCGAGTCCGCTTGCCACGTCCTCATGCCCCAGTTCCCGGGCGATCTCGGCCGTCGCCCGCTCCGCGATCAGGAGGAAGCACGTCGTATCAACGCCTTCGATGTCGCCGTACCACTCCCCACTCTCCGGCCGCCGGGGATGCCGGGTCAGCTTCATGCCGTCAACGGCGGGATGGAAATCGAACGATTCGAATTTAGCCGTCTGCAGGAGGTTCGCGATCGGCGCCGCTTTGTAGGCTCCCTGCTCGATCAGGCCGTCTTCGTCCACGTCTCGCTCGGTCGAATACCAGTGGTCGAAAGCGAGGAGGTACGGCAACGACTCTTCGAGCAGGGCGCGATCGTGGGTCTGCCGGTAAACCATCAGCGCGCCCCAGGCCAGGATCGGTATCTGCGAGTACCCGACGGGCGGAAGCGTGGGGTTGATGACGCCGGGGACCATCCCGAACCTGTACGAACCTTTGGAGGCCTCCACGTTGTGGTCGATGGCCGCCCAGTAGTTTCGGAACACGTCCCGGATGAGGACGTCATCGTCCAGGGCGGCGTAAGCATTGAGGACGAACATGGTATCCCATACGAGCTGACACTTCCCATAGGCATCGTCGGCTTCCCCGGTGATGGAGACCCACCGGTAGGGCAAACCGGGCGGATTGGGCTCCCAGAGCTTATCGAGGAGGGTTCGCCTCAACAGGTTCTGAGCGAACGCAGTGAAGGCCGGGTCCTCCGTCGCGACATTGGTCAGGAGATTCCGTTGGGCGCGACCGATCGCCTCCTTGGCCGGCTGGAGGCGCAACCTGACCTGCGCCACGCCGCCCGTCGGACCTCCCGCGGCCGCCAGCCCGAGCTGAACGGCCAGCAATACGGCCGTCGACGCCAGTAATGATTGGGGTTTCAAAGTGACCTGCCTCCGATTAGTGTACCAAATCCAGAGTTAGAGGTCACCTGGAAGGACCTCATCCCTGAAAAATGGTCCACTCTAAATGTTAGTTTTCTGGCAAAATCTCTTGAAGGAGGTTTTGGCCGATGAAGAAGTCGAAGTTCACGGAAGAACAGATCGCCTTTGCCCTGCGCCAAGCCGAGACGGGAACACGGGTGGCTGAGGTTTGCCGCAAGGCAGGGGTCTCGGAGCTCCGATTCCATGACCTCAGGCACACGTTTGCCGCCAACTTGGTAATGGCCGGGACGGATCTTGTAACGGTGAAAGAGATCCTGGGCCACAGTGACATCTCGATGACGGTCCGTTACTCGCACCCGTCCGACGGTAGGAAAATGGGTGCTGTTGAGCGGTTGGTTCATAAGGGTTGGGTAGCAGCGGACGGAAAAGATGGTCACAACTTGGTCACAATTCAGTAAGCATTTGAGGTGAGCCCGAACCGGCTTAATGATATTGCATTGGATGTGCCTGTAGCTCAGTGGAAAGAGCGACGGACTCCGTATACTCCATCCGCAGCCCGCTGATCGTAGAAATTGCTGCCCAATTGACGATATCGCCCAGCCCGCATCCTTATTGTGACCTAATCTTTCAGAACCAAACGATGCCCTGGATTCCTAATCCGGAGGTCGCCAGCTCGAGTCTGGCCAGGCCCAATCCCGATTTTCCTGAGAAATCAGCGCAAGGCCATCTTTTTTCGTGGTGCTCCTATCCCTGACTGCTTGGACATAAAGAGGCCGGCTTCTGCGCCTTCCCCCGGTTGGTTAGTCAAAGGGCTAGGGAGGAAGGACCGCTGTCCGGAGAAAGCGGCTACATCGCCAAGTGCTTGAAGGCTTGATAGACGAGGAAGGCAGGCCAGACGATCGCTTTCAGGAAGCCCAGAACCCCGGCCCAAAAACTCGTGGCCGTGGAGATGAAATAAACTACGGCTCCTATGAATCCGAGTCCGTAGACCGCGCCCGCAGGGGCCGTTCCCTTGTATTCTCCGCTCATGATCCAACTCCTTTCTTCTCTTTAATGTCCTCCACATTCTATCCCTTTTAGACAATCCATTCCACTCTTGTTGGGAGCGCCGGCCGCCGGTTAAGACACAGGGAGAGGGTTGTGCTGCGCTCGCAGCCTGCGGTTTCTCAGGAACGCCCGTAGCTCAGCGGATAGTGCAATTGACTTCGAATCCATGTGTCGCCAGTTCGAGTCTGGCCAGGCCCGATCCATATTTTCCCGAGACATCAGCCCAAATCGCTCAATTCCGCGACTTTGTGCGCGGCCCCTCTTGTCACGGTTATTGACGTTGGCGCACGACAGGCGATACAATTCCGGCATGACCAGGCGCGAGAGATTCGTCGCTCAGAGTGAGAATTCAGCCCGCAGGGAAAAAGGGAAACTCCCATCCCTTGAAACGAAAATCAAATTGTCTCGCAGACCTAGCCTGTGTCATCCTCTTGGAGACGAGAAAGATCGTGAGGAGCCGCTCACAAATCAATAAGATGAAGGAGGATCATCATGCGTAGAGCTTTGCTGGAAGTCGCTGCTCTTCTGCTCCTGGCCGTATGCCTGAGGGGACAAACGGCTGAGGGGATCATCAATAAGTATCTTAAAACCGTCGGGGGTGCTCAGAAGATCCAAAGCACCAAAACGCTGGTCCGGACAGGGACGTACTCCGGCGGGGGAGGGTTCGAAGCGAAGTTCCGCCAGGAGAACAAGCGGCCCAATCTGGTGCGGCAGGAAATCACGATGCTGTCCATGACCGGCATCACCGCCTACGACGGCAAGACCGGATGGAAGATCGAACCCTGGGAGGGCAAAAAGGATCCTGAATCTCTCGGCGAAGAAGAGATGAAGGGGATCCTCGAGGATGCTGACTTCGACGGCCCGATCGTGAATTACGAGCAGAAGGGAAACAAGGTCAAATACCTCGGCACGGAACCGGTCGAAGGCACGGATGCCCTCAAGCTAGAAGTGAGGCTCGCGAACGGCGACACATGGACGTATTACATGGACACGGACACCTACGTCCCGATCAAGGTCGACATCAAACGCATGATCCGCGGCGAGGAACATGAGTATGAAATGTCGCTGGGCGACTACAAGGAGGTCGACGGCTGGTACCTGCCGCACTCGGTTGAAACCAAGGTGAAGGGCAGTGAGAACCGGGGGACGGTCACCTACGAGAAGATCGAAGCCAACGTGCCGATCAATAACGGCGACTTCGTGAAGCCGGCAACGCCGGCGAATATTAAACACTAAGTCCACACGACAAAAAGAGTCTCAACATGAAAAAGATCATATTTACTTGTTGGTTATCAGCGTTATTCCTTTGCGTTGCGGCGGCCGCCGGCGTGTCGGCGCAGGAAAAGAAGTCCCCCGTGAAGATCGACTCGGAGACGATCTCCGGCCTGGGCGCGCGAAACATCGGTTCGGCCGCGATGAGTGGTCGTGTCGCGGCGCTCGACGCCGTGCGCGAAGGTCAGCGCCTCACCGTGTATGTCGGGACCGCCAGCGGCGGCGTCTGGAAATCGGTCAATGGGGGCACGACGTTCAAGCCGGTTTTCGACAAACAGCCGGTGCAGTCCATCGGCGCCGTGACGGTCGACCCGACGAATCCCAAAGTGATCTGGGTGGGAACGGGAGAAACGTGGGCGCGCAACAGCGTCTCGATCGGCGACGGGATCTACAAATCGACGGACGGCGGCGACAACTGGACGAACCTGGGCTTGAAGGAATCCGAACGGATCGCCAAGATCCTCGTCGACCCGACCGACCCGAATACCGTGTACGCCGCGGTCACGGGAAAATTGTGGAGTGACAGTGATGAACGCGGATTGTACAAAACGACCGACGGAGGGAAAACCTGGACGAAGATCCTCAAAGGGGCTAACGCGTCCACGGGTTGCGCGATGATTTCGATGGACCGTCAGCATCCGAAGACGCTCTTCGCGTGCATGTGGGATTTCCGCAGGAAGGGCTGGACGTTCCGTTCCGGCGGCGATAGCGCCGGCGCTTTCAGCGGAAGCGGCTTCTTCAAGACCACCGACGGCGGCGCCACGTGGACCGACCTCGACGAAAAAGCCGCGAAGGGGCTTCCTTCAAAGCCGTGGGGACGTCTCGCTGTGGCGGTCGCTCCGTCGAAGCCTAATGTCGTGTATGCGTTCGTCGAAGCCGAGGAGCCTAAGAACGGCCTCTACCGCTCCAACGACGGCGGGCAGACATGGCAGGCGCTCGACCGGAGCCAGAACATGCTCTGGCGGCCGTTCTACTTCGCCAATCTGATCGTCGACCCGAAGGACGAGAACAAGGTCTATAAGACCGACGGGCCGCTCATCATGAGTACGGACGGAGGCAAGAGTTTCAGTTCCATTTCGGGCGGCGCGCACGGCGACTTTCACGATGTCTGGGTCGACCCCGACAATACCGACCACGTCATCACCGGAGATGACGGCGGCCTCTGGTACTCCTACGACGGCTGCAACCATTGGTGGAAAGCCGACAACCTCCCCATCTCGCAGTTCTACCACGTCAGCGTGGACATGGACATGCCCTATCACGTCTATGGCGGACTCCAGGACAACAGCTCCTGGGTCGGCGTTTCGCAGTATCCGGGCGGTATTACCAATAGCCAGTGGGAGAATATGTTCGGCGGCGACGGCTTCTGGATGTTCGTCGATCCGTCCGATCCCGATTACATCTACGCTGAAGCTCAGGGGGGAGAGATCGGACGGGTCAACCGGAAAACGCATGAAACCCGAAGCATCAAGCCGTTGCCTCAATACAAGGAAGGCAAACTGCGATTCAATTGGAACACACCGATTCACGTGAGCCCGACGCAAAAAGGGACCATCTACATCGGGGCGCAGTTCCTGTTTCGCTCGCGCGACCAGGGACAGACGTGGGAACGCATTTCACCGGACCTGACGACCAACAATCCTGAAAAGCAGAGACAAGAACAAGCCGGCGGCGTCACGGTGGATAACTCCTCGGCTGAAATGCACACAACCATCTTCGCCATCGCCGAATCCCCGAGGGACCCAAACATCATCTGGGTGGGAACGGACGACGGCAACCTTCAGGTGACGCGCGACGGCGGGAAAAATTGGACGAACGTCGTCGGCAACATCCAGGGATTGCCCAAGAATGCCTGGGTATCATCCGTTGACCCCGGCCACTTCGGCGACGGCACCGCCTATGTGACGTTCGACCTGCACATGTTCGGCGACATGCGGCCGTATGCTTACAAAACCACGGATTTCGGCCGGACGTGGACGTCGATCCTCAGTGAGGGGAATCCTCTGCGCGGCTACGCGCATGTCGTTAAAGAGGATCGCGTCAATAAGGACCTCTTGTTCGTCGGCACCGAGTTTGGTTTGTGGGTATCTCTCGACGGCGGCCGGCAATGGGCGCAGTACAAGGGTGGTGACTTCCCGAATGTTGCCGTTTGCGACCTGGCCCTACATCCGCGCGACCACGACCTCGTCATCGCCACGCACGGCCGGGGGATCTGGATCATCGACGACATCACGCCTCTCCGCGCGCTGACGCCGGAGGCACTTGCACAGGACGTGATGTTCATTGAAGCGAAACCTCCCGTACAGCGGATTCAGGCAGGGGGCGGGTGGTCAAACGGCGATGCTTCGTTTTCCGCTCCCAATCCCACCGACGATGCGACGATCACGTACTATCAGAAGAAGCGCCACATCTTCGGCGACCTCAAGATCGAAGTCTTCGATGAGAACGGCAAGTCGATGGGCACGCTTCCCAGCAGCAAACGTCGTGGACTCAGCCGCATGACCTGGGGAATGCGATTGAAGGCGCCGAAAGTCCCGCCCGCCGCTACGGCAGCCGGCGGCGGCGTCGGCCCGCGCGTCCTGCCCGGGACGTACACCGTGAAGATGACGAAGGACAAAAAAGTCTACACGACCAAGCTGACGGTCGGACTCGACCCGCGGTCGAAACACACGCTCGAAGACCGCAAAGCGCAGTTTGATCTTTCCATGAAGTTGTCCAACATGCTTGGTGACATGACGTTCGTCGTTGATCGGATCAATAGTGTCCGGGCAGCGCTCGATGACCGTGCGTCGAGACTGGCGCCGGGCGAGCCGCTCGGTCAGCGCCTGCGGACCGCGTCCATGCGTGCCGACGAGTTCCGGAAGGAGATCGTCGCTACAAAAGAAGGCGGTATGATCACCGGTGAGGAGCGGCTTCGCGAGTATCTCTCTGACCTCTACGGAGCCGTGATGGGATACGAGGGCAAGCCTACCCAGGCGCAAGCAGAACGCACCGGTACGCTTGCGCGGGAGCTGGACGACGTCGCGAGGGACTTCGACACCTGGGCTGCCAAGGAGCTGGCCGACGTGAACACGGGTCTGGCGAAGAAGAAGCTGGAACCGATCATGCCCCTCACACGAGAGCTGTGGGACAAGCGAGACACGCAGAAATAATCCGGAGGTCGCCGGTTCGAGTCCGGCCAGGCCCATTTGAAATTCCTCTGATTCCAACCCCAGAAGTCAACTTGCCGTTCCCTATCATTCCGAAGGCCCTGTTGCCGGGGCCTTCATTTGTCATCCGGAATTTCTTCCGCTAAGGAAAAAGCGACATACGGCAGCTCAGGGGCTTCCATCAGAGACCCGACCCCGGGGCTCCCAAACCTGCTGCCAAAAAAATCACGGCCGACCATTGACATCCGAGATGATTATCCTCAGAATGCACGGATGCGTAAAATTGATCTTCCTATAAGTCGATCTTGTCTACCACTCTCGTTGGATACTATTGCCCTCTGGAGATCACGATGAAACCAAAAACGATCCTCGCGACTTGGACGGTTCTGCTGGTCAGCCTTGTCGGGAGCGCTGCTCCCGTCGCGCAGCGCCCGCCCGAATTGACCCCCGACCAGCTTCACGCGTGGCGTCTCCACGACCAGTACATGGGCGTGATAGCTCAGCTCGACCGCTTGGAGGTCCAGCGCCGGGGGCTGAGCAACGACTTCAAGCATGACTCCAAGGCGCTCGACCCCAGCACGGTCATCGGCTACGGGCGCGACATGAAGCTGTTGAACGAACGTATCGCCGAGATCACCAAGAACGCGGCAGACCTCGAAGCGGCGTGGGAACGGAAGTTCCAGGGCCGGTTCGGACCCCTCAAGGACGCCCTGGAGACCTTCTACGATCCGTCCACCAAGAAGACGATGGACAAGATCGCCTACCGCCTCACGAACTTCGCCTTCGACCCCGACAAGGCGCAAGTTGCTCCCGCAACGCCGCCGTCGGCAAATCCCGCGACGACGACATCGGGCTTATCGGCTTCCACGGCGAAGGCCGGCTACTGGCGACTTCTCGAAACCCGTTCCCTCAAATACGTGGTCAACCCCGCCAGCGGGGTCACCAGCAGCAGCTTCAATGTGTCCGAC
>Ga0209048_10007332_pt1 | contig 10205 bp, 9 predicted proteins | sample FrelakmetCRP12CR_FD_187146 | JGI IMG/M metagenome (GOLD analysis project Ga0209048, IMG submission 187146) | Freshwater lake sediment microbial communities from the University of Notre Dame, USA, for methane emissions studies - CRP12 CR (SPAdes)... | ecosystem: Environmental > Aquatic >... | reverse complement strand
TTGGTCCCGGATGGCTGCGGCCAGATGCGCCTCGAATGAGGCTTCGTCCTCGGGGAAGGGGGTGTCCAGCCGCTCCAGGCGGGGCAGGTCCACCAGACGGCAATAGGACCCGGGCAGTTCCCCCAGCACCTCCCCGAGGCCGGGGAAGTTGGTCGAGACCAGCCGGCAGCCGCAGGCCAGGGCTTCCAGCAGCACCAGGGCCAGTCCTTCGTAAAAGGAAGGTAAAATCAGGAGATGGGAGCGCCGAAAAATCTCCGCCAATTTTACCTGGGGCAAAGGGCCGTGAACCTGAACCCGATCTCCCAGGCCTTCCGCTAAGGAAAGGGCCTCTTCTTTTTCCGGGCCAGCCCCTCCCCCGATCAGGTGCAGCCTCCAGGAGGGTTCGCTGACTTCCGAGAGGGCCCTCAACATCCAGGGGACTCCTTTGGCCCGGCTGAGCTTGCCGGCATAAACCATCTCGATCGGCGGGGGAAGGGGTTTCGGTTCGGGTCTAAAGATTTCCTGATGGTACCCTACTCCCACCACGGTGACCTGATCGGGAGCAAATCCATAGAGCCGGATGATCTCCCTCTTCTGTGCCCGGCTCAAGGCCATGATGCCTTCCAGACCGGCGCAGCCGGATTGGACCCGCGGCTGAAGGTCACTACATTTCTGGAATTGCCGCAGGTCGGACCCGTGGCAGGTGGTCACTACGGGGATATCCGGGAAGGACCTTTTTATGAGCGACGTAAGGAGCCAGAGGTGATGGCTGTGGATGATATCCGGATGGAAGTCTCTGACGGCCTCTGCCAGCCGTTCCGAAAAGCATTTTTCATAGACCGCCAGATCCGCCGGGCTCAAATCGGAAAACCGCCGACTGGGGTAGGGCATGACGTCGCTCATGCCCACCACCGGAAAAGGGAGGCGGCCGGTTTCGAAATGAACGAAGGAACATTGATCGCCGGTCAGGCAGTCAAGTTGCGGCTGATCGCCGGAGGGGATGCCGGCCAGGAGGAAATTCTCGTGTCCGGCCCGAAAGGCCTCGCGCACCATGGCCCGGACATAGATGCCGCTGCCGGTGGCCTCCGGCCGCTGGCTGAGGGCGTGGAGGATACGCATAATTCCGATCAAAAACCAATTCTCAATAATCAATTGTTAATTAATAATTGAGAATTGAGAATTGGTTTGTTTTTTCGTATTAGACTTTCGGCTCCTTCCACCAGGGATAAAAATCAGGGAGGTCCTTGGTCGGGCTCAAGGAAAATTGAGGGGGTCGTTTCTCCAGGAAGCTTTGCACCCCCTCGTAGGCATCCTTATTTTTTCCGGCCCAGAAAAATACGCGCGAATCGATCAGGTGGACCGACTGAGGATCGCCTTCGGCCAGCCCGTGCCAGAGCAGAGCCTTGCTTAAAGTGACGGAAACGGCCGAGGTGTGGTCGGCGATTTCCCGGGCGATGGACAGGGCCTTGGGGAGAACCTCTTCTCTGGGCAGCACGTAGTTGAATAACCCGGAGTGGGCCTCTTCCACGGCCCGGAAGATCCGGCCGGTGAGCACGAGTTCGGCGGCTTTGGAAATACCCACGATCCGGGGGAGGAACCAGGAAGAGCAGGCCTCCGGCACCACTCCCCGGCGGGCGAAGACGAATCCGATTTTGGCGTCCTCCGCGGCGATCCGGATATCCATGGGCAGGGTCATGGTGATCCCGATCCCCACGGCCGGGCCGTGGATGGCGGCGATCACCGGTTTGCGGCAGTTATAAACAGCCAGGGCCACCTGCCCCCCTCCGTCGCGGTGGCTGCTCAGGCGTATCTCTCGGCCTTCCCGTTGGGCCCGGTCAAAGGTGGAACCGCCGGACGACAGGTCGGCTCCGGCGCAGAAGGCCCGGCCGGCGCCGGTTACCACCACTACCCGGACGGCGTCATCCTGATCGGCCACCTGAAAACAATGGATCAATTCCTCCCGCATGACCGGGGTCAAGGCATTCAACTTTTCCGGCCGATTCAGCCGGATCAGTTGAATGCCATTGTTTACTTCGTATTCTGTTTGTTTCAATTCCATCGTGAAAATTATCCCGGTTGCTGATTTAACTGGTCGATCGCCTCCTGGACCAGTTGAATCAGGGGGCCGTTTTCCTTCCAGAGCTGGCAGCTGTTGACCAGGATGGACAGACCCTGAACCTCGTCCATCGACTTGGGCACCGGTCGGGGTTTCCTGGAATGCTGCGTCCAATAGCCGTGCAGGATGGCCGGGGCCATGGCCAGGAGCAGGTGGGTTAAGTGAGAGCAGCCCTCCAGACCGCCCAGAAGACGCCTTACCTGGTCGGTGAAGCCGGAGGCAATGGTCAATCCGATGGTCTTTTTCAAAGATTCTTCGAGGGTTCGGCAGAGTTCGTGGGGGATTTCCACCATCTCCGCTTCCGCCTCCTGGATAGTGAGAGGCCAACCGCCGACCAACAATCGGATTCCCAACCGGTGAACGACCCCGGGAGGTCGGGGCCGGCCGTCCCAATGAAAACCGCCGACCCGTCGATCGTCTTTAAGCCAGCCTTCGACAATGATTTGCTGCGGCCCTGCCGGGTAAGTGCGAATTTCAATTTTTCTTTCGTGTACGGGTGCGCCCTGGATCATCTGTTTCAGTTGAGACATGCGGTCACTCCTGAAATTGAAAAAGGTTTAGCTTCCCAGGAGGGTATTCATAAACATTTTATCTGTCAATCGAAATGTGGGCTCCAGTTCCTGAACTGTTTCCTGGGGCGGGATGGTAGAGGATAGGGTCAGGCGGCTTCCCGGATCAAAAAAATCTTCTCCTTGACAAAAAGGCATAGATAACCTAAGATAATTAATCAAAAATTTCAGGAGCAGCGTATGGAAAAAAGAGACGAAGAATTGATCGACCAACTCCTGGCGGCGTCGGGAAATGATGATTTGCGTCGACTCATGAAAGACCACCGGGAATTCGAAGCCCAGTTGGTGGAATTCAGCAAGCGCCGTTATCTTTCCGATCAGGAACAGGTGGAGCGAAAACGCCTGCAGAAGCTAAAACTGGCCGGTCGGGACCGTATCGACCAGATCCTCACCGACTATCGCCAAAAGGGGATGGGAATTTGAAATTATCGGGCGCCGAAATCATAATCGAGAGCCTGCTTCAGGAAGGGGTGGACACCATCTTCGGTTACCCCGGCGGAGCGACCACGGACATCTACGATGTCCTGGAAAAAAGACCTATCCGGCATATCCTGGTGCGGCACGAACAGGGGGCGGTCCATATGGCCGATGGGTATGCCCGGGCCTCAGGCAAGGTAGGGGTTTGTCTGGTCACTTCCGGGCCGGGGGCCACCAATACCGTTACCGGGATCGCCTCCGCCTTTATGGATTCCATCCCGGTGGTGGTCTTTACCGGGCAGGTGCCGACGCCGCTTATCGGAAACGATGCTTTCCAGGAAGTGGACATTGTGGGGATTACCCGGCCCTGCACCAAGCACAATTATTTGGTCAAGCGGGCCGAGGACCTGGCCCGGGTTATTAAGGAATCTTTCTATTTGGCCCGGGCCGGCCGTCCAGGCCCTATTTTAGTCGATTTGCCCAAGGATGTGCTCAAGGAGCAGGTCGAATTCAAGTACCCGAAAAAGGTGGAAATGCGGAGCTATCGCCCCACCTATGGGGCCCATTCCGGTCAGATTGAAAAAGCCGGCGCCTTGGTTCAAAAAGCCAGGAGGCCGGTCATTTACGCCGGTGGAGGAGTGATTTCCTCCCAGGGGTCGGCGGAACTTAGAAACCTGGCCGAGGCCCTTTCGATTCCGGTGACCACCACCCTGATGGGCTTGGGGGCCTTCCCGGGAACCCATCCCCTGTGGCTGGGGATGTTGGGGATGCACGGCACCTACGGGGCCAACATGGCCGTAGCCCATTCGGATGTCTTGATCGCCATCGGGGCCCGGTTCGATGACCGAGTGACCGGCAAAGTGAATCTGTTTGCTCCGGAGGCCCGGATCATCCATATTGATATCGACCCCACCTCCATTCGGAAAAATGTGAATGTTGAGGTCCCGATAGTGGGTGATTGCCGGGACGCGTTGACCAAACTCAACAGCCTGGTCCAGAAATGGACGAAGCAGGATTGGTCGAAAGTCCGTCATCCCTGGCTGGAACAGATCCGGGAATGGAAAGAAGGCCATCCGCTGGCCTACCAGCCTAATGGGGGGAAAATCAAGCCCCAGTATGTGGTCGAGAAGATCTACGAGGTGACCAGAGGTCAGGCCATCATCACCACCGAAGTGGGACAAAATCAGATGTGGGCGGCCCAGTTTTATCACTTCGATCAGCCGAATTCCTTTATCACCTCGGGCGGCTTGGGGGTGATGGGGTATGGTTTTCCGGCGGCCATTGGGGCCAAGATCGCCTGCCCGGACCGGATGGTCTTTGACATCGCCGGGGATGGAAGCATCCAGATGAATATCCAGGAGATGGCCACCGCGGTGGCCAACAACATTGCGGTTAAGATCGCCATATTAAACAACGGCTGCTTAGGGATGGTTCGCCAATGGCAGGAATTGTTTTATGAGAAGCGGTATGCCCAGACGTTATTGAAGGGCAATCCGGACTTCGTCAAGCTGGCCGAGGCCTATGGGGCCGTTGGATTGCGGGCTACCAAATCGGAAGAGGTGACCCCGGTGATTAAGAAAGCCCTGTCGATCAACCGTCCGGTGATCATGGATTTCGTGGTCTGCGAGGACGAGTGTGTTTCCCCCATGGTGCCGGCCGGGGCGGCCATGACGGAAATGCTCTTGGTGTAAAGTTATGGAAAATAATCAGAATCAAAAACATACCATTTCGGTTTTAGTGGATAATGAACCCGGGGTGTTGTCCCGGGTGACCGGGTTGTTCAGCGGCCGGGGATTCAATATCGAAAGCCTCTGTGTGGCGGAAACCATGGAGCCCGAGGTTTCCCGGATCACCCTGGTCACTCAGGGCAATGAGCAGATCGTCGAGCAGATCACCAAACAGTTGAACAAACTGGTGAACGTGATTAAGGTGATTGATTTCACCCACACCGAGTTTGTGGAAAGGGAAATGGCCCTGGTCAAGGTCAGGGCCGAAGCCGCCACCCGGGCGGAAATCCTGCGGATCGTGGATATTTTTCGCTGCCAGGTGGTGGATGTGAGCCCCCAGGAGTATACCATCGAGGTCACCGGCAATGAAGGCAAGATCACGGCCATCTTGGACCTGCTGAGCCATTTGGGGATTAAAGAAATCGCCCGGACCGGGGCCATCGCCCTGGCCCGCAGCAAAAAAGAGGGCTCCCTGAAACGTGAAAAAATAAAGGGATGAAGGGCTATCGACGTTATCTATATTAGACTGAGGAAGAAAAGATGCGTATTCCCGTCGCCCGCCAAGGGGCTCCCATTATCGCCTTGGGTTTGGGACTGCTGGTCCTCTTTGGATGGTTGGAGAGCCGGATAGGCTTGAGTTTGGCCGGTCTCTTCGCTATCTTTGCCATCTCCTTTTTTCGGGACCCCGAGCGGGTTTCCCCGAGCGGAAATGGGGCTATCTTGGCGCCGGCTGACGGGCGGGTGCTTCTGGTAGAGGAACAGGGGAATGGGCCGGGGGGGAGGGAACGAACCTTGAAGATCAGTATCTTCATGTCGGTCTTTAACTGCCATGTGAACCGGATTCCACTGGGAGGGGTTATTGAGGAGATAGACTACCGGCCGGGGAAATTTTTTGCGGCCCACCAGGATCGGGCCTCCGGACAGAACGAACAAAATATTCTCCGCTTGAAAACGGATAAGGGAGATCACTTCACGGTGGTCCAGATCGCCGGGCTGATCGCCCGCAGGATCGTCTGCTGGGTCCGATCCGGTGATCGGGTCAGCGCCGGCGATCGTTTTGGTTTGATCCAGTTCGGGTCCCGGGTGGACCTCTACCTGCCCCTCGAGTCCCGGATCACCATTAAACGCGGCGACCGCACCAAGGCGGGATTGACCGTGTTGGGGTATTTGTCATGAGCCTCCAGCGCAAATCCAAGAAACGTCGGGAAAGAAGGAGAGGCATCTATTTATTGCCGAACCTGGTGACCACGGCCAGTTTATTTTGCGGTTTTTATGCCGTTATCGCCGCGATCCAGGGCAATTTTTACCAGGGGGCGATTTCCATCCTGGTGGCCGCCGTGCTGGATGGACTGGACGGGCGGATTGCCCGCATGACCCATACCACCACCGCCTTTGGGGTGCAGTATGATTCCATGTCGGATCTGATTGCCTTCGGCCTGGCCCCGGGCATCCTGGTTTTTTTGTGGGCTTTGCGGCCTTTCAACCGCCTCGGTTGGCTGGCGGCCTTCCTCTACGTGGTTTGCGGGGCCCTGCGCCTGGCCCGCTTCAATGTTCAGGTGGGGCAGGTGGACCCCAATTACTTCGTCGGGTTGCCCATCCCGGCGGCGGCCACCATCGTGTCCGCCACCATTCTTTTTGTTTATCAGATGGGGGGTGCCGGCTCGACCGGGTATCTTCTCATCTTGATCCTGATTTATATCCTGTCTTTCCTGATGGTCAGCAACCTGAGCTATCCGAGCTTTAAGGGCTTGAAGCTGGCGGAGCGGCGTTCCTTCAATGTCCTGGTCGCCGGGGTCCTGCTGTTCGTCCTGATCGCCATGGAGCCCTTTGTTATGCTGACCGTTTTTATCTTCGGGTACGTCCTCTCGGGTCCGGTGGTCAGTCTTTATTTGTGGAAGAAAAAACCGGCGCCGGAACCGGCCGAAAAGCCGATCTGAATCCTCGGAAGGAATGCGGTTTTTTATGGCGGAACGTATTATCATTTTTGACACCACCCTTCGGGACGGCGAGCAATCCCCGGGGGCCAGCATGAACAAGGCGGAAAAATTCCGCCTGGCCCGCCAGTTGGAAAAATTAAAGGTGGACGTGATCGAGGCCGGATTCCCGGTGGCCTCGCAGGGGGACTTTGAGGCCGTGAGTCTCATCTCCAAAGAGGTCCGGGGGTTGACGGTGGCGGCCTTGGCCCGCACCCAAAAAGGAGATATCGACCGGGCCTGGGAGGCCATCAGGACCGCGGCCGCCCCCCGGCTGCATATCTTCATCGCCACTTCGGATCTCCATCTGAAATACAAGCTGCGCAAGACCGAGCGGGAGGTGCTGGAGTTGATTCGGGAAGGAATCGGTTACGCCCGCCGCTATACCCAAAACATAGAGTTCTCAGCCGAGGACGCCTCCCGGTCCAAAATCGGGTTTTTGTCCCAGGCCCTGCAGACGGCCGTCAAAGCCGGGGCTACGACCCTTAATGTGCCGGACACGGTCGGCTATGCCCTGCCGGAGGAATTCGGAGAAAAAATACGACTCCTGCGGGAGAAGGTCCAAGCCCCGCCGGAGGTGGTCTGGAGCGTGCATTGTCATAATGACCTGGGCTTGGCCGTGGCCAATTCCCTGGCGGCCATGGACCAGGGGGCCCGCCAGGTGGAGGTGACGGTGAACGGCATCGGGGAAAGGGCCGGGAATACCGCCCTGGAGGAACTGGTCATGGCCCTTCATACCCGGAAGGACCTTAAGCCCTATGCTACCCGCATAGATCGGCGACAAATATTCCCCACCAGCCGATTGGTCAGCCGGATCACCGGTCTGGTGGTGCCGGCCAACAAACCCATTGTGGGGGCCAATGCCTTCGCCCATGAATCCGGGATCCATCAGGACGGGGTACTCAAGAAACGGGCCACTTACGAAATCATGACCCCCAGGGACATCGGCCTGGATCAAAACCTGCTGGTCCTGGGGAAGCATTCCGGACGCCACGCCTTCCAGGAGCGGCTGAAGGAAATGGGCTATGCGCTCAGCCCGGAGGATTTCCAGAAGGTCTTCGATCGTTTTAAAGACCTGGCGGATAAAAAGAAAGAGGTGGTCAACGAGGACCTCGAAGCCCTGATCGCCGATGAAATCCTGATGATCCCCGATACCTACAAGCTGGTCTATCTGAACGTGATCAGCGGCAACGTGGCTGTCCCGACGGCTACGGTCCAGATCGAATGGAACGGGGAAATCCTCCAAAAGGCCGGATTCGGGGTGGGTCCCATCGATGCCACTTTCAACACGATCAACAAGATCACCCGGACCCGCTCCAAGCTCTTGAGCTTTTCGGTGAACGCCATCACCGGGGGCATGGATGCCCAGGGGCAGGTCAACGTGCGACTGGAGGAGCAGGGGATCGTCGTCTTAGGCAAAGGCGCCGATCCGGATATCATCACGGCCAGCGCCAAGGCCTATGTGAATGCCTTGAACCGCCTGGAGTATTTAAAAAAGAACCCGATCAAGAAATTGCGATGATTCGAAAAGCCCAGACCATTACCGAAAAAATCCTGGCCGCCCATGCCGGTTTGAAAACCGTGGCGCCCGGCCAGTTGATTCAGGCCAGAGTGGACCTGACCCTGGCCAACGACATCACCGCCCCGATTGCCATTCAGGTTTTTAAGGAAGCCGGCGGGCGGAGGGTCTTTAACCGCCGGAAAGTCGTGCTGGTGCCGGACCACTTTGTCCCCAACAAGGATATCGCCGCGGCCGAACAGTGCCGCCTGATCAGGGAGTTCGCCCGGGAGCAGCAACTGGAATATTTTTTTGAACTGGGCGAGATGGGGATCGAGCACGTCCTGCTCCCGGAGAAAGGATTGGTGCTGCCCGGCGATTTAGTCATCGGGGCGGACAGCCATACCTGCACCTACGGGGCCCTGGGGGCCTTTGCCACCGGCGTGGGCAGCACGGACCTGGGGGCGGCCATGATCACCGGGGAGACCTGGTTCAAGGTCCCGTCCTCCCGCAAATTCGTCTACCATGGCCGGCCGCGGCCCTGGGTCTCCGGGAAAGATCTCATTCTTCATACCATCGGCGATATCGGGGTGGATGGGGCGCTTTATCAGGCCATGGAATTTTGTGGGCCCGCCGTTACCCGGCTCTCCATGGCCGACCGGTTTACCATGGCCAACATGGCCATTGAGGCCGGGGCCAAATCCGGGATCTTTGAACCGGATGAAACCACCTGGGCCTACGTCCGGGAACGATCGAAGAAATTAGGGCGCCTTTACCAGTCCGACCCGGGGGCGGAATACGACGAGGTGCGGGAGTACGACCTGAGGGATATCGAACCGCAGGTGGCCTTTCCCCACCTGCCGGAAAATTCCCGGCCCCTGTCCCGGGTGGGCCGGGTTCCGATCGACCAGGCCGTTATCGGCTCCTGCACCAACGGGCGACTGGAAGACTTGCGCGTAGCGGCCCGGGTCCTGAAAAACCAGAAAGCGGCCAAGGGGGTACGGTTAATCATCATTCCGGCCACCCCCTGGATCTACCGGCAAGCCATCAAAGAAGGGTTGGTGGAAATTTTTCTCAAGGCCGGCGGGGTAGTCAGCACGCCCACCTGCGGCCCTTGTTTAGGGGGGTATATGGGGATTCTGGCCCAGGGGGAGCGGGCCATCGCCACCACCAACCGCAATTTTGTGGGCCGGATGGGGCACCCGAAGAGCGAGGTCTATCTGTCCAACCCGGCGGTGGCCGCGGCCTCCGCCGTTCTGGGCCGTATCGGCGGGGTGGAGGAGCTACCCCGGACAGGAAGGCGTCGGGTGCAAAGCGCAGACCGCGCGGCGTAAGCTTTTTTTATTCTGCTCTCCTTAAAAAAATGAAGTTTGGGTTTTTCGTAGGGGCGTGGTTTATCCGCGCCCGTGCTCGGGAGGGGATCAACCCCTCCTCTTCACTCGAACCCTTGAACCCTGTTCTTGGTTATTTTCGTACTAAACAACCGTTGCTATTGCCAAAGGATAACGAATGATTTATAAAGGGCAGGCCTGGAAATTCGGGGATCATGTGGATACGGATGTGATCATCCCGGCCCGGTATTTAACGTCTTCCGACCCTCAGGAACTGGGTAAGCATTGTCTGGAGGATGCCGATCCCCAATTCGTCCGGAAAATAAAAAAGGGCGATATCCTCGTGGCCGGAAAAAATTTCGGGAGCGGATCATCCCGGGAGCACGCCCCCATCGCCCTCAAGGCCGCCGGCATCTCCTGCATCATTGCGAAAAGTTTTGCCCGGATTTTCTATCGCAACGCCTTTAACATGGGGCTGCCCATCCTGGAAAGCCCGGAAGCCTCCGAGGCGATAGATCCCGGGGATTCACTGGTGGTCAACACCGATACCGGGATGATCGCCGATCGGACCACAGGAGAAAAATTTCAAGCCCAA
>Ga0209048_10007331_pt1 | contig 10206 bp, 7 predicted proteins | sample FrelakmetCRP12CR_FD_187146 | JGI IMG/M metagenome (GOLD analysis project Ga0209048, IMG submission 187146) | Freshwater lake sediment microbial communities from the University of Notre Dame, USA, for methane emissions studies - CRP12 CR (SPAdes)... | ecosystem: Environmental > Aquatic >... | reverse complement strand
CGGACCTATATGCTACGACCGGACTTCCCGCTTGTGCGCCCGGAGGATCTCGCCATACCGGTGTGTGTCGAAGACGGGCCCGCAATCTTGCGGATCATCCGGGAACATCATGCTGAATGGAAGCAGAGGCAGGGGCAAAGCGCGGAGAAAGTGTGAGCGGGCCATCCAGGCATGGCTTCGCAGGTCGTCGGTGAAGCCGAGTCACCCCTGCCCGTATACGGCGATGTCATAACTTGCGCTCCGCCCGCACTCCCTCACCGTGGCGAGCAGTTCGTCCACAGGAGAGACCCCGTTGAAAGGAAACAACATCGATCACGGCGCATCCCTGGGAGACACACACGTCGAAGGCGTCCTCAGGGAACTCACAACCATCAGGGCGGATATGATCGCCGAGCCGGTCATGTCACAAACACGCCTGAGCAAAGTGCATCCAAACTATCAAGAAAGCGCCAGGAACCTTCTGCATTATCTTGCGCTCCGTCGACGTGACCTTCGCCCCTTGCAGCACCGGTTGGCTGAAATGGGACTATCCTCTCTCGGGCGAGCTGAATCGCACGTCTTGGCCACGGTAGACGCAGTCCTGGAAGTCCTGCATCACCTGGCCCAGCGACCCTGGCAGCCGCCACCGACGGAGGCAGCCGTTCTCGATTTCGCGGGCGGGCGCCGGCTGCTGGCCGAACATACCAAAGCCTTGTTGGGCCCCCCACCCCCCCAGCGCGGGGTCCGCATCATGGTCACTATGCCGAGCGAGGCCGCGGAGGAGTACCTGCTCGTCCATAACTTGCTCCAGCAAGGCATGGACTGTCTGCGTATCAATTGTGCCCATGATGATGCGGTGGCGTGGTTGCGGATGATCGAGCACCTGAGACGGGCTGAAAAGAAGCTGGGGCGATCCTGCAGAATTGTCATGGATCTGGCCGGGCCTAAGCTGCGCACCGGGCCGATCGAGCCGGGGCCGGCAGTGGTCCGTATTCGCCCCTGCCGCGATAGCTTCGGGCGGGTCACCGCCCCCGCGAGGGTGTGGTTGACCCCGACGTCGTCTCCCTACGCGCCCCCTTCACCGGCGGCGGCGTGTTTTCCCGTCGCAGCGACATGGCTGGCCCGCCTTTGCCCTGGCGAACAGGTCACACTCACCGATGCCCGGGACGCCAAACGGACCTTCGAAATTGTGGACGTGACCGACCGCGGATGCTGGGCGGAGGCTTCTCAGACGACGTATGTCGTCCCCGGCACAGTCCTGCGCCAGGGCTCCGGGACCACGGATCGGGAGGACCGCGAGGCAGTGGTCGGCGCACTGCCCCCCGGCGAGAGCATCATCTCCCTCCGGCAAGGGGACCTCCTCATCCTGCAGCGAGACCTCAAACCCGGCCGCCCTGCAACCCGCGACAGTGTGGGACAAGTCCTGAGCCCCGCCTCGATCGGCTGCACCATACCGGACGTGCCCGATGACGTCCGGTCGGGGGAATCAATTTGGTTCGACGATGGCAAGATCGGTGGCGTGATCGAGAAGGTGGAACGCACAGAGGTTTTCGTCAGGATCACCCGCGCACGTATAGACGGCGAGAAGCTGCGGAGCGACAAGGGGGATCAACCTGCCAGAGAGCGACCTTCGGCTGGCGGCCCTGACGCCTCAGGACCTGGAGGATTTGTCCTTCGTGGCCCAGCATGCCGACGTCGTCGAGTTGTCCTTTGCGAACAGTGCCCGGGATGTGGAGTTGCTCCAGCAGTACCTGGCAAACCTCGGAAGTCGGCAGCCCGCCATCGTGCTGAAGATCGAAACGCGGCGCGGCTTCGAGAACTTACCGGAGATGCTGTTGACTGCCATGCGGGTGCCTTGTTGTGGCGTGATAATCGCGCGAGGCGACCTGGCCGTCGAGTGCGGATTCGAGCGCTTGGCAGAGGTCCAAGAGGAGATCCTCTGGATCTCAGAGGCCGCCCATGTCCCTGTGATCTGGGCGACGCAAGTCCTGGAAACCCTTGCCAAGAGCGGGATGCCTTCCCGCGCCGAGATTACGGACGCAGCGATGGGGCATCGTGCCGAGTGCGTGATGCTGAACAAGGGGCCTCATGTGGTCAGCGCAGTGCGCGTGCTGGACGATATCCTCAGGCGGATGCAGGCACATCAAGCCAAAAGGCGGGCCCTCCTTCGTGAGTTGCGGTTGGCCCAGGCGCTGCCGGCCGAAATTATTCGCGGAGACTGAACGGGACAAGGATTCTATGTCAGGCACCGCATCCTCGTTCATCAAAGATCTCAATTCGAGGGAAGTGTTCCTGTAGAGGTTGCTGGCCGCAAGTGAAGACCAACTGAGATGGCTTGAGGCCGAACGGGAAGGATCATGTGTCATGCAGAACGAAACGCTGAACGTGCGCCCGGCGGAGATACTCGATCAGCGCTGCTTCTTCTTGTTCCTGGCGCTGCTCGCTCTGCTTGTCGCGCTGCCGTTCCTGAGCGGGACCACACATGGTCCTGTGATACTGTTTGTCATCAACATCACCATTCTCTTGACCGCGGTTGCGGTGGTCGGGCGCTCGCGGTCAATGCTTGTCATTGCTGTGATCCTGGTTCTGCCGGCGATTGTCTTTCGATTCCTGGCGCTGGAGTCGAACCTGCCCGGGTACCTTGCCTTAACCTGGGGCTTCAACGCCGCTTTCTACACATACATCCTCGCCAATCTTCTGCAGTATGTGCTCCGGCGGGATGTGATGACCGCAGACAAGTTGTACGGCGCCGTGGCAGCATACATACTGGTCGCAGTCTTATGGGCATACCTGCATGGCGTGACACAGTACTTCTACCCTGGCGCCTATGCGTTCGGGGGAACGCCAAAGGCTCTCGACATGACGGAACTGATCTATTTCAGCTTCACGACACTCGCGACTGTTGGATTCGGCGACATTACTCCTGCGTTGGTCCATTCCCGCTACCTGACAGTCCTGGAGATGGTCACAGGCGTGATGTATGTCGCCATTCTGATCGCGCGCCTGACCGGCGTCTATCCGGTCCTGCCAAAGAAGTCATGATGCAAGAGACGCTCGAACAATGACGGCACCTCATGAAGATTGACGTGCTGGCCGACGCCGATTCAGTTGCCCGAGCGGCAGCTTCGATGATTGCCGAAATGGCTCGATCAGGCGTGGCCGCGCGCGGACGCTTTATCATGGCCGTGAGCGGCGGCCAGACACCCTGGATGATGTTGCGCGCACTCTCAAATCAGGACATGCCGTGGGAGAAGGTGCATGTGGTGCAAGTGGACGAACGAGTGGCCCCGGCCGGGCACCAGGATCGCAACCTTACGCATCTGCGCGACAGCCTGCTCACGCCCGCGACTCTGTCGATGGATCACCTTTATGCCATGCCGGTGGAAGCCCCCGATCTGGAAGCTGCCGCCGCACAATACGCCGCGAGACTCCAAGAACTCGCCGGCTCGCCGCCGGTGCTCGACCTGGTCCAACTCGGGCTCGGGTCTGACGGCCACACAGCGTCGCTGGTGCCTGGCGACTCCGTGCTCGACGCGACCGACACCGATGTCGCACCGACTGGACTCTATCAGGGAAGACGCCGGATGACATTGACCTATCCTATCCTCAATCGTTCACGATGCATTCTGTGGTTGGTAACCGGGAGCGGGAAGGCTGGAATGCTCGCCCGCCTACGCGACGGAGACCTGTCGATTCCGGCGGGACTGGTTCACCGTGAGCAAGCGCTCGTGCTCGCCGACCGCGCGGCGGCTGGGCCCGTCGCGCGCGCCGAGTGAATGCGGCCCTGACGGTCGGCCTGATTTCGTAGAAGTTTCCCACCGTCTGTAGCATTAGTCACCAGACTATCCGAAGAGGTTGTCCCAAAACGCCTCAATAGCTATCCATTGCTTTGAGGTCATTCCCCCCGGACGCATGTGAAAACACGCTGATTTTATTATGTAAATGGTTCTTTTTTTGAGCGGTGTGACGGCATAGGATCTGCACCCGTCGATGGATATCCACGTGGCAAGCGCTCGGGCGCTGGTTGCCGAAGTGCGTTGCCATCACTAAGGAGGAACATATGAGATTTAGAATTCTGGGGGTCATCTTAGTCTGTGGGACAATGCTGGGGGGGTGCGTGACGAAAACCACTCATGTGGCGACTCTGACGGAGCTCGAGCAGACACAGAAGGCCTTAACCAAGACCGCGGCGGAGTTCGATGCGTATAAGAAGCAAGCAACAGGACAGATAGCCGGGCTTGAGGCGGACAAGACCAAGCTTTCGAACGATCTCCTGTCTGTCCAGACGGTGTCAGCCAATACCCAACGGGATCTTGATCGGACGACGGAGAATCTGAATCAAGCCTTAGCCACCCAGAAGAAACAGGAAGAAGATGTGCGCACGCTCCAAGCAAAGGCAAATGATCTGGAACAGAGACTGCAGGCCGAGAAGGCCACGGTCACTCGGCTACAGCAAGGTGGGGAAGCGCTCGCCGCTGAGAAGGCTCGTCTCGAGAAGGAGCGCGCTGCCAAGGAAGCCGAAATTGAGCGGCTGACCAGAACCCAGCAGGAGTTGAGTAAGTCACTGCAAGCTGAAATCGAACGTGGTGATATCACGATCAAGCAAGTACGCGATCGGCTGACGATCAACATGGTCGAAAAGGTGCTGTTCAACTCCGGTCAGGCCCAGGTAAAACCGGCCGGGCTACAAGTCCTCACGCAAGTCAGCGATGTTCTCAAGAACGTGACCGATAAGCAAATCCGGATCGAGGGACATACCGACAACGTGCCGATCGGTGTGAAAATCCGGGATAAGTTTCCCACGAATTGGGAGCTGTCCACCGCCCGTGCCACGACTGTCGTGCGATTCTTCATCGATCGGGGTGGCGTGAGTCGGGAGAGTCTTGAGGCGGTCGGCTTTGCGGATACCAGGCCGGTGGCCAGTAACGACACGGACGAAGGACGGACGGAGAACCGGCGAATCGAGATCGTGCTGTATCCGAGGGATCTCTCCCAGGTCGTCGGAGAGGTGAAGCCATAGGGAGGGTAGCTCCTCCTGACTATTGTGAAGGTTTCGCGCGGGGGAGTCGTTTTGGCAGAGATAACTCAGCTGAGTAGGCCACAGAGGGGGTGACTATGCAGACAACCGGTAACTCTTCACCTCTTGGCGCGACCGTCGGCGACGGCGGCGTCAATTTCAGCCTGTTCTCGCGTGACGCGACGGGCGTGGAGTTACTGCTCTTTGACCGGCTGGATGACGCCAAGCCCGCGCGCGTCATCGGTCTTGATCCTGTCACCAACCGCACCTACCACTACTGGCACGTGTTCGTGCCGGGCGTACGGCCGGGACAGATTTACGGCTATCGCGCTCAAGGTCCTTTCGATCCCGCCCAAGGGCTGCGGTTTGATCCCGCCAAAGTGCTGCTCGATCCCTATGGCCGCGGCGTTGTGGTTCCGAAACAGTACAGTCGGGTTGTCGCCAGTCAGGAAGGGGACAATGCCGCGACGGCGATGAAGAGCGTGGTGGTGGACCCGTCGGCGTACGATTGGGAAGGTGATGCGCTGCTGAAACGGCCCTCCGCCCGGACTATCGTCTACGAGATGCACGTGCGTGGATTTACCCGCCATCCCAGCTCCGGCGTCGCGGAGAATAGACGGGGCACCTATGCCGGCCTGATCGAGAAGATACCCTATCTCCAGCAACTCGGCATTACGGCCGTCGAACTGCTGCCGGTGTTCCAGTTCGATGCCCAGGACTGTCCGCCGGGAAGAATCAATTACTGGGGCTATGCGCCGGTGTCATTCTTCGCGCCTCATCCCGCCTACAGCTCGCGCCAGGATTCGCTTGGTCCGGTGGACGAGATTCGCGACATGGTCAAGGCGCTGCACCGGGCGGGCATCGAGGTCATTCTCGACGTCGTGTTCAACCATACGGCGGAAGGCGACCACAGCGGGCCGACGCTGAACTTCCGCGGGTTGGACAATAAGACGTACTACATCCTCGAGCAGGACCGTTCGCGCTATGCCAACTACACCGGCACGGGGAACACGCTCAACGCCAACCATCCGATTGTTCGCCGCATGATCGTGGACAGTCTCCGCTATTGGGTCGAGGAGATGCACGTGGATGGATTCCGGTTCGATCTCGCGTCGATCCTCGCGCGGGGCGAGTCGGGCGCGGTGATGGAGAACCCGCCGGTACTGTGGGATATCGAAACGGACCCGTCAATGGCGGGCGTGAAGTTTATTGCCGAAGCGTGGGATGCGGCAGGGCTCTACCAGGTGGGTAGCTTCATCGGGGACAGTTGGAAAGAATGGAATGGGCGGTTTCGTGACGATGCCCGCAGCTTCTTTCGCGGTGAAGAAGGTTCTTTGGCGCGCTTTGCCGACCGCATGGTCGGAAGCCCGGAGATGTATGGACACGAGGAGCGCGAACCGGAGCAGAGCGTCAACTTCGTGACCTGTCACGATGGGTTCACGCTCAATGATCTTGTCTCCTATGACCGCAAGCACAATGAGGCGAACGGCGAACAGAACCGGGACGGAGCCGACGACAATCGAAGCTGGAACTGCGGCGTCGAGGGACCGACGGACGATCCGGGAGTGGAGAAGCTGCGGAACCGGCAGGTGAAGAACTTCCTGGCCGTCACGCTGCTTTCCGTGGGTCTGCCCATGATTCTCATGGGCGACGAAGTGCGGCGTACCCAGCGCGGCAACAACAACGCCTACTGCCATGATGACGACATCAACTGGTTCGACTGGACGCTGGTCGCCAAACATACAGATGTGCATCGGTTCGTGACGCTGCTCAATGCGAGACGGCTCTTGCGAGACGTGGAGCACGAGCGCCGACGCCTGAGCCTGGCCCAACTGATCCGGCAGGCAAATAAAACGTGGCATGGCGTCAAAGTCGGGCAGCCGGACTGGAGTCCTCAGTCGCACAGCATCGCGTTCAGCGGCGAGTTGCCGAATGAACGACGCTTCTTCTATATGATCCTGAACGCCTATTGGGAGTCGCTTGATTTCGAGGTGCCTCCGGTGAGCAATGGCAGCGCAAATCCATGGCGTCGGTGGATCGATACAGGGCTCGACTCGCCCCAGGACATTGTCCCCTGGCAAACCGCTCAGCCGATTCCAGGCTATACCTATCGGGCCGAGGCTCGTTCTGTGGTGGTGCTGTTCGCCGGTCAGGGATCGGAGTGAGTGTTGGAGGGGCGTAGAGGGTCATCAGTCCGCTGATCTGATACGAGGAGAGAGGGGGGAAGGTGATGGCAAAAGACAAGGGGCAGGAAGAGAAGGGTAACTCTAAACTGAAGCGCAAAGAATACGAGAAGGAGCTGCGCCGGCTCCAGGCTGAGCTCTGCCACCTTCAGGCCTGGGTGAAAGCCAAAGGCTTACGCATCATGGTGGTATTCGAGGGCCGCGACGGGGCCGGGAAGGGGGGGACCATTCGCGCCATCACCGAGCGTGTGAGCCCACGTATATTTCGCCTCGTGGCGCTTCCAGCGCCGTCCGACCGCGAGAAGACCCAGATGTACATTCAACGTTACATGGTGCACTTCCCGGCAGCCGGGGAAATCGTCATTTGGGACCGCAGTTGGTACAACCGTCTCGGAGTCGAACACGTCATGGGGTTCTGCACGAAGGAACAATATGAGCGCGCTCTTGAACTCGGTCCGGTGTTCGAGAAATACATCGTGGAGGCCGGGATCATCCTGATCAAGTACTGGCTCGAGGTGAGCAACGAGGAGCAGGAGCGTCGCTTCGAGGCCCGCGTCGAGGATCCGTTGCGCCAATGGAAGCTCAGTCCCATGGACTTGCCGTCACGCGAGCGGTGGTACGACTACTCCCGCGCACGCGACCGGATGCTGGAGGCCACGGACTCACAGCATGCGCCGTGGTATCTCGTGCGTTCGGATGACAAGAAGCGCGCGCGTCTCAACTGCATTACCCATTTGCTGTCGCTGATTCCCTACGAAAAGCTGCCGCGTGAAAAGATCAAGATACCCAAGCGATCGAACAAGGGCAAATATGATGACGAGGCGACGTTGAAGGGCAAACGGTTTATCCCGGAAGTATATTGAGCTGGGGCCCAACTGAGAAGATGTGCGGCATGATGCTGATTGGTGCCTCCGCCAACATCGTGAAGCTGGACGTCTTTGCGTGCAACGGCAAACCGGTCATGTTCGTCGGCCGCTGTCGAAGGCCTGCTGACGAGTCCCTCCGGTCGTTAAGGAAAAGTCTGCAGGGTTAGGCGGTAAATACCGGGGGCACTCGTGGACGACTAGATGAAAATCATCGGAGGAGACCGAATATGGCCGGCTCAACAAAGGATATCCGAGCGCAGGAGATGAACGCTGAATCGCGCCGCCTCCAGGAGGCGCGCGACGGCACAGCGGCCTGGAAGAAATGGGGTCCCTATCTGAGCGAACGTCAGTGGGGTACGGTGCGGGAAGATTATAGTCCTAACGGGGACGCCTGGAATTTCTTCCCCCACGATCACGCCCGCTCGCGCGCCTATCGCTGGGGCGAGGATGGTCTCGCGGGCATCTCCGACGACCAGCAGCAGCTCTGCTTTGCGCTCGCCCTCTGGAACGGAAAAGACCCGATCTTGAAGGAGCGGCTCTTCGGGCTCACCAATGGCGAAGGCAACCACGGCGAAGACGTCAAAGAATACTACTTCTACCTCGACAGCACGCCGACGCATTCCTACATGAAATATCTCTACAAATATCCACAGGAGGCCTTCCCCTATGCCGATCTGGTCGAGACGAACCGTCGCCGTACCCGGAACGAGATGGAGTATGAACTCCTCGACACCGGCGTCTTCACGGACGACCGCTACTTCGATGTTTTCGTGGAATATGCCAAAGACGGCCCTGACGATATGCTAGTGCAGCTCACCGCGGTCAATCGAGGGCCGGAGCCGGCCGAGCTGCACCTCTTGCCGACCCTGTGGTTTCGGAACGACTGGGCCTCGTGGATTGCCCCAACGAACCGAGCGGCCGAGGCACCCACCCTCACGCAGATCCAGTCCGCGGCGGGCACGAGCGCCATCATGGCGCAGCATGCGACCCTGGGGACATACTACCTCTACTGCGACGGCGAGGTGCCGCTGCTCTTTTGCGAGAACACCACGAACAACGCCCGGCTCTTTCCTGGCCAGCCGAATGCCAGCCCCTACGTCAAAGACGGGATCAATGACTGTGTGGTGCAAGGGCGCCAGACGGCGGTACACCCTGCCCACCAGGGGACGAAGGCCTCGGCGCACTACCGGGAGCTGGTAGGGCCTGGCCAGTCGATGACGGTGCGATTGCGCTTCACGAACCAGGCCTCCACCGCTCCCTTCGGGCCGGCGTTTGCCACGACCTTTGCCGCGCGCCTCACGGAGGCGGACGCGTTCTATCGCTCCGTCACCCCGCCCTCCGTCTCCCCGGACGCCGCCCAGGTGATGCGCCAGGCCTTGGCCGGCATGCTGTGGAGCAAGCAGTTCTACTTCTTCGACGGGGACAGCTGGCTGGAGGAGCACCACTCCAACCCCCTCCATTCCGGCTATCAGAGCGCCCGGAACTCGGAGTGGTTCCACATGATCAACAAGGACATCATCTCGATGCCCGACAAGTGGGAGTACCCCTGGTACGCGGCCTGGGACCTGGCCTTTCATACCCTGCCGCTTGCGATCGTGGATCCCGACTACGCGAAGCAGCAGATGCACCTGATGCTGCATGGGCTCTACCTGCACCCCAACGGGCAGATTCCCGCCTACGAATGGAACTTCAGCGACGTGAACCCGCCGGTCCACGCCTTTGCGACGCTCTTTTTGCACCGCACCGAGCAGGCCTTGGGCCGCGAGACGGACGTGGAGTTCCTCCGATCGGCCTTCAACAAGCTCTTACTGAACTTCACCTGGTGGATGAACCGCAAGGACCGGTTCGGCAAGAACGTGTTCGAAGGGGGCTTCCTCGGCCTCGACAATATCGGCATCTTCGACCGGAGCGCCCCGCTGCCCACCGGCGGCCACCTGGAGCAGGCGGACGGCACCGCCTGGATGGCCCTCTTCAGCCAGAACATGGCCGAGCTCGCGGCGGAGCTGGTCCCTCACGACCCCACCTACGAGGACATGGTGATCAAGTTCGCGGAGCACTTCCTCTATATCGCCGGGGCGATGAACAAGCCCGGGCCGGAGGGCATGTGGGACGAGGAGGACGGCTTCTACTACGACCTGCTGCGGCTGCCGGACGGCAGCGC
>Ga0209048_10007329_pt1 | contig 10208 bp, 8 predicted proteins | sample FrelakmetCRP12CR_FD_187146 | JGI IMG/M metagenome (GOLD analysis project Ga0209048, IMG submission 187146) | Freshwater lake sediment microbial communities from the University of Notre Dame, USA, for methane emissions studies - CRP12 CR (SPAdes)... | ecosystem: Environmental > Aquatic >... | reverse complement strand
GAACCGATCACGTTGATCGCCTGCGGCGTTAAGCCGACATGCGCCATCACCGGCACGCCGCGCTCGACCAGGAAGGCGATGGTCTCCGCCATGCGCTTGCCGCCTTCGACTTTGATCGCGCCGCAGCCGGTTTCCTTGAGCACGCGCGCGGCATTCATGAAGGCCTGCTCCTTCGACGCCTCGTAGGAGCCAAACGGCATGTCGACGACCACCAGCGCGCGCTTGGAGCCGCGCATCACCGCGTGACCCTGCAGGATCATCATCTCGAGGGTGACCGGAACGGTGGTTTCCAGCCCGTGCATAACCATACCGAGCGAGTCGCCGACCAGGATCACGTCGCAATGCTTGTCGACGACACTGGCGGTGTGCGCGTGATAGGACGTGAGGCACACGATTGGTTCGCCGCGCTTGCGCGCGAGAATGTCCGGGGCGGTGAGCCGCCTGGTCTCGTTCTGGACTGACAAAACTACCTCCCGAATACCGGCACGCCGATGACAATCGGATGGAAGGCGTAACCGAGGGCGAGATAGATGACGATGCCAAGCACCACCACGATGATGTCGTTGATCCAGCCCGCAGGCGCGGCCACCGTCCCGATGTCGCCGCGCCGCTTGGCGGCGATGCGGGCATAAACGCCCCATGCCAGAAACGAGCCAAACAACAGGATCGAGCCGAGATCGCCGTTTGAGAGCAGGTGCGCGAGGGCCCAGGTCTTTATCCCCGCGAGCATCGGATGCTTCGCCTTGGCCTTGATGTGGCCGGGGATGAATGCGGCGATGACCAGGATGACTGCCGGCAACATCAGCCCGATGGTGATGTGCCGCATGAAGGCAGGCGGTGACCAGACCTGGATCCAGCCATGCGCCCTATATTGCTCGAAGCCCCAGACAATCAGCGCCAGGCCCACGAGCGAAACTAGCGCGAACAGCGCGCGATAGGCGGTGACCCCCAGCCGCTCGATTGCGGCCGCGCGTGCCTCCCGGAAGGTCACGAAGGCATGCGCGGCGAAGAAGACGATCAGGCCGAGGATGAGGATCAGCATGCAATACTCCGGCAGGAGACGCAGTAAAGGCGATTGCCATGGCCTTAGGCAAGGGCGCCCCTATGCCGCAGCGGCATCCCTGTTTTTTACGTCCTTGATATCGGTGAAAACGATGCCGGGCGCGCGTTCGCGAGTATAATCAAGGATAAACTGGTTGCGCGCCATGAATACTCGGTCGCCATCGAGATCCTCGGCGACGCTGGAATAGTTGACCTGAACAAAATCGTCGATCTTCTTGGCGTCGGGACATGCTATCCAGCGCGCCAGTTGGAATTCCGGCGTCTCAAAGCCGATTTCGAGGCCGTATTCCCCGGCAAGCCGCACTTTCAGCACGTCGAGCTGCAAGGGACCGACCACGCCGACCAGCGCCGGCGCACCGTCAAGCGGACGGAAAACCTGGACCACGCCCTCTTCCGCCATCTGCTGGAGCGCTTCCTTGAGCTTCTTCGCCTTCATCGGGTCGCCGAGTTTAACGCGGCGGAGAATTTCAGGCGCGAAATTCGGCACACCAAGAAAGGCGATATCCTCGCCCTCGGTAAGCGTATCGCCGATGCGCAGCGTGCCGTGGTTCGGAATGCCAACTACGTCGCCAGCATAGGCTTCGTCCGCGAGCGCGCGATCCTGCGCGAAAAAGAATTGCGGCGTGGCCAGCGTCATCGGTTTGTTCGTACGCACCAGCTTCGCTTTCATGCCGCGACGTAACTTGCCAGAACACAGCCGTGCAAACGCAATACGGTCGCGATGATTGGGATCCATGTTGGCCTGAATCTTGAAAACAAAGGCGGTCATGGTATCTTCGTGCGCGTCGACCTTGCGCTTATTGGCGGACTGCGCTCGCGGTGGCGGCGCAAAGCTCGCCAGCGCGTCGAGCAGATCCTTTACGCCGAAATTCTTCAGCGCCGAGCCGAAGAACACCGGGGTCAGGTGCCCCTCGCGGAACGAGTCGAAGTCGAAGCGCCGGCAGGCGTCTTTTACCAGCGCCAGCTCCTCGACAATCGCTTTGGTATCGAGCATCGCGTTTCTCGCGGCAAGGGCTGCAAGATCGAGCGGTTGCGGCGCGGCCGTCTTGCTGTCTTCGCCGAGCAGTCGCATGTTACCGGTCGCGAGATCGTAGGTGCCAGCAAAATCGCGGCCACGCCCAATCGGCCAGTACATCGGCGCGGTATCGAGCGCCAGCGTCTTCTCGATCTCGTCCAGCAACTCGAATGGGTCGCGGCTCTCGCGGTCCATCTTGTTGATGAAGGTGATGATCGGGATGTCGCGCAGGCGGCACACTTCGAATAGCTTGCGGGTGCGCGCCTCGATGCCCTTGGCAGCATCGATCACCATCACCGCGCTGTCGACCGCGGTGAGCGTGCGATAGGTGTCCTCGGAAAAGTCCTCGTGGCCCGGCGTGTCGAGCAGGTTGAACACGCGGCCGTCGTAATCGAAGGTCATCACCGAGGTGACCACCGAAATGCCGCGCTCGCGCTCGATCGACATCCAGTCAGAGCGGGTGGAGCGGCGGTCGCGCTTGGCCTTGACCTGGCCGGCTAGGTTGATGGCGCCGCCAAACAGCAGCAGCTTCTCGGTCAGCGTAGTCTTGCCGGCGTCCGGGTGCGAGATGATGGCAAACGTGCGCCGGCGCTCCACTTCCGCCGCAAGCGGGGACCGGGGAAGGGAATCATCGACGCGCAGCGGCTTGTTCATAACCCTGCATGTGGCGGCAAATGCCTGTAAAATCAAGCCACCGCCGTTCGGCTGCGGCCGTTGTCGGAAAATTCAAGCCAAGCCACTGCGCCAGCGGTTTCGCGAGCGCGTCTTCCGGACGCGTTTTACAAAGCACACGTTGCCGAGGCGCCGTGATGATGTCGTCGACTTCTTTTATTTTCTTTCCAATGTTCCAAAGCTGGCATGAAATGCCCATGCCTTGGCCTTCGTGCGACCAGTAGTACTCATTGGCCGCCGCCTGATCGGCGAACATCGAAAGACCGCGGCGGGCGCCCGGGAACACCGATGGACCCAGCCAGGGCCGCGCCTGAATGTCGCGATTGCGATATCCCGTATTCGGCAAACCGATGGGAATGTTGGTCATCGCTCGATGATGAAGAACTGCGAGAAGGCGTTCTAAATCCGACGAGTAGTCAAAATCGTGCTCTCCGCGATCGTCGATCGAGGCCGCAACCCAGCCCCTGCGGGACCCATCCAAGCCAAGATACTTGGCCAAGCCTCACTCCCACTCGATCGTACCCGGCGGCTTGCTGGTCACGTCATAGACCACGCGGTTGACGCCCTTGACCTCGTTGATAATGCGAGTGGCGACCAAGCCGAGGAACCGCATGTCGAACGGATAGAAGTCGGCGGTCATGCCGTCGGTCGAGGTCACTGCGCGCAGCCCGACTACGTAATCATAGGTACGGCTATCGCCCATAACACCCACGGTTTTCACCGGCAGTAGCACGGCGAAGGCCTGCCAGATGTCGTCGTATTGTCCAGTGCGGCGGATTTCCTCGATGTAGATTTCATCGGCAAGGCGCAAGATGTCGAGTTTCTCGCGCGTGATCGGTCCCGGACAGCGGATGGCGAGCCCCGGCCCCGGGAACGGATGGCGGCCGACGAAGGCCTCCGGCAGGCCAAGCTCGCGGCCGAGCGCGCGCACCTCGTCCTTGAACAATTCGCGCAATGGCTCGACCAGCCTCATATGCATGCGCTCGGGCAGGCCGCCAACATTGTGATGCGACTTGATGGTGACGGACGGGCCGCCGGTGAACGAGACGCTTTCGATTACATCCGGATAGAGCGTGCCTTGCGCGAGAAAATCCGCGCCGCCGAGTTTCTTCGCCTCCGCGTCGAACACGTCGATGAACAATCTACCGATGGTCTTGCGCTTCTGCTCGGGGTCCTCGACGCCTTCAAGCGCCTTGAGGAATGTGTCCTCGGCGTCCACATGCACGAGCGGAATATTGTAGCTGTCGCGGAATAGCGTCACCACCTTCTGCGCCTCGGCGAGCCGCAGCAGGCCGTGATCGACGAACACGCAGGTGAGTTGCTCGCCGATCGCTTCGTGAATGAGAACCGCCGCGACCGCGCTGTCGACGCCGCCAGACAATCCGCAAATCACGCGGCCTTGGCCGACCTGTTTTCTAATTTTTTCGATCGCCTCATCCTTAAAGGCGCGCATGGTCCAGTCGCCTTTGCAGCCGGCGATCTTGCGCACGAAATTGCGGATCAGTGCCGCGCCGTGCGGCGTGTGCATCACCTCGAGATGAAATTGGGTAGCGTAGAACTTGCGCTGGTCGTCGCCAATAATGGCGATCGGTGCATTGGGCGAAGTGCCGAGCACGCGGAAGCCCTGCGGCAGCACGGTGACCCGGTCGCCATGGCTCATCCAGACCGGATATTTCTCGCCCAGGCGCCAGGTGCCGTCGAACAGCGGGCTGTCGGCAACCACCTCCACCTCGGCGCGGCCGAACTCGCGGTGATGGCCGCCCTCGACTTTGCCGCCGAGCTGATGCGCCATCGTCTGCTCGCCGTAGCAGATGCCGAGCACCGGCACGCCGGCCTCGAAAATCTCCTTGGGCGCGAACGGCGCGTCCTGGTCGAGCACGGAGGCCGGCCCGCCGGACAGGATCACCGCTTTCGGCTTCACCGCGCGGAAGGCGGCCTCGGCCTTCTGGTAGGGCACGATCTCGCAATAGACCCGATCGTCGCGCACCCGCCGGGCGATGAGCTGGGTGACCTGCGAGCCGAAATCGACGATCAGGACCTTGTCGTGCAATGTTTTGTCCAGCATGGGCGGCGATTCCGCGAACGGCTCCGGAATCGGCCCCGTTCGAGGTGGCTTTGTGCGATTGAGCGCGCTTTGGGTCAAGGCGGCGTTAGTCTCCGGTTAACTACGTCAGATTTCGCGCTATTCAGATAACCCTCCATGTGAGAGATAAAGGTCGAGAATTTCGCCATTTCCACACGTTTGGGGCACGGCCTTGGCCTACCACGCCGATCACGTGACGCTTTCCGCACCGACCGGGGCGCCCGCCGACCGCCGCACCGCATTGTTCCGCGAGAGCCCCATCGATATAGCCGAACGCTGGACGCTCGGGCTGGCCTGGGCGCTGATGCCATCGCGCATTCGCGGACTTCCGAACCTGTTGCGACTCTGCTTCAACGAGCTGCTGGCGCCCGACTATGCCCTGCCCGATCCCGAGCGCGCGCTTGAAAACCCGCCCGGGCTTGCTGGCATCGTGCACGACCTCACGCTGCCGACCTTGCTCGCCGGCTACCGGCGCGGGCTTTATCCTTTAGCGCACATTGCACCGCTGAAGTGGTGGTCGCCTCCGCGGCGATCGGTGCTGTTCTTCAAAGATTTCCACATCTCCAACAATCTGCGACGGCTGATGCGGCAAGGCCGTTACACGGTGACGTTCGACCGCGATTTCGAAGGCGTGATCGCCGGCTGCGCCAGACGCCGGTGCGGGCGCTGGCATCTCACCTGGATTACGCCACGCATCATGCGCGCCTATGCGGAAGCTTTCGACGCCGGTCACGTGCACACATTCGAAGTTTGGAACGATGCGGGCGCGCTTGTCGCGGGCGGCTATGGTATCGCCAACGGCGCAGGCTTCTTCGCCGAGTCGCAATTCTTCCACGAGCCTAATACGTCGCGGATCGGAATGACCGTGCTCAATTGGCACCTCGCCAAATGGGGCTACCGTTTCAACGATGGCAAGCTGATCGGGCCGTTGTGGCTGAACATGGGCTTTCGCGAAATTCCGCGGCGCGAATTTCTTGCGCATCTTGCCGAGGCGTCGCGCGCCCCCGGCAAGAGCGGCCGCTGGCAGGTCGAGGCCGATCTCGCCACCGTGTCGCATTGGCAGCCGGCGGATCATCCGGCCGGCTGACCGCGCAGCATCGGTTCAGCGCTGCGTAGCGCGACCAGCACGACGGCTCAATGTGGCCCGAGGTCCATCGCCTCTAACGCCCGACCGACGAGCGGAATCTGTGCGACCAGCTCGCCGAGCCGCGAGCGGGTGCGCCCTTCTACTGCTGTCGCGCTGACCTGTTTCGGCACTGGCGTCATTTCGGGGATTGGCGCTGGGGGCACCGGATGATCGGCATCCGATTGCGGCGCGCGAACTGGCGCCACCGAAATCGCCGGCGGCAGTGCTGGCACTGGCGCCGCTGGCGCCGCTGGCGCCGCTAGCGTCACCGGTTGTGCTGCCGCATCGCTCACCGCATGGATTTCCCGCAAGATCGGCCGGACAGCCGCCGGCGGCTGCGTTGCGGCTGCCGTTTTGGTTGCATCGGCGGATAGCAATGGATCGGGAACGTGGGTCACCAAGGCGCGACGGACCGCCGCAAGCCAGACGGCATCCGACGCGGAGGCGTCGCGATGGACCGGCTCGGTGTCGGCGGTAACCGCGGTGGTGTCCGCGGCCGGTTGCCTCGCGGCTAGCTCCGGACGCGGTTCGGCCTTACGCGGAACTGCCTCCGGGCGCGGTTCGGCACGCCGCACGGTGGTCGTCGTAACGGCCGCCGCTTTGTCGGCAGCCAGCAGCGCCTTGAACGCCGCCGTGGCGTCCGGGTCGACCCCACCGCAGGCGCGCTCGAACGCCTCGACGTCGCGGCGCACCAGCATGTGCCGCGTGGTGGCGTCGACGCTCTTGTCGAGCATCGCCACGATATTGCCGCGCAGGCTCTGACAGGTTGTCTCGACCGAGAAATTGGTGCGGTAGAGCGAATAGGCGCTGCCGACACCCACCGGGATCGCCAGCAGGGTGCCGACCATCTGCAAAACGGTCATAGTGCGGGCGAGCCTGGGAGCGGCACCGCCAGCATGCGAGGCGGCGGCGCCACCGCGCTCCGAAAATGAGCCGTCTTGCGCCCCGGGATGAAAGGGATCGCGCCTAGCCACCAACATGAAGGGAACCCTCGGGCTGAAGAACGTCGAGGTCTCCAATCACGCAATCAACGCGGAGAATTTTGGCCCGGATTGGGGCGCAATCGGGGTATTCGTGCTTCGCAATCGTTAACAGAGGCGTTCGTACATCAGGCCCCGCGACGGGCCACCGCGACGAAGAAGCCATCCGTCTCGGTCGTGCGCGGTGTCATCAGAATTCCTTCATCCGACAGCCGCGCCGCCTTGGTGAACATGAAGGCGCGCTCGCCAAGCGCATTCGCCACGTCAGCGGGCGGTTGCAGCGAAAACTCCGGATGGCGTGACAGGAATGCGCGAACCTGCGCACCATTCTCCTCATCGAGCACCGAGCAGGTGACATAGGCAATGCGGCCGCCGACCTTGAGTAGCGGCACCGCACGGTCGAGGATTTCCACCTGCTCCTTCTGCCGTTGCTCCAGCGCGCCAGGGCGCATGCGCCACTTGGCGTCGGGGTTGCGCCGCCAAGAGCCGGTGCCGGTGCAGGGCGCATCGATCACCACGAGGTCGAGGCGGTCCGCAAGATCGTCAATCTCGCCGCCGACCGACTTGGGTGTACGAACCTGCACGTTGCGGGCGCCCGAACGCGCCAACCGTTCGTGAATCGGCGCCAGCCGCCGCTTGTCGTCGTCGGTGGCATAGATCTGGCCCCTGTTCTCCATCATCGCCGCGAGCGCGAGCGTCTTGCCGCCGGCGCCAGCGCACAGATCAATCACCTGCTCACCGGGCTTGGCACCGGAGAACAGCGCAGCCAATTGCGAGCCTTCGTCCTGCACCTCGATCATGCCTTTGAGAAACGCGGGCTCCGCGTGGATCGCCGGGCTCTTGGCGTCGGCCGATAAGCGAACGCGCAAACCCCAGGGCGACCAGCGCGACGGCTCCGGCTTCAAATCGGACAGCATGCGGGCGGCCTTATCGCGGTCCGCTTTCAATGGATTGACGCGCAAGTCGAGCGGCGCGCGCGAGGCCAGCGCCGCCCCTTCCTCTGCACGGGCATCGCCGAAGGCACGGGTAAAATGTGCCTCGAGCCATTCCGGATAATCGCCGGCGACATATAACGGCGCGCCGGCCATGTCGGCCGCCTCTAACCGCTTGCGCTCGTCATCGCTAAGTGCTTCGGGCCCATAGCCCGAACCGTCGGCAAGCTTGGCAATCGTTTCGGTGTCGAGACCGCGCTCGCGCTTGAGCATACCGAGCAGGATGGCGCGCGCACTATCCGCGCCCATAAGCCAAGCGCTCGATGCTCGCCGGCGCAGCGCGTCATAGACGAGCCCTGCAATTGCCGCGCGGTCTCCGGAGCCGGCGAAACGATGCGCCAGGCCCCAGCTCTTGAGCGCGTCGGTCGCCGGCCGGCGCTCGCTTTCTAAATTCTCGAAAACTTCGATGGCCGCCGCCAGCCGTGCTGCCGGTGTCATGGCAAACCCAGCGAAATGCGGACCATGAAAATGACCCACATCGCGATCAGCACGATGGCGCCGACGACGTAGAGCGTGCTGCGGCGCAAGACCACGTTGTTGGTAGTGTGCACGTAAGCTTGGGCAATTCGCGCCAGCACGAAAATCCAGGCCAGTGCGACGAACACCAGATCGGCGTGGCGCGTGATGATTTCCAGGATCATCAGCACATAGAACAGGACCGGCAATTCGAACTGGTTGCTGAAGCAATAGGCGACCTGCTGCGTGCGCACCGGCCAGTTCGGCTCGCGCAAGGCAATTTGCGAGGGATGCACCGCGCCGCCGGCAACATCGTTGCGGCGCAGGACGGCAAGCCATAGCAGCAAGCCTAAGGTCAGCGCGACCTCGACGAACAGCGGCAGCAAAATGACCTGAATGGACATAGTCGATTTCCTAAAAACCGGCGCAAGCAGCGCCATTATCTGAGTTTAATGCTGAGCGCAGTTTCGTGATCCTCGTCGATGAAGGCGGTAAGCCAGGATTTCTTCTCTTGCAAGGCAGCGAGATAGGCGTCCGCGCCGGCATGGGTCAGATTGGCGCTGATCAGCAGCCCGCGCGCCCGCAACAGTCGGCGCAAGTCCCGAAGCAGCGGCCGCGACGGGGTGAACCCGTCGAAAAATGCCACGTCGTAGCCGGGATCGAACAGGCGTAGCACCTCGGCAAATTCACCCTCATGCACCACGATGTGGCCGGCCATGCCATGCGCCTCGACCTGCTCGCGCGCCAGCCGCACATGCTCGCTGTCGAGCTCGATGGTATCCACCACCGCTTCCGGCGCGCCTTTGGCAAACCACAGCGCGGTGTAACCGAGCGCGGTGCCGAGCTCGAGCACGCGCCGCGCATTGGCCGCCGCGGCGAGCGCGCCGAGCAGCGCACCATTGTCGTAAGGATAGGCACCGCAGCCGTGCTGGGCACGATGCGCCAGCGTCGCCTCGCGCACGGCAGCAAAGGGATCGGTTGAGGTCTTGGCCATAATGACCCTTCCCGTCAGGGAAGAGAGAATACCCTACGCCCGGCTCGGGTAGTTCGGGCTTTCGCGGGTTATCGTCACATCGTGCACGTGGCTTTCGCGTAAGCCGGCGCCCGAGATCCGCACGAATTCCGCCTTGCCGTGAAATTCGTCGATGTCCTTGGCACCCACATACCCCATGGCGGCGCGCAAGCCGCCGGTCAGCTGATGCAGCACATTGGCGACCGGGCCCTTGTAGCCGACCTGGCCCTCGACGCCTTCCGGCACCAGCTTCAGCGCATCCTTAATGTCCTGCTGGAAGTAGCGATCGGCCGAGCCGCGCGCCATGGCCGCGACCGAGCCCATGCCGCGATAACTCTTGTAGGAACGGCCCTGGTACAGAAACACCTCGCCCGGTGTTTCATCGGTGCCGGCCAGTAGCGAGCCGACCATGGCGCAATCGGCGCCGGCGGCGAGCGCCTTGGCGAGATCGCCGGAATATTTGATGCCGCCGTCGGCGATCACCGGCGTGCCGGTAGCTTTCGCCGCCCCGACCGCATCCATAATGGCAGTGAGCTGCGGCACGCCGACGCCGGCGACGATGCGCGTGGTGCAGATCGAGCCCGGGCCGATGCCGACCTTGATGGCGTCAGCGCCGCAATCGATCAACGCCTTGGCGCCTTCGGCGGTGGCGACGTTGCCGGCCACCACCTGAACCGCATTCGACAAGCGTTTGATCCGCATGACCGCGTCGAGCACATATCTGGAATGGCCGTGCGCAGTGTCGACCACGACCAGATCGACGCCGGCGGCAATCAGCGCTTCGGTGCGCACGAAGCCCTTGTCGCCGAC
>Ga0209048_10007327_pt1 | contig 10208 bp, 7 predicted proteins | sample FrelakmetCRP12CR_FD_187146 | JGI IMG/M metagenome (GOLD analysis project Ga0209048, IMG submission 187146) | Freshwater lake sediment microbial communities from the University of Notre Dame, USA, for methane emissions studies - CRP12 CR (SPAdes)... | ecosystem: Environmental > Aquatic >... | reverse complement strand
CGGCGTCAGGACCTTTATGACAAATTCGAGCTATGTCTATAACAACGGGGTTCATGAAGAAGAAGGACTTAAGTAAACATTTTTAAGAGTAGTTTTGCCGTTAACTTTTATTTCAGATCGATACTCTATTCAGATTAAGGTGTGGTGGAGGTGGAGAGATTTGAACTCTCGACCCTCGCATTGCGAACGCGATGCTCTCCCACTGAGCTACACCCCCACTTAGGTCATTTTTTACGTGTACTAGATGGAACCCTGTTCGTCAACCCTGTGATTCTTAGTGTTTCCCGGTTCATCAAGACGTTTCCGGGCAAAGGCGATAGCCTGCTTGAAGTCTTTGATCTCGTTGTTGAGCCCTTTGTCGCGGATAAGCCTTAACGTGTCACCCAGGAGCTTGCCCTTCTTGAACCCGAGGGCTATCAGGTCTTTGCCCGTGACCGGCGGTTTGTATGAGCGCCATGAAATGATGAATGATGAGATCATCTCTTTTATCTCAGCGCCCTTGGTCTTGGACATGGCATAGAGCATCTCATCCAGAGAAGCTTTTTCCAGTACCTTGACCACAAAAGAGGGCGACTTCTTCTGGAGCATGACCAGCTCCTTCAGGATGGCGTTCACCCTAATCCTGGCAGTCAAAATGTTCCGCACGTTCTCATCGGTGAGCCCGAGCCTGCCACAAATTGCAATGATCTTCTTGGGCTTCATATGTTCCACCAGAGCCAGCAGGTAGATGAACCATGGGCGATAGTCCTCATGGGTGTAAAGCAGATTGAACCAGGAGATGGTCTGCTTTGCCCTGGCAAAGTCATCCTTGATGGCGGTATTGAACACGATGTCCGGGTGGATGGCAGTAAGAACCTCCAGCTCACGAAGCCGCTCAAGGCTCGGAAGCGGGTCGTCCTCGGTCAGGATCTGCCTTATCTCGTGTGAGATGCGCCTGCTCGGGATGTTGCTCAACAGCCCTGACCTCACTGCGGCATGCACCAGAGAGAGCGTCTGTTTGCCCAGCGCAAACCCATAGCGCTTCTCAAAGCGTGCGGCCCTAAAGATGCGGGAAGGGTCCTCCACAAAGCTCAGGGCATGCAGCACCCTGATATGCCTTTCCTTGATGTCCCTCTGGGCACCGAAGAAGTCGATGAGCTCGCCGAAGCGCTGGGGATTAAGGTACACGGCCATAGTGTTGATGGTAAAGTCGCGGCGGTAAAGGTCAAGCTTGAGGGTGGACTGCTCCACAATGGGGTATCCGCCCGGATGTTTATAGTATTCCAACCTGGCCGTGGCCACATCAATATGGGTGCCGTCTGAGAGCGTAATTACCGCGGTCTTATACTTTTCATGCACGGCACAGCGTGCCCCCAGGGACTGTGTGAGGGTCTTCGCAAAGGCAATACCGTCGCCCTCCACCACCAGATCGATGTCCAGATTGTCGATCCGGAGCAGCATGTCGCGTACAATCCCGCCCACCAGGTAGATGTTGAATCCCATGGATGCCGCGAGTGCTCCTGCCTGATGCAGCAGCATGTTCACCTGCCTGGGCAGCCGGTCCTCCAGGAGGGCCTGTATGTTCTTTTTCTGCGTAGCCCGGTAATCGACACCTTCTGCCCGGACCATCTTCTCATGCATGATCCTCATGAGGTCGGTCCGGGTTATCACCCCAACAGCCTTGCGGTCTTCCACCACCGGCAGCAGTCGCTGGTTGCCGTCGATAATCAGGGTTCGTATCTCCGAAACCGGTGCGTCGGGCCTGATGAATTTGATATCCCGGAGCATATAATCCCTGACCTTGGCTTCCCCCAGGTCGTGGCCCTGGGCCCGGCTCACTACCTGCCTTGTGACCACGCCCACCACCCGTTCATCCTTGGACTGAACGAGGGCTGCATTGATGTTGTACCGGTTGAGCGTAGTGCTCGCCTCATCGATGGTGGCATCCATATTCAATGCAATGACAGGGAAGGTCATGATGTCGCGCGCCGTTATCCTGGGCCTGGTTTCCTTCTTGATGAGGTTCACCAGCATGCTTTCAACGTTGTCCAGAGAGCGGTCTTTTATGGATGCCGCCGCCGCCGTGGCATGCCCCCCACCGCCGAAACCGGACGCCACTTCTGCGGCATTAATTTGCGGCACCGTGCTGCGTGCCACCAGATAGATGCGCTCGGCCATAAGCCCGAGCGCGAACATGGCATCCACCTCGAACATACCCCTGAGCTTATGCACGAGCATGGCAAAATCCTCCACATAGCCTGCTGATTCGGAGCGCGTGAACAGTACGTCAATGCCTCCGATGTGGAAGATATAGGCGTTCTTTATGAGCTGATCCAATACATCCACCTGCTCGGGGTTAAGCTCGCGGGCCAGGGTATGCGAGACGGCCTTTAGGTCGGCGCCCCACCGGATAAGATCCCCCAGGGCCATAGCGTCTTCGGGACTGGTGGAGGGGAACAGCAAGGCACCGGTGTCCTCGAAGATCCCCATGGCCAGGATGGTAGCCTCTTCCGGGGTGGGTGTTATGCCGTTTTCCTTGAGGATCTCCACCATGAGCGCGCTGTTGGAGCCGTATTCTCTGCAATGCTCGTTTGCAACCACGATATCGTCGCCGGAAGGCGGGTGATGGTCATAGATGATCACCTCCACCCCATCCTTACCGATAATGCCGGCAAAATCGCCGATGCGCGAGAGCTGCCTGGTATCCACGATGATAAGCCTCGTCACCTTGTTAACCAAGATGGACTTCAGCTTGACGATTACGGCAGAGACCTCCGGGGAGGCCTGTATAAGGTAGTCCCTCAGGTTCTTCTCCTGGGCGCCGGGAAAAACAAGGATAGCGCCTGTATGGAGTTTCCTGGCAGCGAGCATCGAGGCAAATGCATCGAAATCCGCCTGGATGTGGGAGGTGATGACCTCCAAAAGTCTACCCCCTTGGGTGATACCGCTCGTGAACCTCTTTGAGCCTGGCCGAAGAGAGGTGCGTATAAATCTGCGTGGTAGAGATATCAGCATGGCCAAGCATCATCTGCACCGACCTAAGATCTGCACCGCCGCCCAGCAGGTGGGTGGCGAACGAATGCCTGAGCATATGGGGGGATATCTGCTTCAATATGCCCGCCCTCGATGCATACCTCTTGATGGAATACCAGAAGTTCTGCCTGGTCATGGCACCCCCCCTCTTTGAGCAAAAGAGGATGTCCGTTGGCTTCTTGACCAGATAAGGCCTTGTGTTTTTAAGATAATCGTTAACCCAGCGCTGTGCGCTCTCTCCCATAGGCACAAGGCGTTCTTTGTCGCCCTTGCCCCTGCAGATGAGATAGCCTACATGGAGGTTGAGGTGGTGGAGTTTAAGGCCGATAAGCTCGCTTACGCGGAGTCCCGTGGCATAGAGAACCTCGAGCATGGCCTTATCCCTCATACCCAAAGGTGTACCGATATCAGGGCTTGCGATGAGCCTTGCCACCTCGTCTATGCTCAATACCTCTGGCAGGTACAAACCCCGCTTCGGCGATGCAAGGTCCCGGGTGGGATCAGTAGCAATGATCTCTTCCTCGATAAGGAACCGGTAGAATTGCCTGATAGTGGAGAGCCTGCGTCTGATGCTTGTGCTTTTAAGCCCTTTTTCCTTGCAGCGTGAGGTATACTCCTCAAGGTCGGCCCCGCTCACCGAAAGCTCAGTGATACCCTTTTCGTCAAGGAAGATTTTAAGGGTCTCAAGGTCCGCCGCATAGGAGGAAACCGTATTTTCAGGAGAAGATCGTTCGGCGATGAGGTACTCCAGGAAGGAGTCGATCAGCGCATGGCTCATCTCTTGGTGATCTTGGCGTGCAGCCCCAACGCAGCGAGGTCATTAAGGGCCGGCTCAGAGCTCTTGCGGTCGGGGAATGCCCCGGAGAGTACCCGGTATGCTGAGTCGGATTCCTTGATGATATACGTCACTACACCAACACCGCGAAGCTTATACGCCATTTTTTGGGCCTGATCTCTGTCGGGTAATACGCCCAGCTCGATGGCATAAGGTACGCTCGATCCGATAAAGGATTCGGTATCAATGACGCCAGCGTCCTGAAGATCCTTCATCCGCGTTGTGGCTTCATTGTCTGCAGAGTAGGCCCCGACGTCGACACGATACCAGGTGCCGGTGGGACCCAGATCAATCTTGGTGATGAACACACCATCGAGCTTCTGGTACTTCTGTTTGTACTGGGCAAAGGCATCCTTTTTGGTCTGCCAGGATGATATGTGGATGGTGTACGGATAAAAGGCAGATTTCTTGAAGTGAGGAACCGCTGGAGTTGGATTCTTATCGGGAGAGGCCGGCTCAGCGCTAGGCTCCTGAACAGGCACAGACATCTTTTCGGCCGCAGCCGGGGGTTGCTCTTTTTGCTGGTTTCGATCGATCTGTTCCGTTACCACATTACTCAGCCCGTAGTCGGCCCACAACGGCAAGGACACCAAAAGGAACACCACAAACAGCATCAGGCGTTTCAATGTTTCCTCCTGTTATATGCGTAGGTGGTGTTCATTATATACTTGTTGACCCCCTTTGCAATACCATCAATAAGGGTACCCTGGTGAGCATCGCTCTGAAGGAGTGAAGAATCACCATTGTTGGTAATAAAGCCCAGTTCGCACAAGATGGAAGGCATCTGCGCCCCAAGCAGGACATAGAAAGGCGCCTGCTTCACGCCGAAGTCCCTGCCCTGATAACCGTTCGTGAGAACCGAGGATATGAGGCTCTTCTGAACACAATTGGCAAAACGGGATGATTCGTTGATCTTGGAATTGAGCATGAGGTCGTTGATGATGAGCTGCAGGTCGCTGATGGATTTTGATGTGGTCGCGTTTTCACGGGCAGCCACCTCGATGGCTGATGAGTCTGTGGTTAGATTCAAGAAATAGGTTTCTATGCCCTGAGCCGCGGTATCACCCGACGCATTGATATGGATAGATACAAACAGGTCGGCCCGTTTCTTGTTGGCAAAGGCCGTGCGCTCCTCCAGGGTAAGAAATACATCACTGTCCCTGGTGAGATAGACTTCGAAACCTTCGAGCCGGAGCCTGCGCGTGAGAGACTTGGCTATAGCCAGGGTCAAATCCTTTTCCTGTATGCCTCCAGGCCCTTTAGCCCCCGGGTCTTTGCCGCCATGCCCAGCATCAACAACGATCTTGGAGACCTTGAGCGAGAGCTGCGCTGCAATAGAGGGCACATCATCGCTCATCTGTGACTTCGACCACATGGGGACCTTCTTGAATCCACTCTCCGGCCTGATCGGGCTCTTTTTAACCTCCACATCGCCTGAGGTCTTTGAAGACTCCTGCACCGGGTGTATTGAGGCTAGTTTTGCCGCTGCGCCGACCTTGCTGATATCCACCACAAGCCGCGACGGGTCATCAAGCGGGAAGGCATGGTAGGAAAACTTCTGTGCAAGATCAAGAACAACCCTCACCTTTGTCTTCTGGAACTGGGAGACCCGGATCGTAGTGAGAATGCCGTCATTCACCGTTGTCTTGAAGGGGATATCCGGAGATACCTGGGCATTATCCAGCTCGATCACCACCCGGTTGGGTTTGCTTACCTTGGCGTCGGCAGGCAGGGCAAAGGTGTTGAACGATACGTTTTGATCGAAGTTGATGACAATGCGTGTGTAGTCCTTATCCGACCACTGGCGGACAGTCTTCAGCTCCCCGAGGCCTGCCTTCGATACGCCTGTGACGTTCTTCTTTTCAATATTCAACGAGTTCAACTGCTCCCGGGCGATCTGAGACATGTCCCCGTCAGGATACTGCGTAATGACCTTCTGATAGAGGGTGTAGGCCTTCTGTTTGGAGCTTAACTGATAGTTATATATCTGGGCGGCCTGGTAGATGGAATCATCGGCAAGCGGGCTTCCCGGGTATTCTTCGGCGATTGCCAGGTAGGTGTCTGCAGCATGGTCGAGATCTTTGGGGTTTGAGGATAACTTATTCAGATCTTCATAGAGCTTGGCAGCCTTGAACCTGGCCTTGGGGGCAAAACCTGAATGGGGGTAGTTTTTCGCCACATTCTGATACTTGTGGATGACCGCCATCCAGCTTACCCTGTCCTTCTTCTTGTCAGTATCCCGATGAAGGTCTATGGCAGCTGAATTCGCGCTCTGGAATGCCTCTGCCGAGCTTGTTGCGGCAGGCAGTGAGCCGGGAAGGGCTAAAACAATCACAATAAGGAGCATTGGGAATGCTGCTAACCCTCTTTTTTTCATGATGTAATCCATTACGTCCTTGATCAAGTAATCCATTACTTTTTTTAGTTGTTTACCTACAAAAAAACCCAGTAATGCCGGTATCGGATATATGGTCAAAAAATCTTAACATTTTTTTAAATTCAATAAAGACCATAACACGAATAGCCCTTTAAGAATAAGGTTGTTATCTATTATATACGTCCTCGGAAGCCCCTTTGCAACCATGCCGGAAGTCCCTCCTGTGAGAACGACAACAGGTTTTGTCTTATTTTGCCGGGCCATCATCTCCACAACCTTTCGGATCATGCATGCATGACCCATGACAACCCCTGAACGTACACATGCTTCAGTGGATGTCCCGATGAGTTCACCCGCGAAAAGGTCATCGAGCCTTGGTAGCCCCGGGGCCGCTGAGAGCAGGCCTTGATAGGCGCTTTTTATGCCCGGTGCTATCATACCGCCTTTGAAGACACCGTCTTCGGATACATAGTCGATGGTTGTGGCAGTACCCATATCTATGACGATTATAGGCCTGTGTTTTTCCCTGTACAGGTGAAAGGCAGCAGCAGCGCATACGAGCCTGTCGATACCTAAGGTCTCTTTTGTCTCATAGCTGAGAGCGATGCCCATAGGGGTATTCACATCTACGAGCATGGGGGGAGTGCCTGTCGATTCCTCAAATTCCTTTATGATGATCTTTGCCGCTACGCTACGGACGTTAACCATGACAGCCGAATCGGGCAGGGCTTTGCAAAGATCAGGGACATGGGCAAGAAAAGCCGATCCCTTGAGGCACTCTTCTGTAGGCACGCGAAATACATCCTTTAGGTCGCTGCCCTCGAAAATGCCAGCCGTTATGTTTGTGTTGCCGACATCGATGGCAAGCATGGCCTTTGTCTAGACTTTATTTCCCAGGGGATCAAGGACTAATTGTGTGCACGGTCTTTGGCATAAGGCCTGGGACATGGGGTAAAATCCAGATTTTGCGTACAAGAAGCGTAAAAACTTGACCCGTTAAAATCAGTCATCTCGCAGCCTTGAAGGACCGGGGGAATTAGCATTCCGTAAAGGCTGCGAGATGACTGATTTTAACGGACCTATTTAAAAACAATACTTTGACCTGCTTATTGAGTTTCTCCACCCGCTTTCCTCTGAAAGGTCTTGAGTATCCGCATGGCAGCGGCCGCAGCCCCCACGGAGTTGCCGATGTTCATGACCATGACTCCGGGCACACAGCACTGGAGCATGGTGGCAAGGGCCGCCTCTCCGAGGCCTCCATGACCGTAGCCAACCGGTGTGGGGACCGCGATGATGGGGAGTTCTGTGAGCGAGGCCATGAGTGTGGGCAGCACTCCGTCCATGCCCGCAAAAACGATGAGTACATCTGCGTCCTTTGCTTTTTTAAGGCCGAGAAGCGGCCTATGCATGCCTGATGCGCCCACATCGAAAGCCCTGATGAGATCAAAGCCCAGTTCCTCCAAAATGAGTGCGCTCTCCTGTGCGAAAGGGACATCCGCAGTGCCTGCGGTGATGACACCTATGCGTCCTGGTATTTTCTGAGATGCAAGACCATGCCTTTTGATGAGCAGGAGTCTCCCGGCCTTCTTCACCTCGGCTCGTTGAAACTGATGCCTTATGTGTATTTCTTTTTCTTCATCTATGACAGAGACAAACACATGTCCATTCTTCTCAAAGAGGCTCTTTGCTATGGCGATCACCTGCTCGGTGGTCTTGCCCTCGGCAAAGATCACTTCAGGAAAGCCGATGCGCGCTGTGCGGTGAAGATCCAGAAGGAAGTCTTCACCCCCCTCGTAGAGCATGCGCATGAGCTTTTCCTGGACCTCTTCCGCGCTGAGTTCGCCCCTTGTGTATGCATCGAGCAGATCTTTCATGGTTCACTCCCAAAACGGTTATGTCTTGATCTTTTCTTCACGCATGAGCTGTTCTATCTCGCGACGAAGGGCTTCCATCGTTAGACCTCTGGTGCGGGATATCTCGTGCAGATCGCGGTATTCCGGCTTGAACCGCAGTGTGCCGTCAGGCAGGATCACCTCTTTGATGCCGACCTCGCCATAGCGGGTGGTAACCCTGTACTCTTGGCGCGGAAGAACCAGGCGATCAACAGCGTGGTACCTCACCCCTATGGTGGATGTATGCACAAGAAAGGCCTGAAGAACACCCTCAAGTCGTGTGCAATCGCATAAGGCAGACATTGTAAACCCCGGTCTGCCTTGCTTCATTATCCTCGGGATGATACCTGCATCGCGAGCTCCGGCGTCTATAATATAGTCAAGCGCTGCCACAGCGTCTTCGGGCATCATGTCGTCAATATCCGCTTCAACGTGGTATGTGAGACAAACGCCTTTCTCCTGGCTTACCTCGCCCAGGATGGTCCTGCAGAGGTTTGGCCAGTTCTCGAATCTCCTGGAACCGCACCCGTAGCCCACTGCCCTGATAACAAGCCCTGTCGGGGGGTCCCCTTTTTCTGCAAGGGCCTTAAGCACTGCCGCCCCTGTGGGCGTGGTGAGCTCGGCCTCTAAGTCGGTAATCCTTACCTTCATGCCTTCCAGCAGCTTCACTGTGGCAGGCGCAGGCACAGGGATTTTACCATGAAGTGAATTCGTCATACCGCCGCCCAATGGCACAGGATTGGTGTAGAGGACATCTATGCCGAGCCTGTCCAGCGCAGCGGATATGCCGACGATATCGAGGATGGAATCAAGCGCCCCGATCTCATGGAAGTGCACATCCTCCACGGCAACCCCATGGACCTGGGCCTCTGCCTGGGCAAGGACCTTAAAAATTCTTTCCGCCCTGAGCCTGATTGAAACCGGAAGTCTGTTAAGGATAGTGTCGCGGATGGTCGCATAGCCCCTGCGCTGAAGGGAATCAGGTATATCGAAGGTGAGGCCGATGCAGGAGATGCCGTTGATGGAATCCGCTTTCGTGTGCATGTGAAACGACCCGATATTCAGCTTCCCAAAGACCTCTTCGAGGTATTCCGGGGGACACCCGAGGTGCACAAGACTACCCAGGAGCATGTCCCCGCTTATTCCCCCGATGGGGTCAACGATCAAAATGTTCATACCTATCCCCTGTGGCGTGGAGAACCAGACCGGATACCTCTTGAGGAGTACCTTTTTTTTCTCAAGACATCAAGACTTTATCCCCAGTTTCCTCATCCGTGCCTGCAGAGTGGTGCGCTTCATGCCCAGGACCTCTGCAGCGCCTCCGTGCCCTGCGACCCTGCCTCCTGTGAGATCGAGCGCATGCCTGGATTTTATAAGTGTGGTGAATGATCGTTTCACAAAAGCCATTTTCTTTTGGAGCATGTTCGTGTATGTAAAGGATACGCCAAAGCCTCTGATGAAATCATAGGTCATGTGGCATGAACGTCTCAACGTAAAAATCAAAGAGATCCCAGGAAAGGAGTGAGATATGAATTTTCTGTTGCAGCCGAATAAATACAAGAGCCTTATGGCAGACGAAGGCTCGCGCGCCATCATGGACAAGACCATCAAGTTCTTTGAAACCATGGGCAAGACCAGGTTATTGGATGACTACAACAAAAAGGTTTGGTACCGGGAGTTCGTCGATTTCATCGGAAAAGAGCAGATCTTTGCCAAGCTGCTCACCCCCAAGCAGTATGCAGGGGGCGACCCGGACTGCCGCTGGGATACGGCCCGCAACAGCGAATACTCAGAACTGCTGGCCTTCTACGGCCTGGGATACTGGTACTGCTTCCAGGTGACCATCCTGGGGCTGGGGCCCATCTGGATGAGCCCGAATGAAAAGGCCAAACAGAAGGCGGCCAAGCTCCTGAAAGAGGGAGCCATCTTCGCCTTTGGCCTTTCCGAGCGTACGCATGGCGCCGACATCTACTCCGTAGAGGCAACATTGACTCCCAAGGGCGATGGCACGTTTGTGGCCAACGGCGAGAAATACTACATTGGCAACGGCAACGAGGCCGAGATGGTATCCACCCTGGGCAAGGTCAAGGAC
>Ga0209048_10007326_pt1 | contig 10208 bp, 8 predicted proteins | sample FrelakmetCRP12CR_FD_187146 | JGI IMG/M metagenome (GOLD analysis project Ga0209048, IMG submission 187146) | Freshwater lake sediment microbial communities from the University of Notre Dame, USA, for methane emissions studies - CRP12 CR (SPAdes)... | ecosystem: Environmental > Aquatic >... | reverse complement strand
TCGGGACGAGGGTGCCAGGTCTCGATGCGGCCCCAGTTGACCTCGGCGTACGCCACCCGCACCGTGCCGATCGCCCCGGAGTCGACGAGGCGCCATGCCGTCTCCTGCGCGTCGCCCATGAAGGTGATCGGTGAGCACGAGAGCCTGACGCCGTTCGCCTCGGCGAGCGCGACCAGCGAGCCCGCCTCCTCGTAGTCGGCGGCCATCGGCTTCTCGCTGTGAACGTGCTTGCCTGCGGCGAGCGCCGCCGCGGTCACTTCGGCGTGCACGCCGTGGGAGGTGAGATTGACGACCGCGTCCACGCCCGCATCGGCGAGCAGCGCCTCGAGCGACGGATACGCGACGCCGCCGAAGCGCCGGACGAACTCGGCGGCCAGCGCCTGGTCGACGTCCGTGGCCCCGACGATCTCGACCGACGGATAGGCACGCGACGTCTCCCCGTACGGCCCGGAGATGTTCCCGCACCCGACCACCGCCACCCGGAGAGGCTGCTCAGCCATCGGCGGCCGCCTTCGTGCCTGCGAGTTGTGCCTCGAGCACCTCGCGCATCCGGATGCACTCAGCCGTGGGGTCGTGGTCGTACGGCTCGTGCTCGATGCTCATCCCGCCCGCGTAGCCGGAGGCGAGGAGCTCGTCGACGCACGCCGGAATATCGACTACGCCCTCGCTGTGAGCGCACGTCAGGTGCGGCTCGCCGGCGCGCGCGACGTCCTTGAGGTGGACGTAGAACACGCGCTCGCGGAGATCGCGGAACGCCTGGACCGGGTCGTAGCCGTGGGTCGCCCACCACCCGGTGTCGATCGCGACGCCGAGCACGTCCGACGCATCGCCGATCAGGTCGAGCACCTCTTGCGGATCCCGCTCGGGATGGTTCTCGTACGCAAAGCGCACGCCATGCTCGCGGAGCACCTCTTCGGCACCTGCCCGGTCGGCCCGGAGCACGTCTCCCATCCCACCCAGCACGTCGACGTCGAGGGCCGTCGCGAGCCGGCAGGCCGCCTCGAGCTCGGACCGCGTGCTGCCGAAGTTCCCGGCCAGGGTCGCGACCCGGAGGCCGTGGTGGGAGAGGGCATGCCGGGCGATCAGGACGTGCTCGCGCGTCGCCCAGCGCCAGTTCAGGTGAGCGAGCCAGAGGTCGATCGACTCGAAGCCCGCCGCGGCGATCTGCCCGAGCAGCCCGTCGAGCCTCTCCGCATACGAGTTGATCGGCTGGAAGGCGGCGTTCGTCGCCGCATCGAACGGCCCCCAGTCCTCCCCGCCGGGGTAGCCCGATTCGCGCGCGACGTAGTTCGCGCCCATGAACGAGAGCGTCAGTGGTTCCACCCCTGACTCGAGGGTCGTCATCGTCGTCTCAGCTCCTCGTGAAGGCCAGGATCTCGGACAGGTGGCCGTGCGCCAGGCACACCACAGTGTCCGCCCCGCCGTAGTAGATGGTGATCCGGTCCGTGGGTCGGTCGACGAGCGCCGCGCACGGGAAGACGACGTTCGGCACGTCACCCACCTGCTCGTAGGGAACCTGCGGCGAGAGCAGGTAGTCGTGCCCACGCGCAATGATGCGCCACGGCTCGTCGAGGTCGAGCAGCGCCGCTCCCATCGAATAGACGAACCCGTTGCACGAGGTCAGGACGCCGTGGTAGAGGACGAGCCAGCCCTCGTCGGTCTCGATGGGCGTCGGGCCGGCGCCGATCTTCGTCGACTCCCAGCTCCACGGCGTCGTCGCCATCACGTGGCGATGCCGGCCCCAGTGGGTCAGGTCGGGGCTCTCCGAATAGAAGATGTCGCCGAACGGGGTGTGCCCGTTGTCGCTCGGCCGACTGAGCATGGCGTAGCTGTCGCCGATCCGGCGGGGAAAGAGCACACCGTTGCGGTTGAAGGGCAGGTAGGCGTTGTCGAGCTGGTGGAAGCTCTGGAAATCGTGCGTGTAGCCCACCCCGATCGTCGGCCCGTGGTAGCCGTTGCACCACGTCACGTAGAACCGGTCCTCGAGCCAGGTCACACGCGGGTCGTAGGCGTGCTGGAACTTCTCCTGGATCTCCCCCACCCTCGCGTCCGCCGGTGCGAACGCGATCGGATGCTCGTCGATCTGCCAGTCGATCCCGTCGTCGCTCCGCCCGGCATGGATGTTCATCGTGCGATGCGTGTCGTCGACGCGGAACACGCCCGCAAAGCCGTCCTCGAACGGGACGACCGCTGAGTTGAAGATGCTGTTCGAACGTCGCAGTTGATCGCGGGCGATGATCGGGTTCCGGCTCGAGCGCCAGACGGGCGCGTCGCTGCCCGCGGGCCGCCCCTCCCATGGGATGCTCGCCAGCACGTCGACCTGCGAGGCGGGCTCCTTGCGCTGCGGCACTGCGCTCATCGGTTCTCTCCCCCTTGCGCTTGCTGTGGCTGCGCCCCGGCGAGGCTGGTGCCTTCGTCCGAGGCGACGAGGTGATCCCGCTCGACCTCGACGAGCGGCCCGGCAGCGCTCTCGGAGACCTCGTGCTCCCAACCGGCAGCGCCCTCGGCGCCCTCCGCCCACTTCGAGTGCAGGTGGGGCACGGCGAAAAGCAGCATCTGCGTGTATGGATGCACTGGGTTGCCGAACACCTTCGGAGTGGCGCCCATCTCGACGATGCGGCCGCGCCGGAGGATGATCGTGCGGTCGCTGATGTAGTTGCCGAGCGAGAGGTCATGGGTGATGAACAGGATCCCGACCCCCCGCTCCTTGAGGTCGCCGAGCAGGTTGAGCACGTCGATCCGCGTCGATGCGTCGAGCATGCTGATGATCTCGTCCGCGACCAGGAACTTGATGTCGAGCAGCAGCGCACGCGCGATCATGAGGCGCTGGAGCTGCCCGCCGCTCAGCTGGTGCGGGTACTTGCCGAGGACGTCCGCCGGCACGAGGGACACCGCCTCGAGCGACTTCCTCAGCTTCGTCCTCCAGTCCTCCTGGCTGAGGTCGGGAAGGTAGCTCGAGCGGATCATCCCGAGCACGCGATCGACCTTGTAGACCGGGTTGTACGAGCTGAACGGGTCCTGAAAGACCCCCTGTACGTCCGCGTAGTAGCCGCGGAGGGCCCTCCTGCCGAAGCGGGAAACGTCACTGCCGTCGAAGGTGATCGAGCCGGCCGTCGCTCCGGTCAGCCTCAGGATCATCCGGCCGACCGTCGTCTTGCCGCTGCCGCTCTCGCCGATCAGCGAGATGACCTCGCCGGGCTGCACGGTGAAGCTGACGTCGGAGACCGCGGTCGTCTCTTCCTTCCCGAACATCCCCGTCTTGAAGACCTTCGTCACGCCCGCCAGCTCGAGCATCAGCTGCCCGCCTTCCAGCAGGCTGCAAACCGGCCAGGCGCGATCTCGGCGAACGGAGGCTCCTCGGCGCACTTCTCGAACGCGAGCGGACAGCGGTCCCGAAAGCGGCAACCCGCGGGCGGGTTGAGCAGCCCCGGCGGCCGCCCCGGAATGCCCTCCAGCCGCCTGTCGGCGAAGCGCACGCCGACCTCGGGCAAAGACCCGATCAGGAGGCGCGTGTAGGGATGCCTGGGATCCTCGGTGATCTTGGCGGCCGACGCCTTCTCGACGAGCTTCCCGGCGTACATCACGAGGATCGTGTCTGCGATCTGATAAAGGATCGAGAGATCGTGCGTGATCACGATCGTGCTCTTGACGAACTTCCGCTCGCGGAACTCGACGAGCATCTCCGCCACTGCCTTCTGCGTCGAGACGTCGAGCGCAGAGGTGAGCTCGTCGGCGATCAGGAGCGACGGGTTCATCAGCGTCGAGAGCACCATCACGACGCGTTGCTTCATCCCGCCCGAGAGCTCGATCGGGTACCGGTCGAGTACGCCGTCGTCGAGGCCTACGAGCGCGAGCCGGCGACTCAGCTCGGGCAGCGTCTCGTCGTAGGAGACCCCGCGCGAGTCGAGCAGCTCCGAGATCATGCGGCCGATCTTGCGGATCGGGTTCAAGGCGCTCATCGCGTACTGCGGGACGATCGACACCTCGCGGAAACGAAACTCGTTCATGGCGTTGTCGTCTGCAATCGGCAGCTCGACGCCGTCGAGCGTCACCGTGCCGCCCATGACCTGCATCCGCCCGTCCAGCCTGACGAGGCTCTTGCCGAGCGTCGTCTTGCCGCAGCCCGACTCGCCCGCGAGGCCCATGATCTCACCGTCGGCGACGGTGAAGCTGGCGCCGTCGAGCGCGCGGACGTCGCCCTTGAGGGTGCGGTAGTAGACACGCAGGTTGTCGACCGCGAGGCTCATGTGCGGCGCAGTCGCGGGTTAAAGACCTCGTCGAGCCCGACGTTCATCACGTAGAGGCCGCCGACGATCGCGGTGATCGCGATTCCCGGTGGGATGAACCACCACCACAGGCCGAGCTGGAGGGCCGCGTTCGAGACGGCGGTGTTCATCATCAACCCGAGCGACATGACCTGCGACGGGCCGAGTCCGAGGAAGTCGAGCGTCGCCGCGGTGAGCACTGAGCCGCCGAAGAGAAGGATGAACACGAGGAAGAGGTACGAGCTCATGTTCGGAGCGATCTCGTTGACGATCACCCGCGTCGTGCCCCGGCCCGAGAGGCGGGCGAGGTTGACGAAGTCACGCGCCGCGAGCGAGAACGTCTGGGCGCGGATCGCACGCGCCGCCCAGGGCCAGGACGTGAGCCCGATCAGCAACGCCTCCGTCCAGAGGCTGCCGACCTTGAGGTAGGCGGCGACGATGATCAGCACGGCGAGGGTCGGGATCACGAGGACGATGTTCGTCAGCATGCTGAGGATGTCGTCGATCACGCCCCCGAGGTAGCCGCCGACGAAGCCGATCGCCATCCCGAGGCTGCCGGCGACGAGGGCTGCGATCGCGCCGACGAGGAAGCTCGAGCGGAGACCGTAGACGAACTGGGCGTAGACGTCCTGGCCGGACGAGGTGGTGCCGAGCCAGTACTGGCTCGACGGCGGCTGCCCGAGGGGGTAGCCGAACTCGAACGGGGTCGAGTCGGTCAGCCACGGGCCGACGATCGCCAGCACGAGGAAGGCGAGCACCACCGTCAGTCCGATCACGAGCTTCGTGTTGTGGAACGCGAAGTGCAGTGTCTCGAACCGGTTCCCGTCGGGGCCGAGGTCGTGGTCGCCGGCACCGTCACCGGTGAGAGCGATCTCCGGGGTGGCCGCGAGATCTGCGCGTGGCCCGACCGTGCTCACTACGACCCCTGGATCCCTGCGCGCGTTCGCGGGTCGACGATCACGTACGCGATGTCGACGATGAAGTTGGCGACGAGGATGCCGATGATGATCATCAGGAACAGTCCCTGCATCAGGAAGTAGTCCCGGTTCTGCAGCGCGGTGATGATCAGGGTTCCGATGCCCGGGTAGCCGAAGACGATCTCGGTCACGAGGGCGCCGCCGACGACGGCGCCGAGGGCGAGCGCAAGGCCCGACATCTGCGGCAGCACGGCGTTCCCGTACGCGTACTTGCGGACGAGCTTGCTCGGCGCGCCGAGCGCCTGGAGGTAGTTGGCATACTCGGACTCGAGTTCGTAGATGATCAGGTTTCGCATGCCGATCGCCCAGCCCCCGAAGGCAACGAGGAACAGCGTCAGGAACGGGAGGAACCAGTGGCTGAGGAAGCTCCGTGCGAACTCCCACGTCCACCCCGGCTGCAGCGAGAAGTCGTAGGCGCCCGAGACCGGGAAGATGCTCCACTTGAACGCCAGGAAGTAGGCGAGCACGAGCGCGAGCCACATGTAGGGCGTCGCCGTGAGAATGTAGGCCGCGGGGAGCGCGGTGTTGTCGAGGACCTTCCGGCGCGCGGCCATCGCGCCGACGCGGTTCCCGGCGATGTAGCTCAGGACGATCGCCGGCACGAGCAGGGCGAGCGTGTAGGGGATCGCGGCCCAGATTAGCTGGCTGACCGACGAGCCGACGTACGCGATGCTCGGCCCGAGGTCGCCGTGGAGGAGGCCAAGCCAGAAGTTGAGGTACTGCCGCCAGAGCGGCTGGTTGAGCCCGAACGACTCCGTGAAGTACCCGTGGAGCTGCTGCGACGCCGTGGAGTCGGCCTGGATCCTGGCGATCAGGCCGTCGATCGGGTTGCCCGGCATCAGCCGCGGGATCGCCCAGTCGATCGTGACGGCGAAGAAGAACGTCAGCAGGTAGAGAAGAACCTTGCGGGCGAGATATCGGGTCACGCGATCTCCGAGGCCATCGTATCGGGCGTCATCTCACGTCCTTCGCAAGACCGGGCGGTGCCCCCTTGCTGGGAGCACCGCCCGGTTCCGCTGCAGTCGAGCAACGACGTGCGCTACTTCACCGGCTTCAGCTTGGCGAGCGCGTCGATGCCGGTCATGTTGAGGTACCCGTTCCACGTGACGGGCATGTTCTGCAGGCCCGTACCAGTGGAGTTCGGGAAGTTTGTCCAGTGGGTCGTGTTGTACTGGGCCCACGCCCCGTTGTACCAGAGCGGGATCGCAGGCAGATCCTGGAGGATGTACTTCTGGATCTTCGAGTTGATCGCCTTCGCGGCCGCCACGTTCGCGGGGTTCACCTTGTTCAGGTTGAGGGTCAGCGCCCACGGCGTCGCACCCGCCTCGGTGAAGCGCGCGTAGTTGGCGAACGTCTGCGAGTCGGCGACGGGCAGGTGGAACAGGTAGTCGTAGTAGGTGTAGGGCGTCGGTCCGAGCTGCTTGTCGTTGTTGATCACGAGGTCGAACTTGCCCGAGTTGCGCGTGTCGACGAGTCCGTTGTAGTCCGGATACGAGGGCGTGATCTTGATACCCGCGTCCTTCGCGCTGGCGGCGATGATCTGGATCGCGGTCATCCAGTCCGACCAGCCGTTCGGCACGATCAGGCTCAGGTTGATCGTCTGCCCCTGCTTGTTCTCGACGTAGCCGTCGCCGTTCGTGTCCTTGTAGCCGTTGGCGGCGAGCAACGACTTCGCGGCGGCGATGTTGTACTTGAAGCCCAGCTTGTTTGCCTGGGCCTTGTCGATCCACTTGCTCCAGGTCGGCAGCAACCCGGTCGGGTTGGCCTTCTGGACGATGTTGCCGTAGTCGGCCTTCACGATCTGGTCGATGTTGATCGACTCCGCGAGGGCCCGGCGGAAGTTCACGTCGTTGAGCGGCGCGTGCGTCGTGTTCGGCACGAGCCACGCCGTGTTCGCCGAGAGCATGTACGGCGCCTTCGCGTAATACGTCTGCACCTTCCCGCCGACCACTTTGTCGACACCGGGGAAGAAGTTGTTGCTCAGGTCGATCTGGTCCTTGAGGAAGTTCTGCAGCGAGGCGGCGTTCTGGCTGTTGTGGATGTCGACGAGGTACTGCATCGGCATCTTCATCCCGAACACCTTCGTCGCCCACCAGTCGCTGCGCCGGTTCCACTGCAGCGTCGCGGACGAGCCCTTGCCGCCGCCGTAGACGAACGGGCCGGTCCCGACCATCTTCGACGTGTCGTCGGTATTACCGGTCGTGATGTCGGTGCTGCTGTATGCCGACCAGATGTGCTTGGGCACGATCGGCATCGTGTAGATGACGGTGTTCCAGTCGAGGTAGTTCGGCTTGCCCTTGAACACGAAGCTGACCGTATTGCCCTTGGTCACGATGTTCGAGAGCCCGGTCTTCCACATCGTCGAGTACTCGGAGCCCGCGAGCTTGCCGGTCTCGAACGTGAACTTCACGTCGGCAGCGGTGAGAGGCTGGCCGTCGTTCCACTTCACACCCGGCCGCACGTTCAGAACGTAGGTGCTCCCGACCCACTTGCCGCTCGTCGCGAGCCACGGCTTGTAGACGTCCTTGAGCGGGTCGTACCGGAACAGCGTCTCGTACAGGAGCCCGAGCGTGCCCGTCGCGTAGCCACTGCGAAGCGGGTTGAAGCTGCTGTACGGGCCCCACGCCGAACCTGACACATAGAGCGTCTGATTGCGCGGCAGCGCCTGCTTCTGCGCACTGGCGCCTGCCGTGGTGAGGGATGCAACGACCGCGAGCACGGCGATGACGCCGAGCCCCAAGGTCCATTTCCTGCGACTTACCATGATCCTCCACTCCTCTCTTCTCTGGCGGAACTCGTCGTGATTGCCGGAGACCGGAGAGAGGCTCATTGCCCTCCCTCGAAGACGCTCCGTCGCCTTCCCTGTACGGCGATAATGGTAGTCCAGCACTTATCCGGTTCAGTGTCAAGCCTTACACGGTTAAGTAACGTCCGTCGCCGGGCCCACCTCCCCCCGGGCACGCTGCTCAGTGATCCTGGGGGAGCGGCCCGAGCACCGAGCGAACGGCCACCCGTGCGGGCGTGTTGCGAGCGTAGAGACGATCAGGGTGGTGCGTCTCGCCCCGCGGAGGCGCAGTGCTGCCCCGCGGTGTCAGCTCGCCCCGCGGAACCTCGACGTCCTGGCCCGTGGCACCGTCGATCACGGCGAGCAGGTGGTGCGCCGCGGTCTCACCGAAGCCCTCGATGTCTCGGGTGATCGCGGACAGGGGCGGGTGCACGACGCGGCTGATCAGAGAGTCGTCCCACCCGATCAGGGAGAGGTCGTCGGGGACGACGAAGCCCATCTGCTGCGCGACGCCGAGGCCGGTCACCGCCAGCAGGTCGCTGTCGAAGACGATCGCGGTCGGCGGCTCGGGCATCGACAGCAGCCGCCGCGTCGCACGGGCGCCGCTCTCGGGGGTGTAGTCGGTGGCCACGGTCTCCGCCTCGAGCCCGAGCGCGGCGGTTGCGTCCTTGAAGGCCCGCGTTCGTTGCTGCGTATGCATGAACTTCTCGGCGCCGGCGACGCGCGCGATCCGGCCGTGGCCGAGCGCGGCAAGGTACCGCACGGCTTCGATCACGACCGATTCCTCGTCGTGCCAGACCGACGGGATCGGGGCGCCGGGGAGCGGCCCTCCGATCACGACCGCCGGGAGGCCGATCTCGCGCAGTGCCGCGACCCGTGGGTCGTCGTACGTGAGATCGACGACGAACACCCCGTCGACGCGGTGCTCGCCGAACCAGCGCCGGTAGAGCTCGATCTCCTCGTCGACGGAGCGGACGATCTGGAGTGTCAGGCCGACCGCGCGGGGAGAGAGCTTTGCCTCCAGCCCGGCGATCAGCTCCATGAAGAACGGCTCGAGCGCGATCGTCGCGGGCGGGCGGGCGAGCACGAGGCCGCAGGCGTCGGCCCGGGAGCCCGAAAGGGCACGGGCGGCGCGGTTCGGATACCAGCCCAGCTCCTTGGCGATGGCGAGGATCCTGGCGCGGGTCTCGTCGGAGACGCCGGGCCGGCCGTTGAGCGCGTAGGAGACAGCGCCCTTGGAGACGCCGGCGCGCTCGGCGATGTCCTTGATCGTCGTCCTCCGCCCATGACTCTCGAAGGCCATCGCGTCTCCATCGGGTCGCACTCTCCGACGCATCCGGAGAATGAATGCACTGAACCGGTTGACTAACCGTAGCACTTCCCGCGCCTCGGTATCTACCCGTAGACGGGCACGGAAGTGCTGTTTTCTTATACGGTTCAGAGTGATGCTGCGCGACCCCCTCGCTCCGCACGACAGCTTTCCCGCCTCCTTCCTCTGGGGTGTCGGCACCGCGGCATACCAGATCGAGGGCGCGAGCGAGCTCGACGGGCGCGGCGAGAGCATCTGGGACCGCTTCTGCCGCACGCCGGGCAAGGTGCGCAACGGCGACGACGGCTCGATCGCGTGCGACTTCTACCATCGCTACCTCGAGGACATCGCCCTCGTCCGTGAGCTCGGCGCGACGGCGTTCCGCCTCTCGGTCTCCTGGCCGCGTGTGCTGCCCCACGGCCGAGGCCGCGTGAACCATGCGGGCCTCGACTTCTACGACCGCGTCATCGACGAACTGCTCGGGAACGACATCGAACCGCTCGTGACGCTCTACCACTGGGACCTCCCCGTCGCTCTGGAGGAGCAGGGAGGCTGGGTCGAGCGGAGCACGGTCGAGGCTTTCTGCGAGTACGTGGAGGTCGTCGCCGCCCGGCTCGGCGATCGGGTCGGGCTCTGGGTGACGCAGAACGAGCCTTGGGTCGTCTCGTGGCTCGGCTACGGGGTCGGAGAGCACGCGCCCGGACGGACCTCGCCGGCCGCTGCGATCGCCGCAGCCCATCACGTGCTCCTCTCACACGGCCGCGCGACCGAGATCCTGCGGCGCGAGTCACCCGGCTCCCGCGTGGGGCTCGCGGTCGATCTCGAGCCGTCCTACCCTGCCAGCGACGATCCAGAGGATGCGGCCGCCTGCC
>Ga0209048_10007325_pt1 | contig 10209 bp, 8 predicted proteins | sample FrelakmetCRP12CR_FD_187146 | JGI IMG/M metagenome (GOLD analysis project Ga0209048, IMG submission 187146) | Freshwater lake sediment microbial communities from the University of Notre Dame, USA, for methane emissions studies - CRP12 CR (SPAdes)... | ecosystem: Environmental > Aquatic >... | reverse complement strand
CGCGGGCCTCGGCCTTCCGGAACGTGGAACTGCCCCTGATCTACAGCGGCGTCAAAAAATCCGTCCGGGACGAAAAGGCCCGCCACGCCTTGGAACTGGTCGAGATGAAGCCCCGGATGACCCACAAGCCGGCGGAACTCTCAGGCGGGGAAAGGCAGCGGGTGGCCATCGCCAGAGCCCTCGTCAACGAGCCGTCCCTGCTTCTCGCCGACGAGCCCACCGGCAACCTGGACAGCCGGACGGGCCGTGAGATCCTCAACCTGTTCCATAAGATCCATGACCAGGGAAACACGATCATCATGGTCACGCACGACCGCGAGGTCGCCAACCAGGCCCAACGGATCATTCATATCCGGGACGGCGAGATCGAAAAGGACGAAAGGAAAGGAGCCTAGATCATGAATTTCTTCAAGCGCCTGGAAGGGGTTTTTTCGAGTCCCAAACAGACCTTAACCGCCCTGGCAGAAAGGCCGGTCTGGGTCGACGTGCTCGTCGTCCTGCTCATCGCCCTGGCCGTCTATTCCTTGGCCGTCATGCCGTATTCCCGGAGCGAGCTATACCAGATGACGAAGGACAGCGCCAAGCTCAAGGAGAGGATGGGGGAAAACGGGTTTAACACCTACGTCCAAAAGCTCGAGGCCCCCCCGACGATATGGGATTACGTCCGGACCGCCGCCGGCGGTCCGGCCTTCATTTTCATCGCCATGCTCCTCCAGTCCGTGGTCCTCATGATCTTGGGCCGCTTTGTCTCCACCCTCGGGACCTTCAAGCAGATCCTTTCATCCCTCGTCCACGCGAGCCTGGTCAATATCCTCCTGGGCAATGGAGTCCGCCTGGTTCTCGCCTTGACGCGGAAGTCCGTCATGCAAGTATCGACCGGGCTGGCCCTTTTCTTCCCGAAAATGGAGGTGACGTCGACGCCGTACATCGTCCTCAGCCAGGTCGATATCTTTCAGCTCTGGATGTTCGGCGTCCTGGCTTACGGGCTCTCGGCCGCCTTCAAGATCAACATCCGGAAAGCCGTCTTCCTTTCGTACACCCTCTGGTTCCTCAAGGCGCTGGTCAATATCGGCGTCGGCATCCTCAGCATGAGCTTCCTCAAGTAGCGCGGCTTCGGTGATGGCCGAAGCGACTGAAGCTCCACGGACTCACGTCCGTGGAATCCCGCGAAGGGGATAGAAGAAAATCGCGCAGGGGGTGTTCCCTCCCGAGCCCAATCCCATGAGATGCGGAGGCCTCCCTCGCGCCGTTAGGTATGGTAAGCATGACGGCGTCGGATTGACTTATCGCTGCCCGCCTTATAAATTATGTCCATGGACGAAGCGCTCCGCCGCGGCACCCTGTCGCAAACTCCTTTCGCCAGCGTCCTGGCCGGTATCTGGAGGGACGAGCTCACGGGGACGCTTCGGCTCCAGGGCCCGGGCGGCCCGCGGAGTTTCACGTTCGAAAACGGATCCCTGACCGTCGACCGGACCGCTTTCCCTGAAGAGGGTTTTCTGAAATCCCTGCTGACGTCGGGCGCCACGGACCTGATCAGCCTCGCCCGCGCCGAGGAGCACGCCCGCCAGAACCGGATGTCCGTCATCCGCGCCCTCCTCGAGATTCCCCTCCTCGAACCCCGCCGCCTATGGACGCTCCTCGAGGAGTTCGCGAAGGAAGAGGCCTACGCCTTCTTCGACCGGGAGGAGGGTGACTTTGCGTTCGAGCCGCGTCCGTCGCCCCCTGGGCCGGCCCTGCTCCGGGACATCTTCCTGCCCAATCTCATTTTGGCGGGCGGCCGGCGGATGACGAACCACGGGCTCATCGCGCGTCACCTCCCCCCCGAAACCGAATCCGTCCAGAGCCTCGAGCCCTATTTCCTCGACCTCCTCGAACTCGCGCCCCACGAAAGATATTTTCTCCATGTCCTCGAGTCGGCCGGGACCGTGGCCGAGCTTTATGAATCGAGCGAGCTGGGCCCGCGGGAAAGCCGGAGGATCCTGTTCGTCTTTCTTCACCTGGGGCTGGCGGGGACGCGGACGGCCAAGCCCAAAACAGCCAAGCTCCCCGCCGAGATGTCTCTGGCCGACGTGGACAAGATCTTCGGCGTGTTCAACAGCAAGTGCTCCTTCATCTTCAAGTACATCTCCAAGGAGATCGGTCCGGTGGCCCTCAGCATCATCAGGAACTCCCTGGAAGATATTCGGAGCCGGTTGGACCCGGTTTTCCAGGGGCTCGAACTCAAGCCCGACGGGCGCATCGAGCTCAAGTCTCTCCTCAAAACAAGCATGAACCTTATCGGCGACGAAAACAGGCGGAGCCTCCTCCGGAGCATGGACGAGATCCTCGTCGCCGAAGTCCTGGCCGTCAAACGGACCCTGGGCTCCAGCCATGAATCGGCCCTTGTCAAGAGTCTCGAGAAAATCGGGGAAGCCCCGTGAGAAGAAAGCAGCTTTTCGCCATGCTCGTGCTGGCCACCCTCCTCGTCGTCTGGCTTCTGATAAAAATTGGAATCTGAAATCCGGAACCTGGTCCTCGTCCTCGGTCCCACGGGTGTGGGCAAAAGCCGCACCGCCGTCAACCTGGCCCTGAAGTTCAGCGGAGAGATCATCAACGGCGATTCCATCCAGGTTTACAGAGGATTTGATATCGGGACGGACAAGCCGACCGCCGAGGCCCGGAAGGGTGTTCCCCATCATCTGATCGACGCCGTGGAGCCCGGCGTCCAGTTCACGGCCGCGGACTTCGTACGCGAGGCGCTCCGGGCCGCGGCGGACATCGCGGGCCGGGGCCTCCTCCCGTTCATCGTCGGAGGGACGGGTCTCTATCTCAAGGCCCTCGTCGACGGTCTGTTTCCGGGTCCCGGACGCGACCCAGCCCTCCGGGCCGAACTCGAGGCGGAAGCCCGGGAGAAAGGGCTGGACACCCTTTTCCGCAGGCTCGAGGAGGTTGATCCCGCCTACGCCTGCAAAATCCGGGGCCACGACCGCATCCGGATCATCCGGGCCCTGGAAGTCTTCCATCTCACAGGCCGGCCCGTCTCGGAACACTTCCTAAGGACGAAATCTCCGACCGGGCAGTACCATGTCCTCAAGATCGGGCTCCAACTCGAGCGGGACGCCCTTTACCGGAATATCGACGAACGGGTCGAGCGGATGTTTGAGCGCGGCCTTCTGGACGAAGTCCGGGGGCTCGTCGGGCGGGGTGTCCGTGAGGACGCGCCGCCCTTCCGGGCCCTGGGCTATCGGCACGTCCTCGCCTGCCTCCGGGAGGAAATCTCTCTGGATGAGGCCACGGCCTTGACCAAACTCGATACGCGCCATTACGCCAAGCGGCAGTCGACATGGTTCCGGAAGATGGCGGGGGTCGTCTGGTTCTCCCCGGAGGACGGCCCGGGGCTTGAGGATTATCTCCAAAAACAATTAAAATAGGAACCGTGGAAAAAGCGCTTCTCATCAACGTCGCCACGACGAGGAAGGAAAAGGAAGAAGCGGAGGAGTCCATGCAGGAGCTCGCGGGCCTGGCGGCCGCGGCCGGCGCGGACGTCGTCCACAGGGTCTTCCAGGTCCGGCCCGGTGTCAGCCGGAGGTACTTCGTCGGCGAGGGCAAGGCGGCGGAGGTCGCCCGGCTGCGGGGCGAAATGAAGGCGGATCTCGTCATCTTCGATCATAATCTGACCGCAGCTCAGCAGCGCAACCTCGAAGACAGGATCAAGGCCAAGATCATCGACCGGACCCAGCTCATCCTGGATATTTTCGCCCAGAGGGCGCGGACCAACGAGGGAAAACTCCAAGTCGAGCTGGCCCAGCTCAACTACCTCCTGCCCCGGCTGAGAGGTCGGGGCCTGGGCCTGACCCAGCAGGGCGCCGGCATCGGGACCCGCGGGCCCGGCGAAAAAAAGCTCGAGGAAGACCGGCGGAGGATCACCGACCGGATCACGAAGATCAAGAAGGACATCGCCGGCCTCGAAAAAAGGCGGTCCAACCAGCGGGACAGCCGGCGGAAGAGTCCGGTTCCCACGGTTTCTCTGGTCGGCTATACGAGCGCCGGAAAGTCCACCCTGTTTAACCTGCTGACCGAAGAGCGGCGTTACACTTCCCCCAATCTCTTTTCGACGCTGGACCCCCTTCTCCGCCGCGTTTCCTATACGGACGGCCTCCACTTCTTCCTGACCGACACGGTCGGCTTCATCAAGAAACTCCCCGTGGAGCTCGTGACGTCGTTCCGGGCCACATTGGAGGAGGTCCGGGAGGCGGATTGCGTCTGTCATATCATCGACACGTCCTCGCCCTATTCGCAGAGTCACCTCGACGCCGTGGAATCGATCCTGAAGGATATCGGGGCGGCCGACGTGCCCGTGCTGAGGGTCCTCAACAAAATCGACCGGCTGGCCGAGCCGGAACGGGAGCTGCTCCTCGGCAGGAACGGCGACCCCAATGCCCGGACGGTGGCCATCTCCGCGAAAACGGGGCAGGGGGTCGACGACCTCCTGGCCAGGCTCAGGGGCCTCCTCTTTCGCGATCACAAGCTCTATTATTTGCAGATCCCGAGGGACCGGCCGGAGATCACGCATTCCCTCCCCCGCCGGGCGCTCATCCTGAAAAAAAGGGAGAACGAGAGCTTCCTCGAATTCAAGGTCATGGCCGACCCCACGGTCATCATCAACTTCCTCCCTTACCTCGAACAAGGAGACCCCTGGTGAAAAAAGCCCTTCTCGCCGGCTTCTTCGTTTTCGCGGCCTGGTCCTGCGTCACCTTCACCCCGGCGCCTCCCTCGTTCCACATCGAGGACATCCCGCAGCCGGTGGTCGGCCGGCTGACCCTGGACCAGAGGATCGCCGCCGAAGAGGTCTGGACGAGCCTCCGGCAGGGCCGGGCGGAGCAGGCCCGGAAACTCCTCCTCAGGCTCGGCCAGGAAAACCCCGTCTACGCGGTTGGGTTGGGATACGTGAGCCTCTCGCTTTCGGACCTCGTCACCGCGGAATCCTATTTCAAGGACGCCCTGGAGCGTTATCCGGACTTGACGCCCGCGAACGCCGGTCTCGCCCAGGTCTATGAGACCAAAGGCCAGAAGGAGGCGGCGTTTTCCCAGTACCGGGAAATCCTGAAGCGCGACCAAGAGAACCGTTGGGCCAAACCGCGGTTTGAAGCCCTGCGGAAGGAACTGACGCAGGGCCTCTTCGACGAGGCCGCGAACGCCAAGGCCGCCGGCAAAACCGGGGACGCCAAAGAGGCCCTGCTCAAGGTCCTTTTCTATGAGCCGGACTCCGCGGAAGCGAATTATCTTCTGGGAATGATTTATGTCGAGGAAAAAAACACCGAGAAGGCGCTCCTGCATTTCAACGCTTTCCTGGAAAAAGATCCGGCGTCCCTGGACAGGAAGAAGAAAGTCATCCGCTACCTGGCCGAGCTTAATTACAGGAAGCAGGAATTCGGCCGCAGCCTGGATGCGTACGAAAAGCTGGCCGAGCTCGAACCCCAGGACAAGGCCGTGGCCGAACGGATCGAGGAGCTCAAGAACAAGCTCGGGGTTTTCGAGCTCCCGAGCCAGTACGGCCAGATCCCCTCAGAGGAGGCGATCTCCCGCGAGACCTTGGCCGCCCTGATCGCCGTCAAGTTCAAAGACTTTCTCAATGTCCCCGAGCGTCAGACGCAGATCCTCTTGGACATCTCCACGTCTTGGGCCCAGAGGTTCATCATCAAGGTCGCTTCCCAGGATATCATGAGTATTTTCGACAACCACACATTCCAGCCGAGGCGGATCATCAACCGGGCCGAGCTGGCGGAGTCGCTCGCGCGTCTCATCGATTTTCTGAGGCGCAAAGGCGCGAAGTTCGTCCCCTTGCTCGACCCGCGGAAAATTCAGATCGCCGACGTCTCGCCGGACAGCTTCTTTTACCAGCCGATCCTCGGGGTCGTCTCGTACCAGGTCATGGACTTGACCCCGCAGCGCTTGTTCGAGCCGGAAAAAACCGTGCCGGGCCGGGAAGCCATCCGGATTCTGGACGTCGTGCTGGGGCTCGCCAAGTGAACGGCGAGGCGGAGACTCCGGGGGACGCCATGAACCGGGAGAATGCGGAGATGAACGAAGAACGCAGTTCCAAGATTTTCACGCTGCCGAACATGCTATCGTTCTCGAGGATTCTCCTCACGCCCGTCTTCATTTGGGCGGAGCTCCAGCGGAAACCGTGGCTCGCCTTCGCCATCTTCCTCTTCGCCGGGGCGACGGACGCCCTCGACGGTTTCACAGCCCGGTTCTTCCGGCTCAAAACGGACATCGGCCTCTGGCTGGACCCGATGGGCGATAAGATCCTCCTGACGGCGGCGTTCGTCGTCCTCACGGTGCCGGGGTTGAGCGGACCGAACGTTCTTCCGCTCTGGCTGACCGTGATCTGCATCGGCCGGGACGTCCTCATCGCCCTAGGGGCGCTCATCTACATCGGGATCAGGGGGCGGACGACATTCAGGCCGACCCTGCCCGGCAAGGCGAGCACCGTTCTCGAACTGATGGTCCTCCTTATTCTCCTCCTGTACAACGGGCTCGGAACGTCCCCCGGCTTCCTGCCCTCGCTCTACATCCTTACGGCCGGCCTCGCGGGGCTCTCCGGGGTCCATTACATCATTTTGGGGATGCTGAGGTTCTTCAAGAGGGAGAAGGCGGCCGGGGGCTGAAGCTCCACGGACTCACGTCCGTGGAATCCCGCGAAGGGGGCTGACCGGCGGCCGAACGCCGGACGGGCCGTCTCTTGCTTTTTTCCTGAGCCGTGTTAATATTCCGACCTTATCTTGTGTGCCAGGAGCGTTCTCATGCCGAATTCAGAATCTTTTGATAGAATCGCCAAAAGGATCGAGCATTTCCGTGACGAGATGGTTGACCTCCAGGTTCGTCTCACCGCGATCCCGGCCATCGCTCCCGGGAGCGGCGGCGAGGGCGAAGCCAAGAAGGCCGCGTTCCTGATGGACTACCTCAAACAGAACGGCTTCAGGGACGTCACCCTGATCAAGGCCCCAGACCTGGATGCGCCGGACGGCTATCGCCCCAACATCCTGGCTTATTACAGGGGGAAAAGCTCGGCCCGGACGATTTGGGTCATGACCCACATGGACATCGTTCCGCCCGGGGAACTCTCCCTCTGGAAAGGAAACCCGTACAAGGCCTGGGTCGAGAAGGGACGCATCTATGGCCGCGGCGTCGAGGACAATCAGCAGGACCTGGTCGCCTCGTTGTTCGCGGTCAAGGCCTTCGCGGCCGAAGGCCTCCTCCCCGCCTTCGATATCGGAGTGGCCCTGGTCGCGGACGAGGAGACGGGCAGCGCCAAGGGCATCGGCTATGTCATCGAGAACAACGACGTGTTCCGTAAACAGGACCTGATCGTTGTCCCGGACGCGGGAAACGAACACGGCACGATGATTGAAGTCGCCGAAAAGAGCATCCTCTGGCTCAAGTTCAAGACCCTGGGAAAACAGGCCCACGGCTCAACGCCCGAGCGGGGAATCAACAGCTTCAAGGCGGCCAGCTTTCTCATCACGTCCCTGAACAGGCTGTACGATTTCTTCCCCGAAAGGGAAAAGCTTTTCGCCCCCCCGCTTTCGACCTTCGAACCGACCAAGAAGGAAGCCAACGTTCCGAACATCAACACCATCCCCGGCGAGGACGTCTTCTACATGGACTGCCGGATCCTGCCGAAATACAAGGTCGCGGACGTCGAGAAACGCATCAAGGCCATCGCCGCCGACATCGAGAAAAAGTTCAGGGTGAAGATCGAGATCGGCATCGAGCAAAAGGCGACGGCCGCCCCGCCGACGCCGGCCCAGGCCCCTGTCGTCAAGGCCCTCAGGAAGGGGGTCAAATCGGTCTATCACAGGGAAGCCAGAGCCATGGGCATCGGGGGCGGTACGGTGGCGGCTCTCTTCCGGCGGGCGAGTTTCGAGGCGGCCTGCTGGTCCAAGCTCGACGACACGGCCCATCAGCCGAACGAATACTGCGTCATCGACAACATGGTGGGGGACGCCAAGGTCTTCGCCCACGTCTTCACGCAGGAATGAAGACCTTCATGAAAAGACGCGTTGGACGTGCTGAGCGACACGGATGGTGTTGAGATGGATGGTCACCGTGTCCTCGATCTCTGAGGCGTAGCCGCCGGCCAGGACCACGGCCACCGGGATCCGGAGCCGCCGGGCGTTCTCGATCACGACCTTATCCCTTTCTCTCAGCCCCGGCTTGGTCAGCCGCAGACCGCCCAACTGGTCTTTCTCGTAGGGATCGGCCCCCGCCAGATAGAGGACGAGGTCGGGCCGGAATTCCCGGTAAATCCGCGGGATATGCTTTTTGAGCTCGGCCAGGTACTTCGCATCGCCGTCCCCGGATGAGAGCCCGACGTCGAGGGTCCCGGGGGGTTTGTGGGCGGGATACACGTCCGTCTGGTGGATGGAGAAGGTGAAGACGTCGTCCCGCCCGGCGAAGATGGCGGCCGTCCCGTTGCCCTGGTGAAGGTCGCAGTCGATCACCATCACTTTCCGGGCCAGCTTCTCGGCCAGCATTTTTTCGGCGGCCACCGCCACGTCGTTCAGGACGCAAAATCCCTCGCCGTGATCGCGGAACGCGTGGTGGAACCCCCCGCCGACGTGGAGAGCCAGTCCATCATTCAGGGCCCTTTGCGCGGCCAGGACGGTCCCGCCGACCGAGAGGAGGGCGAACCGGATGAGGTCGGGCGAAAATCGTAGCTCCAAGGCTTGGATTTCGGCCGGGCTCAGGGTTCCGGTCTTCAGATGCTCGAGATACGTCGCCGTGTGGATGAGGAGGACGTCCTCGTCCGGCGCCGGACGCGGCCGGAGAAAGTCGTCCTTGCGGGCCCCCATCGACAGCAGGTTTTCGTAGACGAGACGGTACTTCTGGAGGGGGAAGACGTGCTTGCCCGTGTCGAACATCCAGTATTCGCTGCTGTAGACGAGCTTGAACGGGAACCTTTTCCCGAAGAGGGTTTTCAACAGATCGATGAAATCACCCATGAAAAGCTAACCATATCAAAAATCCCAGCCGTGGTAAACATAGAAAAGCCGGCCCGCGACCGTATTGGAAAAAGCCCGAAACTGAGCTAAGATGACGGGGAAAGGACGCGTATGCGCCGATCATCGAAACCGCCGACCGGGCTCCGGATTCTCCTCCTCGGGGCCGTCCTGGGTCTGACCTTCGGACGGCCGGCCGCGTCCGGAGGCGGGCCGATCCGCGTTCTCCTGCTGAGCGGCCAGAACAACCATGACTGGAAGTCCACCACACCGAAGCTAAAGGCCCTCCTCGAAGAGACCGGACGGTTCAGGGTCGACGTCACCGAGAAACCCGGCCAGTTCACGGCGCGGTCGCTCGAGTCCTATGATGTTATCTTGAGCAACTGGAACTCGTTCGGTCTCGGCCCGGAGAGCGAGGCCTGGCCCGAGGAGGCGAGACGCGCCTATCTCGATTTCGTGCGGCGGGGCAAGGGCCATGTCATCGTCCACGCGGGAAGCGCGTCGTTTGCCGGGTGGAAAGAATACGGGGACCTGACGCTGGCCACATGGAAAAAGGACCAGACCGTCCACGGCCCCCGGCATGAGTTCGAGGTCCGCATCGAGGACCCTGCCCATCCGGTCACCGCGGGAATGGCGCCGTTCAAAATCCATGACGAATTGTGGAACCGGCCCGGCGTTACGGCCGGCGCCACGGTGCTGGCCTCGTCATATTCGGCCGTCGACAAGGAAGGGACGGGCGGCTGGGAGCCGACCGCCCTCGCCGGCCGGTTCGGCCGCGGACGGAGCTTCGCGCTCCTTCTCGGGCATGACGCCGAAGCGATGGACAACCCGGGCTTTCAGACATTGCTCCGGCGGGGCGTCGAATGGGCGGCCACCGGCCGCGTCGGGCCAATGACCGGAAGGACTGAAAAGGCCTGGCGGTGGGAAGAGGAGAAGGACGGATCTCTGGCCCTGGTCGGGCCCGCCGGCCCGCTCTGGCGATTCCTGTACGGCGCGGACCTCGATGTCCCCTATTTTCATCCTCTGAACACCGTGGATGGGCGGACGTTGACCTGGGACCGTCCGCCCGATCATATCTGGCATCACGGCCTCTGGTTCAGCTGGAAGTACATCAACAAGGTGAATTACTGGGAGGTCGATGCCAAGTCCGGCCGGCCGGCAGGACGGACCTCGTGGGAAAACGTCAAGGTCGCGGCCGGCGGCACACCGATCCGCACCGCGAGCT
>Ga0209048_10007324_pt1 | contig 10210 bp, 10 predicted proteins | sample FrelakmetCRP12CR_FD_187146 | JGI IMG/M metagenome (GOLD analysis project Ga0209048, IMG submission 187146) | Freshwater lake sediment microbial communities from the University of Notre Dame, USA, for methane emissions studies - CRP12 CR (SPAdes)... | ecosystem: Environmental > Aquatic >... | reverse complement strand
AGAGACGTTTAATGGGTCGCTGCGAGACGAATGCTTGAACGTCCATTGGTTCGAGACGATCACCGAGGCGCGTCGACTAATCGAGGCGTGGAGGATCGAGTACAACGAGAGCCGGCCTCACATGGCTCTTGGAAATATCCCGCCAGGCGAATACGCTTTGCGAGCAAGAACTTCGACGGGCCCAATGGGCTCAATTGCCGTCCAAAACTAAAGCTGGATCTGGACCACCAAAGCCAAGCGCTTCAAGTGCTATCGAAACTTACGCTGGATCTGGACCACCAAGTCAAGCGCTTCAGCCAACGCTAAACTAACATTCCACCTGGAGCACTCAGCGGGGGCCGATCAGTTTGCGTTAGTTAAAATTTGATAGAGCTTTACTTACTTGCTCTCTACTCCAAAGACACATTTGCCGTTCTGGATCTGGCGGCAACCAATCATCTATGCTGGCCAATGCAGTTGGAAAACAATATGGGCTTGAAAATAGATCAATGAGACGATAATCGCCGGTTTTAATGTCTTTATTCACAAACCTGTCGGTATTTCGATATGTTGTAGTGAGTAGATAAGAAATGTTTGAATCAACAAAGTTTTTTAAGACTGATTTTGTATCATCAAAAGATAGGTGAAATAAGCAATCTCGACAAATCATCAAGTCAGCTCTTGGAAACTTATCTTTAATCAGATCAATATGAATGAAAGTGGTTTGCTCATTCATATATTTAGAGCTGTGTGATTCGATTAGTGGACGAACAATGTCTCCTCCAATGTATTGAAGGTTTAACTCGGGTAGCAGATGTTTCATCCAGTTAAAGTCGCCACAAGGAGCATCAAATATTATTTGAATCGAATAATCGTTTACCAATTTCGGCAGTTCCTTGCGAAGATTTTCGGTGTATTGAAGGGTTGATCCCGTTCCGCTAACACTTTCTTCGTTACTCCAGTAATTGTTTTTGGATATCCAAGTAAATCGATCTTCAGCTGACTTGAGAGTAAGCACTGTTTTTTCAAACCGTTTATGTTTCAGTTTGTTGATTGGATATTTGAAAACTCTCAGAGCAGTGTTGATAAGTCCATCGCGTTGTAGCGAGTTGAAGAACTTTTTAATAATCATTGAAAATCACCTAACGCAAAGAGATTCATGAGGAGGAATGGCATTGTCATTCTCGTTCATGCTTCGGCATTTTACGTGCGGCACTTCTAGTGCCGTCGCAAGCTTTCGATGATGATCTGCGCCTATTTCAGCGTATAGAAGATTTCCCCGTCGAGCAGTTCGTCGCGCGGCCCTCCAACCACCGTTCGGGCCGGCCCGGGGTACCCCGTAACCGTTCGCACCTCGTCTGTCTTGCAGAAAGGCCGGAAAAACGCGAATATTCACGCCAGTTCGGGAGTCATTCGGGGGATCCAGGGTTAAATGGTTGTAGCACGAGGAAAAAGTCGGAGAGGGCAAATCGATGCTTTTCTTGGAAAACCGTATTTAATAGCCAAAGGCACGCGTCGAATGCCGTGCCAAGAAGTCGGCTATGTTTTTCTTTAAGCACTCGACGACGTGCGGCCTCATATAGCTGTATATAAACAATCCGTGCCCCGTTAGCGCGCGCCAATGATATTAACGCGTCCGGCTCCATATCTTTGTTCATAACTGTTGGAAATGGGCCATGTCCTGGTTTCCCAGCGCTTTTATTTCCGAACACGAATCGATACACAGCTACGTGGAACCAGTGGGGTGTGTATTTGGTAATCAGCCCCGTAAGTGAGTTCTGATTAGGGGCGGCAATGACCACCAGCCCACCGACCTTTACGCAGTCCAAAAGCTTAAGCAACACTACTGCGGGGTCACGTAGATGCTCTAGCACGTCCCAACAAATCGCAATGTCGAAGCGGCGGCTTGGCAGCTGAACTTCGTGCAGGTCAGCTAAAATCTTTTCATGGGCATAATTATTTTTTGACAGCTGGATCTCCGAAATGTCGACCACGGTGACGCGGGCGTCGCTTCGGACGGGGATGCGTGTGATCGATCCTCCCCCAGCCTCAAGTATCATTGGCGGCGCCTTAAGTCTTGTTTGATGCTCCTCAACAAGCTGTCGAAGCTCGGCATAGGATTGCTCATGACTCTTATTCATCATGGGATTATTCCTTTCGTACTGATGGATCTTAAAACGCGCGCCGGCACGCCGCCAATGACAGAACCGGGAGGATATTTTCCGTTGACCACTGCGCCAGCAGCAATCACCGATCCATCACCGACTTCTGCACCATCTAAAATGGTGGCCTTGGCACCGATCCACACGTTATTACCAATGCGAATACCGCGTGATGTCACCCCTTGCTCGCGGATTATGCGGGTAGGATCATTGAAGTTATGGTTCTGCGAATGAAAACTAACGTATTGGCCAACGATCACGTCGTTACCAAGAGTCACGCCACCCGCTGCACCTATAAAGCAATATTCAGCGATACCACAATCGTCGCCTATACGTAAGCCGATGCCAAAGGTGGACATGTGGCTAGTACACAAAATAATCGTGTAGGCTCCAATCAAGCTGCGTGCGCCAATGCTAACTGGATTGCGTGCATAGCCGTCTATCCGGGCATGAGGCTCTATCGTAGCACAGTGACCAAGCTGGATGCGCGAGGCACCACGGATGCTTGCGCTAGGGGAAACAAAAACTATCTGGCGGAAGCGGATAATGCCAATCACTAACCACAGAAGCCGCTTCATGAGTATTTGCAATATGAAGCATAGTGGTAGATCTGGATCGGGTGTATAATAATGTTTTCCGAAGGCACGCAGCAACGCACGCAGCAGAGCCTGCAGCATCCTCATTCTCCTATCGCGTTACCGCCGACCCAATCAACGTCGCTCGCATGTTGGTAATTTTTGAATTATACGGCCTGTCCTCAAATTCGACTGCAAATTGCATCCGCTTGGCGGCGATGCTATAGGGTCGAATGCAAGAAAAGCGCTGCATCGCCGCGGCCCTGGGCTTGGCCGCAAAGCTGAGAGCCAGCTCAGCGGGAGATTCGAAAATTGATCTACAACTAGTAATGTCATAAATGCATCGAACTACTCGTTGCATAAGATCATCAAAGCCTAAGGTAGCCTCCCCAAATTCGCCACCTTGGACCAATTCACATTTCAATCGTCGCTGATCTATCCACATCGTTTAGCTCGACAACTTCATTTCTTTTCGCAACACATCAAGAAACGCAGCATTAGTTACTTCAAGAGTGAAATGTTTTAAAAATCGCTCCCGCCCGGCATAGCCAAAACGTGTTACCAATGCCGGGTCAGCAAGGAATTCACGAAGTACGGCAACAAGTGCATCTGGAGCATTCGGCCGAAAATGGAGTCCCGTTTCACCGTCGCGGACAATCTCAACAAGTCCGCCATGCGCACTAGCTATCACTGGCCGGGCAAACGCCATTGCCTCAATTGCCACACGCCCAAAAGGTTCAGGAAGCCGCGACGGTACAACTACTACATCAGCCGAAAGAAAACTATTAGATGGATCATCTTCAAAAGGATCAATCCGTACTACGTCCCCAAGTGATAAATCTGCGATACTTTTCTCTAATCTCTGCCGGTAAATATCTTGATTATTAAAGGACCCTCCGACAATGCGCACCTCCAATCGACTTCGCTCTTGTGGAGTTAGCTTTCCAACTGCAGCTACTAACGTTTCCTGCCCTTTCCAGTGGTTGATGCGACCAATAGTTAGTACTCGTAGACGGCGCTCACCGTTCCACTCTGGTGCTGATACCCTTTCGACATGACGGTAGCCATCATAGACAACGTAAGTAGGCTTTGATAGTGGCAGATTGAAAGCATTCCGAGTAGCCTCAGAATTGAAGATCAACACCGCCTTGGACCAGATCAAAAGATGTCGAAAAATTTTCATCTCAACGCCAGTGGGTATTTCTCTGACGTGAATAATCACGGGGCGACGTGTTAATCGTGCCATTAATATGAAGTCAAAAACAATTATTGTATTAATGTAAGTATAATCGGAAGCATTCATATCCTGAAGGGCCATCCACAGAGACTTGAGATTCCCCCACAATCCAATTGTAAAGCCTCTGAAAAGATCACGCCGACGCAATATCCACATATATCGTGTCGTAATTGGGACACGATCAAAAGGAGCGAGCGTCGTAATTTGACCGCGGCGCGGTAGAAGAACCTTCAATTTCACATCCGGAAAAGTTGTTACGAGCGCATCTAAAACATCTGCAAAACAGCGATCTGAACCGTAGAGCTCATAGTTAGGATGGACGCATAATATTTTCATGTTTTAATTCCGTTGCGCCTTTTGAGTTTAGCCGAAAACTATGCTTACACAGTTTTCAGCAATTTCTGCCCTTTTACTCACTCCCGGACAAGGAGACGACTGCCTTTTGTGTCAAGCGATTTGCCATTACGTTTTATCTGAGGTTAGAATTTAAGATAGTGACGAGCTTTCTGGCGACGAGCGCGACCAATATTTCTCTACAAGATGAGCCGTTGCCCGAATGTTGCTTCGACTCGATGCTCCAAAGACAATTGCCTCTATTTTTGGAAGAGAGCAGACCCATTCAATAGCTTCTTTAGGCGCGATGGCGCCAGAGGCGAGAACTGACATCGCGATGGCGCGAAATTTGCGCTCGCGCAACGCGCGCTCATACATATCAACGCCCCCGCACATACGGAACCCGATTTTATTGATGTTGGTGCAAACAATTGGGTTCTCGATTCCGGCCTTATCGAGCGCATCGAGTAGTCTGGGCAGATTCATTGTGATGAAGCCAGGCTCTGCATGGTAGCGGATACGCACATGCGTAGCAAAGATGCGGAACGCGTCTGTAATTCCCAAGCCAAGCAGTAGATCAACGACAATATTCTGCAGAAATATGACAGGATGTCTTAGTCCGTGGAACATCTTCATTTCAGAATCGATTAGTAACGTCGTAATGCCCTCGATGTCTTTTTTGGCGAGCGATAGCCCACCCCGGATGGCCGCGTTCAGAACGCCTTCCTCCGGCATAAAGCGTCTGATTGCGCCGACGACGCCATCTTCCGTCGCGGCGTTGGCGTATTTGTGGGCGTAAGGCATGCACGGATAGAATAGGTAATCCGCATAACGGGAGGGGTTGGCGCGCACATGATCGCAGATCTCGGCCACGCGGTCGTGCGTGGTACACATGAATGTGCGAATGCCCTCATCAAGCGCGGCATCGAGAACGTCGTATACCGCATTAATATCCTGGAAGCGCATAGATTGAGCGCGGGCCTTTTCCTCGGACATATGGTTTACGCCGAAGAACTGGTTGTCACCGAAGAGAAGCTTGTCCATGGGAGGTGCGAGAGCCCTTATTTGTTTCCGAATAAGCCGCGGAAAAGTGAGGTCTTCATCGATTGCTGGGGCGCCGACATCGAGGCACCAGCTTGCGCATCGGCAAGCAGCATGGCGAGCACCCGATCGGTCTCCGCCGCGCTAACAAAGGAATTGACGTCGGCGCGTTCGTGCCGACCGACACAGCGCACGAAGTAGTCTAGTTGTGCAGAATACTCTTCGCCGCGGACGTAAAACCAAACCGGCTTGGTCAACTCTGTTGTGTAGCGTATGTTCCAGCCTTTTTTGTAGCCTACGGGCGCCTTGGTGGTCTCGCGCATAAACACCTGGCATTCTTGGCGATCGGCATAGAGACGCCCAGTCGAGCCCCAGATCGTAATCTTCACGCTCATTTTGCGATAAGACTCATCGCTCCAATTAACCGAAAGTTGGCCGCTTAGCCCATTCGCGTAGCGAAGCGTTCCATAAACTTCATCTTCCGTGTCCTTGGAGAAGATGCCATTCATCACGGTTCCGCCGACGCTGGCGGGCATTCCAAAGAACCAATTCAGCAGATTAATAGGATGGGCGGCATAGTCATAAAGACAGCCTCCACCCTCGCTTCTCTGCGTACGCCACGACATGCCCTTCGGACGAAGCACAACGGGGCCATAGGCCTCCGCCAGAACGTGGCTGACGGAACCAAGTGCGCCGGATTCTAGGATACGTTTGACTTCCTGGAAGGCTCCGATGAAGCGGTAATGGTAGCCGACTTGGTTGACCAGGCCCTTTTCGTCTGCCAACTCAGCCAAAGCCTCGGATTCCGACCAATCAAGACAAAACGGCTTTTCGCAAAAGACGTGCACTCCCCGCTCTAACGCGGCGCGGACCATCCCTGCGTGCGCGCGCGAAGGCGTCGCGACAATCACCGCATCCGGCGTCGCTTCCTTCAGCATTGTTTGGTAGTCAGAAAACATCGGGATGCCTGTGTACTTGCCAAAAACGTCCAGCATATATTTCGACGCATCGCAGGCAGCGACAAGTTTAACGTCCGGATGAGCATTTATCATGGACAGATGGGAAATTCCCATTTTTCCCAACCCCGCAACAGCTATGCGGATCATGTCCAGATCTCCATATTCACTTACCCCCTCTTGATTTGATAAATACTTATTCGTTTGGGAATGCTTCTACAAATAATGGCACAACAGCTCCTCATATTGGCCCCCAACGCGCTCCCAAGTAAATTCTTCTTTATGGCGAGCCACACACAGCTTGCTCAATCTGCTGCGCAAGTCCTTGTCCGCCAGGAGCCGCGTGATGCATTCATCGATCGAGTTTTCGTCGGTGAAATACAGCGCGCCATCCTGCGCTACCCATTTGTTGTACGGATTGGCATGCGCAATGATCGGATTACCGGCAGCCATCGCCTCTACCAGAGAGGGATTGGTTCCTCCAACCGTGTGTCCGTGCAGATATCCGATTGCATGATAACGCAGCGATTTGACCTTAGTCGGATCATAGATGGCCCCAGGAAAAACGACCTCATCGCTCGCAGCGGCCTTTACCGATCTATGGTAGGTATCGTTTTCTTCGTCAAAATTCCCCAATACGACAAGTTTGTAACCGCGTTTTCGCCGTGAGAACGCCCGAACGAGCTCAAGTATGGAATTTTCGGGTATGGGCCGCGCGATGAGTGTCAGATATTCACCAGGATGAAGCCCCATCGACAAAACCGGTTCAACGGAGGCATCCACGACCGGATCGGCGCCATATGCTATAGTTGTTATTTTTCTCTCGGGCGCCCGTGTGCGCAGATATTTCTTTATCTCCGGATGATCCGCAATCAAGTGGTCTCCAAACAACGCGGAAAACCTCTCGTTTACGTATAAGATGGCTTGTTTTGCGAATCCCCAGCGCGCTCGCGACCATTCGATCCCATCCATATTTATGATGTTCTTGATGCCCTTCAGCCGCTGCCGGAAATTGTAGATTCCAGTATTATATCCAAAAGTCAGGCACACATCGTTGAATTGGCAGGCATGCGTAATACTCAACCAATCGAATTTGGATGTCCCGCGCCACCCTTCGAGATCGACGGGGATCATCACGCGTTCGATACCCCGCCAAACGTCTTCTACAAGGGGACCCCGCCCTTTAATCTGACAGTAGACGATTACTCGCCATCCCCTCGACACAAGAAAGTGCGCGACGTTTTCGGCGGCTGTCTCGAAGCCTCCATACTCTGCTGGAACGCCGTGGGTTCCGAGAATTCTGACGGTCTTCATACACGATAGCTGTGGCGGTCGTACTTCGCGCTATGGCTCTTCGCATTACGCCATGTACTGCGCAAAGTTAGCCAGTCCGCGCAACCATCATGAGCGGACATAGTAGCCTCGGCTCGTAGCAAGCCAAACTCGTCTAGTATGCATTAATATAGGCCCGTTTTGAAAACAGGGTCATCATGATGATTTTTACATCGAATAGGAAAGACGAATTATCAACGTAATAGAGGTCATATTCTATGCGCCGCTCCATCTTCTCAAGCGTATCAGTTGCTCCTCGGTATCCGTTTATTTGTGCCCAGCCTGTAATCCCCGGCTTGACATTATGCCGCCGAGAATACCGTCCAATCATTTTATTGAAAAAAGCGTTTTGAGAAGTCGCATGTGGGCGCGGGCCCACAAGTGACATCTCGCCACGCAAAACATTAATGAGCTGCGGCAATTCGTCGATGTTGGTAGAGCGTATGATACGGCCAATACGCGTCACGCGCTGGTCGTTTTTGACAGCCTCCGTGAACTGATCGCCGTCCTCCATTGTGGTCATTGATCTGAACTTGAGAACACGGATGTCTTCATTGTTGAAACCGTGACGCGTCTGGTGGAAGAAGACAGGTCCAGGAGAATCAAGTTTAATAGCAATTGAAACGATCAGATATAGCGGCGCGAGTAGGATCAGGCCGACAGTTGCGAAGATGAGGTCAAATGTTCGTTTGATAAACAAGTCAGATGTTGCCAGCGGAGGCCGATATATCTGAATCGTTCTCAAGTTTCCGAATTCAATAATCTGCGCGGTGGCAAGAGACCTAAGTGCGTCAATTGGGACAAAGTGGATGCCAGCAGGAAGTTCCGCCAGGCAGGACGTGAGGGTGAACATTAAAGGCGTAGTCCGATTGGTCGTCAGGACAACAACGTCATCTGGTCGCCGAAGTCGAATCTCACAAAGTAACTCGCACGTGTTCGGATTGCATGTATCCTTCATGTCGTGACACTTAGGCAAATCAAAGAAACTGATGACCCGGATGCCACTATTGTTCAAGCGACCAGCGAACGTCGAGCAATTAGAGGCTGTTCCGATCAGAACAGTACGTCGAGCCTCAATCCGATCTGACGCGATCGCAGTCTGAAGCCACGAATAGAACAGCGCGCGCGTACCGATAATTATGATGCCGACGCCAAATGTTTGTAAAATGAAGGTAACGCGCGAATACTCGTCGGAGAGTTTCGCGATAAAGATGATTGAAATAAAGATTGAGAACGCAAGCGCAACTGCTCCTGCCCCCCTCCATAGGAACGTGTGTCGAGGCTGCCTTGTAATTGCAACGTAGCTGCGGAACCCTAAGGATATGAGCAAAACCAAGATCGCGATGAATATGGCAGCGAGAATGTATTTTGGGTCCGTTTGCCACGAATCTAAAAAAATACCACGATAAAAGAAACCGATAAAATATGCTGAAACGGCGACGCCTAGAAACTCAATCGCCGCGTAAATTGTGACGGCAGTAATAGCGCGCACCGATTTAATGGGTGCCGCATCGCGCGAAGCCAATGGCGAACGGTTTGCTGAAGAATAGGTTATGCTGGGGAAAGACATATGTTCTTTGAATGTTCTTTGAAGCATGGGACCGCGGGCACTGTAGAAATTAATTTAAGTTCACGACATTGAAGCTTGTGGTTGCATTGATATGGATCAATGCCGACCTCAGCTGGAACAGGACCGCCGGCGTCGCGGCAGTCCTCGACGTAAAGCTCAATTGCCTCGCGGATATTGGCGATCTCGATCACCCTTGAACAAAAGCTGGCCCGGATCAAGGCACTTATTAAGATCGAGCCTGCGGTTTGCCCGTGAGCGGTTGTTGTTCGGGTGCTTTTCCCAAGGTCGGAAATGTCTTCGTCCGGCTCTGCTCCCAAAGTCCTTTGGCAATCTCCAACGCATTGATATCGACATCCTCCCACCAGGCCGCTTCATTCCCTGTTTGATGCACTTGTCGATGATGGCCGCGACAAACCGGCACCGTGAACTCATCGCTGACTTTCAGGCCCAAGGCTCTGGCTTGGGCGAAACGTAGATGGTGCGGAACGCCCGCAGAAAAGGCATGGCTGCGAGGCAACGAACCTCAAATGCGTTTTGTCCCGCAGCCGTTTGGGCTCGGCGATGGTGAGAGAAGGCTCTTGTCAATCTGGGCCGGCACGAGATTCGGCGCCGCCGGGGCAAGGTGGGGCCGCCGGCGACTGCTGTTCCGCGGGATTGATAAAAAATCATGCTGGACTTCTTGACTGAACTACTGTTAATCAGTATATTTATGAACGAGCCAGAATTCGAATGGGACGCCGTCAAGGCGGCACGGAACGAAGTCGATCATGGCGTCACCTTCGAAATGGCGAGGGATGTGTTCAGAGACCCTTTCGCCATCGAGTGGTTGGATGACCGTGAAGACTACGGCGAAGACCGCTATGTCATAATCGGCATGGTGGACAACCGTTTGCTCTATGTCGCTTACGCCATGAGGGGTGAGGCCATTCGCATCATATCGGCCCGAGGAGCCGAACCACATGAACGCCGACAATACCGCGAAGACAACGGCTAAGCCGTCGAAGCACGACTGGAGCCGGTTCGAT